>Ga0179593_1311845_pt1 | contig 13863 bp, 16 predicted proteins | sample CZODoug2_1_08_16_FD_185931 | JGI IMG/M metagenome (GOLD analysis project Ga0179593, IMG submission 185931) | Vadose zone soil fungal communities from Angelo Coast Range Reserve, California, USA - CZODoug2_1_08_16fungal (PacBio error correction) | ecosystem: Environmental > Terrestrial > Soil >...
GGTCTTGGTATTTTCAATCAAAAGTCAACTGGGGCTCTTACCCCGGAGCATATCATCACATGGGAAGAGCCGAGACCGAGACGCTGCGGCGGGAACATGAACCCCGCGAGGATCGGGCTGACAGCAATGAATAAAGTGCGGGGTAACATGGTATAAAAGTAGGAGCGCTCGCACAGAAGCGAGTCCTTGACTAGAACGGCATAGTAAAGAGGAGGGATGCGGTGATGCCAGAGGGGCAATCAACGGCTGTAACGGGGATTATATTTAAAAGGGGAAGGAAGGCCAGCAAGTTTGGGGTCGGATGGTACCAGTGCGACAGGCTGGGGACCTGACTATAATAGGGGGGGGGACATATATGGGCCAATAGGCGAGCCTCTAACCTAAAATGAGTCGACAGAACCAATATCCCCTGAAAAACCAAGGGAAAGGTTTCAGGAGTGATCGCGTGGGGAAAGAAGCCCGGAAGGCGAAAAGAAACTTATGACGCTTCACCCAAAGGGCTCAGGGAACAGTCGCGAACAGGGAACCAAGGGTTCATCGCCCGCTCATCCAGAAAAGGCTGGGTACTTGGCAAGGAGTTGTCGGTAGAAGGGGGCCCAAAAGAGAAAAGTGGAGCCTGAACGGCCTGACGTGACGTTCGCCGGAACGCACGATTTCAAACTTAGATGCAGGTCATCGAGACTTTGGCCGGTCGGCGCGACACCGTACCTGCGTCAGAAAAGGACCTGGTTCCTTCCTGTCCACCCATTCTCCCATGTAAGAAACTTCATTGCCTCCCCAATGTTCTGGCGGAGTCCGTCCCAGCCAAAAATTGAATTCGATTTGAAGCTCCATTCGCGATGAGAAAATCGGAACTATACGGGACCGGTCGGCCCGCCTGGTGGGTGGGGGAGTGAAACATCGCAGGGCGAAAACATCGAGATTGGGGACGCCTCAGAAGGTCTTCCCTGAGGCTGCCAAGGGTGAGGGGGGGGGAGAAGCGCGAGATTTCTCAGGTCAGACTGTAGGCCGTGGTTTTGAGAGACGATAAAAGCGCAAATCAAGGCACCGAAAAAGGGACGATGGGACCTTGTGAACCAACGATCGACGGGGTGGGACAGAAGAAATGCATGGATCAGCGCGGCTGAAAAAAACGCGTTCGTTATAGAAACAGAGAGAAAAGTTGGGGGAGCACAGTCATTAGGCGAACAAACCCTGAATAACGTAGGTAAAAAACCAAAGGGCTCCGCGCCTCTAAAAAAAAAACATCAAGGGGACGAACAAGTCCTTTTGAAAGCGAACGAGAAGGGTCGCAGTCGTTCTTGGAAAAAAGGGACGGAGACGATTTAAAAAGTTGACTTAATATGTCGCGGTCGAAGGGAGAAGCCGTTGAAGTCCTCCGCGAAAAAAAAAAAAAAAAAAAAAAAAAAAAAGAAAAAAAAAAAAAAAAAAAATAAAAAAAAAAAAACAAAAAAAAAAAAACAAAAAAAAAAAAAAAAAAAAAAAAAAAAAAAAAAAAAAAAAAAAAAAAAAAAAAAAAAAAAAAAAAAAAAAAAAAAGGAAACTCCTCAGGCGCCCAATCCGGCTGCAACTTCGGATCGGTAACTCAGCACCGGGACCCAAAATAGAAGAGGGAAAAAATAGAGACCGGGGGGCGTTGAAAAAAGAGGGGTTCAAGGCAGACAGGGCCGCGAGCGGGTTCGCGAAGGGGGAAAAAAAAAAAAAAGCTCGGGTAGGGAGCATAAAAAGGAAGGATTCTCAAGATGAGAGACTACCAACAGATGATGATAAAAGAGAGAGAGACGGCAGCAAGGCAGAAGCTTGAGGACTGCGAAATTGCGTGAAGTTCTGAGAGAACCGCGGGCCGTCTGCATACAAAACCGACGCGAGTCAAACTGAGAAGGACGCGACGAAGACGCGGCGTCTGCCGTCAAGGGGCAGGGGAGGGGAGAAAAACGAATTGCAGCATGATTGGGGGCCCAGAAAAGGCATGAAGGGCTGGAAACGAAGAAGGGGACGCAACGAGCGATCAGTCGCGAATCAGGTGATTCATGAACAGAAGGGAGCCCCGAAAAAAGTAGGGAAGAGCAGGAAAGGCAAAGGTAAGAGATTGCTCAGCGTTACCGAGAGGGCCTTAGAAGGGCACGACGTTAAGCAGCGCAAAAAGTCCGCTGGGCAGGAAAGTGCGAGGAACTTCGAGAGATCGGAACCACACGCGCATGTATAGAACGAAATTCAAAGTTTTCGCAACCCTGTCCCGACGCAAAAAAGGGGGCCGCATCTCGTCATAGTTGGGGCAACTGCAGCTGGATCGGATGTAAAAAAAAAAACGCCGAAAGAGCGGGAAGGCGAGTCTAGGAAAAAAAGCAGACCAGCATCGAGGGGGAGAATGAAGAAAAGGCAAAACGACAGGTAAATTAAAAGATGGTCTCGGGAGATGTGGACAGAAGCGGGCGGCAAAGAAGGTGCCTCGTGCTATCGGCGTCGAGGGAACGCTCAAGAGGTTAAAGATGACAAACATCGCAATCAACCGGGTGACGAATACAAAGTAGGAAACCAACGCTGAGCATCGGGCGCGAAGGGTGAAGTGACGACACCAATGTGCTCTTGATCGCGAGGGGATGGAATAGGCTTAAAAAAGGAAATCTGAAAGGTAAAGGTAATGGATGATCGCGTGCGAGAACGGGGGCGGGGACAGACTATTCTTGTTTGCAAAGGATACGAAATAGGCCACGGCCTCCCCCCACTTTCACCAGGGAAGAGAGTGCGAAGAGAAATGCGTGTACAAAAAAAAAAAATAAAACCAGGCAGTCTGAACCAGACGGGGGATTGCCGTCAAAAAGAGAAGACTGCACCATTCGCTGAAAAGGGGATATTGAAGGGGGATGGCAACTATTGGGTCGGGGCAGTGGCGAGTCTGGGGAGCCATTGGTGGCCGGGACATCATCACCTCCACAACGGGACGTCAGGGCGAAACAGAGAAAGCAGCGAAGGGGCTTGGGCGAACCTGGCGGGAGATGCATCGTCGGGCTTTTGAACCTTTGCCAGCCCTGGTGGGACACGTTGCGCCGCCGGCACAGAAAGGAAGAAAGAAGCATCGAGCTACTAACTTAGGAGCGAGCTGGGCGCAAGTCCTGGATCCTGTGCGGAAGAAGGGATCGTACCTTAGTTGACCTCCGCGAAAAAAACACCGGGTTCATGGCCCGCGCACCATCGACGATATCGTGGAGAAACCATAGTGGCGCTAGGTATTTCGAGAAAAGAGGGGGGCCCCGGTAATCAACGCAAGAAGACCGAAGCAGAGCCATCAGTACCTAGGTAAAAGAATTTTCGCAGGCCGTTGACAAGAGGGGAGATTGATAGGAAGGGAGTGCTTGAAACGATGCGATGGGTGGTGCTACGAGAAGCTGCGAGGCAGCTCACGCCTGGGCCGTAGGGGGAGAAGGAGGTTCCTCGGCTGCAGAATTGGGCAGTTCAAGGTCGTAGGCCCTCAAGGGCCGGAGGTGCGAACTCAGCGCCGTGACTGTCGAAGCCAACCCTAAATAACGGTAATAGAGAGGGGGGGTAGAAAGCGCAAACCAGGTGGTAGGCCCTCTCGAGTGCGAGTCTCGTAATAAATCCAGAGTGTTATGGCGGGACTCGGTTCCCTAAAGAACGAACTTTAGCGCCTAACAAAGCAACCGCCGGCTACGTCTCCAAAGTCCGACTGGGACGAATTGCCGGCGAGGCTTGTTGAAGAAACGGGGGAGCGCGTATAGTTTAGGCGCCACAAAAAGCCGAGCCCCGCAGGCGGAATGGCGGCCGCGCAAGCAATCAGGGGGGACTCAAATCATGTTCGGCACGACAAAACTCAACGAGTTTGGGGAAAGCGGCGGCATCTTGGATGGTCCCACTGTGAAGAAAAAATAACGGGGCAGAATGGAGAATCGACAGCCGGACAGCCGGCCTGGATGGCGAGTGCGGGAAAACGTAGCCAGGGGATGACACACACGAGGCCAGTCACCCGAGGGGCCAACGGGCGCGGAGGAGAACCGAGGACCCCGAAGTGTCAAGACACGGATCGAGGAAAAAAGGAGGCTCCGTGTATAAGATGTCTTCATAAGCTAGGTAGCCTCATCGCCGTTACACCGTCACCAAAAAAATGTGATTGGGACTTTCGGGGGGATGGGAAAAAGCAACAAGAAAAGAAAACGCATCCCGGGCGTTCCTGAGGGGGGAAGGCATAGAAACAACTACGGAAAGAAGAAGCTGGCAGGGGAACATTGACGCAACCGAAACAAATACGTGGAAGAGTCGTCGACCCTGGAAATGGACAAGATTCGGTGTCGCAGTCAAGAACCGAGGCGGAGGGGCAACCACAACGTACGACGGCACCCCTGGGAAGGTCTTTGTTGAGGAAAGCACCGGGAAAGCGTCCATGGTCGGCACCTAGTCGAAGGTGGAGAAAAAAAGAAAGGCAATCAGCAACGGTGGCGGGGGGGGGAGAAAAAAGGGAGATTCTTGGGGTTTCATTTCGGAACCGAAAAGGACTAGGGAACGTCGGCCTTGTGAAATCAATGAGCAGGAAAAGGGAATCAGCTCGACCAAAACGTGGCAGGTTCTATACCAAATGAGGCTATTACGAGAGGTCTAGGGGGGCGGCCCAAAGACGCGGGGTCCCCACAGGTCAAAGAAAACGTAAAGGATTTAAGACGCGGTGAAACGCAAAACCAAGTGAGACAAGAGGAACCCGGCTCAGGGTTCCAAATACAGTCTCGAAAGAGGGAGGCCCTGGAGGGGAAAAAACATAACCAGATCATCGACGCAGCGGAAAGCACAAAGGGCAATAAGGATCCCCCCATCTTGGAAGAGATTCAGACGGTCTGGCAAAGCAGGAAAGAAAAGGAACACTCATGAGGTCCCTTGTATGTCCCGCTGCATGGATCTTAACCCGGCTCCGATCTCAGCAAAAGCCCACGAATGAACCGAGAAGGGCGTCTCGGCCGGGGGATATTACAAGTTTCGGCGATGGCGAAGAAGGTCGAGGCGTGACGAGAATATCAGGTCGGGCAGGAGCACTTATCAAGCGACCGGACAGACCGGCCCAGAAGCGAAGAAAGGCCTGATTAAACGGGCGTAGGAAGGCTTGGGGGCGGCGAGTACAGGCTGCTCAAAGCGGCTGTGATAACCAAGTTATAGGGCAATAGGTTAAAAACGGACTATGGCCGGCATCGGAGCCATCAATGTGTGGCAAGGGAAAATGCTACGATTTAGGCAAGGGTTAAAGAAACCGGGGGAGGGGTCATAGTACTGGATTCCCGAGCAAGCCTCGAACGCAGTCGATGAAAGAAACAGCCCTGCAAGCCGATGTTTCAGGAAAATCACCACAAGAAAGGAAAATGAATGGGACGCTTCACGCCCGGGGGGGGAAGAGGAAGGCAATCGCGAAAAGGGGGGGCAAGAGGGAGCAAAGCGAGGACAGGGCAAGAGACTGGGGTCCGGTGAGGTGGGCGAAAAGGGCCAACAAGAGATTGGGGGGCTCCTGCCCGGCCTGAAGGGCCGCCGAAGAACCCAGGACAGCGTGATGAAGGAAACCGGGGAAAGAGGTGACTTGTGTCCCTTGGAAAGAGAGAAGCGGGGCCGTCTAGAGAAACATGTCAGTGCACTAAAGACCGTCGAGGGGAACCCGGTATCCGGACAGCTGGTTGGCGGCTACACCCGTGAGCACTCGATGTTGAACAGAAACGATATAGACGAGTTGAGTTGCCGGGCGGATACGCACAGGACCACCGTCGGGGCCGCCAGTGTACTGAATTCTTTCGATCCGCGCAGAACGCTCGCCAATTGGGAAGGATCGATATAAAGCCAAAAGATGGGCGCATTTTGGTAAGCCTGGTCGCGTTGTGTGTGCATCATCTCCAGACACAAAAGAGGGAAATACTGGACAACGCCTCGGCAGGTTTCCAAAGAAATCATACCCTCTAATTCGTGTCTATCAGGAGAAGGAAATGGGCCTTCGTTTCGGTAATAACATTGGACACGCAAGGACTCGGCAAAAATGCTACTGTCGATCAATGCTCCGGCCGAAGGCGGAACACACCGAGAGCAATAACTCTAGGGGCCGGCCAGACCGATGACGTAAGGGGCTAGTGGTCGGTCCCGAAACGATTGCGGTGCTGGAATCACTTGTTCGCGAGAGGACGGAAAAGCCTCGGCGCCTTACGAAGTCAGGCTCGCACCTGCACCAAACCAAGGGCCGCCAAGAAACCTTTGAATGGGCCGACGCCGCGCGGCGGGGGAGGGTCTGGGGGGGGCAAGGAGAGAGGGACATACTGCCACGCTGTATCTACGCAGACATGGACGAGAGCGGTTCGCGCATCAATCGCATGTCGAAAACGGGAAGCTTCAAACTGAGGAAAGAATCTACTTCAACAAACGGAGGAGGGGGGAATGGAAGGAACGCTGAGTCAAAGTTTGACGGAAGAAAATTGGGGGCGAGGACAGCGTCTTGGGCGCGAAAAGTAGCGGGCCACTGTCGCTTCAGATAAAGCGGTTGGAACGCGCCCCGAGGGGTAATCATACAGCTAACCAACGGTCGGCCGTCAGGTGCTGGAGGGACAGACACTACTTGGGGGGAAGAAGGACTTGGGGCAACTCATGGAAGGGTGCACGAAGCTGAGAGGCGCGGCTCAGCTCCGATCTCAAAGGGTCAGGCAAAAGGACTCGCCTGCAAAGGAATGGGTCATCGCGGCCGGCAAACGGAGGCGACGTGTCTGTAACGGCAGCAAAGGGGCGCTGGGGAGCAGAAGGTCCCGCGGGGCCGGACCAGGAGGGACTCCGAAGTGCGAGAAAAATTCGTCTCGCAATTCAGGGACGAAGCAAAACGAAGGATAGAACGGATATAAGCGAGGCGGGAGGAGAGGCTTCAGGGCGAAGAGAAGTCCGAAACATCTCCGCGGGTTCGGGGCATGCGCCTGGATCTAAGGATGCACACAACGCCAACTGAAAAAAATCGCGCGAAAATCGGGCCAGCGAGCTTGACAATCTCGAGCGCCGAATCGGAAAAATTACGACATCATAAAGGGGAGGCACCGATACGGGGGCTGAGTCGTAATCGACCGTCGAGGCCGCTAGACGAGGGCTGCTGAACATCGCAGGGTGCCGACGCGGGCGGTAGGCCTGACGCGGCGCGGCAATCCGGGCGACGGTATGACGCCTCCGCGGCTCGTCACGCCAAGTTCCTAAGGAAGGGGTAACAAGACGGGGGGGTCAAAGGGATCACGCTGATGGGGCGTAAGGGGGAGGAAAAAAGAGTCGGTACAGGAGCAACTATCTGGGTTGGGACCAACGGCCTACACGGGACCTCCATCGCGGGTGCGGGGCGACAGGCCAAGTGGAGCTATTTGCTGATCGCCAAACTGGAAGTCATAACCAGTCTTCTCGAAACAAATTCCGGCGGGGGGGCGGGAAAACCGAGCTTATTAAAAACAAAACTTCTGGCAGGTATGGTGCTGAGAGGAGGGGGTGCAGGTTGATGTGGAGCCGGGATTCATGGACGAGTTATCACACAGGGATAGGGGGGTTCCCATCCGTCGCAGAACTTAAAAAGTGTGGGATTGACTGACCCGCCTTCTCAGGTGCCGGGGGGACCTAGGGGTGGATACAGCCGCTTGCGGCCTGGTGCACTCGCGGCTCAAGACAGCCTCGACGATTATTAACTTAAATAGGAAGAGTGGGGCGGGTTTGGTCGAAGACGGGGGTCGCGGAATAGCGGAGATCTAACCCGCGCTGGTTCGGGAGAGGGGGGCCTCCAGCAGACGGCCAGAGATCGCCGCTCGAGGGGATGAGGTCTTAAGCGGAAGGGTCAAAAAAAGACAATCAGGCGTCGTGGAGTTCAACCCTGTTGCGGAAAGGGCTACAAGATTGGGAATCACTTCTCATTGAGGGGGGTAGAAGGCCTGGTCGATGATCGTTGATGTGCGGGCCGCCCTACCAACGCCAGAGTAGGGCTGCGGAAACTGAGCCGGGTAACGGACAATTGGGGGGGGGGCAAAGGGGCTTAGCATCCTTGTCCGGTTGCGCTTGACTACGACGGGAAAAACAGGCGCGTCTGTGAACCTAAAAGCGGAAAGTAAGTTGGTAGAGGAACCTGAAAATGTCGCGGTTCGAGTCCGTGAAACCCTCTCCAACAAGGCCGATCCCGTGATGTGCAAGGAATCGGAGCACCTTTAGCAGAAAGCCAAGCCGGGTGAAGCTCGAAAACGTGGCGAAGGCACAGAGGGCCCGGCAGAGTCTGTTATTAAGACCAGGTCCAGCGTTAGGGACGGTGAGTATAGTGAGGCGAAAACAGACAAAGACACCCACGCGGGGGGAGACCAGCCAGAAGGGGGTCTACACAGACCTCAACGTATTGTTCGGTCCGCGGATGGATGCAATAAGGGCAGAAATTCGATCCGAGGGGGCGACCAGGAAGGGGACGATGCCGCTACCGCCGCGGGAGGGAGCGGGGCCGTCGTAGCTGACGGCACGAAGCTCACCAAAAAGTAAAAGGGAGGGAGAACAAGACATGATGTACGAATCTCAGCAACAACAAAAAGGGGGATTAAAGGAAGAGGGAAAAATGTCCTTGCAGTAGGGGGGTCCGAGTTCTCCTCCGAGTTACACCGGCCCAAGAGTGGCTTACTTTCGTGGGTGTCATCACCCTAAGACGCAAAGGAAAAAAAAGCCGCGGGAAAGGACGGCTCATTCTACGGCAATCACACTCAAGAGGTCTGAAAGTTGCATTCCATCCCATGCAGCCGTCCACGGTTGAGAGCTACGTGCCGCCCCTGAGGATACACGGAGGGAGGGGGAGCAGGCCATGGGTGGGTGGTCGCCTACTCCAAACGAGGGGCATCAACCCTGTAACGGGGGAGGGAAATCAGACTCTGCCGGCACGGGCACCAATTGGCCTCGGACGGTGACAAAAACGAGGGTGGCATAGAGCGAAAGGGGAGAAGGTCGTTTTCATTTAGAGACCACCAGGGGACATCGGGGATCGGCCTGGGGAATCATGGAGCGAAAGAATGAAAGAAGCAAAAAAATTGAAGGTGGCTCGAGTAGCTTTCCCGCGTTCTAAAAGTGCGCACCGGGGAAAAAAAGACGCTTGTAGGGCCACGCCCCCGGAGGACAAAAAACGGCCACTGTTGGAAAGAACTGGCCCCAATTTATGCAGCAGGCCCGGCTCAGGTCACCCGCAGACAGGCTCCCAGACATGCGAAGAGAAACAAGCAGCTCAGAAAGAACGAGACAAACCGAACCGAGCGGACAAAAAACAATGCGATCAAAACCATAGGGTAAAAGAAAATTCCGACAGGTGTTGGACAGCAGGAAAAAACGCTGCATGAAATGGTCGTCTTTTAAGCGGGACAGTTCTTACCAGCGCATCTCTCCCATCCCACTCGCGGCGAAATCGCAGACAGAAGGGACCTAAGAGGAATGGCACATGGCGCGGTCGGCTGACGTCATGGAAGTAGAGACCGGGGCGCGGCGACAAGCAGCGAAGTACCTGTCGGCATGGAGCAGTTCTAGTCTTGGCCGGCGAGTTCAAGCTTCTCAAGTAGGTTACACAATAGGTAAGCCAAGACGGGGGCGTGAATCAGAATCCTCAGCACAGATTTCAGGGGCAAGTGAAAGAGAACTAGGCTGGGGAGACAGAGACTACGGGGTTGCAGAATAGGGGGGAACGTCCCTACCAGCTAGGAAAAAGAAATACCTATGCCATCACGAAAAATATCCCCCTGACCGAAATTGTTTCAGTACCTGTCGGGTTGAGGGGGGACACAAGCCGGAATGGTCATGCGACTGTAAACTTACAGTTTGCCGATGTCCCCAACAGGGGGGGAACACTTTGGCGCTGTTAATCGTGGTGTCTAGGGAGTCCGGTGGGAAGTTATAGTGGCGTCCTGGCCAAAAATTGACACAAGGGAACTCTCCTCGAACGTCACGGTCAAAGGGTGCATTCAAAAAAAGAGGGGGAGGTGGCCGCTTCGGCGAGCTGTTGCAGCCGTCGAAGAAAAAAAAGAGCACATCCTGGTAAGGACACCACGTCGCGGACCTCTTATCGCCTGAGAGATAAATGCCGGAGCGACCCCCGTGGGGTTCCTGCTATTGTGAAGCGAGGATCTTGAGGCGCAAGGGACAGACGACCTATGCCGGATCTGCCTCCCTTGTGTGAAGGTCGAAATTCGAGAAGAGGAGCCGAACCATAGCGCTTGATCGCATGTCGTAGAAGGGAAGCGACATGCGCAGCGCGAGTGATTTGAGCGCCGGGAGGGGGTTGTGCATCCATCTCCCCGCGACGCAGAAAGGGAATGCGTTGTGCACGGAAAGAAAAACGGGTGGGGGCATCCAAGAAGCAGAAACGAAGCGCGGGCTATCAGAAAAAAAGTCCGGCGCTTTCCGTACTGAGACCGAAATTGCAGGTGCAGAATCAGGCGAACGGCGCAGGGAAAGAACGCGTGCGCCAGGCCGAGCCGCGAAATCAACGCGACAGCAATAAAATCCAATTTCCAGCGGGCGGCCAAGGAAAGATCGATGTGGGCCTAATCTGAAAAAGATTCGGAGTGATAGCGAGCTGCAGAGGGGGATCCACCACGCAGACAATCCGGAAAGTTCGGCGTTCAATCGGGACGTCGCCGCCCTCAGAGTGACGCCGAGCGCGTAAGGGCATAAAGCTGCGGGTATGAAGGAACAGTGCGCGGTAAACGCTGTAATACTGGACGAGCGGTTCGCGAAGAACGAGCCAACAATAAAAAGAGCAGGAGCAGCTCTGAGCGCTCATCAGACTCACAAAACGTAGGATGTAAAAGAAAAAGGGAGTGCCAGCAGCGGAAGGACTTCAACGTCTGCGAATTGCAGGGGGCAGTCCTTCGAGAAACTCGACAAGTTCAGTATCAGTAAACGGGGAACCGCCAATCGGTCTCATATCGCTACGAAAGAGAAGAGCGTCCGGGATGACAAAAGGCAAAGCATGACGCAGGCGAGGGCTGCAATGGAAATCGAAGCGCGGCTGCGCGAAACTGCGAATCTCAAAGTGTTCAGGCAACACGCCCCGGAACGAGGCGTCGCGGAAAAAAAGGCAAGTGTATTGCGGTTGGCCAACGCGGCGGGGCGGGGAAGGTCTTCCTAGAAATTCGGGGCGAGATCCGGAGGCCTGGCATGTCGTACGCGGAACCTGTAACGCGAGCGCGCAAGATCCCTGTATGCAAAAATTCGAGGGAGACTACGGATGGACCCTTCCGAGCCGGGGGCACAAGGCATTCGGCAGCGGGGTCGGGGAAACTGGGGCGCGCTGTCGAGATGATCACAAAACGAACGACCAGCAAAATGCGCAATCCCGCGCGGATCTCGATGAGAGGGTTCAACGATGGTTCGCAAATCGGATGTTTCAAAAAGAAAAAAATCAGCCACACGGACGAACCGATACGGGGGAAGTGCCGTCGAGGCGTGAGTGCACCGCTCAAACTATGATGGATCGGAGGAGGAATAAAAAACAGGGTACGACAACCCAGACTCGCCCTGACTCGCCCACAGGTCCCGAAAGGGGGGGTGCCAAAGGGGGCCATTGACGCCTCGGTCAAAAGAGGCAAAGTCAAGTACAAGGGAATGCAACGCTGAGGGCGTGTCGAAGAGAAGGGGGAACCAATGACCGGGAAAAAAGGAAATAGGACTGGGGGGGGGGCATATAGCAATAAAGGGAAAAAGTACCCCCTGGAACAAAACACAGCGTGCGGCAAACGTGCAAGCGGTGCGGGACAATGGCAAAAAATGCAGAGATCACGGATGTCCTCGAAAATAGAGGGACCTTGGGCAAACGAAAAACTAAATCGGTGGTGGGGGGGGGGGGTGGGTGTTTCGGTCTAAGGGGAAATTGCGTGAAGTCCGAGGAGGAGCCGGGTAATGCCCAGGTCAAATAGACCCACGGGCATTAGCGCTGCCCAGCCCTGTGGAAAGGGGGACAGGATTGGATGCGGATTCTGATGAATCCTGGGACCTCGTAACTCACTTTTCAGGTACCTATAAGGGGGTAAGCCCGACTTGCGACGCGCACGACGCCGGCAGCAGAAAAAGACGTGCACGGAAAGAAAAAAGACTTCTCTGCGCGTTGCGGTCGGTAATGGGGGCTGCGCCTCCCTGATATTGTCGTCGCCGCTCGCTGGGCATGGAAATCCATCGTGATCATCGGCCGCAGAAATAGCGATCGTCCGAGTGGAAGGGGAGCCCGAGGAGGGCGCGCTGGAAAAAGAAAAAGATGCAGATCTGGCCTGTCCGTCCGGCGTAGGGGAAAGGAAAAGTGCGGACGGACTACCAGATGGGGCTCAGTTGAAAGCAAGGGGGCTCCCGATGTCAAAAAAAAATGACGCGTGGGAAAGCGGCGAGAAAAAACTGTAGGCCTGTGACGGAACACTGAGCCGGGTTGAACCGGCAGAAAATTGGGGGCTTCAAAGTCTTAGGCACCGTGGCCGGTTTTTTTCGGGGACTCGCGCCGCTACACGGAAAAAGAATGTGGTTAGTTTTAAAAAGAGGGGGAAAAGTAGCAGGGGTAGAGCGCAACTGCCAGGGGGAGGGGGGCGGTTTCGAGGATCGTTTACGCTGATTAAGGAAGACGGTCGATGGGACTCGGGGGAGGGACAGAATCGAGTAGAACCTCAAAACCGCCGGCAAGCGGGCGCCCCACAGTCCGCTACGGGAAAAAAGGGGCAGCAAGCCTGTCACCGGAGAAGTTTCTTAAAAGGGACAGCGGGTCGTGTTAGGAAAAAGAAACAAACCGCGACCTCGGCAAAACACCATCCTTGGGAAAAGCGAAGGGTTTTCTCACGAGCACACGGGGTGAGTAGGCGTCATCTTATGGTCAATGACCAAGGGGGGGGGGCAAAAGGTTCCCTGGAAAAGATTGCGGAACAGCATCCCGAAAGGAAACGGGAGTAATTGGTTGATGACAGCAAAACGTCGCAGACACGCTGGACTGTGGAGAGAGGAGGAGAAAGGGACACCCGCTAGCACGAACATGATTTCAGGAGGCGCACAACAACAACTGATAGGAAAGAGAGAGCAAAGGGAGGGAAATCGGAGGTAGCAAGGGCATCCGCGCCGGGACAAAAAAAAAAAGTGGGGGGTGAAGTGGTCCGCGGTGTCAAACAGCTAACAAGAAACAGCCTCCCGGCCGAGGGGGAACGTCGAGTCAGGATTCTTCGGCATGCACCGGGAAGGAAGGGAGTTTGGGCCGTGGCGACCTAAACAGAGGCGCCAACTGTGGGAGCGCTCGGGCCATGAGGAGACAACAGATGTGTAGCATGAAAAACGCAGGCGGCGGGGGAAGGGGTGGACGCCGGAAAAGACGAACGAAAAAACCGCTGGAACCGGTCCTTTGAATCACAGGCAAAGGACTTTGGCTTCGCGGGGGTAGAGGGAAGTGACGCCCGCTTCATCCTGATTGGCTTAAGGTCGGAAGAAAAAGTGCGTCTGTGGTCAAAGGTAGAACCGACCCGTGCATCCATCCATCAGGGAGGGAAGAGCGGGAAAGATCGCGACCTCAACCTTGGGTGGTGCCTCTACCGGGCTATTCCCGCGTTCTTTGGCAAACACCGCGTGTCAAAAAAAAATAAAAGAAACAGGCCACGGGGGGGAAACCTAAAAAGGGAACTGGCCACAAAATTGCAGAGTACCGGCTCAAGTGGAAAAGCTAATACAGGCGGCTCTGCCGCCTAAGGGGGCGAAAGTTCATCGCCAGATCAAAGCAAGGCGACAATTCCCCCATCTAGAACGGGAAAAGTCTGGAGAAAGACATCAACGAGGGGGGTGCTGGGGATTTTTCGTCGACGTGGAGAGGAAAGGGGGATCCGTATCTCCGCAAAAACTAGCCCA
>Ga0179593_1353889_pt1 | contig 13863 bp, 10 predicted proteins | sample CZODoug2_1_08_16_FD_185931 | JGI IMG/M metagenome (GOLD analysis project Ga0179593, IMG submission 185931) | Vadose zone soil fungal communities from Angelo Coast Range Reserve, California, USA - CZODoug2_1_08_16fungal (PacBio error correction) | ecosystem: Environmental > Terrestrial > Soil >...
AAAGGGGAAATGCGAATGGATAGGGGGGAGGGAACAACAGGTTTAGGCTCGGGACCATCCGCTCTTGATCGCTACCGAACGTCCTGTCGTAAAGGGAGAAAGCCCCTCCGAGTACGGGGATCAAAAAATTTGGTAAATGGGGGGACGTGAATCTAGACCACCTTGGGATTATCGACGGGACACGTGCCGGAACGTGAGAAATCGTCTTGAATCTTCCGTGCCGGAACCGTGCAGGAAAGGGGGGGTGGCAAGGGCAGTTATCCGATATGACGGCAGACGTGCTCTATGGGGGGGTTTCTGCGATTTAAAAGAGAAGACAAGGACCAAGTCTTCGTCGCAAGGACGCCTCGACTCAAATTTGCACAGGAGCGAAGACGAGGGGAAGGGAGGGGAAGCCGAAGACATGGAGGTTATCTGAGGGGATGTCACAATTTTCAAGGTGGTTGGAAACAACGGGGCAGAATTTCCTGTGTGGCCCCGGCAAGGAAGAGAGGCCTTCAGTTCAGAAAAAAGTAACCGGCTTTGTCGCGCCGTAGAAACTCGCGATAAATGCGGATCATCAGGAGAACAATGAAGTTGAAAGGGAAAGGAAAAGTGAGACCTATGCGAGGGAGGGTACTTTCGAGTAACACAAAGAAACTCTCTTACCATTGTGCGGGGGGGGGAAAGGGGGGAGCGTTGGGGAAGTTGATTCTGAGCATCCGAAGCCACCCCACCGGAACACGGACATCACGATCATCGCCAACGGCATATGGGCGGTGTGGCCCCTGCAATTTAATAGCGGAGGAGGGAATCCCACGCTGTCGAGGAAAAAAAAGGAGAAAAAGGCGCCCCCAGTGACACGAGGAAACTGTGGAGGACACTCGGGGGGGGTGGGGTCTGGGGAAAGTCAAGGAAAGAAGCCCATACCTTTCAACGATTACCAGTCAAACGCCTTCGAAAAACGAGTGATGGGGGGGCCGCAAAGCTGGCAGGAAGATTTGCTCTCGGGAAATTTCAGTGGGGAAGGGGGGGAAAAGGCGATCTCCCCGTACGGTAAAAAAACGTGAAGAAATAGAGCGGAAAATACGTATAAAATCAGAATTGGGGAGAAAGTACAAATGATGAAAAAAATAAAAGGAAGATATCCATGATTCGTGGCGTTACGGAGGGAAGTATGGAACCATGTACATAAGTTAGCGAAAAAAATTCCTCGTCGTCCGAAGCACAAAAAACATTAAAGAGGGGAGGGGGTGCGGCTTTGCGTTCTGTCCCCCCCGTCACCATCTCAAACTTCCAGAAAAAAAAATGAACAGGGTGGAACACCCTCTCCAAGCAAAAAAAGAGCCTACTCCATCGCATAAAGAGTTCGCGCAAAGAGCGAAGCTAGTCCGACGAAATGAGAAGGGGGGAAGGGAAGAAATTGGGAAAAAAAAGGGGGGGGACCGATTTGGCGCAGTTGGGTGTGGAACGGTCATCAAAAGGGGGAATGTTCGGGGGGGGGGTAAGGGAATCTCATTGGACCTGCATTCAAAACTGCAGTTGATCGAAAAAACGATGACACGGCCAAAGGAGGCGCCGACGAAATTCAATTGGAGAAAACCAAGAAAAAAAGGAAGGGTGATCGGGTAACGCGTTCGACATCGTTCCGGTGTGAAGAACAGGACCATAGAGGAAAGGACCAATGCGCCGGCCGCATCGAGATCTTCAAATCCTGAGAGAGGAAAAACAAAATTGGATCTAAGACCGGAGGGATAATTTTGTAATGGTAGGCTCAAGATTCTCGGATATTACGCATGTACAGAGAACCTCTTATGGGGAAATGTCCGCCGTTTTTGTACTGGCACTAGGACAATGTCGTCTGAATAAATCAAGGGCGGGAGTCAAACAAGCGCAAGCGTGTTACCAATCAATTGGACTTTGGTAAGAAGGGGGTCCGAGACGTTTATCGCGAAGCAGGGCTAATCCGGAAAGATGTGAAACCGATTCAGCAGGGGCGGAAAATGCGACAAGGGAAAAAAAAAAGACGCCTGGGCTTGGGCTCAATTTCCTGAGGCTTAATAGGTCAAGGAGAGAATGGATTCGATTCCCGAATGAGGGCATGCCGGGGGCAGTCCTCAACCACAGTAGTAAAAAGGTTTACGCCAAATACAGGCACTCACATGAGTGGCAATAGGGGGAGAAAAAAAAATCGTTAAGAGGGGCAATAACTAAACGGGGGATGTCAGGTTACGGAAGGGCAAGGGGGTTGGATTTTAACATGCCAAGACGCGAGAAAGGATATATAAAAGGAAAAAAAGGAAAGCCGTGTACCGGCAAGGGGAGGGGCACGGAAAGGTGGTGGCCTGGGGGGCCAGTAAAAGTTGAAAAAAAGATTCTTCCATCAATCTTAACAAAAATCAGGTCAGGAAAAGATATACAAAAAAAAAAAAAAAAGAGATGGCAGACGAGTGGAGGAAGGGAAGGGAGGCTACAGGACCAGGGCAAAGCCACCTTGGACGGACAAGGCGGAGTTTTGGGTCAATCGGAGGGTACGAGCGTAGGGGTGGAAATAACAGACAACCATTGCAAGGGAACCTGAAATCATCGTTTCGTTGAGGCCCGCGGACGAGTTAGGGAGACCTAGTTGCCAATCATGTGGGGAATTTGGGGGGGTGATTGAAACAGAGTCCGGCGCGACTTTGCGTCAAGGAAAAGGGAGGCCGCATTCCTGAATAGGGAAGAAACGTCGGATGAAGGACAGGATTACATCGCGGAAAATCTGCGAAAACCCGCTGACAGGAGAAGGAGGGTTGGCTATGGCGCGCTGTATATCGGGGGACGTCATTCAGGCGAGGGGGGAAGGATGGAGAGAATGCTGTCAAAACGTCAGACAAGCTCAACCATGAATGGGTAACACGCCTGAGTTGGTTTAGCAAGCGCAGGAGGAATGGCCTGAACCTAAGTGTGGAGGGTCCAGAAAAACGGCAGAAATTTAACACCGAAGGATGCTGAGGAAAATGTAAAGGGCAGGAATCACGCCTGGGAGAAGCGGGGAGAAGAAATAAAACGGCTTCAGGCCTCTGGAATAGCGCATTTTGGTGTGAACCTAAATCCGGTTTGTGCAACATGCAGCTGCGGCAGGGGAGTGGGGAGGGGAGGCTTGGCACGATCTGTACACCGTTCCCGCTTGCCGAAAGCGGTGCAAAAAGCGAAGCGAGAACATGATTGAGAAAAAGTTTCAGGAGGCGGGGGAGGAGGGCAGAGTTTAGGCTCACACTGGCAAGTGAGGACCTTCCTGATCAAAAAAACACGAAACAAAAAAAAGGGAACTCAATCCACATCCAACTGGCGCCCTCGGGGGGAAAGACAAATCTGAGCTCGAGCCATGTCGTAGACTAGATAGGGGAATGGGCAGAAAAAGGCTGAAGAGCGAGGGAGGATTATTCCGGGTGGAGGGGAAGAGGTTACACGTTCAGGGGGTTGATAAATGAGGTGGGACGGGTGCCCTCAATCAAAACAGAAGGACAACGTACGGACGAAGGTTTAGCAGGAAGGAAGAGGAAATAGTCTAAATAGGGAGAAATTTAAAAGTGACGTCAATCGGACTCAGAAAGGACAGACATCGTTATGGGGGTGCGATCTGGGGGCATCAAGAGGGGGGGAGCCAAAACATTAAGGGATCTATTTGGCGAGAGGAGTTCTTCACCGTGTGGTTAAACGGACTGTGGAGATAGAATAGGAAAGGAATGGCCAGCGCGCCATTAGCCTCCAGAGTGGCGTGACAAAAAGGGGAGAGGTGTCGAAAGGAGTGGGCACTGGAATCTGGGGAAAAAAAAAGAGTCTGGCCTGGCGGGGGGGACATGGACGTGCAGAAAAAAAGAAAAGAGTGTGGCACACTGGTTCCGAAGAGTGGATAAATGGGGGGCGGAGACCCTGCGCGACGTCGTGTGTATAAAAAACAAAAAAAATCGCCTAATGAGGGCCACAGCATACCAAGTTCCGTTGCGAGGATCGGGATAAGTTTTGGTGGGGGAGGGGAAAATCGAAACGAAAAGGCAACTACTTAAAAATAAAAGATAAGGGTAAAGCGGGGGAGCTCTAATCCGAAAGGGGAAAGCGCGCTCAGGTATTAAGGGTTGGGGGGCGGAACGGGGTAACATTAAGAGGGATCTATTAGAAGAAGGGCGAGGGCAGGGAAGGAGCGAAAAAAACGAAGGTGCCGGCTAGAAGACTGAAAAAAGTCTTACTTGTCTGCTGCCCACAGGACCTTCTACCGTTGGTTGAAAAAAGACGAAAAATGGTACAGGCACCAAAATAAGCCCCGCAGGGGGCGGCGGAGAAAACCGAAAAAGTAGCTTCGCGCCCTTTCAAGGAATGGTTACTTAGATCACTTCTTCAGGAAAACGCACGCCGGGGGCCTGGAGGAGTCTAATCGAGAACTCAGAGAGAGAAGGCCGTAAATAATTCGGAGAAACTGTAGGGGTCAAAGAAAAGAGGGGATAGAATGTCATTTACGGAAGGCAAGGTACTGGAAAGGACCGCGATATACTGGACGGCATGAAGGGGAGGGGGAGAAAGAACAGGTTTAGCTCGCAAAAAAAGCTACAATTCTAGCTGAAGAGTTAGGGAGGTAGGAGGTCCCGACCTTCCGTGAGGAAAGAATAAGGAGGGGCCGTATTGGTCCCAAGAATAACAGCGTTCATTCATAATCTATAAAAAGTCTCGCCTTTGGGGGGGCTATCAATCTAGCAAACACAAAAAAACGGATTGAGTATAAAATATAGATATCAAAACGGACGCGACGGGATAGGATAAGGGGACGCCGGGTGAGGACTCGGACCACGCCGCGCATTAGATAAAGCGGCCGGTCGGACAACGAAGAAGATCCGTCGCAGACGTAATTTGGTATGTCTTAGCAGCTACAAAAAAGGGGTTGAGGATCGAAGGAATGCATGCAATTTAATAAACGGGAGGAATCACGTTCTGTACCGTGCCGGGGGGGGACTTGGAATTGCGGGAAGTTTATAAGAGTCCTGCGCGAGAATGGTGGACGGCGATTGAGAAAAGAATTAACCGGACCACGGGCCGTGACGACTTCCTCACGGTCAAAAAATTCGCAACCGGCGAATCATAATTTGACAGGGCGTTTAGACTCTCAACCGGTAAGGGCAGGATCTGAGGGAGGTAAAAAATTTTACGGGTGGGTGTGAAACAAAACGCTAAGTTCAGGGTGTGCAATCCGTACGGGAAGCTAGCAGTCAAGATCTCTCTCAATGAGGGGTGGAACGCGACCGTAGCCTCGTCGCTAAGTATTCAGAGAAACGGAGAGAAATTAAGGGGTGACACCGGTCCGGACCAAACGTTGCAGACGAGTCGCCTAGGGGGACGTGGAAAAACGAGGAGGCAAGAACGCGCCTTTCCCATGTGAGCGGGTGGTGTTGTTTGAAAAGGGGAGCGTTTAAAGGTTCGGCTGCTGTGGCACTCAGCCGCCGCAAACCGAACAAAGTCCATCACTCATCGCCACGGCAGGCAGGGGTGAGGGGGGCTCATGTATTAAGAGGTTCTTAAAGTAGACCCGATGTCGCTCAGTTCTCCGCTCCACCAAGGGGGCACGGAAAAGGAAAAAAAGGGGAGAACACGCGGGGGGGGAAAATGAAATTCAATTTAAAGCCACAACGGAATCAGTGAACTTTACCTGGCCAACAAACTAAACAGCTCGTGCAGAAAATTCTTTACAGTCGAAGGGGGAGGGACGGGGAAGGGAAATTGAATTGTGAAGGGGGGCATCTCCCCGTTCGGGTAAAACACAAGGTGGAAGAAATCGGATCTCCAATCTAGCGAAAAAGGGGGTTGGATCCAACGTGCCATTACAAAAGAGAGGAACCAGACTATATCGAAGGGCGTCGTGTACGGTTACAGGGTGGTAAGGAGTTACCAGTGAGAGGCTAGTGCTATTTAAAAGTCCGTCCTCTTCACAAGGTACAGGTTCTGTGGGAGCAGGTTGCAGTTCGGGTAACAAAAGAAACATAGAAAAGCTAAAACAAGGGAAAACGTGGTGAAAACTCTTCAACCACACAAGGGGGAAAAAAAGACAGCGGGGCATGGGACTCTGAAAAACAGCGACTCTCTAGTCCGAGCAGTCTAAGATACTATTTGAGTGATCAGAGGGGAAAGAGGAGGTGTGGGAACTTTCTTCACCAGGGGGATGTAGTGGGTTTGATGGAAACTTCACTACTTGCAGGGGGAGCAGCAAAACTCTACGCGCACGCAAGAATGAAATGGTTCAGGACCCTAAGGCAAACCATTCTCGATGGTATCGGTGCGCTGTAAAACGCAAGAAATTGTTCAGGGGGTGAATCATCGAAGAGATCGACGACCATGAGCCTGGAATCGACCTGCTCAAATAAGGGAATCAGGAGGAAACAAAAAATGGCTAAGACCCATTAAACGAGCAGGAATCAGTGGAGGGGGAGAGGAAAATCGGGAGAGAAATTTTCTCAATTAAAAGAGATACCGTCCTTCTTTTTTCATGAAGAAAGGGGTTTCAAGATGGACTAGAAAAAAGAATTCGTAAGAAGATACTCAAGGCGGCGTCAAAATCTCAGATTGGGTACCCATATAAACAAGAACTTGATGCCTGTTGTGACGCCGAAGGGGAATAAGAGATCGAGAAGAAGAAGTGACCTACGCTCCAAATGCGAAGAACCAACATCGAGTTGCAGCTGTGAAAAAAATTTAATAAGTGGTCCGGATCAGGGAAGTCGGTAGAGGGAAAAATTTGGCATACCGGTCGAAGCAAGGACGCGAGATGATAAAGGGGTCAAAGTAAACCAGCCATGCAAACGCCAGTTGGAAAGGCGAGACAACGCGTCTAGGGGCAAGAAAGAATCTTGATTAAAAAGGTTAGGAAGAGGGGCAATGGTTTTGAGTGTCATGCCAAGAAGCGACGAGGGACATTAAAAACGAAGGCCGGGGTACGGAGGTGAAAAAAACTGGCCTGGGGGGTTAGGAATTGAAACCGGAAAGTTCCTCACATGTAGACCGTCAGAAACACGGAGGAGAACAAAGAGGAGGGCAGACGATTGTGAGTAAAAGTTCCGGGGAAGAAGAAAAAAAGAGCAGGGAAAAAGTGGAAGGTTACCAGGGACATGGTTGAAAAAAACAGTTGTATAATCTTCTCGCGTGCGGTGTCGACCAGAACAGGGGCCCCGCAGGTAAGCATCGGGATCGGGACAAGGGCGATTTGGGATCCTATTGGAAATAATGGCGGGGCATTGGGGGGAGGGGTAGGAACATTGATAAAAATGGAGGAAGACCCTGTATGCCGAATCCGAATGAGGGAGGAAAAAGTCGAGAACGGAACTGATTAAGCCGGAGACGCACTATGCGAACAGCGCCGTCGACGGGGGAAGGTTTGAGAGTTGGAAAAAAAAGGCTTCTTCAGTATCGGATATAGAGACTCGGCAAAAAACCTGCAATAACCAAAATAAACACCTGATGGGGAAACAGCCTGATAGGGGTGCCGCCGCCTGCTAGGGTTCATGACGAGGGGTGTCTATTTCCATAAAAAAAGAAAAAGTTCAAAACGAAGGAAGTCTCGATGTTCATTGGGGGGGAGAAATCACGCGAGCTGGACCACCATAAACGGCTGAATGCCTCGGGAAGTACGCACATGTTTGTTGAGCAAACAATCGGATGTGGAACTCTATGAGGGAAGGAGAAGGGGGAGTCAGAGATGGGTGAGGAGTCAAAAAAACGGCAAGATGGAAAACGCGGGTCCACAAAGACAATCTGGTCGAAGCATGAAATGTCGAAAAGTGGGGGGGAGCGGCGCGGAAGCGTTTTGGAGATCAACTGAAAGTTAAGGGTCAAGGGGGGGCACGGAATACTCAAGAACATCAAAGGGGGAGAAAGTTCCAAACAGAATAACTGAAGGAGAAAAAAAGCGTCACGAGATCGTCTGGTCTGGAGCCCATGTTCTCTGACTAAGAAGATCTCTGTGAGAGAAATGCTAGAGGGAAAAAATGGAGATTATTCAACCTTGTTAGGAAGGGTTAAACTTTTCGTGTTGAGACGTTAAAATTTGCCGGGGAAGAGCAAACCAAGACACGCGAACTAAGAATGGGGAGCAGGAAGGGAAGCAGACATCTCTCCCTAGCTAAAGGGGTTAATCCGGTCAAAGACTGTACGGGAACGAAAGACCATGACGCAAAGCATAGGTACCTTGGTGGAGGGAGAGGGGGATGCACAGAGAAAAAGGGAGGAGTGTGAGCGATTGGCAGGGGCGATGGTCGTTCAAGTGTTGTTCCCTCCGTGAGAAAATAGCATAGTCAGCAAATGAATTGGAACCGCGCGCCACTCGAAAGCAAAAATTTGCGGGGACAAAGGCATGTACGGGCGTTTTTCACTGGAAAAAAATCGGAAAGAGTATGGGCTTTCCATGAACTTCAGGCAAAAACAGAGCGCCCGAAAAAAGTACTCTTGCTCACAGGGTGTATCATGCGAAGAACCACTGGAGCGAACAGCGGTGGAGAAAGAACGCGCTAAGTGAAATGCGACAACACCGACCAGCATTCAAAGGTGATAGATCTTTCTTGTCATGGTGTGGGGGACGGGAGGAGCAGCCTGTAAACAAAGTCCAAGAGAAAAGGGAAAACCAACGAGCAATGGGAAAGAGCGTTCGGTGAGGAGGTGAAAGGAAGTCAGCCGAGAGAGCAAGGTAATTGGGAACGGTGTATAAGGGAAAAATGGGAACTTAAGGGGGATGGGATTATCACATGACCGGCTATTCTACGGAGCGGAAAAAAAAAAAAGGGAGATGAGAAGGATGAAAGAAAGCTTAGTGACGGGTCACCATTAGTGAAAAGTGGGGCAAACCAAAGAAAGTTGTTAAAGAAGAAAGAGATAGCACGGAAGTTCTTCAGAGAAGCCTAAAAGAAAGAATTCGGCGTATGGGATAAGATTGTGGCGGGTCTAGAAGGTGGTGCAGAAGACCTGCATAAAGGGTTTAAGGGGAGGAGGTTAATCGCGCAAAAACATCAGCCGATCAATGAAGAGAATCTTATAAATGCGGAGAAAGGGGCCAATTCAAAATTACGGGAACGGAAAGGACTGGGACCTTAAAAACAGTCAGCAAGAGGTCCGATCGAACGTTTCCTTCCTGTCAAGTCGATAAGAAAAAAGGGGGGTACTGCTCAAAAAGAAATAAAACTCTGGAAGACGGGCTTCGCGGGGGCCCGGAAAGTTCAGGGGGAGGTACGGATAAAAAGAAGTGGTCACGAGAAGAACCGGCGGAAGGCAGAGTAATTCTCTAAGTTTGCGAGGATCGAAACAAAAAAAACGGAGGAAAGAGAAAAAGAGGAGGGAGCAACCAGCGCTGCGGGATCGATTATGGAAGGGCCGCATGGGAGGAAGGAAGAGGCCGCGCGTGAACAAAAGGCCCCTTCCGTACAGGGAAACGCGAAGCAAACATAAGGAGGGGATGAGAAGGGTGTTCTCTCTTGAGAGCGACCAAACCTGTGGTGCATTAGCTAAGAATTCCTGAAGTTATGTAGGAATTCAGGTCCAGTCAACGGGCCGTGCAATTGAAAGGGGAGTGAAAGGGGAAAAACGAGTTATAAAGATTATGCTCGCTCGATGGGGGCTGAGATTTGAGACTATCACCACCCCGGGGGGGGGGGGGGAAACAAATTCGAATGCCTCAACTACTTCCAAAAGTCCAAATCTTCGGGACAGGAAAGGAGAGAGAAAGGGTTAGGGGACGGGTTGGGGAAACGCCGCCCTGAGGGGCTTATAGGGGAAATTGCTTGGCACAATTGGGAAAAGTTTTGCAAACGGAGGTCACTGTTTGCCTCGGCAGTCAGCGAAGAATTCTGATCAAAATCATCTAACTTCTTTGGAGCAGAACGGAAAGAATCGACGAGGCGTAGAAAGAAGCACGAGAAGTCCGTTAGACAAGGACGCCAAGTTTCAGGAAAAGCTGAGGGAAGCGCGGGGGGGGGAGTCCCTATACCAAGAACTCAACTCTGGAAATTGGGGGGACAGGGTTGGGTGTGTTGAAAGTTGAGCGGTTGAGGGGAGGAGTCAAAGAAGAAATATAAACTATCACGTCAGCACGTCATCGGAACGACTGGTCCATGGGGTGGTGGTAACAGTGTAATAAAAAAGCGTTCTTTATCCCCGGCGGTAGCAGGGCACGGTGGATAACAAGAGCAATACCAAAGGGAGAAAGAAACGCGGCCACCGGTGTTTGTTAAAACGGGAACACTTCAGGGACCGCCAGCCCGTCTTTCCGATTAAACAGTGCCAAACGACGTAAACACATACCGCTTCTTGTGGAAAACAATGACTGCGGGTGGGGATCACTTGAAATTGATTAAGGGGGGGAAGAAGCAAAGGCGACCCGTCGGTAAACACAAGGTGAAAAGAGTCTCTCCATAGTCCAGAAAGGGGAGACCTCGGTGCAGTCCACCATCTCTAAAAAAAAAAGAGGGAAGAAGGCTAAAGGGGTGGGTGTCACGTTACTGATGGAAGAAAAGGGAAACACAGGTCTATGGGCTATTTGACTCTTCTAGACGAAGCCCATTCCGCGGCGGGTTCAAGGGGGACGGGGGGGCTTTCTTCGTAACAAGGCAAACTCAAACTTACCGAAAAACACCTGAACAGGTGGTAACGAGGAAAACTCAACCCGCAGATAAAAAGCGCGATAAAAGTGTAACGCGCACAGCGCAGAAAACTCTATCTCAGCAGGGAGAAAAAAGGGCAGAGAAAAAAGAAAATTGAGTGACAGGAGGGGGTGCAGGCTCTGTATGGTGGGGCGGTATTCACAGGTTGTGTGAGGTAGTAGTCCCGTAATGCATTCAACTGTAACAGGGGGAAAAACTCAAACGCTGCACGCGCAAGCAGACTGCCAAGGCGACCTAAATTCTGAGGTTATAGGGGGTGACGAGTTAGAAAGCGGGGGCAAAGTTGTGAAGCTCGACCCATATATACGCCCGAAGGAGAAACGAAGAGGATGCTTCTCCGATCGTTGAACAAAAGGGATCGAAATGAAAATTCGAAAGCCGTGGAATGAAACGGGCTCAAGATTCGCGTCGATTCGCAGTAAAAAGCGAAAACGCTAAAGAGGTGGCTAAACTTCCTTGGGGACGTTGGGAAAGACAAAAGCTCGCATTAAAGAGACGGAAGGGGAGTAACATCTCAGGCGGTTACCCAAGATACAAGGGGGGCGAGGTGATGAGTTGGTTCCTAAGGTTATCGATATCTAGGTCCTTAGGTGAAGCAAGAGAAAGAGCATGCGCCACAAGTACCCCGGCGCAGGCGGCGTTCGATGGCCCTCGCTGGAATTCGTCGAGAGAAGTGAGTTATTCGATTCCGACATTTGGGGACCGGGGGGGAGGAAAGCCGTCTCGAATATGGAGCAATGTGCACGCCAAACTCCATGCGAAACCAGATTTCCATATTCTCAAACTCGTCACGCGGGCAATAGAAGGAAAGGAGGAAGGTTACATCTTTCAAGGTGGGTATGTTCCAGGACGACAGCGAGAACGATAATATCATAGAAACGGAAGGAAGGGGGGGACCGGCCAAGTGAGGCAATGGAGGGGTAGGCAAGGTAACCCAACTAAAACGAGAAATGGCCATCAAAAACCACCAACTTTGCGGACGAAGAAATATAATGGGCCTGACAGATTTTGGGCAATGTTTCCGGAAGCAAAACCATCCAGGGGGAAAGCAACGGGCCGGAACATTCCTTTGTTTCAGCTTGAGATCTCGAAATCGCGTCGTGGGGCATGGGAATAAACCCTTGCCATCGTAACGGAAAAGGGGCGGGAGCTGCCCACGAAGATGTTGAGAAGATTACACAATCCAGGCGTTTGGAGGTGTGAGTGACAGTTGGGGAAGATCGAGGAACGGGGAGAGAAAAACGGTAGCGCATCAAGCACGAAGTCGGGGAGGGGAAAAAGCGCGGGGGGGGGGGGACCTTATTAACAGCAGGCTTCAAGAGGAGAAGAAAGCGGGCAGGCGAGGGGATGTGGGGGAGAATGGTGGAGCAAGTATAGGGATCAAAAACTTCAAGATATAGGTAAAGTCGACGGCAGTAAAAGCGAAACAGGGGGAGCACGCCTTAAATTGGTGACTGCCGAGGCGAATTATTCCGAACGAAGTTTGTGGGCATAGGGTCCACCAAAACGAAGGAAGTTAACCAACGATAGTCTCGATGTAATTGGGGGCGAATCGCCGGACTTGAGCCGAAACGATAAAAAACGTCTGGCATGCCAGTAATGCTCTCAGGTTGGTTCACTCGGATAGATTGTAGGAATATTGCATGCGGTTCCTGTGGGTACTAATGTTGCGGAGAGATGGGGCGAAAGGGCCACACCGGCAAGCTTGCGACGCGTTGCAACCGATAAAAAGGAAAGGAAAAGAAGGAAGAGTTCAGTAGGCGGAACGGTCAGGGAGTTTGTGGGGAGCTACAACTGAAATGGATCGGGCACGGGAGGAAACTAAGCAACATAACATGTTTAAGAATTCCAAAAACAGAACGTATACTGGAACATCGGTCAACGAATCTTAGGTACTAAGCTACAGGTGGAGGGCAGATATAAGGGGCAGGTGGGCGCGAAATGCAGTGATCCTAGGATGGTGAGCTATTACGGGGTGAATTGGGGAAAGTGACAACACGGTTAAGGTTTGCAAGAAAGTTGACTTGGGTGGTCAAGGTGAAAACACTCAAACCGGAAACCAACTAAAGGGAAAATTGGTGGAGCAGGAGGGGGGGAAGGAAAAGGATAGAGAAAGCTAATGGGGTTCAATCTTAATCAGGGAAACGGGACAAAGAAAGGAGGACAGCGATTTTGGTTCGATCTGTGAATGCACGCGAAAAACAACGTCGACGGAGAGTGAAGCTCTTTCGTCACCACGGGTGTGTACCGACGGGAGAGTAGCATCTGCAAATCAAAATAAGGGTAAAAACAAGCGCGCCAAAAAAGGAGCAAGACAAGGGTCGGACCAAAGAAGAGGGGGTCGAAGGGTTTGGTGGAAAGTGGATCGTCAGGATTGTAAGTTCGGTAAAGGGACGTCATAAAAACCCTGGGGGCTAACCTGGGGACCTAGGGGCGCAGAGGGGGGGGTATCGGAACCCGGCTGAGACAGCTTTTGGTCTAAATAACTCTAGAAATGGTTAGCACACACCTACAAAGCATGAAAGTGGCGATAATATTTCTGAAGTGTGGTCGGCGGGGTGGCTCCAGCCCAGAAAAATAAAAACTCACGTTCAACAACCAAAAACGAGAAAATGGGAAAGATCTTTCGGGGTGCTCGTAATCGAAGGCCAGAGCGCTCATTACTTAAAGGGGTACGGAACGGGAAAAGTTAGGTGATCGATGAGAAGACCTGTCGCAGAGCGAACGAAGACAAAGAATAGTGAGAAAGAAAAAGGAATCGCAAAATTCGGAAGAAAGGAATGGAGAAGTGGCCAACCAAAGGGAAATTTGTGCGACAAAAAATAAGCCATGGATTTTCATTGGGAGCCGAGGGGTATGGGGCACCCTTGGGAGAAATGGATTGGAAATTCTATTGGGAACACGACGCAAGGGGACCGGGGATTCGTTCATAAATAGCAAACACTGAGCAGACGGATAAGCGGATACTTCTTTTCAATGGGGCCACGTCCAAGTAATGTACGTGCAAACAGGAAACCTGAAACAAATATAACGGTCGTCATTAAGCGAGAAGGACAAACATGTGAAGGGGCTCAAGAGAAAAAAGTCAGAGCGACTCGGTTCTGGTCTGTGAGAGGTGCCCGGAACAAAAGGAAGGGGCGGTAGAATAACCGCATGTCTTGGGACGAACCTAATAAAAGGAGGACATTCATAATCGAATAAGGAAAACAGGGGTGCT
>Ga0179593_1526834_pt1 | contig 13863 bp, 15 predicted proteins | sample CZODoug2_1_08_16_FD_185931 | JGI IMG/M metagenome (GOLD analysis project Ga0179593, IMG submission 185931) | Vadose zone soil fungal communities from Angelo Coast Range Reserve, California, USA - CZODoug2_1_08_16fungal (PacBio error correction) | ecosystem: Environmental > Terrestrial > Soil >...
CACCTTCTCTTTGAGCCTGAGCCATCAGACGAAGACAAGAAAAAAAAAGGATTAACCATCGCCGTCTGCAGAGCCTCAAGACGCAGCTAAATCAGCTAAGAGTCAGCGGTGCAAGAGACAATCCGCCAAGCTTAATGCCCTTCGCATTATAGCTCGAGAGCGCACTCTGAGGAAAGCCGGAGAAGGCGCGCAATCGGTCACTGAGATGAATACCTACATCGATCGAAGCGGGAAAAAGAGGACGGAGGCTTCAAACCGTCGATCAGCCGCTGGCCTGACTCGAGACCTCGCGATCCTAAAATCAGACGTACGTAGCCGAGACAGCTCCATGCATACCACCTCTAGATAGAAACAGTACGGGATGTTCACTGGTTGTTCAACCCGCAAATAGACCGTCGGGTGGAGAACAAGAATGGTGCCCACCACGACGAGCGCTCTCCACACACGGATGAAGGGCCATCTGAGGAAAAGAACCAGGTGGAAGGTCGAGTTGAAAGTCGCGATCCGCTCCAAGGTACACGCTTCAGAAAGAAGGTCTATGGGGGGGAATCAAGATCGAGAAAGCGAAGAGGGACATCGGGCCCCACGGCTGAGTCGGCGGAAAAAAGGTCTGGATAAAGGGAACCCAAGAGATGCCACTCTCTTGGGAAACGTGCTCCTAGGAAAGCCTCCGGGAAAAAAAGATGGGGGGAGGCGGTCGGCGTATCATATCCGAGTCACTTCTACTCGAATAGAAGAGCTCTAGTAAGTTCCGCTCTCGATCCCTATCTCCCAATGGAAAGGGAGGAAACCTCTGGACAAAAAAAACAAAGAACCCATACTGAGCTATCCGGATCAAGAATGAGTAACGACTATTTGTAACCAAGGGATGAAACCAGGATACTTCGCCATGGAAAAACCTTCGGGGGTGCGAATAAAAGAGTTGAGCCAGTATGGGAAGGACACCAAAAGAAAGCTCAGGACAGAGTAAAAATGTCTCTAGAGACACGAAGGCCACAAAAGAAAAGTAAACCGCACGCCAGATCACAATTTAGTCTTTCAATGGAACAAAAGGTCTAGATACAACTCGCCTCCACCTAACCACAATCGTCAGAAGGGCCCTATAAGGGGAAAGGAAAGCTGCAGAGTGGGGCTGATCCCTGCTGAATCCTAAGGACTATTGCAGCATGCATCGAGTCCCGCCGTCAGAAGGAGAGGAGTAGCTCGGCTCTCCCTAAGACTCAGACGAATGAGTATTTTATGTACTGACAGAGAAGAGGAACGAGCGGAGGCGCGAACTTTCACGACACGAGAAGCTACTCAGCAGAAACGCAGAAATAGAGATCCAGGAAGGAAGCCGTTGGGGAAGGAGAAGGAGACGCAAGAGAGGTATGAGGGCAACGAGGATCAGACAGAGTTTGCCGCAAAAGTTAATCGGTAACCCGGGCATGGAGATAATTCTTCTTCTTTCAAACTCATCGTAAAAGTGAAAGGGAACCTCGGGCAAACAAAGAAAGGAAGGCAAGAGGAATACGCGCTAGGACGTCTAACGCCTCCACACGTAGAGAGCGCCAAGCAGTGGAGCTTTATCTTCTTGGAGAGTCGTCGGGGGATCGGTGAAAAAGGCAGATGATCAGAAAAAAAGACAGAAACTTACCGGCAAATAGGTTTCGGGTGTGTTCTGATGTTGGCGATGGGCCCGCTGGGTGGTGAGGAACACGAAGAGAGACGTAACATCGATGATCGCAACGAAGCCGAGGCGATCCAAGGAGGTTACTTAAGTACCTATTCATCTTTGAGCGCTCACCCAAGAAAACCCCAGAGAAGGGGAACACCCGGGGAAAAAAAGGAGGACAAATCGATTCGTAACAGAAGAAGGGGGATACCGCCAGTCAAAAAAGGGGCCTTGGTAGGGGTAGGAGGAGTGAGGTATAAGCAAGGTCTAAATCATACAGGTGCTGAAGAAAGTAGGGCGCCTTAATGAGGACTCTTCACTTTCTAATCCTAAATCGCAATGGGGGAAAATGGGTCTAACTTCGTCTGAACAGTTTCTCGAAAGAAAAGAGGGGAGGGGAGGGCTTAGTCACCCAATCTTCTGGACTCTTCCCAGAGTGAGGATCATCGACTTTAACAGAAAGAGAGACATCGAGTTAACCTTACCTGACGTAAAGGAAAAAATCAATAGGGGCCATCGAGAACGGGAAGGGGGGCCAATGTGCGCAATAAGTCGAGTTCAAGGGCAACAACATTTTGGGTCTGTTTGGCTGGGGTCGGTGGAGAACTACCGAAGTCGATTCTCCGTAAGAAGAAGCAGAAAACATGCAGTCTATCAGGGAGGAAAGGGGGGGTGAGGGGAGAAGTGGGAAATACATGTCACCAGACTGTTAGAAAAGATTCCTCCGACGCGAATGTGAGGGGAAAAGGTCCTCACAAACGTGGGGGATAAGTATAAAGATAGGTAACCGCTTACTTTGAAAGAAGTTTGAAGGGAGCGCCCTTTTTTTTGTAGTGGGGTGAAAAGAGCCCGGACGAGAGGGATAGGGGTTTATTAATAAAGCCGGGTTTTCTGCGTCCCCCAAGCCCTCACGAGGCGTACTTTCCGAGGAGATACCAAAAAGAAACATAGAGGAATGTTAAAAATGAAGGTGCACGAGGCTCTTCGGGCTCCTGGATCAACGGAGCGAGGACTCGCCCTCTCTGCGCTGGCCTCTCTCGAGGACTTACTAGAAAAAACTATGTCTGAAGGGAAAAGGAAATAAAAAAGAAAATCAAGGAAAGGGGGGGGGGAGAGGACGTTTTGCCGCGATGAGCTCGAAAGGGACATGCAACGGGTCGTCATTACGAAGTGTTGCAATCACGACAAAATGTCGAAAGTCAGGGAGAAAAAGGAAAACTGGGGGCACTCTCTACAGGAAAGATCCCTAAAACTTCATGGAAGAGAATCACGCAGGGCTCAGAGTAGCCTTATAATGGTGGGAGGGCCGCAAAAAAGAACTTCGGGGGGAGGGATCGCCTAATAAGCCATTATTCATCAAGGCGAGTCAAAGAAAGACACAAGTTCATCAAGGCGATCAGGCAACTGAAGAGAAGAGGGGATGGCCTCAGGCACACAGCGCCACACGGCGTGGAGGGAGCTGTAAGAGGCCTGATCAGAGTTGATTTCGCAAAAGCGAGCTTTTCGTCAAAGACGGTTACCGAACGGAAGACGGATCGCATCAACTTTTCGAAAGGGAGCGAGGGGGAGAAAGGGGATAGGACAACATTTCCGTGTCTCTTCAGGATAATGCTGTGAGTGAGGAGGACTCGGAGAGCGCGTTGGCCAAGAAAAAAAAAGAGAAAGATCATCTCTGCGACGAACGCGAACTCTCCCATATGCCGCTTTGTGAAGGAAGGGGAGATGTAAGAGTTATCCTGAATACACGAGATCCAAGAGTACAAGGGAAAAAATCAGGAAATCCCGGCTCTGAAACTTCCTCTCTTCATGGAACTTCGGGCAGGAAGAGCAGGCAGCGATCAGAAAAAAGAAAAGATGGGATAAAAGAAGAGATGAACTATAAGCGGCCAGGAACGCATTCCTCCGCAGTGGCTTTTCAGCGCCTTTATGGGGGAAACTCGTCGGAGAGAGAAGCGGAAATGAAGAGGGGGGGTCGGGGGGAGACAATATAAGACGGGAACGACCCTCGGCTACCGTAAGGGCGTCCTAGATGATCCCATTAACTTGAAAAGGGGGTTAGAGGAGGAAGAAAGCGTAAACAATCTGTCAGAGACGCAAAACAGCTTCGACGGAATACCAGGTCGGGAAACAAAGTACAACCTGTCCGGTTCTAACCGAAATGACCGAGCGGAGGAGAGTCGGGCATAAAAGCTAGGAAGGGAAAAAATATCTGAAGTCAGAAAGGATGACAAAAAACGGGCGTTTGGAGAGAAACTCTTGAAGCACTGCGCACTAAAGGAGGGCAGGGTTTCAAATCAGCACAAATTGGGGGGGAAGGGGAGAAGGAAAGAAAGTCTCCGGCTCAATCAGGAAAAAAAAAGATTCACAGAGTCTGCGCAAGTGTTAAGCGGCGTCATCACCCTATTCTCGGGATCCTCAAGGGGCACTACAGAGAAATATAGAAGAGTCGTGAGGATGAGACGAGGAGCAGTAAAAAGGGGGGTCAGTTGGTCCCTCGCTCGCAGCTCGAACGAACAGCGGTTCAATGAAAAGGAAGGGGAAGACCACGTTCACTTTGAGGCTCTGAGAGGAAGGATCAGGGACTTAAAAGAGAACTGTGCCCGACGTCAGGGTCTCGCTTGTAGCATTTCCAAACAAAGAGAGCGAGAAAAAACGTTAAGAGGAAAACGAGGGAGGGTGAAATTCGACGGGAAGGACAAAAGGGGGGGCATGAAAAAACTCGCGCACGTCGGAAAGAACTCGACGAGAATGGGGACTGGTTTTGTTATCGAATTTCAAGGAGAAAAACGACGCTCAAAAAATGTTTTAAGAAATTAGGGTCAATGCATGCCAGGGAGAAGGAAAAGGGGTGGCCGACCTCCACACTCAAAGAAAGGGATCTGGAAAACCCCCAGGAGGGAATCTCTAGGTCACAAGCTGGCGCAGTCGGCTAGGACGAAGGGAAAGAAGTCGATGCCCTACCTTCTGAGTTTTCTCACGGAGGAAAAGGGAGAAAAGGATCAAGGGGTCGGGGCACTGTTTACAGACCCATAATTCGCCACAAGAAGATTTCTTCGATACTGCTCAGGTTTGGAGGGACCGCAGGACGCCAACCGTACAATTGGTGTAACAGTCATTCCGGTAGTCGAACGAACAAAATGGAACACGTCGATCGTGACGTGCCACGATTGGAAGACAGTCCGCCGGAGGAAAGGTAGAATAAGGAGGAAATGGAGAACGGAGATCGGAAAAAATTGTATTTCTAATAAGGGGAAAATGAAGCTGCTGTGAGAATCTCTGAAACGTTGTCCGGAAGGAAAAAGCAAAAAAAAGGTCGAGGCAGAGGATCGATAAGGCGATCGAACGACAAGGATCTCTACTAATGCACCTTGATTAATGTCGAGGATGATAAACAAACGGGACCTTCAAGGGGGATAGAGAGGGAAAGAAATCAATGTGGCATCCGAGGGATGGTACCGACTATCAAGAGCGGTCGAAAAGAAAGGATGTGGGAGGAAAGAATGAAGGTTAACTCCTAAGTTAAATGAAAGAGGAAAACCAAGTCGCGAAAACGAAGCGAGTTTCGTAAGCTGCCGCTGTCGGGGGAAAAGGAAGACAAAAAAAAAGGAACAACATGAAAAAAGGTAGTAAACCAATGGACGGGAAAGGGGGGGAAACTTGAAGAAAAAAGAATACAATGTCTAGAACCGAAGAAACGACGGGAAAAGGATAAGGGGACTAACTTCTTCTACAGGAAAGAGAATTTTTTGTGAGAGAGCAAGGTCGAACGAACTCCATATCCTCGGGCTGGGTCTTTACGACACAGAAAAGAAAAAGGAAAACGTTAGGAAAGGAAACCGTGCTTAAATATCGGGTGGTTTTTTTACATTCCGTGCACGAACAAAAAACACTGAGGGACGAGAAGACTTTTGGAGAAAGACGAACAAAGAAGAAAGAGACGCTGCTTGCGCTGCGTACTGGTGAAGAGGGCTTGACCGGGAAAGACGGGAGAGGGTCAGCTCGAAAAAGTTTCTGACAGAACCTAAAGACAAAAGAAAGGAGTTACCCGTCTGAAAGTCCTGCTAGCAAGGAGGCGGGACGACAGGGGCTGCAAAAGGGGGACGAAAGAGAGAAGACCGCGGAGAGCTAAGAAGGGCCTTGGGGAAGGGAACACACTAGAATCGCATAAGTAACCTCTTCAAGCTATCCGTTCCGAGGGGAAAAAGAATGAGAGGGGGGGACGGGATCGGTAGAAGTGGTCGCCGATCAAGTTGAGGAGTAAAGAAAGATATGATTCGGGCGCGAAGGCGTGAGCTGCGAAAAACGACAGGATCAAAGGGGAAAAAAGGACCGGTTTTTCACCAGATGGATCGTCGGGGAAAGCAAAAAAGGGGCCTTAAATGAAAGGATTCGCCCTACGCGACGTGGTTTACCGAGTCGCCACGGAAAAAGTGGAAAATTCGGTCAAAAGGGTGGACGGATCAGGTCTGGGTAGGGGGATAAGGGAAAAGATGAAGAAAAAAGATCGGTGGCCATGGAGTCTGTGGCTTAGGTTGGATCGGGGACTGGTTGGAAAGGGGGATCGAACTGCGACTCGAGGGATCACGCTATCGACAACAAAGAGTAGAATTAGAGAAAGGAGGCGCGGCCGAATCACCGGTTAAGCGAGTGGAAACGCAAATGGATGTGGACCATTGGGAAAAAAGAAGGGAAGATAAGAAGAAACCGGGCGGAGACATAAAGTTTCATCGGAAGAGGTTTCAAAGAAGCGGGAAACGGATCGTCGATCGAACTACGACTCGTCACGTCCCTGGAACTACGACTGAAGGCCCTTCACGTGGGGGGAGAAATCTCAGAAGGAATTTTCACACTTGGACATACTCTGGTACCCGAACGCTTTGAGTGAAAAAAAGCACACAGCAGGAAAAAAAAAAGCGGTAGAGGGGACAGCTTACGCTCTGAGGGGAGTGCCGTAGGCTCCTGGGCTTTCACTCCCCCGAAAAGAAAGATGGAAAGGAAAACTTGGGATTCGTGATGCACCTCTCTACTACGCTTGCAAACGAGGCTTCCCTTGGGGGTAACGAAAGCGAAAGGGGAAGGAGCAGAGGCTTCCCCGTTAAGATCAAAAGGAGGGTCAAAGAAACAGATTGCCCCTAGGCTATCCTTGAAGGAAAGACTGCGTACAAGAACGGGGGACTGCGTAGGGTCTCAAAAAAAAAAAAGGGTGGGGGGGGGGGGGGGGGGGGGGTGGGGGGTGGGGGGGGGGGGGGTGTGTTACCCAAATCTTATCAGCTTCGGAGTAGGACTGAGAGGAAGGAGGTTGAGCTGCCATAGGGGAGCTGTCTTGATTTCTTACAAGGGGAAAATGAGGGAAAATAAAAACCCAATGGGAAAAGAGAGAGATCAAGGAATTGGCGTCATTAAGGGCCGCGATACTAAGCATCAAGAAGATAACCAAAGAATCCTCAAGAAAAAAATCAGCGATTTGGGGAGTAAAATGGGTGTCGCGAATATAAACATAAAAATGAAATGAAATCTGAAAAGAGATTAGAGCTTCGCGCCCTAGTGTCTTCGAGCCAACACGTCCGCACCGTCAGTGGAGAAAATGGTCAGAACTGGACTACGACATCGCTCGTCGGAGAAGGAAAAGAGAAGAAAATAGCTGAAGCTAATCTCGAAAAGAACGCATCCTCTTCGCATCCATTCGCGTGACGCAAAGTTAGGCATCCAAAAGGAGAAAGTACAATAAAAATCGATCGTTCAGGGGGCTCAAAGAAAAGGGGGGGACCCGGCAAAAAAAAAATCCGTTCTTCTTAGTACCAAAAGAAGGGTGGAGAAAAAAAAAAAAAATGATAAAAAACACGTCGGGAAGGGCACGTCATTACAATAACGAGAGAATGTGGAAGGAGGGGAGGAATAGACCAAATCCTCTTTTACAACTCTCCGAACTGCGTCGTGGAGATTCCAGAGGAGAGAAAAAGGTAAGGAAGGCGCCAGCTTCGGGACAAAATAGAAAAAAGAGGAAGGGACCCTGGGTCTAGGCCACAAAGGAAATTCTCCTCGCCGCGCCAAAAAAAACTCTCATAGACCTTCCATGGAGATATCGTCCCTCTCCGGTCGCATTTGAGAAAACCGGGGGGGGGAGGAAGAAGTGGCTTCCTCACCCGAGCTCCCCGACACCTAAACGGGGCCGCGAGAAGGGAATCAGGAAAAAAAAGAAAAACCGACCTAGCGATCAAGAAGGTGTTAAGAAGAGATAAAAACCACTTCAAGTACTCCCGTGAGAAGTTCAACCGTGCGAATACTCGCCAGAGGAAAAAAAGGGGGGGGCGGTACAAAAGAAAAAAAAAAAAAAAAACAAAAAAAAAAACTAAAAGGGGAGTTGAAATTGTTGAAATATCAAAACCAACCGACTGTTATACACTGCTCAGCAACTTCCGCGAAAAGAAAAGGAAAGAATCACAGGGGAATCGAAGAAAAAAAAAGACGTAATCAGGACAGGCGTTCAACGAATCGAAAGAAGGGATACGAGAGAGGGACAAAGCTCACCCCGCGGCATTCTTCTCTATCGGAAGGCAGCGAGTCAACGATGAGAGTAAGGAAGCACAAAAGAAATCTGCCCAGCTAAGCGTTCAAAAATCAGCGAGTCCCTTCTACTCCTAGGGAAAATAAATCATAGCAGATCCGACGAACCAGGTTAACCTAGACGCGAAGAATAATCTTTAAGACTAGAAAAAAAGTTAGGAAAAATAACTGCAGGTCACGCAATAACAAGGAGGAGCTCAGAGGAAAGGGCTAAAACCTCTCGACGGACGTCATAGGAAAAGTCTTTGTCAGCACTCTAAAAAGCGCCACGAGGGGGGAACGAAGAGACAAGGGAGCTTCCTTCCGTCAAAGTTGTCTCTTCTCTGACAAAACAGCCGGCCACGAAAACACCAGAAAATGATCCGCAGCCCTAGCTCTTCGAGCTCGGAGAAAGCCCAAGTCGTTTGCGCCTAAAAGACATCAGGACAAGGTCAAAAAAAATTAGGGGGGGCGCGGGGGACCTGGTGCGCGGGAAAGAAAAACAACCAAAGAAAAAATAGCGGGGAAGTTTTTTCCAAGGGGGGGGGGCTTGTGTCGTTCAATTTGCCGATGGTCAGCGTGGGCGCTGGGGGGGGGAAAACTACTCTCAGAAGCTAAGCCCACTCTATCGGCTTTCCGAATGACCTCGGCGAAAAAGGGTAAATATTGGTCTAAGGGTCATTCTTTTAAAAGGCAACAAAAATGCCTTCACAACCCACGAATCACTGACACGAACTATCGGGGAGAACTCGAGCTAACATCGAAATTGGTGCTATACCCCCTGGCCGTCAGGAGGAAAGATCCGAAGAAGACGATAGGCCCGGTGATTCGTAGGGAAAGGGGGCCTTCGAAGAAAGAGTGTTGAGCTACATCCTCGGAATTCTCTACATCATTTTGACGTTCGCTCTAGGGCAACAAAAGTTCACGGGAGAGGAAAGAACATCTTCTGCGTTAGAAACGCAATATCACCCTTAGTAACGAATGAAAAAAAAAAAAAAGTAGGAAAGTGAGGGCTTAACGAGATCGTGGAGACACGCTCGAAAGGGTTAGGAGCTATCGACGCAAACTTTCCGGTAAAACCAGTTTCGGGGTGCGGGCGTGATAGCACTAAAAAAAGGAAAAGCCTAACCTCATTACGAACAGTGGTAGGTGTTCAGAGGTGGAACGGGGGACGACGATCATAGGGTACGCACTCGGAATAAAACAGAAATGTGTCGGTCGGAAAAAAGCTGTAAAGGCCCTGACCATCGGGGCTTGACGCTGATCGGAAAGGGAAGAAGCCCTTGGGGGGGTTTGATAGAAACTAAAGTCTCGGTCCTCGTTACCGGACGACTCTGCTCAAAAAAAAAAACAAAAGCGGCCTCGTCAAAGGCGGAAATCTCATCTAAGCCGATAACAAAAAAAATTCAAAAAAAAGGACGGGGAACTTTCGCTGGGACTCCTTCCTCAATGAATGACTGGGTCGACAAGAGTCTCTAGAGAGAGCGACGTGAGACAGATGATCTGGACAGAACTACACGGACAGTCGGGGGGAGGGAGACGAGGGGTCGCGCTGCATACCTCGAGCACGACATGCCCGTTCATGGAAAAATGAGGATTGCGTCGAGGACAGGGGAGTGGGAAAAGCGAGACTCTTCTCGAGAAACACAACAAAAATGGCGAAAACCGTATTGCGCAGCGCTGGGACAAAAAGAAGGTTGAGGGCACTTAACACAGATGATCGCTAGGTCACGCCTAATATGAAGATTACGGGGCAGCTCCTGGAAAGCCGGTGAAAATGGAAGGATCAGAGGAATCACTCAGAAAGGGGAAAATGAGCAGAGGGGGGGAGAATTGGGGACAGTCAGTCGTCCCCCATCGCACCGAGGTCGTCAGACGGTGGAAGGGAAATCGGGGTTGTCGAACGGCAGGAGGCATTTCCGGGGAAGAAACTCGCGGTCGGTTGGAGAAACTGGGCCGACTGTTTAGGAAAAAAAGGGGGAGAGAAGTCGAAGCTGTTTCGGGAGTATGATACGGGGACGTCGATCGGGAGGGGGGGGGATCATCCAAAAGAAAGGGCGATGATCAGGGGCGACGAACGTCTCAAGTCTCCCATTAGTTCGCCGATCGTTTCCGCGAGAAGAGAAAGGAAGAGAATATCCAGGGAGGAATCCGGCTCTGGCGAGAGTGAAGGAAGGACATCGGAGCTTGCACGAGAATGGGGAAAAACCGGGACTAGTCGGGTTCATCGAATAACAAAAAAATACAAGAAATTTAGGGTACGCGCATGCAGGGGGGAAAAGACGTGAGAAAGCGTCCGGGGATGTCCCAAGGTCACGCAAGCGCCGGGGGGGAAGATGGTCTAGGGTATTAAAGAAGAAAAGAAGCAAACGACGGCGCCCTAAGTATATTGCTCTTGTCGTAAGAAACTGAAAAAAGAAGATTTGCCGTGGCCAGGGGACGGGACGTCCCCCCCGAGGAGAAAACACTTTCGAAGAATGTGATCTCGTAGTACATCGTACCCGCCTAGAGAAAAAAAGGACGCGAGCTCTTCAGCGGGAAGTCCTTTGACTGAACATTCTCGCTGGAAAAGATAAAGTCAAGGTTCACCTGCTATGAAGACTCTCTTTGCCGTTACGACTCTACTTGAAAGAAAAAAAGGGGGAAGGTGACCGGTATGATAACAGCGGAAGGGAAATCTGATAAAAGGTCAAAGGAGTGCGAAGAATCTTCGCTATTCCGTCATGTCGGCTGTTAAGAACGCAGTCAAAAATGATTCTCGTCTCCATCCAGAAAAGGAAGATCGATAAACTGACCGCTTCTTTAGGATGCGACGAGTCGCGGTGTCAAGAGGAAGTAGGTTCCGCGAGCGTCATCGAGATAGGTGGGGGGAAGTCTGCTTCCCAAGATGAAAGAAAAAACGGTCTGTTCTATAGGGGGCACAGAGCAAGAGAATCTACCCCCTCAAGACGTAAGTTCTTTGTATGTAGAAACCTCATACAAGCGTCAGTAGCAGAGTATAGGACGCTGAGATAGCAGCCAAGGTCGAGGGGAAAAAAAAGGGACGTCTCAGAAGTTCATGTCCCCTGGTAGCAGAGCCGAAGGACCAGGAGTCTTTTGACGTCTTTACAGAATTTGGCGGCGGGGAAGCACGAGTAAGAAAATCGACAGAACTAGCGGGGGGTGATTAGAGGGCATATCAGTTCTCAGTGTAGGAAACCGGACTTGGTTCCGAAACAAGAAGGGGAAGATTGGCGGAGTCCCAAGCCGAATCTAGCTCAGAAAGCTGGCCCAGCGCTGAAAATTTCCATAAATCATTTCACCTTCGCGTGGGGATTCCAGTGCGTCACCTGTTATCGGGTCGTTGAGAAAAGTAGGGAAAAGGGGGGGAAGAAAAAGAAAGGCGACCGGGCGAGAATCGGGTGATCTTTGGTAGGCGAGAAAATGCTTCGTTGGGGGGGCATCAACCCAGCCACCAATTGTTTGGCGCACCTGAAGGTGCCGGGGGGAGAGAAGATCCGGCCGGCCGCCGGTCGGCTTTTCGTTCCACGATTTCATCGCGTTCCACTTCGAAAAAAAAAAATGAGGGGGGGGAAGAGGCGACCGGACTCGGTAAAAGTGATTGCTTTAAGGTTAAAGGAGGGGCAAGATGCTGTGCGACAGTCTCGTTAACCTGGTGGCAAAGTGGAGAACTCCCCTGGAACCCTGAGGAAGAATGGCGATGCTGTTAATTCCGCGCCCGACGGTCCCATAACAGGGTAATGTGAGAAGTCTGCGAAGAACTCAGGACGTACGACCCCGGCCACTAAAGGAGAGGGGACGCAGGATGAATTGGCGCTGATCGGAGGGATCTGGGGGCGGGGATTTGGGTGAGGCTAAAATCTTCCATGAACTCCTATAACGCGGGGAGGAGCCGCGTTCTCTTCGAGGAGAAAGTGGACGTAAGAAGTCCGCTGCGCGGTGCCGGTACCGCAAAGCCAGCAGTACAGGGCGATGTCGAAGAACGGAAAGGGTAGGGAGCAGAAATAGAAGGATCGAACCAAGGGCACCCCTACGACATCCCCAAGTGAAATGCTTCGAAGAGGGCCACTAAAAGGAGGGAATCTCGCGCGCCGAATCGTAGAAAAAAGTGCGGAGGTAACGACGAGGCGGCGGTTAAGAAGAACGCGGAAACCTTGTGGGGGGAATTCCAGCACGACGGGGCGTAAGAATGGTAGTCGTTCCTTAGAAATCCTGTGGAAAGGGGGCGTGGGACAGCGAGGTGGGGATACAGGAAACGCAGGCGTGAGAGGACGTTGGTGGAGGCCATGATCGTTTAGGCCTAGCGTGAGCTCTCTGGGAGGAGGGAGAAAAGGGGGGTTTCTAGAGGTGACCTGAGGTCGGGCTGAGCAAGGAGGGGCTCCAAGAGGAACGTGCTACTCTCTTAATCTTACCGACGATAGTGCGGGATAGGGCTTGAAAAAGACCAAAAAGCGCTCGGGAGGGGCCAGCGGTACGAGGGAGAGATCTGAGGAAAATGAAGGCCGGTAGGTGCGTGAGGCTTCGACTTCTCAAATACCGTGAGGGGCTGAAGGAGGGGGGAACGAAGGGGGGAGTCTGGCTATGTTCAAGGACGGGAGAGATGGTGATAGGGGGAACCGACAACCTTCGAGCGTTTAATTCAGGTTGGGAGAGAGTTAGCCCGGGTTCCAATTGCAAGCCCCAGGAGAAGGACGAAAAGGCTAACGCTGGGTAACCCCGGGTGACTTAAAGGTCAGGAGGAGTGGGTCAATCAACAAGGGGGGAAAAGACAAATTGGAATCCCGGGGTATCAGCTTTGGGTTACCAGTTCGGTAGAATAGTGAGGAAGGAAACAGGGGGGACCTGGCTTCTGAGTTTTAGCTGGAACTACGGGGTTTTGCGAGAGGAACTGCGACGTGGAGGAATTATAGAGCGAGGACTACAGGAATAAAGGGAAACTTCGATGGGCGAAGGCAACGTGAAATAGGAGTGGCCTCGATTGTTTCTTGGTGCTTGAAAGGCTCATCGCGCAAAATGAAAGAAGAAGGGGGGCAGGGAAGAAAGCGGCAAATCTTCATCTGGAGTATCGTTCCATCGACCCAGGTCGGGAGGGGGACAAGAAAGGAAAGGTCGATAGAGAAAGGCAGAAAAAGGACCAGGAACGAAGGGAGATCAAAGGACGACCTTAACCGAAGGTTGTTTTTTCTTATATCGAGGTTGGGAAAGGATGGCCAGTCCGTACCCGCGCGGAGTTGAGGGGCCGTGGAGAAGTTCAAGAACCAGCTACTAATACCTAGCCTAAATGGTCAAGGAGTCCTCCTCAAAAAAAACCGTCACGCAATGAAAATAACGAGAAGGAGCTTCAGGGGAGGAGGGGCTTGAGAAGCTATCTGTGGCAACGCTGGAGTGAAATCTGGGCCCCTCCGCGATACAGAGGAAGGAAAGCTACTGAGGGGGATGGCGCGGAACATGGAAAAGTGCAGGGACAGTCGTTGTCCGACACAGCTCGCCCCGCCAGAAGAAAGGGAACTTTGAGGAAGAAGGGGGGGGGACTGCGGGACAGGGATACAGAGCAATGACTCAAAGGAAGAAGGAGAGGGGAAGCTCGCGAAAGACGGAGAGGGGTATCTGCTGCCCATCGTGAGCTCGAAGGGAGGAGGGGGAGTCCTGAAGAAAGGAGAACCGTA
>Ga0179593_1540417_pt1 | contig 13863 bp, 10 predicted proteins | sample CZODoug2_1_08_16_FD_185931 | JGI IMG/M metagenome (GOLD analysis project Ga0179593, IMG submission 185931) | Vadose zone soil fungal communities from Angelo Coast Range Reserve, California, USA - CZODoug2_1_08_16fungal (PacBio error correction) | ecosystem: Environmental > Terrestrial > Soil >...
AAAAAAAAAAACACGGCACGGCGGCTACCCCGGAAGACGCGGCGATAGGCAGCCCTCCGAACGGAAGGGGGGGAAGGTGAGAACCAGGATCAAAAAAAAAAAAATTACTAGGGGGAAACAAACGAACGGCCTAAAAAAGACCCCCCGGCTTAAGCAAAATCGGTTCCCATACCAGTTGACCACTAGGAAAAAAACTGGACGAAGGGGGGTGCAAAGGGAAGGGGGCAACAGCACGGAACGATTCCGGAGAAAAGGGTTCACCACTTTCCGCTTACCGGGTTTCACTCGGTGGGTAGAAAGAAACGAATTCACAGAGATGGGGGAGAGTTCCTTGCGTCATACCTGCTTCCGGGGAAGCCAAACCATCAGAAAAGGGACGAAGAAAGGGCAGAAAGGCAAGATCGGCTGCTGGAAAAGAGCACGGGCCGACCATCGTACCCAACATCCGATCCAGCCCGCCGACCACATGGGAAGAGAAAAGGAGGGGGGGGACGCTGGTACCGGATGCGAGGTGCCTTACAAATGCCTGCCAGCGCCAAAGTGAAACGCTATCGCGCCAAATGGCCTAACACGTTTTCCTGTAGGCAAATGACGGGACGCTCCTGGTCGCGAAGAAGAAACGGATCTACAGGCCGGACCGGGAATACATGAATTACTGGGGGGAAAAAAGAAAAAAAAAAACCCATCAGAGCAGCAGGGATCTGCGAGTTCAGGAACTCTCCGGTGCTAGGGAACCGCCAACGAGGGTCGAATAACTTGGAGAGCAGATAAGCACCATCCGAGGGAAAAGAAGTCACCATCAATCAGCAACTCTTAAGGTCAAGGAAGAGGGAGAGAGATGAGACAGCCAGGGATGCGGATGATCAATACTCACTAAAAACGGAATAAAAGGATCCGTTTGGGGGTGGCATCTGACGTAGAGTGCGCGGGGAGAGGGTCGAGTGCGTCCAGGTTGGACGGGAAAAGTCATGAAAAACATTGGAGTCGAACGGAAAATCGCGGAGAAGGAGGGAGGGGGGTTTACCCATGCCATAAAAAAAAAGAGGTCCCGGCCTGCGAAATGGCTGCGCCCCTTCCAAAAAAAAGATTAACTCTCCGAGAAAGGTTCGTGGAGAGCTTGAAGTCAAGGTTTGGACCTTCTCAGAAATGGGATTGGCTATGCCACAACTCTGCCATTACTAGCGAAAAGAAGACTGGGCAGGATAGCAAGACCTGAACCACCTTCCCGCCGAGGATCGTCGCCATACGTCGGGGGGGAAAAAAAAACCGTGCAGACTCTAAGAACTCTCCTGTGCTCCTACAAGGGAGCGGTACAGAGGTCATGGTAATTAATCCTGTGCAGTCTTATACGAAGACTATTGTCCACGAAATTCAAGGGGGCAGGCGGGAGGAGGGGAGACTCGAGAATCTAGCCTAAAAATTTCTGCCTCCGACACCGGTGCCTAATAGGCACTGGGAGGAGAAGGGAAAAATGGAGGGGAGGCCTTGCCGGGAAAAAATATACCTCGTTCTTAGTTGCACGTCCGGCGACGTGCATCGATAAAGAGCAGTCGGACCGTAGGCCTAGCGTTGAACGCATCTACACTCTTGGGGAGGGCGAAACCTTGGGTCAAAAAAGAACTGCAAACGTTGTGCTAGAAGGGAGCTGGAGACGCTCATTGTATCAGGGTGCGGCAGCTGCAGAGGAGAAAAAAACCTCGTAGCCGATTAATAATCGGACCGATGGGGGGGTGAGGAGGAGACGCCCGACGAACAAAGCAAAAGAAAATAATGAAACTTCACCACTGGATGAGCTCTAAACCACTTGGAAAGAAGATGACCACGACGTGATCGCGGACGATAAAAAAGCTTAACCTCCGTTTCTTTCAAAAAACGAAGAAAGAGAAAGACTTCGGCCAAGAAAGGCCAGTTCCGCGAGTTCCACAGTGCAAGGTGAGCTGAACAGGCCGGCCGTCAGGAGAAACGGCCGGTCATGAACGCGACAGGAAACGGCACGCTAGAAGGAACTCCTCCAAAGACATGAACCAGGTCCGTAGGGAGAATCTCCCTGTCATACCCCTTTGTTTTTTTGGGGGACTAGGAAAGGGGTGACCTCTTCAAATCGTACAACGCGCTTCTTAAGCTGTTGGCCCCTGTTTCTAACGGATCCTTCCTAGAGCCTCCGCTGCGATAGGGGGTCTAAGCCGGACTCTGAAATAAATAGTTTGGGACGTTGCCCGGGAGGGGAACCACGAGAACCTACCTATCTTCGAAGGAAAAATCTAGACAAAAGGGAGGCACGCTGGAGATGTTGAAGTCGGTGCACGTTTGTCTTTCTCCGGGGGGGTAGGGGAGCGGGGGGGAAAGACCAAGGTTGCGCACCGAAGCTGTAGCGGGCGCGGTCTGAATCTCAGTCGCGTGGAAAGAATGGGAACACGGCCGAGGGGGGCGTCAGGGCGGGCAACTTACAAGTCCCAAGTGCACGACATGACCGGTTCTATAACGTGCTCGGTGGGCCGGGGGAGAAGGGGGGACAAATGGCGGCGAAACATGGGCGGCGCGGTCAGTCCCTTGGTCGATACAGGCAGAAAAAAAGGAGGGGAATGAAAATCAACGATCGGCCGAAAAGGAGCAAGAACTGAACTCGGAGACTCCTTGCCCGGGCAGGGGAGGAAGAAGCAGGGAAAGGGGTGGGGGGCGGAAGAAAATGGGCCATAGTTTCTAGATCGCCTCTCGTCAAAGAAGGAGGGAAAAGACTGGAATGGTTGGAGGCGCTGGAACTGCCGTGTTAGCCTGCTTATCTGCATGGCCTGCGGAAGTTAGGGGTGAGGAACAAGCTGCAACAGGCTTGGACTCTATTCTCCTCGGATCCGAGGAAGAGGGGGGAGGCACGGGGGCGACCGGGGTGCCAGGCTATCGCGAACCTAACATGCAGTCAAACAAACGAAAAAGCTAGAGAAACTGACTTCCCACCAGTTTGCGGGCTCTACCTCTGTAAAATGCGGTTGCAAGAAGAAAGTATTCGGGAACGGAGACATTTCGAAAGAGGCTTCTCACGATCTCCTTCCCACAAATCTAGGGAAATAACATAAGGTCAGAGAAAGAAGCGGAGCGTTCATCTGTTGCCTTATTGCTCTGGGGGGTCTTATAGGGGAGAATCGGGGAATCATGGTCGAAAGTGTACCATCGACTAGTCTAAAAGAGCAAAGGACAGTAAGGGGGACAGTAACATCTTACCTACATCGAGGAGGGCGGGCGTGAGGCAGCGCTTTTCTTCCAACTCGATGAGCTCTCAGAGACTTCTTCCGGTGTGGTCAAAACTGGCATCAGCTATGCAAAAGGCAAATCATAGGGGAACAGGGTCAGTGCTGACTAGGACGGAAACAAAGGCTGGGAGGGACAAGCAGGTGTAAAAATACCGTCACAACGCACTATTGAAGGCAAGGAAGTAGGGTCGGGAGAAAAGTCTAAACTCTTACTGGAATTTTGCATGGTAGGTAGTATAAGCGGGAATGGGTTGGGGGGCGAACTCAATATCCTGGATCCTAACAGTCGACTGAGAGCGGGGTGGAAAGCGCTTTCCCTGGTTCTTGTTGAATTTTCGCAAACGCGTGAAAGTTCAATCGCAAAAAGAAAACGGGTCGGCGGTCATCCACGTCACCCACATCAATGGAACGAGTGTGTGGGGGGGTAAGCATGTCACTTTCGGCTAGAGGGCTCCAGCACGCTGCTCAAAACTGGGACAACCGATCACAAGGGTTACTTGGAGCCTCTCGGGGGTGACGGGAGCGGGGTGAGGGGGGGGAAAACGGGAAGTCTGGGTCGGAAAAAGGTCAAGTCACCGGCTCGGTTCTCGCTCGAATCGCAGAGAAACCAGCTAGAGGACGTGAGAGAGAAGGCGGTGGGGGCTGCTCGGCTTTCCTTCTAAAACCCAACGGGACGGAAAAGGCCAGTTCCTGCGGATGGGAAGACGACAAGTATCTTCCCACTTTCCTTAGGGCGGGAAAAAAAACTGGGTTTTCGCGTCTGCGAAACGCTTCTGCCAAATGGATGGCGTAAATAAAAGTCCTCGAAAACAACGGACGACACGATGCCTGCTCTTCGAGTTCGCCGCGTGGTTGTCGATCCGCTAGGGGAAGAGCAGGGGGCAGGAAGGGGGATTCAAAAGAAAATAGAAAGTCTGCTCTCCTGAAACCATGCAAGACCAGGCCGGTAATCGGTTAGGGGTCCGGCAGGACCGACAGGTCTTCCTTCATTCAGAGGTTGTTACGGACACCTCGTTTCGTTGAGAAAAATGACGGAGGAAACGGGAAATGGCTGGGGAGAAGGGAAGGCGCCAGGATCGTCGTGTTGCTGTCCCTGTTCCCCTACATAATTTACGGGGAAACACACAAAAGGTCAGGGGGCAAGGAAGGGAGCTAAAAAGGGCCTGGTTTTCGGGTTTACATCATGTTCATCGGAACTAGGGGGAGGTAAATAGGGTGTAAACAGAACCGACTTTATGGAACAGAATATCGGCTGCGAGCCTCCTTGCCGCTTTTGGGGTCATCGCGGAAGGGTTCCTGAAAGTGGGGAAGAACTCAATCAAACAACACGGAGGAAGAGGGGGTTAGCGCCTTGGCCAGCAATCAGGGGCTATGGAGAAGTGACAGCTTAACTGGCAAAGCGGAGTAAAAAAAGACGAGAAGAGTCAAAGCCCGCCTAACGTGAAGTGTCCTTTTGCGCCAGGAGAAAAAAAACGAGGGAAAAAAAAAGCGAGAACCTGCTGACTACAACAAGATGTCGGAAACGCCATCAGGTTCCACATTCTTGCCAGGGGACCAGAATGAAACTGGGAGGGTGGTGACGGTTCACGTGTGAAAGGCAGAAACGACCACTACTAATTCCCCCTGCAGGTCCCCCAGGCCACGGTTCCACGTAATAACGGAGGGGGGCTATAACGCGATGGGGACGAAAAACGAGAGGACTGCGTCTCACTGTCGGTCATTCCCGTACAAGGAAAGCCAGAGAATGAATAAGCACGTAATGACCGGGAGGCCCTGGTTTGACTTCTCTGGGGATCTGAAAATTGGAGAAAGGAAGACCGGACAGAAAAGGGTGCCCCCCATCTCAAGATGCCTCAGATCGCTTGAAAAAACGCGAAAAAGGATACGGGGGGTCCTTCCGTTGGTCGGCGATAACACATGAAGAACGCTGCCCTTCACTCCAGAGCCCGTGGGAACTCTGCATCGGCCTCCACGGTCCTTCCGCGACTTAAGATCGGAGGGAGCCTGGTCTAAAAAGGCCCAAGGGAATCCTTCCGTACCGGAAACTAGACAGAAGTTGGAAAAGCAAAGAGAAAAAAGTGCGGACCGCGAATATCATCAGCAGCATGAGAGATAGGATGAGAAAGGAGGCCGGGGAGATCTCGACGCGAAGCGAGCTTTCTTTCTTGGATTAAGCAGCAGCACTCACACCAACGGGAAAACAGCGTTATAAAGCACTCTTCGGTCCGGCCGAAGTGACCGTGAGCGGGGAGTAGCCGCGGAAGGGATTAGGACCAAAAGAAAGAAAGCATCTCGGGATTTTGGATTTGACGAGAGACGGGAACTAGGGAACACGAGGTGCTGTGCGCCACTTTGACTACCTTCATGACCCCGAACATTAGGGACAGCCGGCCGAAACAGAGGGAGAAAGAGCCGGAAGCTTGGATGATGGCGGTGATTGACCCATAAAGACACCGGCGGACCCCGAAGGCACCGGATTGCCGCGTCATTCCTAAAAAAGATCTTCCTCGAAATTTTAGGGAAGGGTCATCGTAGGGGACTGGAGAATTAAAAAGATGTTGGGTGACTTCGAGCGACTGTATTGTTGCTACCCCCCGCAGGCGCAATGTCTGTACAGGCGAAAGGGGAGGTGCAAGGGTCAGATTAGCGGGCGCTGACCAATGCTCCTCCTAATTGAAAGCTGGAGGCAAAGGTTGGCGCCCGAGGCACTTAGAGAGCGACCGATCCTTCTGTAAGTATGGCGGTTGTAGTCATAAGTCCTGATCCAGGTGACCGCTCGTAGACGGCTCGAGAAAACTGGAAACTTGCGGGAAGCGTAGGTGGCGCACCTTCAGGTGTCTCCAAAAAAAAAAAGCCAGGAAAAGGAAAAAAAACGAACCGAGGCAAAAGAGATGACCGGACGGCGTTCCTAAAAATTCCTACCGGGTCATGTGACCGGGAGCGAGGGGAAGAAAGAGGGGGGATCGCGATCGAGCAAAGCGTCTACAGTGTCCCTCTGGTTCGCGCTGATGCGCAGGGGGAAAAAGGGGGGCGCCCGGTAAAAAAATGGGGCCCTTTCATTTCTCTCCCCGGGAGTAGGGGCGGTTTGAAAAAAGATGTAGAGGATCAATGTTCTCAAAAAACCTCACTTGAAACTCCATCTCTTCACCCTTTGTAAGTGGACGAGGGTTTCTTTGGCATCCGTCCATCTATTTCGGGGAAATATTGAAGAGCTCGTACGGCCAAGAGAGGGGGGCTCTCCTTGAGCTACTAACTTTACCTCCGATAGAAAGAAAAAAGGGATGGAAGCTGGGGAGAGGGTGCCATATATAGATGGCCGTGGACTTAAGGGCGAAAAGGGGGGGAGGGGGGTGCTACCGGTATCACGCCGCCGGAGCCACCTGCCCATCACATTCCTACGAAACGGGGTCAAAGGCCCTTTCAGAGGATTCCTGAGCAATTCTTTCGGCAGGTTTCGCCCTAGGAATGCAAGGAGACAGGGGCAATGCCGAGGAAAGAAAGAACCTCCTTCCTCCCTCATAAAAGACCTTCTGATCGGGAAACACTTGTGCTCTACCACGTAGGGGGGGGCGAAGGGGATTTTACTGGCCCTGGCTATCCTGGGGCGAGAGGGGCGACGGAGGGGGAGGGAGACCATAGGGTCCACCGCTCCCCGCGGGGGGGATCTACCTTCGGGACTCGACAGTATAGGAAATAGACAATTTTCTTGGGTTCCTTCTAGGGATTCGGCATGCTCAGGGGGGAAAAAGCCCCTTAGAAATGGACATCTCAGGAAAAACACACAACAACAACGGAGTATTCTTGAAGTATATAAAAGGATTAAACTCAGTATTAGGGGAGGGGGTGGTTCACTTATCCAGATTGTTGGAATCCTCATCTGGCTACCTTTCGACGGGCTCCGTGTGAGCCAGGTGGAGAAAAGAAGCTGGAATCATCGTCTCTTGCTTCCTTCAAACGTTCAGAGGGACATTAAAACCTAATTCACGATGCCCGATGATTTTCTGTAATCCATAGTGGGAAGTCTTGGAAGTTCTTCCGAAGACGAGTTGTCAAGACCCTTTGGGGGAATCCCTCATACTGGCTAGGCACTGGAACGAAAGGCTGATCCATCGCGTCGGGATTGCCTCGCCCGTGGGGGGGGGGGGGGGGGGGTGGAAGGAATTTCCGTCCAACTTAAAAATGGGGGGAGTTTCTGAATAAAGACCGTTTCTCCCATTTTCGATCTTCCGTCTAAGAGCTCGAAATCTGGAGCTATCCCGTTTTTCTTCTCGGCGCCGTGTTTTCGGAGGGGGCTGTGGGATAGTCGGGTGTAGTCACTTCGAACGCCACTTTTGGCCAACCCGGAAGCTCTAGGAAAGGGCTCCGGGGGGAAAAGTTCTAATTCACCCACCTTCGACCTCTTGGAATTTTCCATGCTATGAAAGAGAAACTGATTGAAGAAAAAAATTAGAAAAAAGAGTAGGAGAAAAATGAAAAAGCAAGCCGTGCTTTCTTCTCCTGCGTGAGAATGGCTTGTGTTCGGCGAAATGCTAACGGGCGCGTTCTAACAGCGCGCACGATGGAAGGGGGTCCTGCACCATCCGACCGAGGGCGCGCTTGTACAAGAGGAACATGAAAGCAGGAAGAGAGACACAGCGGCATCGGCATGGGAGACGAAATTGGGCTCGCTCACGGGGATTATAACCTGGAAAGGTCGCGGAAACACTCCTCGGAAAGTAGAGGGGATAACGATTTCAAGGGAGAAGGGGACCTCCCAGTACTCGTACAGATGAGGGCGATCGGGAGGAGCATAAGTCCGACTGTCAGACGGTATGCAGAGATCGGGGACTCTGCTGGAGGGTTGGTGTTCCAGCATAGAAAGCGGAAGGCAAAAGGCAGGAAAGGGAAAAAGGATCTTCGAAAAAAAGTGAGGAAAGGTCGGGGGTGTGGTGTCTTTTTCTCAACCGGAAGGCTGTACACACCACGAAAGAAGTTCCGAGGTCCACTCCGTAACATTGAAATTAAAGGATGGGGTCGGGCCGCCGGAGGGAAAAGAACGCAGCGTTTGCATGTGTCAACAGCCTAAAGGCAGAGAAGGTTCGGGGCTCTAAATTCGCACTAGCTGTCCCTCAGGACGGGGTCGGACTTTCGTCCCCTGGAAACGGTAGGGAAACTCGAGAACTCGAAAAAAACCGTCAACACCTTACTGGGTAGTGGAGGGCGGAAGCAAAAGATTCGGAACGAAAGCACTGTCCATTCTTCTCTGGACCGGCAGACGTGCCAACGAGGGTAGGGCCTCGGGCGCAGGGCTGCGAAGTTCCCAACGCCAAAGCCACTAAGCGCGAGGGGCTCGGAGGCCCTCTCAGATAAGGGACTCTCTACCTGCTGCTGATTCGCTGGGTGGGGGAAGGATCGGGAAGACAGTACTTTCCTGAAGGATTCCACTTTACTGAAGGAGGGAATGGAAAAGGAGTCATCACCTTAACTACTAAAGGCAATGCGAGGAGCTTGGGACGGGGTCTGCCTTCATCTCTGGATGTTCAATCTCGGAACACCTTCGCAATATCATTTAGTAGTCTTGGGAGGGATACGAGGAGCGAGAACTAGTTCCTAGAATCTGTTCGATGGTCGCCCAGCAGCGGCAGAAAAAGACGACGCAGGGAAAGGATAGCTCGGTCCTGAATGGGAATAAAGACAGGCCGCAGGGCAAACCTCCATGAGGAAGCAATTCAGGAGCGTGTGGACTCTCTGGGGGGAATAGAAAAAAAAGGGTTAAAGAGGGGCCTGTACCGTAAACGAGACCTGATCTTGGAGGCCCAGTAAACGGCACAAGACCCTCTTTGAGAAGGGTTCATATGTTCACCCTGAAACATTTTACCTCTGGCGGGCTACAGCCGGTGTTGTCGCAGAGAAGGGGCAGGGGACAAAGAAAATGGAACCTGAAAAAAGCTCGCCGTTAAAAAGGGCTTTCTTCCGAATCCGCCGTCGGCGGAGGTCGGCCGTGGCGGGGGGGGGCGCTGGGGGGGGGGACTAAACTGGGTCGGAACATATACCGCAACAAAAACAACGAGGTAAAGATAAGAATATTCGCCGTGTCCAGAACCAGCGAAGGGAATAACCGAGGGCAGCAAGGAGGAACCCACACAGCGACGGCTACCCAAAGAAGTACGGGAGGAATACAAGAAGGGTGGCGTCTGCTCAAAGGACAAAAGGAGCCCCGACCGATTAAATCCTTCTTTGGGTAGGACCCTACAGGAAGGCACAGGTAAAAGAATTGACCAAGATTACCCCTGAGAGGGGGGGGTTGATGCTACCCGAGTAGGGAACAGTTCCCAGAACGAGTAAAAATAAAAAGGTATCAAGGAAGAAGAGGAACTGACCGGTCACTCGGAAGTTGTCTCTGTCCAGTAAAAATCCAGCAACCCACAAGAGACCCTCGGGGGAAAAAAAGAACGGACGAAAGGAAAAGAAGAAGGTAAGCCGGAAATTACCCTGGTAGGCCTTTTTTATCTCTAGACGCAAGAGGCTCCGGGAATCTGAAAAAGAGCCGCTGGCCTCCGAGAAACCACCGGCGGCAACTCAGGATGGAGAATGGTAAAAAAGCGGAGTAAATAAGGTACTCGATACTTCACATCGTGCACAGTGCCTGAACGGCAAAAATCCGGGGTAGTGCGATTCGAAAGAGGAGGCCAAAGCCTGGAATCTTCCCTTCCCGATCATGCAGGTTAAGGAGACTCCTCGGCGAGAACCACCCCCCGTAGGAATCCACCGAGGATCTAGAGGGAGAAGCAAAGGAAGAGAGCTGGAGCTTCGAGTAGATCGAGAGAAAAAGGGAGTTAAGGGCCGACCCCGGTTTCTTTTCTCGTTTATGAACGCAGCATAGAACAACACCGCAAGAGAGTCAGAGAGTCAGCTGCGGTCGGACTCCTTGGAAGCGTGAGCTGCCTTGGAAAGGCGCAAAAGGAAGAACGGAGCAGCGCCGGGATGTTGTTTACGGGAGTACGCGTATAGAAATTAAAAGAAACGCCGTAGGACAGGTTGAAGGTCATGAGCAGAACATGAGGAAAAGGCTCCAGTAGAACAGATGAGAAAGACGAGCCAATGATGAGAGTGAAGGCCATAAAGACTTTCGCTACTCGCGGGAGATCACTTCGCGCCTGCAGGACGAAGGTTTCGGTGACTCGGGAGTCCCATCTTGGTTTACCTTCGCAGGAAGAAAAGGGATGTGCGAGACCACCCGCAGCAGCCTGTTCGGGACGTCCTGCTAAACATGCTTTGGAGAAGGGATCTTCGAAGACGGGTGCGCTTTACCCCACCAGCCATTACTGATAAAGATCGAGGTAGGCACCCGAGTGTGGACTAAAGAAAACATTCGACAGGGGAGGTGCGGGAAGCTCCCCGAAAGAGGCGGTCCGCGGTGTCAGCGGGCCTTCAAATGGATACAAGCTTAGAACTGCAGGAAAATTGCGTTCGCAGAGGGAGGGTCTCGTCCCTTTGCTTCCACGATCCCCTCCTTCTTCAGAGTCCCCGTTTTTCTCTTCGTCCTTGCCTGACCCTGGGCATGTCCCTTGGCAAAGGTGTAAAAACGCGGCCAAGGTGCTGCTTTATGTTGGAAGGCCGGCGAGAAGTGGGAGCGTAAGGGCCTACGTGCGCCGATTGAAAGAAAACAGAACCGCAGGGCGACAAGTCGAGCCCCAAAGGGCGTTGTGAGCGGTTAAACGGAAGCAGAAGGGTGAGCAGTGGAGGCAAAATGCGCTTTCGCTGTCTCGAATGGCACCCAAACGGACAGAAGAAGGGAAGAAAGCTCACGATGCGGACCCTCTGACGAACAGACGGGCCAGGTCGCAGCGCCGAGAAGAAAGGACCCAGGCCAGGCAGAGCATCCGTCTCACACGCGGTGAGCGTCGGAACACACGTCGAGAAATTACCGGAAAAGTAGTTGGCAAGACTCGTACTATAAGCACTGCAGCGGAGACCAGGGTGGAGGCCCCGCCAAACCTCCCCAGCTAGTAAGCATGCAGCTCGAACCGAGCCAGGGTCGCGGGAGAAGGGGGAGCCGCTTCGTCGAGAGAAGGGGGAGGAAGGGTCGCCCTCCGTTCCATGCAAGGGGGCGTCGGGAAAAAAAAACCGCCGGGAGGGAAAAACGGCTCAAAACTGCCTGCTGCCACTGGAACGGTAGGATCGGGAACACGGTCGTCGTTTACGGAATGTTTACCTTGTACGTCTCCGAAGATCGAAAAAACGCTCCTTTCGGTCCATCTTGTCCCAACCAATAAGAGGGGAGGGACGCCCCCGTGGAAGGAATGTCGGAGACGTCTACTCAGAGCGTCTGTTCCGAGCCTTTCTTTACCCCTATCCTACAACAATCAACCTGAAAATGGTCAACCATGCTCTTCGGAGGAAGAGGGTTCTTAAAAGAGAGTGTGGCCGTCCGGGCCCGGGCGAGGGGGAAGGGGGGGAAAACGGGCCAAGGAAACCAGAAGTAGGATCTCTAGGAGACCGTGACTGTGCGTCCGGGCCGCTTATGGCCCGCGAGGAAAGCTAGCCGGACTGCTCTTGGGAATAGGGATCGTAGGAGGTGAAGGGGGGGTCAAAGTTACCGGGGGAAGAAGGGTTATAGTTTCAGGCATCATTGTGGCACCTTCTCGCGGGAAAGCAAGAGGTGCGGGATCCTCGAACGGGACGGAACCGAAGACTCAAAATAGGAAGAGCAATCTCAATCTTCTGGCACTGAAGCCCGCTCCTGGCCCGGGCGATATTCAGGGAGGGGGTTAGGGAGTCCTGGGCCCTGCTTGCCAAGCCGGTCTATATCGAGGGTCTTCACCTCCGTTCATCTACGTTCGGCGATCTAGTGGAGGACGCTCTCAAATAGAAGGGGGGGGAGCGATCTGCAAATGTCCTGGGACTTTCGCGTCCGGACGAACAACCTGGGCGCGATAAGAGAGGTGGGAAGCAATCGGCTCCACCGCATGATGAGCGCAATCACAGAAAAGCCCGTGGGGGAAAGGATAGGCGAAGAGGTGCAGAACGGCGGACAAACGCCTAGTGGAAAGGAAAAGACCTTAAAAGGCCATTACTTGCGTGACCGGAGTGGGCGTGGGGGATCGGAAGACATAGCGCAGGGGGCCGGGCAGGAGGGGGGGAGGCGCATCGCCGGCCGGAAAATCCTACGCTATTTCCTCTATCTTGTCTACTGAAAGGAAAATCATGTTTCTGCGGAATGAAGAAAAAGGGAGGCCATTGTGGCTGTTACGGGGATAGATAAAGGGAGGGGAAACATAAGGTTCGATCCCTACTCTCAAGGGAAAGACCATCGGCGTCATATGTGTCAGGAAGGGAATGAGCAGAAAAAGGAAAAGATCTAATCTAGATCATTCTTTCAACTGGAAAAGTTGAAAACAACCCTGTCGGCTCTACTATATCAGCCCGATCTTTGGGAACAGCGAGCTACTCTAGCTTTAACACGCAGATCCGCACAAAAAACTGAAAATCGCGGGAAAAGATGCCCTCTTCTGGGGTGGGTTGCATCGCAACATTTCCTGCTCTCAGGTCACACCCTGATGGGAGAAATTAACATCCCGAGAAAAAGCGAGTCCCGAGTACGCTCCTTGAGTGCTTCACGCCGCTAAGAATCTAAGAATAATCATCACAAAAGGGCGGGGCATACGCGCTTTGACTCCTGAGATGTCCCCTCAGGTGTCGGTCATGAAGTACGGAAAGGCAACCAGGGGGATCGGCGCCTACTGGCGCTCGAGTCTTATCCACCTGGTCACAAGATATTTTTTCGAAAAGATAGTGGGGGGAGGGAAAAGTCTTCACTTTCCCATCGCACGCTGCGAGCATTCGGATTACAGTGAAGATACCTAGCTGGGAAAAGACTCGAGGGGAAGATATCTTGGTGGCTGAGTATCAGCCGAACCAAGAGGTTCTGCGAAAACATAATCACCGGGAAAGGTTCCGAGATACTCGGGATCCAGCTCTCTTGTCACCGATTAGATTAAGTCATTTGCGGGTTGGGCAGGAGATGTCAGTACGGAAAAGTTCCGCTTCCTTGCCAATCTGAGACCTGGTAAAAGGTAGTCGGACCCAATGAAAAGCCACGTGTTCAGGCCTCTCTGCTTCTCGGATATCTTCGTTTCAGGGATAGGCGATCCGAGACTACGCAGATCGGAGACCAGGAAAAGAAAGATCCTTGGAGGCTGCGTTCAGCCGCTGTTGTAGGGTACTAGGGAACTCGAAAACACGTATCTTGAAATCGGCTCGGGAAAAGTCCATACCAGTTCCTTTCCTTCTACTAGGCCTTCCTGCTGGGGCTGGGGGGACCAAACGCCATGAGAGAGGTGGTACACACCTCGTGGAGAAAAATAAGCTTACCCACGAAAATTGGGCAAAATACGCGCCTGCGGGAAAAGTGGGGAGGTCCCCTACATGTACTCCGGCAAAAAAAGCGGGTACCAGGGTTAGCGTCCAGAAGGGGCGGACCGGTGTCGTGGACAAAAGGTGGGAGAGGGGGGAAAAGGAGTGTTGATCCTGAACAAGCACCTCGCCGGCTTCCTGGTACTAAAAGAGCGCAGCGCGTTGGACAATGGTGGGAGATCGGTACGGCAAAAATCAGAGGGGGGATTTCCAATGGGGATCA
>Ga0179593_1318617_pt1 | contig 13861 bp, 16 predicted proteins | sample CZODoug2_1_08_16_FD_185931 | JGI IMG/M metagenome (GOLD analysis project Ga0179593, IMG submission 185931) | Vadose zone soil fungal communities from Angelo Coast Range Reserve, California, USA - CZODoug2_1_08_16fungal (PacBio error correction) | ecosystem: Environmental > Terrestrial > Soil >...
GGGGGGAAACACTCCAATTCGGGGACATTCGTTAAGGGGAAGGAATATTGGACGACGCGGCGTCTCAAAGTGGAAGCCATTGAAAAGGGTCGCATAAGGCAATCGCAGGGGGGAACCAACCTGCCAGTTTCTTAAAAGGAAAGAAAAGTTAAGAAAAGAGGAGAGGAGGGGGGGAGAGGGGATCGGCTTGTTCTCGGGGACTCTGGGGAAGTGGAAGGGGGGGGGGGGGAGAAAACGTGGGGAGAGCCAAACTGTGACATTGCGGGGTAATGTGTAGGCCCTCAGATTGGGGGGAGTGCTTAAAAGAAATTTGGTCACCTTGGTCTTAGTGGACGTAGACAGTGATTGATATATTGGCATTGATTCAAGCTGTTCTCAAAGAATTTTCCCATATGAGAAGCAGAAACAGAGGGAAAAGGACAGTCTGTGCGGAACGGGGTAAAATCTGGGGTAGCAAATCGTCAGACAACCCAGAGAACAAGAAGGAGCTTAAGAAATCCAGGACGCCTCGGGGGGTAATGGGTGAGAACGAGGAGCCGTGCGTCGGGAAATCGGTCCCATTGGGGTGAAAACCAAATATGGGAGGGTACGACGGGAGGGCATCAAAGAATGAGAAGCCCATAAATGACGGCAAGTCAAGGGGCTTCAAAGGGTATTTAGTTGGGGGGGGAACAGAGTCCTGAGGAATTTAACAAACACGAATCGTGGTCGGATAGCGCACCGGGTGTGTCGGTGTGTCACCAGGACTTCCGGTTCAGCCGGAGCGTCTTGTTAAGGAATCAGCGTGGAGGGGGATAGGAAAATGCAGGAAAGTCGGGAAAGAACCTAGGGCCGGGGCAGCGGGGGAAAGGGCCGGGATGTTCGACGGGGGGGCAAGAGTGTGAGTTTTGGAATTTTTATGAAAAGGAGAAATTGGCTCCAGAGAGGTCGTTGGCTCCCTTTTTCAGAGATCGAGCTGTGAGAAAGACCGGAAGAGCGAGGCTGGGAAAGGGGGAAAGGGGACAGCGCCAGTCTAGGAAGAACCTGCAAGAAAAGCGACCTAGGGCCGACAGAAGGGGTGAGTAACGGGGGCGAAGGAGAATCATTTGACGGGGGGAGGGAAGCTCTTGAAACCAGAGGTTCCACGTCTTACGATGGGAGACTTGGATCCGGAAGGGGGAAATGCATATTCGTATTGACACTAATAGGGAAAAAGGAAAAAAGAACACGGTTTGAAGGGACTACGTTTTAGTGCTGTACCGGTGATTCGATACGTTCACGTCCATGGTATCGTGGAGGAGCCGCTTTTCTAAAAAGGAAAGGTATCTGGGAGTGGCCGACTAAGGGAACTAGAAAGAAGACGGGTATAAAGGAAAACTGTTCAAGGGGGCCGTAAGAAAGAGAAAACAAACCCAGGGAACCTTTAAAACGGAAATGCTGTAGGGCGGGACCAGAGGGGGGGAAAAAATCTGGGGGTCCATCAGAATGCCTTTCGGGGTGGGGGGGGAGCCCGGTAGAGCTGTTGGAAGCGAGGGGAATAACAAACAGGATTGAAGGAACTGCAAGTAGGCTTATTGGGGGCGTCAAAAAAGGACTGCCCAACTTCATAGGGGGAGATGGTTTTATGGACAAGAAGCAGGTTGAAGGTGTACAATCCACCCCACAGAAAAAAGGAAAGAAGAGATTATTTAATTGGGCATGAGAACGCTTGGATACTCTGATGGGCCGACGGGGAAGAAGAAGGGGGGGCAGTAACTCCTGTCGCACGCGGAGAGAGAGGTTCACCGTGAGAGGGTTAGAAAGAAGAGTTGAGACACACTGACGTTCAGGGACTCATGAAGAAAGAAAGAGGATTAAAAAAAAAAGAACAAAAATTTGCGGTTGAGAGTGAGGCATGGACTTTGTCTCACCCAAAGATGTACGACGTGTACAAGTAGGAGGTCAGAGCCACTCTCGGGGATAGTAACGTCTTTGATTCAAAGAGAACCGTCGGAGACCATCAGTTGAGGGAAGAAACTCAAAGGTGCAGAGGGTTCAGTCGCCGAGGGACAAAGCTGGGAGTTTAGGAACGCATGTATAAAAGACATTCAAGATGGAAGAGGGGAGTGGGCTTGGTAGAAAGCGGCCCTGAGAACTGTGTCGATGAAGTCCCTTCAATAAGGATTGCAATGGAAGGGTTGAGTGTTCCTAAATAAATGCCACCGACTTCTCTTGAGGCTAAGTTTGGGGATAAAGGCCAGAGGGATGAAATTAAAGACAATGGCGTTGAGGGCTTTGGAACTATTGCTCGTCGATTCCGGGGGGGGTAGTCTGGAAGGGCAAATCTCATTACGTGAAGAAACCTTTTTTTGGGCAGAGAAAAGGGGAAAGAGTGTAATTCAGAACTCACTGATGGAGGGGTCTGAGGGGGAAACAAGGGGGGGAGTGGCCAGAGACAAAGGGGAGGGAGCGAGGGGGTTGTCTTTGCAGACATTAGGGACTTTTTGGCACGTCGGTCTTAGGGAGGAAGGAAAATAAAAAGGCGTAGGAATAGAAAGATCCAGCGGCACGGGGGGAGACGTGCAAGAAGAAAAGGAAAGTCAGCTATGAAAATAGAGAAGGTTCTTTGTTGGGGAAAGGACAAAACTGGAACCGAGTCATCCTGAACCAAGCCAGGGTGGAAACGGGGGAAAAGATAACTAAGAAAGCAGAAGAAATTCTAAAACGAGGAAGAAGGCCAGGCTCCTCCAAAAAGGGAGGTCCAAGAGAGTAAAGATAAAAAACATCGGGGGGGAGAAGGGGAAGCTGGCGGGGATTTGAGTTCCCGGTCTACGGAAAATTACCGTGCTGCAAGGCCATCGGAGAGAACGGCCAACAGAAAGAAGAAACGGATTAGAGTAACTATGATCTCGACGAGGAGCAAGCTATGCCCGCAGGCCAGAACGACAAAAAAAGAACCAGGAAGCAAGCAGAGAAAGTGTTGGAGGCTGATATAATGTGGGGAAAGCCCTGAGTTCATATTCAGTCAGTCTGTCAGGACAGCTGTCTCGGTCGGATGCTAAGAGGGGGTTATCTGAAGGCCACCCTGTTCCGAGCATCAGGGACAGAAACAGGGGGTACGTCCGGCTAGTTCATCTATGAATGGAACTTTCGAGAAACAAGGGCCGCGGGATCTAGAACCTGGTACCGCCGGTTGGGGGGAAGGACGAAAGACAGGACAAAGGGAAATAGATGTCTGAAAAACGACGAGCGAAAAAGCAACTAGAAGCACAATCAAAAAAAAAAGGGAAAAAAAAGCAACAAATCTGCAGGGAAAGTTAGGGATTTTAACGAGAAAAAAGGGAATGACCAATATATGCACTTAATACGGACATGAAGGAAAAAAAGGAAGAGAGAAGAGGGGCAAGAAGTAGCATGACATGGGGGGGGGGGGGTGGGATCATAACTCCGGCTTTGTGTTCTGAAAAGGCAAGCAGAAAGCCGGGGAAGGGTGCCAGTATTAGGGGATGCAAATTAGTTTAAAGAAGCCTGCAAGTTTGTAAGGAGGCTAAAACGTCAGACTAATGTACGTGAGGATGGGAAAGCCTCCGAACATTACATCTACAATGCTCTATCCAGACAGGGAGGACTGGACAAATCGGTCTCAATCGGAAATGTACGTAAACTGGCAAAGGGCAACCGGGGGGGGGGGTGGCAGACTCTCTTGAAAAAGGAAGAAAAAAAGGGAGAAGATCAGGAAAAGACTCTACACCTCTATCGTAATGAATCGACCTAAAAAAAAAAAAAAAAAAAAAAAGTAATTGGGGAACTCGATTGATCGAAAGGAGGCTGACTGGGAGCTCAGGGTTATTCCTCTAGCAAAAGATCGAGCTCCTGAAGGCTTGCCAAGCACTGTCTTTTTCAAACCTCTGTCTTTCACACTATACCAGTGCACAAAGAGATGAACCGCGTAAGAATATACGAAAGAGAAAATCTCCGTCGGCCATCGTCACTACAGACGTGGGAGAGATGAAAGATCACCGATCTCCGGCCAACTCATTTGGGGAGGGGGATGCAGAAAAAGTCATAAAGAGACTTTCACCGCAAAAAAAACAAAAGATTCAACCTATCGCACAGGTGGGGAAAAAAATGGAGAAGATTACTAAAGAAGAAGTGCAGGATTCCGGGACACCAGTAAAAAGGTGTCGACTCGGGGCTAGAAAATCTTCGTCACTTACTATACAAAAAAAAGTAAGTCTGAAAAACTTAATTTGAAATTCTCCAGAGAAGGGGGAGACCGTCCATAATGGCCCGGGGTTTAATTTCAACCTAATTCTTTTATCGTTAGGAGGAAATAATTGGATAAAAGTTAAAGAGAGCTCAAAAGAAAGCAGTACTAAGAAGACTTTAAAGTCTACGATCACTGGTACGTGACTCTCTAAAGGGTCCCGGGCCCGAAGAAACGAAGGAACCAAGAGAAAGACGTCGTGAGTCAAATATGAGGGCGAAACAAGTAAAAGAAGAGGGGGACCATAGTCGAAACGATCTACTGGGGGAAAGACCGTGGGACAAAAATGGGGGAAACAAATCGAACATAATAGAAGATAAAGGGAACATCTTAATACCGGAGGGGGCGTGAGGGGCCAAGGCCCACAATCTTCGCGGTCTCTGAACTTGACCTTTGTCTTGAGGATTTTAGTGAAGGTCACCTCTCAGAACATAACAGCCTACCTCAAGAGACCGGCTACTTCGGCCTCGAGTATCTACAAAAAGTGAGGAAGCTTCTAACAATATATGTCTGCTCAGGTTTACAGAAGACATAATAAGCCCAGCAAGATTTCTCCAGAGAAAAAAGGACTGTCGAGGGCCCCTAAATCATTCACTATCGAAGCTAAACAGAAAACCTTGCGAAGGAATGCAAAGAAAGGGGGGGATAGGGGTCAAGAAGGAATTTACACCCGAAAATCAAATTAATGCTCCCTATACATACAGAGGTGTGGGGGTGAAATGTACGGAATGTCTAAAGAGGAGCCGACTAAACTAAGGACTAATTGAGTGAGGGGGCGGTCGAAGGCTTCATTCTTGATTCACCAGAGAATGAGTAAAGGGGACATATGGGGGGGTGGGGGGACATGGACACCCCATTGTAAAAGGCAAATTTGGCACCGAAGGAAAAGCGCTCGTTTATGTCCTTTAGATCAGAGGCATAGATTCAAACTCTCTGAGGTTTCGAAAGGGGTTCGGAAAAGGGAAAGGACGCTTGTGCCAACACATGAAAGAGTCGCGAATTGAGGCTCGCCTAGAGAAAGGGAATCTGGGGAAATCTAAAAATCTGAGAAGGAAAAAAACAGGGAAAAAAAGTCGGATCAAGGAAAAGGCAGAAAAAGCCGAAAAGTAAAGGAGACATAAGTTGGAAGGGCATAAAATGACTCAAATGGGACAGGGGGCTATCAAATTTGTCGCCACAGAATGAAAAACCAGGGGAAGAAGAGAAGAAAAGGGGGAAAAGCAGAGAAAAGCCGTAACAACGGGGCAGGTGCTCTATAGGAGAATATGAAATTGTGTAGAAACGGGAAAACGAGTTTGGGGAACGGAATGTCAAATTCTACATTATTATCCAGGCGAAAGGAGAAGTAGCAATCGCCTTTGGAACCTTAGCTTACAAGGGAAGGGTGAGTTGGCATCTCAAGAGAGAAAAAAAAAAACGGGAGGGAGGGGAGAAGTATACAGGGCAACTCAATTCTGGACAGTAATGAGAAATAAGATTTCGACGGTAGGAAAAAACAGAAAAAATGATAAAGTCGAGGTTCATTCAGAGCAGGGTCCACAACGCTTTCAAATTGCTTGAAACCGCAGAGGGGGAGACTGTAAAGCGCAGAAAAGGGCGAGGGGATACGACTTTACTTCTATGCAGGAGTCAATCTGTCTTATTAATTTTTCTAGGTGGAGAAACATTTTCATAACAGTGTGAAAGTTCCGTTGACGGGTGATGGCCCTATCAGTCTGTCTTATAGGGGGCCAGGTTCCTGAAACAGGGGTCGAGGGGCAGGAAACTGGGGGGGCCGGGAGAAGGGGGGTTTTGCGATTCAAATGAGCTAGTCCATAAATGGCCAACAGATTAATGAAAAAGGGGGGGTGAGAAAGAAGACTTAATACATAATCAAATTTAAGGGGTCTCACATCGAAGACGAGGCAGAAACAACAGGAGAAAGAACGGGAAAAGGAATAAAACTGGGTCTTGGGACTACCGGAGCCTGTCGTCGTTAAAAAAAAACATCCCATGGGTGGTAACAAATAAGGGTCTAATGACGAATGGGGGAGGAAGAAAGAATGAAGAATGTCAAAAAAAAAAAAAAATGACTTAATTGAGGGCTTGATTCGTCTGGGTATATAGGACATGAGGAACTGGTCCAACAACCACCAGGGTTTGGTGAGCGGCGCATCCCGTTTGCGTTTTCAAAACTTCTTACCTGGAAAAAAGCCGCGTCAGGGGGGGCGAACAAGATTTTTGTCTGTGATCGGACATGCTGGAAACGGGGAAATGAGGGAAGGGGTTTACCTTGGCGAGAAAGCCGTGGTCGAAGATGGGGCGCAGAAAAACATGGTAGTGTCTTAATGATGCACCGGCGAATGCGACATCGCTTCGGTGGGACTCGGGAGCCGTTTCGTCGCTAGAGATGACGACTGCGGGCCGGCAGATGGCGCAGAAACGGGGGGAATGGCCTATATACCGGGGGAAAAAACTACGCCCTCCCGCAGCCGCCGCAAACGCCAGCAATCTTACCCCCCATCAAAAATTGTTCGGCTCTGTTACTCCCTTGGAAGAGAATTGGGAGGGAGGACGCATGGAAAAAAGAGAACACCCTGTGCAGTTATAGTGTGAGTCGGGAAAGGCTCAATTCTAAAACTGCATATTCGATGGGACTACTAGTTAGAAAAAAACGTAGTAGGGGGTACCTGGGTATTGCGGGCCCTAATTAGAGCGGGCACGAAAACGGGAAATGTAGAAGATGAAACGCCTGTTTTCGTCTCGATTATCCGACTCCTTTAAGGTAGAATTCTTGAAAATCAAGTAAACAGATCAAAGCCAGCGGGAAATTGAACCAGGAAAAAAAGGCTGGGAGAGGGTACTTTTTCTCCCCCACTCTTCCATCCTCCGCCTGCCGGGTAGAAGCCGCAAAAAGTGAAAAGATGTAAAAGGCTCACCCGTCGTGGGTTAAGGAGAATGAAAATGGGTCTTATGCTGCCTTCCTAAGGGAATTTGGGGGGGAACAACTGGGTCGAGCGAAGCTGTTGTGTGAGGGGAAAAGAAAAATAGAGGATGTGAACATACCCCATCCCGTAAGGGATGGTAGTTGGAAATGGTGTCATAGAGGAAAGCTGGGAAAGGGTGGTAACTTTCTATCAAAGTTCGTCTCCGGGTCTAAAGGAGATCCTCTCTTTCAAGGTTACTTAATCTTGGGAGGAACAGAAAGTGATTGCCCAAAAGGAGGGAGTCAGTATCCATTGATCTAGGCAGGAAAATTGAAAAGAGGGAAGGAAGGGAAGAGAGCGGCTGACAAAGCTTTTCTTTGCAAACTCGCGGGGGTATCTCTTACGTAGTGGAGATAGGACGCCAGGATGTAGACCTAGCTTTCTCTTATAAAAAACAAGCGGGATGGAAGGAGCAGGGGGGAAAAAAGGGAATTGTTAAAGGCCGGTAAGCGAAGAGGGCGGGTAATAGGGCGGTACGTATTCTGGTGATAAGCACGGACACGTAGTGCCCGGGGGGGAAAGGCCACCGTTCATCAGGGGGGAAGAAACCCTTTGATGTGATAAGAAAGAAAAAGGAAAAAGGGACAGTCTGGGGCGTAGGGTTCATAAACAAGAGGATGAGGACTAAAACCTTACTTTGGTGGGCCTATTTCTCCGAAATAGTACAAGGTGTCATTACTATGGGATATAAGTGGACGTATATTGGGAAAATGAAAAATCTTTTTTGGCTTGAGTCTAACGTCAGCTGGGACATTAATGGGAGGTGAGGTCGGTGGAAAATGGGTTGGTTATTGGCGAGATGAGTTTCCTAGTTGTGGAAGAAAATTCGGACAGGGGAACGTCACTTAAGAACTTTCAAGGGAGGAATTGAAACTGTGCTGATGAACACGGTAGAAGAAAAAGCCACTTCAAGAATCATCTGATGCCATCTCCAGGCCTGCAAATGAAACTAGATCAGGGTCTGATGGGACTTGAAAAATGGTTCGGGAAAACTATATCAAACCCCAAGGAAGGGTGGGTGCATCTGTACTATAATAATAAGCAATAAGAAGAATAAGACCCGATTGAAAAAGACATGACGGGATGAATAGCAAAGGGGAAAGTCGTGGGTACCCCAAGGCAGCAGCGACAAAGAGAGTGATGAGATTTAATTCTAACTCATTGGTTGGGCTGTCGGGCTCGTCAACAAAGGGAAACAGGCGGGGCAATTGGGATCTAGTCGAGATCAGAACTAGCAAAAAAAAAAAAACGGGGGAGAAGAATCCGACTCGGCTCAAGCGAAAACAGAGTCCGGTTTCCTGGGCCACGACAGAAAATCCAAAAAAAGAAAGGAATCGCCATCAAAAAAAGATTGGGGAGGGTACGAAACCTGGGGGCAGGAAAGGGGGCAGTGCTAGGCAGAAGGCTTTCTTCCCTACTGGCAGTTCTTATGCGACCTAAGTTTAGATTCAGTGCAAGGAAAAGGGGTAAAGAGAAGCCGGGTCCCAAAAAAAAAGGGTCCGGTCAAGAATAAATCGAGTTCATCGCTGAAAAATGAGCGGGGAAGCGAGCAAATTTCCTCAAAAGTCCCGAACGTTCATCCGAAAGGGTTAGTGGACAAGGAGAAAGACGGGACGGGGGTGCAAGAAGAAATGTCGGAAAAGGGCTCTAACCGGTCAAGCGAGCAGGAAACGAATCAAACATGTCCAAAATCCAAAAGGGAAAAAAAAGAGGAAGGGGGAAAAAGACCTGGGTAACACTGTCCAATATAGGTCCTGGAGACGTCCTCGGGGAGGACACACCTCTAGGGGAGCATCGGCCAAGAAAATTAGACAGGGCATGTTATTCTCCGCCGGGCGTTCGGAAAACTCCGGAAAGACGCGCCGACCGTCCTTGTTTAGTAGTACAACAAATAATGGGAAATACCGAGGAAAGTGGGGGAGTCAAGCAACAATACTAGTCCGTGCGATGACCCCGAGCAAAAACGCCCGATTTACCTAGACAAAATAGTATATAGGAAGCTGCGGACAACAAAAGCGCAAGAGGCAATGTACGGAGAACTTAAAAAAAAGATACATAAAAAAACGTAAGTGGTTTGGGGGGGTCGAAGGGAAGCGAAATCGGAATAGACTAGCACCATACTCCAGCAACGCGAGCCTACTGAAAGTCCCACAGAGAATGGAAGCCGGAGAGCAATGTTCCTGGCCGGCAGCAACGTTAGTTCAATAGATGAAAACGATTAAAGCAACAAGCACTTGCTGAAAGAACGATTGCGCAATATAACCGAGTGCAAAAAGAAAAAGGAGCAACTTCAGGGAATTAGAAAAATGGGGTGACTACGCCGTCGGCCATCGAGGAAACAAAGAGATATCACGCCAAAGAAGATCGGAAAAGGGGCAGGCTGGGGGATGTCACCTTCAAAGCAGATAGTCGGCACCCAAAACATCGTAACACACGTCTCACATGGGGGGGGGGAAGTCACGAGGATAAAATAAGAAAGGGGAAGGATTAAAAGTAGAATTTTCCTCCTTAAAAGACTTTCAACGGGCGGCTCTAAAAAGCCCGCGGGAGCCTGATGGAAGAAAAGGCCATCAGGGGGGACGCACGCAAGCAGTGTTCGTGTGAGAATTTCTGTGATGGTGTAAGGCGGGGAGTTGAGAAGCCTTAAAATGCGTCGGGCTCACCATAACATCCGGCAAGCGGAGATTAGGATAACTTGAAGGAAAGGAGGACATCGCACTACAAATATTCGAATACCGGCCGTGATCTTCAAAGAGGAGTAGGATCACTAGAAAAATGCTACTAAGTCTAAACTCAGCTACGACAGCACGTGGGAAGACGGACTCGGCGAACGGAAGGATTCCTGGTAAAGTGACCCAACCAAGGCGGACGGAGGGGAACAGGTGTGAGAAGAGAGTCGGGTGCAAGGCGGCGGGTCCGGCGGGGAGACGAGGGCAGAGAGGAAAGTAAGAATCGCAAAGACGGCCGTAGCGGGGAGACAGCGGAGACGACGAAAAAGTGATACAAAGAAATACCGTAGATTTCCCCGGAAACTGGTGTCCGCAATAAAATCCACGCAAGACTTGCTATCACACAACGGACCAAAGTAGCATGCCCCGGCAATCGATGTAATGGGCCATGCCATAATGGGAGATCACCGAAAACTTCGATTAACGATAAGAGGCTCGTCCTAAACGGAAGAATGGGGTAGGATCGAAGATGCGAACGTGAAAACCCTATTTTTTTGGGGGGTGAAATGACGATGACGTAAGTTCTGAAATCAACGAAGACACCAAAGAATGACGAAAAAATTGAGGGGGTGAAAGGGATCTACTTCAGGAGGAGGGAGGGAAACTTACATTCGTCATTAAGATGGGGGTGATAACAACATGGTTAAGTCCTACTACAACGCTAGCTTTGCAACTAAACGGGATTCATAGGCAGGAAATCTTCCACGATACCGCAAATGCGGGTTAGGAGGGGGAGGGTTGTCGTTCCAACGGGATGAAGCGGTATACAGATTAAAGAGGTCATAAGGAAAGAGAGAGAAAAAAGATTTGGGGAGAGGGATTTTTAAAAGGGGGGACTCAGATGGGAAGAAAAATCAGAGCAAAGGCGCAAATACGCAAGGGGAAAGATAAGACAGAAAAGGGGAGCAGAAAAATAAAAGAGGTTTCCCATTGTAAAACCGTTTCGAAACAAGATGAAAACACGAAATAAAATGAATACTTACTCATAAAAATAGGGGAACGAGCATGTGTCCGCTGAGACTTAGAAGAAAGAACTCTTCTGTTTAATAGTAAAAATGTGTTGGACCAGAGAGGTACTGAATGAGAAAGGAGATGAGGGTCCTGCACTTCTCAATCTTCATGTACGTATAACATGGCAAAAGAATTGAATTGGGGGAAGCTAGCTAAAACCTAAACAACAAATATCTATTCCAAATCAGGAGAGATGCAGAGATCAATGATTTGACAGGAAATAAAAAAGGACGGAGGAATATTGCGACGTTCGGTAGGGGGATTATAATAGGGGATTACTCCTGTTACAAACCTTCCCTCTCCGGGCCCACAAAGAGTTGGGGAAAGGGCGAAACACTCAATAGAAGCTGCAGAAAAAGGCGCAGTTCTAGGCGTTCCGGAATTCAAAAGCACCGGTTATAAAGGGGAAGTTTCTAACCCAGGACGAACCTGAAGTTAGTTGAAGGTTGGCGCGGGGATCCATCTTTGATGTAAGCATCAGTTTATTAAAAGGTGGCGGATGCGAAAATGTTGAGTGAAGCGAGGTGGGGGACCTAAGATGGGTAGAGCATAATGGAACAGATTAATCGTAACATAGTTAGAGAAGGCGGCTGCGTTAAAGAGAAAATCATGGGAAATAGGTGATAACACTATCAACTCCTTTCATAAACAACAAGGGAGAACCATAGAAAGGAGGGAAGTAAAATGAAAGAGGAAAAAAAGAGTCCTTTCTCTTTAACCATGAGAGGGAATGTCGAAAGGGGCAGCTTGCCAGGGTTGATAAACCTATTTACGTAGAGGAAGATGGATAAGGGAAGCACCACGACAATGACGAATTGAAGAAGCCCCGAGAAAGATTCGAAAGAGTTAGGTTGGCCTTTAGAGGAGTCGTCATTTCACACAAAAAAACCGTGAGGGGGGGGAGGAAAGCATTGCGCAACGCGCAGGAGGGGGGTAGGGGGGGGTAGAAAAGGTCGGGAATTACTTCCGCTTAATGCTTCATCGCCAGTTGAGGGGGGGAAGCACGAAGGGAAAGGCGAGAGAAAAAGTCATGATGCTTTCACATGCAGCAGGCGGGGTCGATCGTATAAAGATGCTTTATTGGGTTGGAGGATGGCAAACCAAAGGTAGGGCTCAATCGAAAAGGAGGACCGTGCTCAAAGGGTTAAAGGCGCAGGGAAATGTACGAAATCCTCCTAACGCTATTCTTTGACTGGGGCCAGGAGAGTACAGATCATAAAAGAAAAAAGGACGAAGAAGGAAAAACCAGCGCATCCGATAGTTCACACAGAAGGTCAATCAAAGGGGAGGAGATTTAAAAGATCACAGTCTCACTATCTCAGGTGAAAATCGGAAACAGTGCCGGAGAGAGGGAAAAAATGTAGAAGGAAAGGGGGGCGGCGTTCGGATTGGAGAAGAGTTTGGATCACGACGTGAATTGCCTCCTCTTTGGAGTGCAGGTGCCAGTAAATAAACGAAGAGGAAAGTACACTTGAGCGTATATCAGAACACCTTGTCGGGCCCTGAGTATAGGGGGGAAGCCGGAAACTAAAAGTATAAAGTCTTCCCGGCCGGGAGATCACCGCAACGGGGGGGACGTTCACCAAGGAGAATGAGGCGGCGTGCAGAAATATTTCTTACCAAGGTAGAAAGAAGGCCGCAGACGTTCTGTTGCAAGACCGGCTAATCTGTTGACGAGCGAGGCCGAACCCTATGGGATGCGGATCAAGAACGGGAAAGAAGGGAGTCTCTTTAAAATTTTTGACCCCCAACTGGACAGCAGCTCAGGGAGGCTGGGGTTTCTTTAAGACTACAGATTATGAAGTGAAAGCCAAAAGAAAAGCCTTACGAATCGTGGCGTTTTAGAGGAAAGCTGTGTAGTAGATGGACCGAAAGCGGAGCATCCTGTTCGTCTCCAAAACTCGAGCGGATAAATCGAGGTGAAAGAGGTTATTGGGGGAGAAAGGGGTTTCTCAACAGACGTGATTTTCCCGAAGGAGAGAGTTTAGAAAGGAGGAAGGACTTTCAAAGGGCAGGCAAAGGAATGAAAGAAGGAGTAAGGAGATGGGTCGGGGGGATCAGTTATCTTCAGGGAACTGCTTGAAATGATACTGTATCAGTATTATGATGCACGATCTGAGGGTCACCACTAAGTTCGAGGTTGCCGGAGTCGGTAGCAGGGCAATATTGGGACGGGGGAATCAGGGAGTAAGGCGAGAGAGGTGAGGAGGAGATTAGGTCAATAAAACAGCAGAAGTCCTAGGCTGTGAACGTGAAGAACACGGTGAGTCGGATTTGCAAGGACAGGGGGGGAGGTTATCCCTAAGGAAGAAGGGAAAAAAAGGGAACAGAGAGGCGGGAGGGGAAGTGGAAATAAAGCGCAAGGAGCATTAGACACAAGCTTCCTGATAATTCTGTTTACCAGTTGGTCTCGATAGAAGGGGGGATAGAGGAGACAGTGAGATTATCTTGGGAAAACGGTGTGGGTGGGGAGTCGGAAAAACCCAAAGTTTCAATCACTGAGAGTTCGGGGGGAGGGAAGGGGTCATGGGGTTTAGGGAACGAGCAAGCTGGCAGGTTGCGAAAGGAAGGTTTGGCCAGACAGGAGTATCTGACACGTAAGATTGGGGCGTTGCGGCCTTGAAACGCAAGGCTTATATTGGAAAAGACAAACGGACATTGGAAAAGAGAGGATTCCCAGCCATTACAGCGATGAAGAGGGAGCAACGTTCTGAATACAAATGTGTTAGGGAAAAAGGAGGATACGGAAAAACCCCTGTCCGGTGGGCCAGCTAATGAAAATGACAGCAGACAGGAGAAACGTTGACCATCCATTGTATCCTACATCAGGACTGACCCATGAGTAATAGAAAAATCTTAAGGATATTGTGATCGTCGGATTTTGATGTCGGGAGGGTTCCAAAAGACTTTGGGTGCGGAGGGGAAGCCAG
>Ga0179593_1675382_pt1 | contig 13861 bp, 9 predicted proteins | sample CZODoug2_1_08_16_FD_185931 | JGI IMG/M metagenome (GOLD analysis project Ga0179593, IMG submission 185931) | Vadose zone soil fungal communities from Angelo Coast Range Reserve, California, USA - CZODoug2_1_08_16fungal (PacBio error correction) | ecosystem: Environmental > Terrestrial > Soil >...
TCCGCGTGCCGCAGCTCGGAAAGGGCGAACGATACGCAGAGTGATCTCATTGCTCAGATTAAATTCGCGTTCGATTACTCCACTGTCTACGGGCTTGATTAAGTTGCGGTCCTAGCCTCAGATCTCGGCGGATATTCTGCCAGTCCTCAGGGCCACACCGGCTGTAAGGCAAGGAACGGCTGTACGGGGGACGGAGGTCTGAGCCAACTTCGGGAGCGTACTCGGAGTGATCGGATGAAAAGACGCTGAATCAGATCGGGGTGGGGATCAGCCCTCGCCGTATTAGACTCCGGGCCATGTCTTTCCTACATGCCCAACCCGGAACAACTTTCGGGGCGTGGAGCGAGGGAAAAGCCCGTCGGCCGGACACTGACTCTTGAGGATCTAGCTCTGAGTCGTATGTCCTCCGGCAGGGGGAACCAGTGCCAATCTCTACTCCCGATTGCAATGAATGCGCAGAGGACAGTCTCTTGAGGGGCGCTTAAGCAGGCAGGTACCTTCTAAAAAAAGGGCGCGGAACAGGATCGAAACTGAAGTCCTCGAAGACCTCATCTGCTTCAAGAACGCGCCACCTGACAGGCAAGGAAGGCAAAAAAGAAAATCTCCTGTTGAAGTGGGGCTCGGTCCGCGCCCGCTCATGTCCGTCGCTGTCCGGTCACATGCCCATGCCCCAAAGGTTGTAAATCCTAAGAAGTCATCTCCTCCGCGGAAGGAGGGAAACTTACCTTCTCGTAAAGAAACTCCCGCCGGGAGTGGCCACTTCTAAAAAACGCTAACTCGCGACCCCATCAGAACCGGTTAGTCCGGGGCAGGCACCAGGAACATTTTTCTCCACACGCAAAATTATGACGATCGATTCGGAAGTGCAGGCGGGGACAGTTCTACGACCAGGTCGCGACCGTCGGGGTTGCATGAGGCGGGGGGCTGAAGCCCTTCTAGTATTTGTTCTCGGGGAAGTTGAAATATAAAACGGCGCACCAGGTCCGCGACCCGCGGGGTGCTGACGTAGAAGGGATGGCCAGTACACGAGGGGTGGGTTATGCTCTGCTGGCCTTGTGAAGCCATTTTGCTCAAAGTCAGAAACCTTGTGGAACGGCAGGTCTGATAACCACTATTCGGGCACTTGGACGTGGAGTCCCTATTAACCGAAATTATGTCCTTAGAGATCACCTCTAAGTTTTGGGGGGGGCAAGGATTGCGGGAAAACTTGTTGTAGGTTCTCTTGCCAAAGTGCAGCGAAGCCAGATGAAGCCTAAAAGGGAAAAAACTTTAGGTCGAGCCTGCTCATGGTTAGAGGAAGGTTAAGTATATTCCTCCTAGTCTGAACCATTGAAGGACATCAAAGGAAACACGGATCGATTTGATGGGGTCAGCGTGCCGTCTGTAACCGGATTAAGCTCTTCCTTTCCCGAGGTGCTGAAAGGAAAACCCCAAGCGAAATACTCCAAATTGAGATTAATGGATCACCGTCGAGGCTCTTAAGGAGGAGTACTGCAAGGCTATCCCCTTCTAGGATTCCAGAGTCCATTGAGGGGGGCTGGGAGTAGGACGTGATGGGAAGATTTCCAGGCGAAGAGAGGAGCTGAACATCTTGTATTAATATTATCCTTACGAGCTATCTGCCAAAGGTTCCAAAGGGGGCCCTCTCCTAAGAGGTGAAAACCGGACAGACGCGTAAGACCTTCGGGATTGGAGTCCAAGTCAGCCCCATCCCAGGCGGGGGGGCTGGACCCCGGGCATCAGGCTAACGAGGAACGGCAAAAGCTGCCGACTTCTTTATAGCGGAGAGCGTCGCTTCAAAACGCCCAGGAGGAGGGCAATAACACCTCCCTATAGGGGGCCTTGGCAATGCAGAAAAAAAAGAATCCGGACCCACTCAGAAATGGCGAAAACGCGCGCGGGAAATTCTAAAAAGGCACGGCTTCGGGGGTTGCTACGACTGGGGAGAGAGATCAGAAAGGGGGAGGGAAGGATGGAAAGATGTAAGAGAAGCAGGCAAATCGACGTGATGGGGGAAACGGAACAGCCCCGCAGGCAGGCTGGGAGGGCGGACAAGCGGCAAGAGGTTTGGGATAATGTAGTGCCTGACGGGGAAACTCATGGGAAGCAAGTGGAGAAGATTATTAATGACGACCGGTGAAAGGCCGTCAGTGAAGGGAGGGAGGTTCCTATGGAATGTCACGCTTGTCTGAAAATGATCCACGCTGCGGTCTAAGAAAGGGCGAGCGAAAATGACGAACCTTGGAAAAGACTTCAAGTCGAGGAAAGTTATAGGCCTGGGAACGTCGCTAACTGGGAGAAGGCTGGGGCGCAGGGGGGAGGGAGGGCCTCTTGGTCGGGGTTTAACGGACGCTGAGGCTTGGACAGGCCCGCAGCCGGTTGAGTGGAGGCAAATAGACTGAGTGTATCATATGCGCGGCGAACTCTAATCTCCAACAAGGTAGAGGGGGGGAGACAAACGCACGGAAAATCTCAGAAGGAAACCCGACATCACTGGGTGACTCCAGAGAGGAACTGCGGCGAGTGGAAAAAGACAAGGACGGGAAAAATTCACCCTACCATTATTAAGAACCTCAGCCCCTTCGTCCTGGGGGGCCGGACGCCAGACGGAAAGCCAAAAAAAAATTCCCAAAGGAACGCGAACGTGATCGATTCGTCTTCATTAAGCAAAAAGGGATTCAGTGCTCGCCGGGGGAGGACGCAGGGTATTTTCATACACTTAAGAAAGAGAGTTTACGTAAAGAGGCACCACTCTTTCAGAACAGATCCGCGCGGATCCTCAACGGGAGGACCATGAAAGAAGTCAGAAAAAAAAGAAAAAAATTCAGTCCTTGAGTCCCTGTCAGTCAAAAGAGAGATAACCCCCAGCTCCACACGAATTGTACGCTTCCGACCACCGCCTGATCCTTTTCCGGAGAAGAGTTCCCAGAGAAGTCGCGGTGCCATGCTTAAGAGGAAGCGAAGGCCAGCCCGAGAAACCTCGAATCGCGAATGAAAACATCGTCCCAGCCCTCAGTGCGGGGGAGTGGAACCCAACCAACTCGCTTGAGACGAGTAGGACTCGCCTCGGAGGTCGGTTATTCATGAATCAGGTTTCCCCGGCGGCAGTGCGTGGGGGATAGAGTCGAGGGGTGGGGGATGAACGGCAGTCCATCTGTCTCCGAGATACAGTCGCTGGCAGTTCAGAGGGGAAAAGGGGTCAAACTACCATTCTTAAAAAGGGGCATCGTGAGTAAATAGGGAGGGGGACGAAAGCTTCGCCGGTCCCAGAAAAAAAACCTCTTTTATGCGATCGTTGTGGTTCAACTTCGACAGTCAAGCTTCCCCCTTCTTACCGCTTTTCTATCAGGGCAATTGATCATCTGAAAAACTCGTTCGCGAAAAAACTGCCTCTCTTAGGAAAAAAAAGCCCCGCCCGAGTAGAAAACAAATAGGGCCTTGCAAAAGCCAGCGGCCGGCAGGGGGCAGCGAATTTCAGGTCTGGAAAAAGCCAGAGTATCGATCTGGTGGTACTTAATCTTCTTCGTATTTGGCCAGGGGAAAGGAAGAGGCCGGCCTGGTTTCCCTATGAAATAGCATGGCCGACTCTCTTTCACGCAAATATTCTCGGAAAAATAAGGGGAGGAGAGGAGGTTTTGGGGAACGCAGCTGAATTCAGAAAACAGGCCAATCCCTAACTTAAAGCTCATGTCCCGCCCTGTAAGACTATCATTCTGGTTCAAGGGCGTGAAAGGCGGAGAAGGGGACAGAGCGACCCCAAAATCTGAAGCCTGAGTATAGTCCCAAAACAAAAAGTCTAGAATGGAAAAATCAGAAGAGACTTACATCTATGAAAAGGTCCACCTCCAATAAACCATCCTACTCGGAGGGTATAGGAGCAAAAGTCTTCTTTCACATCCGTACAGAGACAACGGATTCTCTACCACCGCACCATCAAAATCATGCAGAAGGGGCTTCTACCACTCAGCAATTTGACGAGAAGCCGAATCTTAAAAAAGAAGCCTCAATGAAGATACTTCATTTCGCATGGAGATCTAGAGCTAACACAGAAAGGATGCAGCAGGGCATCAACACATCATAGGAACCGAATCTTCGAGTGCCGAAACAGGCCTCCTGGAACCTGTCCGCCCAATCCGTCCTTAATGGCGGGTTGTGGCAAAAACCTTGAGTGAAGGAAGGTGCCAATACTAACCCTATTTGGGAGTGGACGTGCGCAATCGCGGACTGGTGTCAAAAATACGAGGAGAAAAAAGCAAATATCATTGATAGAAATCGGCTGCAGGGTGACGGAAAGTCCTTAGGACTCTGTCTAGTGACCGTTTCTTGGGGGGGGAGGGGATGGGGAATTATCTGGGTACAATCTTGCAGGTCTCATTGGCTGTTTTGCCGAGTTAAAAAAGAAAAAATTCATCTTCCTGAGATTACGCCTGAGGGGCCGCCAACGGGGCTTAAAGGTGCATTGGATAGGCGACTGGGAATTCAAGTCGAATAACCGAAAAGGCGACTAAATTTCAACTTATAATTAAACGAAGCCTCGTGGAAAAAAAATACAACGAACCAGACTCGAAAGGGTGGGAGAGCTCCGCCATCCGAAAAACAGAGGTGCGTCTAGGATCCGGAGGACCGGTGTTCCAAGGCTATAAAATAATGGGAACCCTCTCTTGGACTCTAAGACTGAAGGTCATCCGTCCGGAGGGGAAAAATGCGACGCTGCGCTGGGCCAGCTGGACACCAAACCGGAAAAGGGGGGGGTCTTCTTTCGGGTAAGTCAAATCGCAATTTCAAGGCAAATAGGACGGGGAACTGATCAGCCTTTTCACGGAAGGAGGGCGCGGTCGCGGTTCTTTGAGAGAAGGTACTAAGGATTCGGGAAGACGCAAAAGGTTGGCCCAAAAGACAAGAAAAGGAGAAGCCGAAACACGAAAATGTGGACCGCCAGGGACTCCTCAAAAATGGTGATACCTCAAATCCGAAGAATCGGCGGCAACGAGGAACTCGACTTGTCTTCGGGGGCTCTGGCCGGAGGCAAGAAAAAGTTTACAATCCTCTGTTGAAAATAGAGTCCTCGGACATCTCACTGTAGTCAGGAAATCAACAAAAAAAGTTAGATAAGCTTAGCATCGTCGAGAGGAAGAAAACTTCTCTAGTGTCCGCCTTAAGAGACGGGCACGTTAACTGCAAAAAGAAAGGGGCAGCCGAAAAGTTTCGCCGTTTCTGACTTAGGCTTGCGGTCGCCCGGAGGAGTGCGTAGGACCCCGATCGGCAAAATTAGGACTGGCTGGGAAATCCTATTCAGAAAAACTTGGGAGGATTCGTGGAACGGAGTCGGAGGCGAGCGCAGTCAAGCGATGACGACCGGAACGCGCATCTTCTTCAGGGAAGACTCTACTATTTGCAAATGGAAAAAAAGTGTTGAAGGGGGTCCGGGCTCAACAGAAAAAGACCCCTTGGCCGGCGTCAAAAAAAAAATTGGGGGCGCGGCATCTCTAGTAGGGGGGCAGGAAAACTGCTTTGGAACAAGCGGCTAGCTCGACTTATTCAACTTTCCTCCGGCACCCCTGGAATCTCGCCTCCCATCGTTGGTGGCGTGCGCAATCCAAGGGAAGAGGAGGCCCCCCCCCACCACCCGAAAAACAACCCCCCCAACCAAAAAAACACCCCCAACTTGGTCGGTCTTTGGCTGAGCCTTCGTTCACGGAGGCCAGAAAAGCTGGCGTGCGGGAAAAAAAAAGGAAGACTCTTGAAGTCCATTCCTATCATCAAAACCGCAGCTTCAGGGGGCAAAACCTACGGAGGGAAAAGGCCACTGGCCTCTCCTAATAATCTCCGGGATGGGTTAGAGAAATTCCAGACGCTCCAGTCGGTGGAAAGGGTTCAAGCCTCTATCACTATTCCAAAACCCCCATATCACCGTGGGGAAAGAGCCGAAATCATCCTCAAGGGGGACAGGGAGGCCCCTGAAAGGCAAAGGAGACCTTCCATCCTCCGTATATCCGGGCTAGAAACAACCCGGGGACGAAGTGATCGAGCAACATAAGATCACCCTCTGGGCTGGAGGGAAAAGGCCCGCCAGGGAGGGAGCCCCTTCCATTATAGGGTGTTCTTTCATAAGGAGGCTGAAAGCTGGTCAGATTAGAGTCTCCTTCTGTGGAGTCGGGCGGGTGTCCTGCTGCTCGCGGTTAGCTTAATGTCGCAAGGGGCACACTGAACTCCGGGTTGATGCCCTGGCGGGTGTACCGGGCTGTACGCTGGGAAAAGGCGGCGCCACGCGCCATAAACAACTTCGCACCCCGTCACATACCCAGTAAGACCCAACTCCACAAAAAAAGAAAACACCAAACCTCCACCCAAAAAAAAAAAAAAAACCCCAACAAAAAAAAACAGCTCCCGAAAAACGCCACCCGAAACCCACCCACATGGTCCCTCTACTCTTGGGGAAAAAAAGCCTGTCTCGAGGAGCTTGTTTTGGAGGGAAACTACTTTTGTGTCAAAAAGTCTCTGGGAAATCTGGCCTCCTTTCAGGGGTCGGCCCGAAGCTTCACACCGTCCGTAGGTTCCTGGGGCCCCGACGCGCCTCGTATTAATAAGGGGAGGGGAGGATGGTTCATCGTCTCACCTCTCGGGGGGGGGATGAAAGTGCGTAACTTGGGGAGCGGGGAATATGGGCTCCGGCAACAAAGACAGAAGGATGACGGCGATTACTTGCAAGGGTGGACGGGCTCAAGGTATTAGGGGTTTTGAAATAGAGGTATATACTAGGGGAGGCAACAGGTCTAGGAACCGATGAGACTGCAATATGGGTCGTGACTCGAGGGCCCGAAAGGTCCGAGGGCCCGATACTCTGGAAAGATTTCGAACGGCCCAAAATGCGAACGCCGGCTGTTAGGAAAACAGCGAGGGAACGATCTCTCGTAACTGCTTCGCGGGGATTCCACCTCTCTATGCGTTGGCCTGAAGAAATGTGTGTTAGGGGATTCGCGAAACAACTACCGTTATGAATTTCTCATGAAAAGGGGGAGATGAAGTTATCCGCCGCACTTTGGACGCAAGCTTTTCCAGACAGGGCAATCTCCGTCGAAATGACCACACACCGCTCGATAAGATTTCGCGAAGGAGGGAAACTGCGCAGGGGGGAAGGAACCTGCCCATCCAATGATAACTTAGACTGCAGGGAATGCCTGGGGGAAGCTAACGAGACATGCGCCTCGCCGGACATCGACGAGGCAGTCCTTATCATGAACGAAGTCCAGCACGCCCACGGGGGTCGGCATGACCCACCGAGGTTCAATTAACTTCCTAGGGGGGATGTCACCCCGGCGTTCGATAAAAAAAGCCACTCAACTCTCTTCGAGGGGGATAAGTCGGGTGAGGAGGCGAAGATGCGGCGTAGAGGGAGGGAGGAGGGGGAAAATTCAGGGCTGCTAGCTTTGAAGAGGGTGCCACTCGAACGGTTAATTGGGCACGTCTTACAGGTCCGGGGAAAAGAAACTTGAGGAAGTTCCGGCCCGGGAGAAGGGGGGGGGGGTGCGCTGGTTCTTTACTAGAAGAGAATGCCCTTTCAATTGACAGGGCTCGGGAGGGGACGTTCCGGGTGGTCTACTGGAGACTTTCTCGGCAGCGTCGGGGGGAAAAAAAGAAGGTTGCGCTGGACCCAAAAAGAGTTCAAATTGTCTGCAAAAGGACCAAAGTCTTCAGAGGACCGAAATCTGAAAGAAAATTTCCTCTTCCCGGACGACGGATGATATGGAGTCAAAAGGGGGAAGCTTGAGGGGCTGGGAAGGGGAAAGAGTCTAGACCCTGTGGCGACGGGACCGGAGGACGTCTGGGGAGGGGGTGACGTGGGGTCTCTGCTAGGTCCTGTGAATTCGAGGGGGGGAGCACCCTAGGACATCGAGGGCGGGAGAAAGAGGAGAGGGGGAAGGGGGGGAGGATTCTCTCAACAAGTTAAAGATAGAGATTCCGCACGTCGCCTCGAGAGGACTTGCCCGGGGTGTTTAGACCCCTGATCGGTTACCAGCCAAACTTACGGGAGTAAAGAAACCGCCCCGACACAGAGGATAGCCATCAGCCAAGTCACCAAATTTAGCGGCGTGCAGGAAACCCGAAGAAGCTTCCCCTACCGGAAGGGGAAGGGCGGGGGAGGGAACCAGTGGAATCGGCCCCAGTTCTCTGGTCAAGATCGACTTGTCGAAGAAGAGTGGCCTGGGCAGACATGGCACACGACGTGGAAAAGAACAACACCCTCTCTTTCATAGGAGATGACCGGGGAGGACCTCACCAGTAACAGCGTCTCCAGACTTGCTTCCCGTGAGCGCCCTTCATTCACTACGAACATTTACAGAGCCAACACACGTCCGCCCGTAAGGAAAGGGAAACGCCCAGGCGAAGGAAAGGGCTCAAGTGCCCTCACGCGGACCTTGAGGAGGGGGGGGCTCCAAGTCGCCCTAATAAGGAACACCTCTGGAGAGCCAAGAAACCACATCGTCAAAGGAAGAAAGATCTTTGGCGACAAGGTCTTCCGCGCCGCTTCGGGGACGGAGGCGTGGCGGTCTTCGAGAAAGCGCCGTGTAACTCCCGCATAAAACCCAGAGGGAAAACTCGGATTAATGCCTCATCGGGGGGAGGAAGGTCTCCATCGGTATCCTAGTAACGCCCAAAATAAGGCACGGCGCGCCGTCGAGGAAAACATCATGCTGCCGCCGGGGCAGTAGGTGAGTGAGTTATTGGGCGGAAGAAGTCACGGTCAAAACATCGTTGATGGCCAGACGGACCGGGGGGGGGGCAATGGTCGGAGGATCGGGCCTCCGTCTTGACCGGGGAAGGGAGTTAAGGCCCAGGAATTCATCAGGAAAAACAACGAAGGGGGGACACTGCCGTCCTTCCTCGCAGGGTGCAGGAAATGGCCCAAACTCATAATATGACCAAATCAAAGAGCGCCGCCGGTGATCATCAGAGGAAGGGGAACCCGCCTGCGAGGGAAAACCGCCGGCGAGATGGTGGCGATGAAGGAGAGAACGCGGTCATTGTGGTCCATGGTAAAGCACGAAGACACACCGATATGGGCCATCCCAGACCATGGGCCTCGAGGGTCCCACATCGATGGAATTCTAGGGGTCTGATCAGAAGGTGTGGCTGACATCTAGAACAGTCAATCTACTTAAAACCTAAAACGAGCAAGAAAATTCACGAACCGGGATCTGGCCAAAAAATGGTCTTCCGGGCAATAAGGTCGGCGTGCCAAAAGGGGCTTTGGGGGGCCGCCAGGGACCGATACCCCAAAGGGTTAAAGAGCCACAAGCTTCACGTGAGAAACCCCAACCGGGAGGGGGAAAGGCCACCCTCATCGTGAGACGATCATGAGATCGGGTTTTCGACGGGAACCCCACACGTCTGGGGAGAGGAATGGCCTGACCAGGGGGGGATGCCCGCCTGTCATCGTACGAGCTGAAAACCAGGTCTGAAACAAACCATCTAAGGGGGGAACAGGGCAGGGTCGGGCCACGAAAACTTGGCCCCTGGTCAATGCTATCCCTCACGCACTCCGGAAAACCACAGAGTTCTCACTACCTTAGTTGGGAAAATCGTCTCAAGTCGGAGAAGACACTACTTCTTCTCAGGGAGCAAAAAAGAAGAGAAGCCCGTATGAATCAGCTGGCGTGACCAAAAAACACTCTTGCCTTGCCGGAAGAGGCGCTACTCAGCTAAGGAAGGTGCTCAAAACCGGGAGTTTAGGGGGGAAACCAGTTGGGCTTATGGGGGAAGGGTTGGAAGACAGCCTCGGAAAGTGTTTCCTTCGAAGAGATACCCAGAAATTGAGGCCCACCACGGGGGATGCCTGGCGGGGGAAACGTCACGCAGGAGGAAGTCTGAGATGTATCTTTTATCAAATGAACAGTGTCGGGGTGAGGGGGGGGAAGACTGAATCGAGGGGAGGGGGGGAACGACCAAAAATAGAAGGGCGTCTGGGACACAAGTTTTCACTCTGAAAACAGGCGATCCGTGAGCATCAAGCACGCCAGTAAGGAACCGGCTTAAGAAGATGCGTTTCTGGTCGCTGCAGACTGTAGGGAAAAGGAGAATCCGGGAAACGCCAAAGGAGGGGACTGGGATTCCTGCCCGATGAGTGAAAGCGACCACCAGCAAGGAAAAGTACGTGGAGTGAGCAAGAAGAAGGAATTGTGAGGAAATAATCGTCCTTCTGACCCATGAGAGGATTCAACTCTAATAGTGGAACCGCGAACGCTCTACGATTCCAATAATCCTGGGAGGGGGTTCCGGAACGAGGAGGCGCTTTCCATGTAAAACCAAGGTTTGACTGCGATCTGGGATAGGCCCAGCTCCAATGGCAAGTCGGCGAATAGTTCGGGTGGGTGATCCAGGGCCTATACTTTCGCGGGTTTCTTTCATACTGATGTCGATTTAAAAAAGAGTCCGATGCAAGGAAAGGGGAATAGGAGAAACGGTCCTCAAAAAGAAGGGGAATGCAGGAAATTACTACGCATCGATAGAAGAGGGATCCAGAAAGTTTCCTCAAACCAGAGGAAAGGGGGGTCCTTTCGAGAACAGAGTTCTTCATGGGCAACAGGACGGTCTATAACGAAAGAAGGATCGAGAACTGAGGAGGGACTTCGTTACTGATTAGCTCTAACCCCAAAAACGGAGGACTTGGGGTTACAATCTGGCATCAAAGATACACACGAGGAAAGGCTCGATAAGGGGTCCCGCCTCTCGAGAGCAGGGAAGACCGGGAACTGAACATCATGAGGAAAGGTTCCGCATGGGTTAAAGGAGTGGGGGAGAAAAAAAGACCATTCGAGTTGGGCGAGTCCATCAGGCGCGTGAAACGTGGACGTCGCTGGCAACTGTTCTCAGGTTGGCCTGGGGGTGTTCGGGTTACTGAGACGGCAACCAGCTGTGAACTCGAAAACCTAACTCAGATAAAGAAAAACGGAACGAGCAATCTTCGGCGTGGGGGAAGAGGAGAAGAGGAAGGTCGCCCGCCTTGCCCTTGGCGAGGGGAAGCTGCCAAGAAAAGTCCGAACAACTGGGAAGGCGTAGGTTCCCATGATTTCCAAGCCGCTGAAGTAAGGGCAACAACATCAAGGAGTGGACAATAGGGGAGCTGGCTCGGAACTCTTCCAGGAAAAAAAATGGAAAAACCCTGGGTTCATACGAGCACGACGAAAAGAGGGTCATGGCGGGGAAAGCCCTCCTGGAAAAAACGGCTCTGCTGAAGGGGGAGCATTACAAAGGAGTCCAAGTCCGGAAAAAGAATGCGGGGAAAGACTTAATTGAAAGTGAAACAAAAGCACCGGCCCCACAAGCTTCAAACCGGGGTCAAGACAGGGTGTTCCCGCAACGGAAGCGGGGCTTGAACTCGGCTCGGGGAAAAGCGCAAAAAGGGTTTCAGCGCGTCGAGAGCAAAAACGATAAACAATCCCAACCAAAAAAAGGTGGACAAGGCCTAACAGCGCCGGCGTAAAACAGCGGCCGAAGTCTTTTTAAAATTAAAGACGCCGTGCTTTGGAACCGCGTCGGAGAAAAAAAAGGGAAGAGCGTGGTCGATCAGCCCAAGAAACGTCGGTGCACACCTACCAATGCTATAAAAAAAGAGGGACTTAGTGAGCGGGTGAAGGAAAGCTCGAGTGAAGGGAGGGCCTAGGAGCGTCCTGAAGGAGTTTTAAGAGGATTGATTACAGATTAACGTGGTTAAACAGATAGAGTCGACAGACTACCTGTAACTCTCGGTGGATGGGAAAAGGCTTGGGTGTCCGCTTGTTTGACGATTTCGAGGGGGAGCAAGTTCTCGGGGGGGGGAACTACCAAAAAAACCAACCCCTACACCCGCGATGAAAGGGGTCTAAGAACTGGTCGCTCGTCCTGAAGAAGAAGGTAAAAACCTTCAAGAGACCAAGGCGTCGGGGTTTTCTGGTACACGGCATGATGCCGTCTCTTACAGTTAAACGCTCGGAAGAGACATTGGGGATTACACTTCAGAGGGAGGGGAAGTCGTACGTGGCAGGTCAAGGAGGTCGCCGGAAAGACAGGCCGCCTGACAGAATGCTGGAAAATGAAAGACAGGTTTCGTTCCAGAGAGGATATGGTGATTCCGTTTCAGGGGAGATACGGCTGATTCGTCACCAGGGAAGCTGAAAACGGCCTACCGGCATTTGGAGTGACATCCGTCTGGGTATGCGGGCCCATCCTTCTGATCCTTATGAAGAACTTTTCAAGAAATAAGACGCACTATGGGAAGAGGAAGTCATCTCAGCCGCCAGGCCTTAGCTGCCACAATCAAGGGGAAACGGCGACTGATTCCTGACTTTCCAGACTACGGGAAGGGGGGTCGCTGGGAGGCGTCTTCTAAAAAGGCGAGTCAACCCAAACACCTCAGAGGGGGGGTCAGTGGGGGCAAATATTATCCTTCAGAATCGAGACTGCAGTAAGGGTCGCATACGGGCAAACGAGAACAGGGGGTAGAAAGGACCCGGCATCTTACGAAGAAAGGTGAGATTTGCGGCCTCGGAAGAGATAGAAAATAACTATTATCGCGATGGAAAGACGCCAAGGAGGCATCTACCTCTCGGAAAGGGTAAAAAAGAAAAACTGAAAAGAAGCTTCCACAAGGAATAATCTTGAGCAGGGAAGACTGCAACACTATCTCTCATCATCAAAAAGAAATTAAGCTTAACGTACTGCTGGAAGGCATACCCTCCGAAAACCTATCTAAAAAAGTCAAGCGCGTGTCTCTGAAGTAGAGGGGGGAGGGCGTCTTGAGGTCATGTGAGAGGGAGGAAAGCTGGATGAAAGGTGGCGGACTTCGGGCGGTGGGCGTGGGAAAAGAGGAAAGAAAGGGAACTAACGGGCGAAGTGATGGGTTCAGCGTTACATTCCCCGGGCAAGGGTTAAATTACTCCCGGCGGAGGAAAGTGGTGCGTTTTGTGTGAGAAGGGATGTACTGAAGGGCATCTCTCGTGTAAAGGAAACGGGAGAAGGTTCCTGGTGATGAAACCTATTGGTAAATGGGTAAAAAAAAACGCTTCTTACTCAAGGGGGTCATCGAAGGGAACTATCGGCTTAGTGTCTGAAAAAGAAGAGAGTCTCTCGAAAGCGAGCGATGGAAGCAAATTCGGTTAATGAAAGGCGAATCCACTCTTCCCGTGGGGCTGCGTAAGGGAGTCTAGTCAAGGTGCTCTACCCTTTTTCTACTGCTGGAAGTGGCGAGGGGTCTAATAAGGGGGGGGACAGGACGACGTCGATTCTTGAGTTTCCACGGGAAAGCACAGTGGGCGAGATGTGATCACATAGGGCACATCGAAGGAGGGGAAGCTTTCTATCAATCACAAAAAAAGTGTAGAGATTCCGACTCGACATAGCAATCTTAGCCAAAAAGAAAGAGAATTTTCTAGGGAAAGCTCGCCCCGGCTGCGGCCTATGGAAAAAAAAAAGGGCTTCTGCAGTCCCGGGGGAAAAACGATGAAGATAAACCAGCGGAATCCCGAAAAAAGGGTAGCGCTCCAAGCGGAAAGAACCACTCAAATCGTAATAGGGGGCGGAAAACGCTCAAGGGAAGGTTCGCCCGTTTAGGACCCATGGGGGAGGAGAAGGGGAGTCTCCCTAGGAGAGGAAGAGGGGGATTGCAGAACTCAAGAATTTTTCCAGGGGAAAGCTTCAAAAAGCGTTCAGCCGACCGGGAAAAAGTCTCCTCGGAGACATTAAAATCGTCATTCGGGAAAGTGAGGCGCGAGCGAAAGTCAGGAACTTTATCAAACAGAAAAGAAGAAAGCCGGGAAAGAAGGAAGAAAAACCCAAAGGGTCTCCAGGAAAAGGGGCGTGCCATCACAAGAGTCGACAAAGTGGT
>Ga0179593_1680620_pt1 | contig 13861 bp, 24 predicted proteins | sample CZODoug2_1_08_16_FD_185931 | JGI IMG/M metagenome (GOLD analysis project Ga0179593, IMG submission 185931) | Vadose zone soil fungal communities from Angelo Coast Range Reserve, California, USA - CZODoug2_1_08_16fungal (PacBio error correction) | ecosystem: Environmental > Terrestrial > Soil >...
AGGAGCGAAAGGTCTGCGCGCGGATTTCTTGAAGGAGAAGAAAAGAGGGAAAAACAATTGCCGATACATCAGTATCCCTTCTCCTTGCGAGAGGGAAGGGAAAAGAAAAGGAGAAAGGGCCATGCCCCCAGAGTTTGAAAGACTCAGCAGGACAAGGGGGAAAAAAAAGGCGAAGGCCAGATCCTTTTCGCCTGCATTGTATGCGAGAGAAGAGGAGGAGGGGGAAAAAAATGAAAGAAACGCACTTCATCCGAAATTCTCATGAAAAGGGGGAGGGGCGGCTCATTGTACCCAAAAGTGGAAAAAGGGGGATCTAACCTTTGAGAAGAATATAGAAAGGGAGAAGGAAGACGACCTTCTGCGGCCTGCCTTCTGAAGGAGAAAAAAAGGGGGGGGGGGGGTCGGTGACCAAGAGAGGAAAGAAAGTGCACCATGACCGACTCCCTCCCTGCCTGATCGGGTATTGAGCGAAGGGGAGGGGGGAGGGGGGGAGGGGAGTAAGATGAAATCTCGAAGAAGGGGGGTGACGCACTATTAGCGGATTCCGACGAGGGAGCGACGTTCGAAATGAGGGAGGTCGCCGTGAGGACATGAAAAGGGAAAGAAACGCGTTGGCCTGGATTTTCCTCGGAGAAAAAAAGGGAAAGGAGAGAAGGAGAAGCCCGGTGGCTGAATCAAGGGGGCTGTGAAAAAAAAAGGAACACTCGCGCAATTTTGCGCATACCATGGTTGTTCCCGAGGGGGAGAGAAGAGAAAAAAGGGGAGGAAGCTTGCCAGCTTTTCACAACTCGTGGAAAAAAAAAAAAGAAGAGGGGGAGAAAGAGAAACCTTCGTCCGTTGCATGATCCTGATCTGAAATAAAGGGAAAAAGGAAAGGGGGGAAAAGGGGGAGAAAAAGGCGGACCTGCTCGATGGTAGGGTCGCAAGGGAAAAAAGGAAGAGGCAGTTGTCTAGAAAAGTCCGTTTCCCTCTAAGCCAGTGAAGGAAAAGCTAAAAGAAGGCCTTGGTCGAGTACGACAAAAGGGGGAAGTGGAAAGGGGGGAGAGGAACTGAATTTCCGTTTCCCGAGCTATCTAAGCGTTCGACTGGGAAAGGGGGAAAGGAGAGGGGTGTATGAATTTCTTGCGAAAGTAAAAAGGGGAAAAAAGCCGACCGGATTGTAAGTGCACTTCTTATTCGCGAGGAGGTGGACGGAAGAAAAAGAAAAAATTTTTCGCGGCCTGGCAGAAAAAACAGGATCAAGATCACTTCTTAGCGGCCGGGGAAAGGAGAAAGGGGGGAAAACCCCGGTTGTAAAAGAAAAAAAGAAAAGAAATATCGATCGCAGCACGCACTGAGGGCAAAAAATGAGAAAAGAGAGGAAAGCGACACCGTAATAGTGCGTTTTCTCGGGGAAAAAAAAAAATTCAATGTATGCTCCCTCCCAAAAGCCACCGGGGGGGGAGAGGTCGGTATAATCGGGCGTTCGAAAAAAAGGAAAGAAGGGCGTCTACGCCCAGAGTGACGTTTCTCCTCTGGGGAAAAAAAAGGGAGGAAACGTGAGAGAAAAAAAGTGCAACCTCCAAAAAAAAAGGCGCGACGAAGGAGGTCCGGACCAACCCTTCCTTTTCGTGCACACATAATGAATAAGGAAAGTCTAGGAAAAAGAAATGAGAATCTGCATAAGTAGGAAGCTAGCAAGGGGGAAAAAAGGAGGAGGTGTCAGGCATTCGTCGAAATCTCTAATGATCCGAGTTTGTGAATCGAGGGGGGAGGGGATAGAAAAACAAAAAAAAAAAAAAAAAAACGAAAGAAGGAATATTTATCTAGATCAACAACAATAAAATTGGGGTCAAGTAGGGTCACGATTGTAACTTGGGCTCTCTGCTGTTTGCGACGACACGATGTGAGAAAAAAACATAAAAAAAAAAGAAGGGCAGGATGTAGATTTTCGACGCGAAAGAAAAGTCCTCCGCCACTCCAAGGGCTCGTCATTATTACAGTGATTCAGGCTGCTTCATACGGCACGGGGGACCGGGAAGGGGGGGACGTGCACCTCCCTTCACCGCAGGCAAAAAAGTGTGGTGCGGGTTGCAAGCCGTGAGGTCGAGTCGACTGGAAGGTGGAGGAGGGGGGGGTAGCAAAAAAGGATTTTTTCCAGGAAACGTAGAAGGAGACGCGGGCCGCGAGTCTCACGCGGCGAGTAAAGCCTGAAAGGTGAAAGAAATCCCCAAAAAAAGAAGCCATTGAAATGGGCGGGTGTTCTGAACTCAAAAAGATGAAAGAGCAATAGGAACGTCGAAAAAAAAGCGCAAAAAAAGGCGGTGCGGGAGAGGGACCCGGTCTTGATAAAACCGTAAAAGTGCGCTCGGGATATTGAGCCTCCAGAAGTGGGGGAAAAGGAAAGGCCGCGCCGTGGGACAACCGCAGTTGAGACGAAGGGAAAGGCATCAATTGCCCAATCAGGGTGTCCTTCTCAATCTTCCCAGAGGAAGGAGAGGGGAAGCACAAGGCATGACAAAGGGTCCCAAAAAGTATCAAAAGAAGAACGGTCAGGCGTCGAAAACAACGCGCGGGATCTGGAACTTTCTATAGGAAAGGGGAAGGAGAAAAAAGGGAAAAGGAAAAAGGCTGTAAACGTCATTCACATGCCCGAAAAAGAAAAAAGAGCGGGGACTATTCAGGACTGGGTCTCCTCGTACCAGGAACCAAAAAGGGAAACAGAAAAAAGAAGAAAAAATGGGAGGAGCGGCCAACCGACGTTATAAAAAAGGAGCAAAAGTGCGCCGATGAACCATCGAGCCAGGTCGCGAGTGAAAGGAAAGGAGAAGCTGCAGGAGTCATGCACAAAGAAGTCAGGGGGTAAAAGTGAAAAAGAGCACGTTTCGCTTGAAAAGCTGGCAAGCTGTCTCCCCCTGCTTGTTAAACGCGCGGCGATCTACAACCGAAAAAAGGGAACCAAAGGGGGAGGGGGTAGGCGAGTTTTTTGGTGGGGGGAAAAACTGCTCATCATCGGTGATTTTTCCCCGGGATGATCGGAGAAACAAGGTCGCGAAAAAAAAAGGGGAGGAAAGACAGCCAAAAAGCGTTGAAAAAAGGGGAAACTCGACTGCTACCCTGCAACCGAATAGTTAGTAAAAGGGGGAAGCCAAAAAAGGGGGGCGCGTCCAACCCTCCATCATATGTTGCAAAAAAAAGAATACAACAAACACACCTCCCAAATAAAAGAGGAAAAAGAGGCAGGGATGGGGACTTTCATGGTTAACTCGGATATCGAACTGGGAAGAAAAAAAAAAAAAGAACGGGCAGCGCAAAAAGGCATGAATAAAGGAAAAGAAAAAAAAAGCAATCTGGAGGGTTTTTGATTTTCCAAAGAAGGAGAAAAAAAAAGGGGGGGGGGGTGTGGGAAAAGAGCAAAAAAAAAAAACCAAAAAAAAGTAAACAAAGAAAAAAAAAAACCAAGAAAAAAAAAAAAACAAAAATTGAAAAAAAAACCCCAAACAAACAAAAAAAAAAAAAAGTGAAGCAAAAAGAAAAAAAAAAAAAAAAAAAAAAAGAGAAAACCAAAAAAAAAAAAAGCGGAAAAAAAAAAAAAAATACAAACCAAAAAGGACAAAAAACGCCCCCTCGAATACACAACACTCCCCCCAAATAGAACAAAATACACAAGAAAGGAAAAAAAAACAAAAAAAAAACCCAAAAAAAAAAAAAAAAAAAAACAAAAAAAAAAAAAAAAAACCCCCAAGAAAAAAACACAAAAAAGAAAAAAAAAAAAAAAAAAACCACAAAACCAAGAAAAAAGAAAAAAAGAAAAACCAAAGGAGAAAGACAAAAAAAAAAAAAAAAAAAAAAAAAAAAAAAAAAAATTCAAAGAAAAAAAAAAAAAAAAAACCCGAAAAAAACAACAAACCGGAAAGCGGGTCAAAAAGAAGCCCAAAAAAAAAAGATATGGCGAGATATCCAGAAAAAAAAAGAGCTCATCCCCATTCAGTCTAAAAATTATCTTTCCTTCGAAATCAGTACGAAACAAAACCGCCGCCGGTTCTTATAGAAACGCCTGTCCGGATACCGATCTGCCGCATTTACGCCCGGGATAAGGAGACGGGAGGGGAGAAAGGGATCAGACCGAGTCGCCGCCGCATCGAGGCAAGGAAAAAATAGGATTCAACAAGAACTTCTGAAGAAAGAGGAGATTTTTAGTTCTGCATCTATTTGGACGCGGCACACGAAAAAAAAAAAAGGGGGGCGGCGCGCAAAAGTCTGAAAAAAAAGGAAAAAAAAAAGCACGAGAAAATCAGATCCTTCCCTTGCGTAAATGACGGACAGGGAAATGTTCCAGCCCCATAGTGGGAAAAATGCCGGTCGGACGATTGCGCAGGCCCGATCCTTTTTCTATGCATGGGGAGCGCCCGTCGGAAAAAGGAGAGAGATCCGAAAATGAAAATCATGAGGGGAGGGGGAGAGGCTCATTTACCTCCCACAAATTTGAAAAAAAGGAAAAAAGGATCCTCCAAACAAGCCAAAGAGAAGCGGCATGCCTGAAGAAAAAGAAAAGTGGTAAAGTTGAAGAGAATTGCCACCATGACCGAGTCCCATCCCTGCTGATCGGGTATTGGAAAAATCCAACGGGCGAGCTCGATTAAAAAAGAGGGGGGACGCGACGATTCAGCCGTATTACTTCCTCTTAGCTCATCTGTCGAAAAAAAAAAAAAGGGAAAGGAGGTCGCCTCGGAGGAAAAAGGTCAACGCGTTGTCCTTGATTCCCTCGCTAGAGAATAGAAAGTAACGAGCAGCCGCTGAAATCATGGGGGAAAAAGAGAAAGAAATTGCGCAGAACAATTGTGTGCCCGGTTTTGATCTCCATCTGGTGGGGTAGAAAAGAAAAGGGGCGTGACCCTCAGGAAAAAGAGTAAAAAAAAAAGAGGATGATGTGCGCGGCTCCCCTCTTTTAGAAGAGCAAACGCTTCTTCCGGTGGCATGAGCCTGAAGTCGGAAAAAAGAAACGGGGGGGTAGGATAAACTGAAGAAGAAACTTATGGCTCTTTCCTTTGTCCGGAAAGGCAGGTTTTGAAAAAAAGGACCGTGTCAGCAGTTTGGCCGGGCGTTGCGAAGGAAAGAAAAAAAAAGTCCTGCATAGGCATCGCTTGCGAGAACTAAATTTCTCGTTTCCCGAGCTATCGGAAGAGGAAAAAAGGGGGAAGGGAGCAGTTTTCGAATAGTTGTGGGGGGGGAAAAGAGAGTGTGTGTCGACTCCTCCTATTGAATGAACTTCTTTAATTCTGAGCGAGGAGGAGGGGAGAAAGGGAACCTGCTCTGGAAAGAGGGAGGGCCGGGTCAGGAGTCCAACGTTGCGGAGTTAAAAGGGAAAGCCCCGTTCACCGAGCAAAGAAGGGGTCAGCACCAACTTTCTTCACCCTTCTGAGTAGGAAAAAAAAAAAAAAAAGAAGGAAGAAAGAGGTGCAGGGGTCAGAAGAAGGGGGGGCAAGAACCTTCAATGGCAGTCTCCCTCAAAAAGGCCTTTGGTGGGGAGGCGGTAGGTAAAAGAGGAGGACGAATGTAACTGCTGCTTCTCTGTCGTCTACGCCCAGAGGGGAGAAGTAGGAGAATGTGAAGCAAGAAAGAGGGCAACCCCCAACCTTCCCCACCTGCGCCGACGAAAAGAAGGGAAAGAAGAGAGAGGACTGCCCGCCTTACCAATATGAAGAGGGGAGGAACTTTGGAGTTGGCGCAGTACACTTCTCTTAATTGCTCGTTTCAGCATTCCCGGCGACATCTCAGAAAAGGAGGACTCCGAATAACCGGCGTCGCAAAAAAGGGGAGAAGGAGGAAAAAAAAAACACGGAGAGGAGGAAAGAGAGAGATAACATATTCTTCTTTCCGTTTGTCTCTCCTGCTGTGGGCGAACCAGGGAAAAAGAAAAAAAAGAAGCAGGAGAGAAGTTTTTGAGACGAATTCAAAAACAAAAAAAAAACACAAGGCTTCGTCATTATACGTGATTAAGGCTGGATTCAGCGGCAGCGGTAAGGGCCAGGGGGTCCGAACCCTAAGGGGGGGACAAGTTGGGGGTTGCACGCGTTCGGCAGAAGAAAAGGGGAAGAGGGAGCGGATTTTGGACCAAGAGGGGGAAGAGACAGACGCAGCAGCAGGTTCCATCTGCCGCTATCGCACGGCGCGAGGGAGGCACGACATGTGAAAAAGGGTTGCGGGCGCCTCCCTTTACTGGGGTCTGGTGTTCGGAAAGCAAAAAGAGAAAGAAAGGAAAGAAGAGGCCCGGGGCTGCAAAGAAAGGCGAAACAGCTTGCGTGCTGTCTTATATTGCTCGAAGGGGAAAAAGAAAAAAAAGGAATACCGGGACCCGCCTGCAAGATCTCTTCGAGCCTGGTTTCCTTCTGCTCTGCCGGCGCAGGGAGCATGAAGGATCAAAAGAAAAAAAACCCAAACGCTGAGCCCAAAATCAGAAAGAGGAAAAAAGAAAACGCGCGGTCGAAACTTGCTATCTTCAACCTAAATTTCAAAACACCAGAAAAAGGAAAAAAAAAAAAAAAAAGGAAAGGAGGGAACGGCCTTTCGTCTCAGGGGGAGAAAAAAGGACGATGCGACTGGGTCGTACTCGACCATGCCCACGCCCTCGGCCAAACTGCATGAACCAACGACAAAAAAAGGGAAATTTATCGACAGGAAGAATAGAAAAGGGGGGGATGACCATCGAGCAGTGTCCGCTAGTTACTGAACAAAACCACTACGCACCGGCGCCTGGAAGGAAAAGAAAAGAAAAGGATATGGACCTAAAAGGAGGGCCGCAAGAGGACGGCACACCCCTGCGGGGTAAACTCTGCGTCTTATCCAACCATCTCGGATATCCACCTCGGGCAAGAAGAAAAGAGGGAGAAGGCTGTCCAAGGAGAGGAGGAACCCCAGCGGTCTCTCGTCCGCCCGCCACTGGGGGGGGCGGGAGGGGACGACTGTTACATGGGGTGGGGGGTATTGGAGGTGGTGGGGGGGTTACGGACATCATGGACTGCGACCCGCACCGAAATATTTTTAAAGGTAGGAGTTGTAAAGTAAGACGCACGTGTAATAGGGGGTGTGTGGCTAAAAAAGATTTCAAGAGGGAGGAACAAACGAAAAACAATCCATCCCATGCTATGGAGAGAAATAGTCATGGTGAAGCGTTATATCTACCTTTTATGCACGACCAAAGGGTAGAAAAATGCAGAAAACGGTCGAAAAAACGTGTCTTCCTCTCCCCTTCTTATTTTTTGGATATCAAGAAGAGAAAAAGCACAAAAAGGGGGGGAAAACAAAGTTTCGCAAACTCATGGCGTCATTCGGATGACAGAAAGAGAGAAGAGAAATGTAAAGAAGCGGGAAGAGCCCATGAAAAAAAGACGAAAAGATACGCGCGCCATTGCTGTAAACTCTGGGGAATGGAACCTTCGCGGGGTGAAGGAAAAAGAGAAAAAAAGGGAGAAAGGAGTCCTGAAAAGAGAGCTTGCACGGAGAGCTTCACCTTAAAGAAATCGCTCGCGACCTGAAAGAGAGACAAAGAGAAATGGAACCGAAAAAACTTTAGTTCCATCGAGTTGTACCCTTCCCTTCTCGATGAGGCGAGGGAAAAAAAAAGTAAAGGTGAAAAAGAAAAATCAGGATCCTTATCCGGGCGTAACTGCGGCAGATCGGTATAGGGGAAAGAAGGGGAAAAAAGAAAAGAGGGGGGAGACACAAGGCAAAGGAGAAGGCAGATCCTTGTTCTACTGCATTGGAGCGCGCCGGCGGAAAAAAAAAAAAGGGGGAGCACAGAAAAGCAGAAGGGGAGGGAACTTTTGTCGGGCTGTCTCATTTTGACGCCCCCACAAAGGGAAAAAGGGAAAAAGACCTCAAGAATGGGGAAAAGGATTCGTGCTGAAAGTCACTCACCTACACACATGATGTTACAAAAAGTTGGGAAAAGGAGGAAAAGGGCGAGAGCCGCTTTCAAAAAAAGAGAAGGGGCGTGGATGTGGTTTGCTTGTTTTGGTGAGGCGCGAAAAAGATGAAACAGATAGGGGGGAGGAGGGTTCCGCGGAAAAAGGAAAAGTGTCGAAACCAATCGCGTTACAAAACTATTTCGGTGTGCGGGAAACAAAAAAAGAAGGAGGGGGAAATAACCACGAAAAGGAAGACAAATTGGGCGGTCGTCGAGCGACCTCTGGGTCGCCGATCATCAAAAAGGTAAATAGAGGGGACAAGAAAGCAAGGTTGCAAAAGGAAAACAGAAGGGGGCGTCCGCTTGCCATCTTTCACCAACTCGTGCTCGCTGATGATTTGCGCGAAAAAAGAATCGGAAAGACGGCAAGGCTGCCGGGAAGAACTTCGGCGACATGCTAGATGGGTCATCTCACTCCTTTTGCGATCGGAGCACTTAGGGGGGGAAGAAAAGAAGGGGGAAGAAGAAAAAAATTGACGAAACGTTCAAGGGACCGAGGCGTTGCGGCCTTGGTCGAGGAAAAAGGAGAAGGAAAAGGGGGGAAGTTTCCCTTCGGGAAAGGAGGGGGGAGAATACTTTTTTTTGTGTCTTAATTTCTTTGCAGATAGAAATTCCGACACGAGAGGAAAAAAGGAGAATATGGTGAGGTAGCGGAAAAGAAAAAATGTCCTTCCTTCTCCTTCTCTTGTCAGAGAAGGAAACCAGGATCAAGAGAAGCGAAAAAAATCGGGGAAAAACGGGTAGAAGAACTATCCGGAGCGCATCACTCAGCTGGCGGCACCAGGGGGAGTAAAAGAAAAAAGGGGAGAAGACACGGGATATTCGCAGGATGGAAAAGGAAACGCCCCTTCATTTATTTCTCCCTCAAAAAAAGGAAAGAAATGGCGTCGGGAAAAAGAGCGCCGACTGACCTTCTTCTTCTCTGCTCTACGACCATAGTAGGGGGAAAAAAAAGGATCAAATAAAAAAAAAAAAGCGGTGAGAAAACACTAAAAAAAAAGAAAAAAAAGAAACCAAACCCTGAGCTACGAATTAATTTCCGTACCAACCCTTCCGTGTAGGAAAAGAAAAAAGGTACAGAATTATCACTTATAAGGGAAAGAGGAGTTTCAGGCTTAGTCGAAAAATCTCTAATTATACTATTTGAGTGTGATCGTACGGTGTCTGGAGAAGAAAGAATAAAAGTAGAGGGATGTTCTATATGAACTCAACACATAGGGAGGGGGGCTCTACCTGCTGGTTGCGACTTCCTCTTATGCGAGCGAACAAGACAAAAAAGAATGGGGAGAAGAAAAGGGACTTAAAGATACAAGAAGGATGAGGACAGGATTAAGGCTTGGATTCATCTTCAGCGGTAAGAAAAGAAAAAGGGGGGAAACCTTCGAGGAAGCGGGGAGGCTCATTCGACTGATTTGGTCTTCGTGCTGGAAAACGGAAGGAAGCGGGAAAAAAACGAAAAAGGCAATCGGGCTAGACCGAAAACTCAAAACGGGCGTGGCACGCAATGTCATGCGATTATACCTGAGCCGGACGAAAGGGAAAGAGGGAAAGAGGGGGAGAAAAAAATGATCTGCGCCTGGAAGAGTCTGCACGGGTGCTGTTCGACCAGGCCGAGGGTGCCTCCAGCTTGCAGTGAAGGAGGAAAAGGGGAGATTCTAAGGGAGGGGTACAAAGGGGTGCAATTCCGCCACGTTGTCCCCCGGGGAAAAAAAAGGGAATGAAAAAAGAGGGAATGAAAAGGGACGAGAGCAGGAAAGGGAAATAAAAGACCGATAGCCACAGCGCGGCCGCACCTAAGAGTTCATTCCAATCCGGTCCGCGTCGACAAACACGAAGGGGACAAAGGGAAGAAGCATCACAACGTATGAAATCCTTGGAAAGGGACTAATTTAAAGGCGAACGCCTTCGAATAGCTCTTTAAAAACGGAAATTCAGTTCTCGAAAAGGAAGGGAAAGAAAAAGGAAAAAAGTATCGGAAAAGGGAAAGGATTGTCGCGGGCAACCGGCCTTTTCTCGACAAAGGAAAAGAGCCAAGGAGAAGGAAAGGGAAAAGAGAAGTCAAGAGTACTAAAGAGGGAAGAGAAGGGAAAAGCAACCGGCCGAAGCGTTTCTCTTTCTAAAGAGGGAGCCGCGAAAAGAAAGGGAGAGGAGGAAATTGGGAAGGGAAAGAAAAAAGAAATCAAAACCATTGTTCTTCTCAATTGCGCGAGTGGAGGGGGGGGAAAAAAAGAATCAGGGGGATGGCACCGGGAAAAAAAGGGCGGGCGGGCCGCAAAAAAAGGATAAAGCGGGGAAGCTAGAGGGGAGTCCTCTACTTCTACCGAAAAGGAAAAGGAGGAGATAAGGAAGAGGGAAGTCACCCTCCAGCAGATTTTTCCAAAAAAAAAAAAAGCAACGACCAGTAAAGAGGAATGGTGAAGTAGATATCTAACTGTTATTCACCGACCAACTTTTTAACATCAGAGGGAAAGGACAAGAAGGAGAAAAAGAAGAACAAGTCGGGAGGGTTTTGTATGTCTCAAATAAGATGAGCCAAAAAGAAGAAAAAAAAAGTAAGAGGGAAAAAGAGGAGACTTTGATGAAAAAGGGAACGGGCAACCGGCGCGCATCCCATGCAGTCTAAAAGGATCTGGCATCGCAATCGCCACAGGAAGAAAAAAAAGGGAGAAGAAAAAGACATGGAAGCCGGTCCCCGATAACCCCCTATCCTGGCCAAGAAGAAAAATAGCATTGTGGGGAAGGAGGATTGGCCAGGAGCGCTTCAACTTAAATGAAACGCAGCGCCGACCGGAGGGGAAGAAGAGGAAAAAGCGGTGGAAAGAAAAAAGAGGGAGGAAAGAGAGAGATTTAGTTTCCATCGAGTTGGGAAAGTAAAAAAAAAAAAGGAGGGAAAGGTAAAAAAAAACAGGAGAGAAAATCAGGATCTTATCCGGCTTAAATGCGGCAGAGAGGTAGAAAGAAAAAAAAGAGAAGAAGGGACAACCCCAGAGAGGGGGCGGACAGAGGTTCGAAGGCCATATCCTTTTTCGACCTGCATGGGATGCGTCGCCGGCGGGGAAAAAAGAAGAGAAGGAAGGGGAAAAAAGGACCTTTGGGGGAAGAAAAAAAAGAAAGGACTCAAGCTGCTTTGATCCATCCAAACCCCCAGAATGGGGAGAAAAAAAAAGGGGAGGAGAGAGGGGAAGTCAAGGAAGGAAAGAAAGGTTTCGATATCCTCGGGGTTTCACCATGACCGAGGAAAAAAAAAAAAAAAAAGAGAGGGGGGGGGAAGGGGGGGTGAAAGACGGATGGGAGGGTGACGTCGCCTTTTCAGCCGGATTACGTCCTCGTCTCAGCTTAGAAAAAAGAGGAAAAGGGAAAGGAAGGGGAATGGATGTCCTCTCTCGCCCAATCGGGCGGGAAAAAAAGGTGAAAAGGAAAAACAGAAGATGACCCAAAAAAAAGGGGGTGACAGAGGTGGATATCCGACTGTTGATCTACGCCGATTTAACCTCGCGGGGGCAGAAAGAAAAAAAGGAGATAAAGAAAGGGGGAGAAAAAAAGAAAAGAAAAAGACATAGTTGGGTGTGTTCAGTAACTCGTCTTACCTGCTCGATGGTCATAGAGAAAGGAGGGGGGGGAATGGACGTGCCCGATGAAAAAGGGTGGGCCGATGGGCGTTGCGGCCTTGTTCGCGTACGACCCATTCTGCATGGTTCGAGAGAAGGAGAAAGAGGAAACGGAAGGGCCGGAAGGGAGGGGGAAGGAATAGAAAGTTCCGACCCGCGCGTTGTTGTCGACGCCGACCGGAGTGGAGGAAGGGCAGAAGGAAGGGGGGAACGTCGAAAGGAAGGGGAAACGGGGACAAGCAAAGGAACCAGATCAATATGATGCTGAGCGGCCGGGTCAAGAGAAAGGGAAGAAAGACCAAAGAAAACGCAAGAAAGAGACTGGCTGCCCCCTCGGCGGTCCGCAAAAACAAGGGGATGGGGGAAAAAAAGAAACTTCAAGGGAGGCGCCCTCAAAAAGGCCTTTGGTGACTGTAGGGGGGAGGGGAAGAAAAGGGAAAGTGACAAGGAGGGAGGATGGCGTCTACGCCCATATTTGACTTGTCCTCCCTGGGGGGAAAAAAAAAAGAAAGGAAAGAAGGAACGACTAAAAAAAAAAGGGGCACACACCCTGCGCACTAAGGTCATTTTCCGGACCACCATTTCCGAGGGGAAGAAAAAAAAAAGGGAGATAACTGGGGGAAAGAGTACGAAAGAAAAAGGAGCAAAGAGGAAGGGAGACGAGTGATTTATCTACTTGTGTCCTTGTTCGCTCCGCATAAAAAAAAAAAGGAAAAGGGGGAGAGCAAACACCGAGAGGGATAGCCTGCTTGGTTGCGGTGCGACGCCGTGCCCTTATCGAGCGAACAAGAACAAAAAGAAGGAAAAAGAAGAAAAGAGAAGCGGGGAGAGGAAGGAGGAAGGGAGGGGGATTAATCTCCAGCGGTAAGGCCGGTCACGGAGTCGTGGTGCACGAACCAGGGGAAAAAAAAGAAGGGGTTGACGGAGAGGGGAGAAAACACGGATGCATTCTTCTCGCTTTTTCAAGTGAGGGGAAAGAAAAAAGGAAGAAAGGGAGGGTCAAGAGGATATACGACCTCCTCATTTTACTACAGAAAAAAAAAAGGAAATAAAGGGGGTTGGATGAGGGGCGCGCACTACTTCCTTTGCTCGCGTCAGCCCAAAAGTAGGAAAAAAAGAAGGACAGCGGGCGGCGGCGCTCTGCTCTTGAAGAGGAAGAAGAAGGACACCGGCCACGCCCGGAAGGGGAAACCCGTCCTCTCATTCTTCTCTGATCCTGGGGGGGAAGGGGAGGATAAAAAAGACGGCACAAGGGGGGAACAGTGAAAACTGGGAAAAAAAAACGAAAGAGGAACTTCCGGAGGGGAAAAGAAAGGAAAAGGGAAAGTCAAAAAAAAAAAAACGTATTCTAACACGCCGACTTTAAGGCCGGCCATTTCAAGTCGAACGGGGAAGGAAGAAAAAAAAAAGAAGGTAAGAACAAAAATCGACAGAAAAAACGACATCGTCCAAACTTCATTACCGGTACAATCACGCCGGGGAAAAAGAGAAGGGAGGAAGAAAGGGAAGAGAAAAAGAAGACAAGGAAAGAGAGGGCAGCGGAGTTACTTAACAAAAACAATAGGCGCACCGGCGAAGAAGAAAGAAAAAGGGTTAGAGTTCATAAAAATGAGACAAGAAGGAATCATGCGGTTAACTCTGCCTTCGTATCCAACCAGCTCGATTCCAAAAAGAAAAAAAGTGGTTCGGGGGGGGATCAGGCTGTTCTCATCATCGGTGATTTCCCGGATGACGCGGAAAAAAAAGGGAAAAAAAAAAAAAAAAAGGGGGGGGAGGGAGGAAGAAAATGGGGGGGAAGACGACGGGAGAAACTCACCCGAAATAAGTTTTAACGGCGATGGGGGGGGAGGAGAATAAAGAACAAGAAAAAGGGAACAAAAAAAAAAAAATCACACGCCCATGAGATTTCCATACCCATATCATGAAGGGAGAAAAAAAAGAGGAAAAGGGGAAGGGGAAAAGAAGGACGAAGGCATGCCGCAGCATGTCGTCTTCCCTCCTCCCCTATGGGGGGGGGGGGGGGGAAAAATTGAGACAAACCTCTTAAACTTTGTGGGCGTCAATGAGACAAAAGAGGAATAGGGGAGAGAGAGGAGAGCCGAGAGAAAAGGTACCCGCCGCGCATCCCTGCAGTCGAAAAAGGATCTGGCCTTCGAAAGCGGGAAAGGGAAAAGAGGGGGGGGGAGGGGGAAAAAAGCTGTAAAGAAGCATTTACGCCCGTATAGGATCCTGATTTTATCGCAGGGGGGGTAAGGAAAAAAAAAGGGGAGAGCGAAAGACGAAGACGGACCAAACTCGATGGAACTCA
>Ga0179593_1280018_pt1 | contig 13860 bp, 11 predicted proteins | sample CZODoug2_1_08_16_FD_185931 | JGI IMG/M metagenome (GOLD analysis project Ga0179593, IMG submission 185931) | Vadose zone soil fungal communities from Angelo Coast Range Reserve, California, USA - CZODoug2_1_08_16fungal (PacBio error correction) | ecosystem: Environmental > Terrestrial > Soil >...
CTTCCCAGAAAAAGGATTTTTGCCTCTAGCCCAATGATAGTTCATGACTCCACGGAAGAGTGAAGGCCTAAGGTTTCTAGTCAATTACACGAAGAGAGGAAGGAGGGATGTCAACTTTGGCCCTTTCTTAACAGAAAGTCGTTCACATGGAGTTGGATTGCTTGGTAGGGAATGACTGGACTACCTTATGACGTCAGGCGGTGCACTTGGCAGGCGACTCCAAGGGCACGGTGCTTTTATCCTACGGTTCCGCTTCTCCAGGGGAGTGCCGAAAGGACAAGGGGGCGGACTGTTGAGGGTTTTGCTGAGTAATCGGCTTTCGCGATCAAGGTTCCTTTTTTCTGAGAAGGTGGGGGGCGCGAGAAGCAGGGGGGTCAGTATGGAGTCGGTTAGGAAGGTGCTCACCATATATATACAAAAAACAACAGGAGGAGGACAGATATCTGAAGGCTTCCAAAACAGACAACATCGACCCGACTCGCCGCAAAAATCCGGGCCCACGAAAAAGGCGCGCCGCAGCAACAAGAAAGAAGCCGAAAAAAAAACGGATTGTGCTCGACAACTCCAAGTTACCGACCACGCGCACGCGCGAAAACTAACTGGATAGGGGGGATAGTTCGACGAGAAAGAGCACCTCGATCTCAAGTATGCAAAGGAAAGACCTACAAGGGCCAACGACATAGGTGACGATCGCAGCGCTCATGGACAAAACACGCGCGCAGAGAGGGGGTACACAGGGGGGAAAAAAAGCCCAACTCCTCAACGGGGAAGAGATCCCGATGGGCGGCCCAGGACTCAATTCCGGGGGAACCCTCAAAGTCTAAGTGGGGCCCCCGCACCCAATCTTCTGGTTCAAGCGACACAGAGAATTCAGGGGGGGAGAGCCGTCGTATTACAAGAACATCGTAAAGCCAGTTCGCAAACGCCCCTGCAAAGGAAGGGATTATCCATCTCAAGGCGTCGAGATGGAACAAAATGGGCGGGAGGGGTGCGAACCGGCTGGGGGAGGAAGACTCCGTTCGCCGGTAGGACCGTAACACAACGGTATAAGACCACCGCGTTGAGCAGGTTTTCGAGGTGCTCTCGAAAGTCAAAAGGGGGGGCCAGCTAGACAAAACGAGGGCTACTCAAGCCGCCATAGGATCGGTGAGGCTCTCAGAGAAAGAAAATCCCTGAAGAAGCAAGCGACACAAGGCTGCAATACCCTGCGAACCTCGCAAGAAAAGCATGGGTTTATGGTATTATAATACTATTGAGTCTCAGACTCAGAAAGTCGAAGGCATATCAGGGGCAGAGAGAGGGGGGGACTTTCAAATCTTGAAAAAATCCCTCTTTCAAAGTTCCACAGCGCACTCAGGAACCGAATTAAAAAAGAGCGGGAGATCTTGTCGAGATATTCAGGATGTACCCTCAAGCGCGGCTTTTGCAACCGCGAGAACATAAGAAGTCCGTCTCTGAGAAGCAAGGGAACGGGGGGGATCTACGAAACACCAAAAAGCGTAAATCCTAAAGTAACTCGAGAAGGATAAAATAGTGATTTCCCGGAATTGTAGAAGTTGAGCATCTGATACAAACAACCCCTTCATCGTAAGCACAACCAAGCCAACGAGGCAAAGATCATCAGGAGGGGGACCAAGGTCCCGAGCACAAGAATTGAAAACTGTGAAAAAGAAAAAAAGTTAAACTTTCCTACAGCCGGGCAATAAAAAACTCCACGCGCGGAAAAGGAGGCGCACAAGGGGGGAATTAAAATGGGTCTAAAGCGGGGGTGGAAGCAGATGCCGAACCAGAGCGTCCGCTGAAAATACTCCTGGGAGGTACACCGAGAAGTAAAACTGGACGATTTAAACTGGGAAACACTGGACGTCATCTTGATAAGGGGACGCGAAAGGAGTTGGGATGGTTAAAGGGCAGCGGCAGTGGGGAGCAAAAGAGAGGAATGGTTCCGGCAATTAAACGGAGACGCCTCTACTTGTGACTGGGGGATAAAAAAATCCGGCAGCGGTGGAGATTCACGGGCTCTTTTACTCTTCTGGGGCTGTCAACTGTTCAGCAATGATTGAGAACGTACAGTGTGTCTTTGCCTTAATCAAGGCCGAAGGGAGTCCGGCGGACCAGCATCCCAAGCATTACGTTGTGGCGTCTGGCCCGGCTTTAAAAAAATACTGGGTGGCGGCAGGTATTCAGAAAAAAGCTTATCACTTGCTCGGTCGAATCGACAAAGCGTAAAGGAAGCTTCCGAGACGTCTATGCTCGACCTCGCTACTCCCTAATGAAGGGAGGAGCCTTGGAAACATGAAGGGGGAGGGACCGGGTATTCGGGCAATTCTTGGAAGAAATGTCAAGCCACTGGGGCGGAATTTCACTTCCTTTTTCACCTGATCGGAGAGGGCATTATCGGAAGCAGCTGCAGAATCCGGGCGCCGCACAGAAGAACCGTCTGAAAGATGAAAGGTCGGAAAGGAAAAATCTCCTTTAAGGGGTATCTCCGCGTCAGTCCAATTCAAAACCGCCTAGTTCAGCGCAAGGTCTAAAACTCTGGCGTTGAAGTATCGTGGAACTGGTGGCGGAGGGGCAGTCAAAATTCATGCGTGAGAGTAAAAAACAAAATTACGAAAAAAGACGCAGAGGAGGACCATTCACTATTAAGGGGAACACGAGGGGGTTGTGCCGGGGATTCAGGTCCTTGGGGAAGGCAAAGGTGGGGAGCCCTTTTGAATGGGAAGATCGAGGATTTAGGGGAAGCCATCACCAAATGGAAAAAGCGGAGAAGCAAGGCACAGAGAAAAATCATGCTGTAAAGGCAAGGGTTTTGTCTGGACCAAGTATCGGGAGGAGGGTCCCGCAACCAGTCCTAAAGTAACTGCGTCTTTCCCAGAACCATTAGGAAGCTCCTCTCTTCCATCGGGATGCGGATCCCGTATTTGGTTTCAAAAAAAAAGTAGAGGTCGCCAGAGATCCGCCGCGAAATCAAAACCAAGGCCAGGCCGGGGAAAATCATAGAAAGATAAGTCTCGGGGCGATCTACATCTAAACCCCAACAAGAATGACGCTATATGCGACTCTAAGAGGGAAAAGGTTGGAAAAAGCCGGGCGCGAGGGGTTTTGATTCTTTTCCGCAGGAGGGATTTCTGCGATTTGAACTACCGGGGGGGAAAAAGAAGGAAATATAGAGCCGAAGCTCTGCCCCGCGGATTGTAGGAAGGAAAGCCTCCTTTACTGGAGCTGGTTTCGACCCTCCCGAACGCGAGTGGCGATAGCGAAGACAAAAGATCCAGGGCCGAAAAACGGAAGGGGCCCTTATCAGCAGCTGGAAGTGTCTGGGGCGGCGGGTCAGTGTTTTTCCGCAGAAGACGGAATACGACTGTCTCACCAACCGAAGGCAATAACCAAGCCTGAATCGGCGGCAAAAACAAAAAAATGGAAAACGAGAAAAAGAGGGAAAGGAACTGGAAGGCTTCGTTTTTTCGGCACTTAGTGTAGTTGGCCCTCATAAAAGGTATTACGAATGAGGGCCGCCTCAAAGTTCAATAGGGGGGGGGGGCAAGCGATCCAGAGGTTGGAGGGGAAATGTCGAACGGGAGTTTGTTTGTAAGAAATCGATATACTTTAAAACGGGGCAGCGGGAGGGGAACATTAAGTTGGAAGAGAAGAATTGAAGGGGGGCTCATGCGGTTAGTCGGCCGGATTCAGGGGGCTGCCATCACCTGAGAATCCGGCACTCTCCCCCTGAAAAAAGGGGCGGGGACCCTAGGGGGGGGGAGTGAATTGGAGACAAAGAAAAAAAATTTCATGACAACTTTCGTGAAGAACGAGCAAAAACAGATTCAGCGTAAGCCGAGGTAGAGCTCGATACGTCGACTATACAGAGACTGGGTCAGCTTTAGGAGGGATCATTGGCTGTATGGGAGTCTACAAGCGACATACTATAAAGGAAAGTGACGAAAACTCAAATGGGGATGGAAAGCCGTGCGAGTTCACACGTGGAAACTTACGTATCATGGACAAACGGTAAATGGCAATGCTGGAGGAAAAATGACACACGTAAATGACGGCAAAGGGATCCGATTAATAACTACGGAGAAAGGGGATTGGGGAACCACGTGCGGCTTCAATCCCGCGGCCGTCTCAGCAGGGAAGGAGGAGCTAGTTATCCACCCTTTCAGCTGCACCTTAAAACTACCGGAAAAAAAAGGCGTCGAATGTAACGTGCAGGGTCCGCGTTGTCCCAGTTGCAGCAGCGACTTATCGGTTGAATAAAAGAAGGAGGAATTTACCAGCGAGAGAGTCAGCTACTGCCCATCGCTTCGAAGGTTTACTCCAACGGAGCTCGAGTTCGCGAGGGGTGGCGAAGGATTGTGGTGAGGGGCCAGTGACCGGGGAGAAATGTTTGACAAAAGGTTTGCTGCTCGGAAATGCTGCCGAAGGAGCACTAAAAGGTGGAGCGGGGCGTTTTTTGGTGAGGACGAGGGGGGGTCTGAGGTTCCATACCCAATTCAGAAAATAACTGTCACGGGGGCAATTTTTGACGGTAGAGGGAAGTTCTCCGGAAACGTTGGTTGAGGGAGTAAATCAAAGGGTGGTCATCTATGCACGGGGGAGTTGGTCGAAAAAGGGCGGAATGAATCCACGAGGAATGAGGTTCATTAATAGGAAAAAAGGAGAACGATGTGCAACAGAAGGCAAAGTCCCATTTGAAAAGGGCAACGCAATCGTGTTCAAATACTGGTTCTTTCGAAAACAATTATTACTACTGTCGTAGGCAGAGAGGGGTTTGACCGATGTAAGGTCAAATCGTCTGCGGGGGGGGGACCGCAAAGAAGTGCTTTTGCAGATCTAGGACCGGGGTCCTGAACAGTGTTATGCGGGAAGGGGGCTTAGGGTCTTGTCTAACTGCAAGAAGGATTGGAAATGGAGAAAGGGAGGAGTTGGTGCGGCAAAAATCGGAGGTCATATCAATTAGAATTAGAACGAGAAAAAAAATTCTACGCGGGGTACGGCGTCTCCAAATGGGGCTTTTTGGACGGGAGACGATAAAGAAAGAAAAAACAAATCTCAAGGGAGCTTAAAGATACCTTGTTGGCCACTCGGCGATATCTTCAGACTTTACGCAATGTAACTTAAAAGGAAGCACGGCGAGGGTGTGGAGAAACGGTCGGTCTTACGCTGAGGGAGAGAATAATACGGCGAGAACTTGTAAAGAGCGTGGGTAGCGGTGTAATCATAAAGGACTTGCGGCGGGGAGTTGGAAATTAGCCTGCGCCTTTCCAAAAAGGGAATTGGAGGACCCGTGGAATCGGAGCCCCGCGGAGATCGTTGCAGGGCGTACGAGAAGATTGGGGAAGGCCAAGCAAGGGGGGGGGGACTAGTGTCGGTGAAAAAAAAGATCGCAACTCTATTTGACAGGGCTTCCAGAATCGGCAATGGGGAAACGATAGGGGGGGGGGGACGGGGCGTCATTATTTATTACTTTAGAACCTGGACTGAAAAACGCGCGAACGGGAGGCAGGAGAAAAAAGCACAGAACGATTTACTTCTGGGGAAAGAACGGGACAGGAGGGCCGTAGAGGTGCATCCATTTGGGCATTGGTAGCAAACGACGTTGATGGGGACGGTTTGCGGAACGGGGAAAAAAAGCAGATGGCAGGATATCTTTTTCTGGGGACGGGAGGTTGGACGAGAGATCAATGTGACGAGAAATGCTGGGGGATTTGCTGGGGGAAAAGGGGAAAGCCAGGGGAAGTTTCTAGCAACAAAAACGTAGTTAGACCATAGAAAAGATCGGATGTCCGTGCCGACTCCGCGACATCGACACGGGGGGGGAGCGGTCTAAAATACGGGCACCTGAAAACTCTAAGAGCTTAAGCAACGCAGAAGAACAACGCCTCAACGTCAATCGTGCTCTACCCTTATTGCGGCACACGGGAATCGCGAAACGCACCGTAAAAAGGAAAAAGGAAAGGGACATCTTCTTAGTGCGAATCGGGGGGGACAGGCGGAACAAGAGAGAGATCGAAACAGATTGTTCATCCCTACCGCCAATCAACAGGGGGGGAAAAAAATAAGTCCTGGGGGTTACTATAGAAAAAAAAAAAATAACGGGGGGCTAACAGCAGCGGGCGATGAGGGGGACCTGGGAAAAAAAGAGAAACAAATGTTGGTAAACCCTCGAGGGGGAGTGTAACTTACAAAGGCGCCGATAAACGCGAAAGTAAGTCACAGGGTAATAGGCAGATCAGGGACCCTCAGAAGCAGAGGAATGATTGAGCTGCATCGCTCAGCTATTCAAAAAAGGTCTAACAATCCGTATTCGCATAAGTCAAAAACCTTAACTCCAGTGGTGGAAAACCACGGTTCATGGTCGTCGTAAGTCTCGCTACCCTGGGTCTAAAGGGAGATATTGAAAACAAGGGGGGCGAAGGAGGCAGGACCCTTTGACAGTTCGCCTCAATCCTTGAGACAGGAGGAAATCAACCCACTCCGTAAACCCCTTTAACAATGACTGGGCGCCTTTGGTGGGGAGAAATTGAGAAAAGAAGACGAAACGGGACTCAAACCGGGGCTAGATACCTCCTATGGGGACGAAAAACATCCGCAATCTGGAATTGCATAAGAGGCCTCTACAAGCCCGCAGGAAAAAACTCACTCATACAAAAGGAAATAAAATCCTCGGCACACGGAGAGGGCAAAGGTTTTCATGTTCTTGCGGGGGGGGGGAACCGAGAGATTCAATCAACACGTCTAGAGACCGAGCAGGAACGTACTTTTTACGTGCAAATAAAGGAGGGAAAGCGAGTGAAACCGGGGACACTGTCTCAAAAAAAAAAGCAAACGTAAGGTACTCAGCTGAGGGGAGGGGGGCATGTTATCAGGAAATGGCAACGCTGCGTATTGGTCCTATCTCGTCACCCCAGACAAAGAATTCTTCAACGGAGGGTAACAAATGGGGTGGTCCGGGGACTAAATCACCAAAGACTGGAAGCTACTTGTGAATTTCCTCCGTTCTCGTTGGTCAGTCTCAGTAAGTGTAGAAAGGGGGGGCAGGGGTAGATTGGGACAGGAGCAAAAACCGAGCTTAACAAAAAAAAAAGAACTATGCCAAGCCATACCGTTCCGTCAGCTGGAGAGCAGAAAAGGTGAAACCGTTTGCAAAAAGAACAAGAATAACAGGAAAAAGCGACACAGAGAGAAAAGAGATCAAGTAAACGGGGAGGAAAAAATTGAGAATGGATTGTAGATACAAGAGAGAGGAGGGAAAACGGAGGTTTATTTCAAACGGGGGGAAGGTATCTGGGAGGGGGAACTGGGAAAAAGGCTCGGGGAAAAAGCGGCACTCTACAGTCAGACTTAGGGGCCTTTAATGGGGAATCGTTACGTTGGTAAAATCTACATGAATCATTGCCAAAAAGTCAAGGGGGGACAAAGAGCACAGGAAGTAGGGCAGTAAAACGGGTGAAACAATCCGGCATGCCCGTTGGGGAATTCCGAGTGAAATCTTTACTTGCTTTGCCGGGGGAAAAGAGGTTCTAAAACTGACCAAAAGGGGGAAGGGAGGAACGTCCTCAGCCGACAGGGTGGAAACGAACAAAAGCACCTGACCCGGGCTCGGTGGGGGACTTTCGCACGCTTGTTCGGCTGGGGAGAAAATCGGGCACAAGGAGCAAAAAAAAGCACCGCAAAAAAAAAGGCAAATAGTCGAAGTCGCGCTCATTCTCGCAGCGCGGAAGAAGATGCGAGAAAGTGGAACCGGGGGTCCTAGGGCACAGACGTCGAAATGCAAGAAAGGAGTTTGACGCCGTTTGAAAAAACGGAGAGAGGGGTTCTAAAAACGGGGAAATGGGGGAAGACAGGTCCGCTAAAAGTGAAGAAGGGCAAACACATTCAGCATCAAAAGTCAGTGTCGACAGAGGGAAAGGTCACTCGGTTCAGTAAACAAAACTAGACCGAGAAGGAAAGGACACAAGCAGGGGGCTGCGGTATGACTCGTAGTGTAAGGGATCTCCAGTAGAATAACTACTGAGGGGAGAGGCAACAAGCAACTAATCAGGCACGAAAAGAAAGGCATTCAAAAGAGTGCGCGTTTTGCCACAAGTAGTTTTACCGACGATTTCCGGCGTGTTGAAAGGGGAGGGGGAGAAAGAGGGCAGGAAGAGCGCTATGAATGAAAAAGAAAAAGAGCCCCGGGCGCAAAAAAGGGAAATGCTTGAGCTTGGCGGAAAACCGGCCGAGGGGAAACGCAAGTGATATTTTGTGATGGAGCTCTGCCCGCGCGGAAAAAAGCGCCATCGTCCTGGCGCAGGAGGGAGGGGCAGGGGAGAGATGGAAACTAACGGCGCCAAGCGACTTAGCATAAAATCCCGTCAAGATTTCAAAAAAAAAAAAAAAAAAAAAAAAAAAAAAAAAAAAAAAAAAAAAAAAAAAAAAAAATAGGCAAAAGAAGGGGAGAAGAAAAACTAGATCAAAGGAAAAGAATCAACAACCATCGCAGCCAGCCTTTGGCAAAATCCTATCAGGGTAAGACGTCGCTCTAGGGAGGATAGATCTCAACAACCACAGGGCTGACTCGCCAAAGAGACTGCTAGAAATGTTGTGACAAAAAGGAAGGGGAGGCATTGGGCTTGGGATTCTTTCCGAGGGACATTTCGGACAGGTAGGTTGGGGACTAACAATAAAGACTGGACGTAGCCCGAAGCCCTGGGACCGAGACCGTGCTTCCAGAAGGTAGCAAGCGACTCTCGGTGCCTAAAAAAAGGGGAGAGGGGTGCGGACATCCTAAAAGAGGGCGTAGCAGAAAAAAGAAAAAAGTTCAAAGCAAGTTGAGATGGGGCAAGCAGCTGGAATGCGCACGTGGCGCTTCAGGGAAAGCATAGCTAGCGAAGCAAAAAGCCGGGGAGGAAAAACGATGAGGCAAGAAAACAAAAAATTCGGAAGCAAAAACACGTCGGCGCGAATAGTGAACGCCACCCGTCGGGGAGGCGATGTCTGGGAGGGGGAACTAACGAGATGAGAGGGAATTAAAACAAAAAAAGGGGGGGAAAAGAAAGTCAATCGAGTCACAGACCGACCGAAGTTGCGGCAGGGAGAGAGACGGGTAAGGATTGGACGACTCGTTAAAGGGGAAAAGGGCAGGCAAGGCACTGAGGGTGTAGGGAGAAGGCGGTGAAAAAACACATTCGGGAGTGGCGAATATTCCGCGGACCGGCCAGCCAGGTCGCGAGGCCCCGGACAGGGGAAGAAAAGACAACAGTTGGGCATGAATTTCGACGGAGAAACCGAATCAACTCAGAAACCACTGTCCATGGCCAAGCCAGAGAGAGGAATTCTTACTGAGAAGAAAACGAGAATCGTCTACGAAATGAGGAAAAGAGGGGGGGACACGAGGGCTAACTAAGAATCATGGGGGAAAGATTTTAAAAAAAGAAAGGCAGAACCAAAGCGTTCGGAATCAAGGTACTCCAACTCAACTTTTCGGAATGTGTCTTGAAAAAAAGGCTTCCGGAGAAAAGGGAGCGACCAAACGTAGTGAAAAAAGGTCCAAGAAAAAAAAATGGCGGAAGTGACAGAACTAAGCTCGTCCAAGAGGCCGTTAATAGATCCAAAGTGGTAATGTCACACTTCTCTCAAATAGCGGTGCGCTCTTCAAAAAAAGGGCCGCTGGGAAGCATTCTTATGCGGAGGTGGAGCCACCCAGTGGACCTCTGCCATTTAGAAAACAAGGGGAGGGCTCTACGGGGAGAATGCAGAGACCTGGTGTGCCCATTTGCACAAAAAGTCCGCGTGTGCATCAAGACCGCGATTAAAGACAGCACGCATCGGGCAACAGGGGATTCGCAAAGGGTTCCTCCCGGGGAGGCAGCTTGTAGCGCAGTGGGAGGGGGTTCATTGTTTAAGCTGGTGCTGCCAAGGTGGGGAGGTAGGAAAACGGTTCTTTTGGATGCGCGGGTAACGGCGCCGGGAAAGGATGCGTCAGAGGGCGGGGGGGGCTTAGGTTGGGTGTGGATCGGGCCGAATGCCCAGACAATTTACTCCGGGAAGGGACGTTAATCAATATTGGGGAAAGGGGACCACCGGGGGCGGGCTTCCACGTTTGGGTGGGGGGGGATCCGCTGTCCATCGCGATCGAGACCGACGGAGGGGGATGATCAGCAGCTCAGGACTCAAAAGTGGGAGTGAAAGAACAGGTAATATCGAAATAGGGGAATCTCTTCGTCAGGTCAGAGGGGACTCTCTCTCAGTCAAGGGGCCCGGGATCAAGGGGAAAGACGGGTATTGGTAAAAGAACCAGACTACTGGCGAGGAGGAAGATCTGACGGTGACAGGATGAGAGTACCCCGGCGTCGGAAGGAGCCCATAAAAAACTGGAGGTTAATGTCATCAGGTATCCGGGGGTATTACGGTACTGCGGTTGTCACTGGTGTAGTGAGGGATGCTCTTCTTCAAATTTACGCAGCATAGATAAGCAAAATGAGGTATATAGTTGCAATGAATGGGGGGGACTATGTCTATCGCAAACGATAAGCCGGCCAAAAAGGCACGGTTGACGTAGAAAACCACGTGGAGAACGATGGGGTGTACTGTGCTAGGGCGCGGCGCCCCGCGAAGTCTTACCGCCAGGAAGCAAGGGTTCCAAGAGGCGTTATACAGACGGGGGGGGGGTTGAGGGGACCTTAGAAAATGTGTGACGGGAAAGGCTTTGTTTCAGACTTGCTTACGCTAGGTCTTTATCCTCTAGAACTTGGCATCTTTAGGTTAGGATTGAACCGAAATATAACTTAGGGATGAGTGGGGGAGGAAAAAAGACCTTCTCGCGTTGACTCCAAGAAGGGGAAGGGGGGGGAGAAGGGAAAAGATCGGTCAAAATTAATAACGCTTGGGTGCCGGGACAACTCCTTGACGAGGTGCATTTTAAAAAGATCGCGGCAGAGCTTCTCAGGGTCCGGTAGTATCAGGGAATAGAAACGGTGGGCCGTTTTAATTGGGGGGAGGGCGGGAGAATTTAACTCACGGGCTAGAGAGGGGCGGTTCGAACTTAAAAACGGAAAGAAACTAAAGAAATAGGTCACTTGCGGGCCCGCCCGGTTACGCGTGGAGAAGGAGGGGCGTTTACAAGAATGGGCAGGGTCGAAAAGACGAAAAGTGTAGGGGAACGGGGGAGGAGGACGGGGGAGATTGGCGGCGGCGGGGAAGGGGGGGAAGTGGAAAGGTGGGGCTAGAATGGGACGGATAGGGCGTCAAGGAAGCCGGAATCTCTCTCACAACAACACTTATCGAGGGAGAGCCTTGGACTTGCCGCAAAAAAAGAAGACCTACTAAACGACACCGGAGACTTCGCACAGAAGGTGCAAAAAAACGTCGACGCAAGGGCAAGAGACCGACGCGGGAGCAAGAATCACGGAGGGGGTTCTCTCCCCTAAATGGCGGACCGTACCGGGCGGAAGCCAAGACGAAGTGACACTGTGGAGTTCGCAGCGGCACAATTTCGCCACTACGAAGCAGGGGGTAAGGGAGGGGTTTCAAGTCAGACAGCGCGCCAAGGGCATCATCCGTTCCAGTCATCAGAATCCATGGAAAAAAAGCCGCCGAAGTGGTGTCACCGTGGCAAAAAAAGTACAAATTCCGGGGACGGACACCGGATGCGCGGGGACGGCAGGGGAAGACCTCGGGAAGGAAACGAAAGCACGCCGGAGCAGTCTCCTTTCACATAAGCCGCAGCTCGCTGATTTGTTAAGGAGGGGAAAAGAAGCCTCGTATAGGGGCCGAACGAGCATACTCCAGTTGCAAAAACACCGGACGAGACTCCATGAAGATCCAGAGGACCGTCTAATGAGCGCAGGGGGGAGATCATGGCGGAAGGGCGTTTAACGAGGGGAGCCGGCCAAAAGGGTTACAAACCGTGGGTAAGGAAAGCCCCACTAAACCCAAAAGCCCGTGACCAGAGTTTCAAGGGGGGGGATCGTTGAGAGGCTGACATAGGGGTGAACGGGAAATAATGCAAACCGCTAATACTGCCGATTGTTGCTCCATAAGAAAAGGATGCGAAAAAATGGAAAGCAATCTCAGCTCATAAAAAAGACCCGAAGCGAACGCACACCCGGTCAATCCCCGCCACTGAAGAAGTTGTTACTGGGATCGGAAGGCAAAACAGATGGCTCAGGCATCAGTCCAAGGACTAGATGAGGAGAGACTCGATCCGGTGGTTGCAGGGGAAGTAGAAAACAACGCTGCGCGCGGAACACCGTGGACCCTGAAAGACGCTGTACCAAAAAAAATCAGCGCTCTACCGCGGATAGCTATGACATTGGGGGGAAAGCCATCAGGCATTTCGCGCAGAAAACCTAACTCCGTCGGAACGAAGCTAAAAGGGAGACTCACTCACAAACGACTGGAAGCTAACTGACGCAGGTCCGCAGTTCAAAAACTTAGTTAAAAACAGGATTAAGACTGTCTGGGCAAGAAAACTAAGCCAACCCTGAACACGGGTAATAACAAGCAATATGCCACACATCCAAGTGCCGAAGAAGGTTCCTATCAAAAGGGAAACAAGTTGGGGCGCCACCGGTCAAAAAGCAAAAACGAGCCGAAGGAAAAACATGAACGCCACGCAAACTCAGGAGAGAACAGTGGGAAAAGTGGGGTCGAATCTATTTTCGCATTCTAAGAAAGAATGAGCCGCGCTTACTCTCCGCCGGATTTTAAAATTACACCTCTGTGAAAGTGCGAGGCAAAACGGGCTGACGTGAAATCTGCAACGAGTACCGCGACGACGGAGGGGGGTCCGCAAGGGGGGAGCTGTTTTGGGGATCCTGCGAATACTATCGGCAGGATGACACGTACGCAAAGGGAGTGGAAATTCAACAAAACAATCAGCCGCAAGTTGAAGGGCAGGGGCTCATGGCCGAAGTTACGTGCTTCCACGGATCATAAACGCTTGGAGGAAAGTACCTTTTTGTCGGGGGGGGACGGCGACGTCATCATACGCGGTGGGAAAGAACCGTCTCACCCAACACAACCCCCAAGTGTTGGGGGGCGCTGTCCGGGATTGCGACCGCTTGGTTACGCAGGGGAGAAAAAAAATCGGTCAGAAAATTTCTACATCGGGTAGAACGAAAAGCGGGGAGCATCGTCGAAGAAAACGCAGAGGGCAAGCGGCCGGGGGACGCGCAGGAGGGGAAAGTTTAACATAACGGGGTCCATGAACGGATTTTCCATGTCGCGAAAAGGACAGCACTGAAACGTAAGGGGTCAAATCGAGAGAAGGGTGTCCTCGCGGAGGGCCCGCCGCCGAGTCCCCAAGAAGAGACCGATAAATTGATGAGCTCTGCAAAGGGGAGCTCCCTTTTAAAACTGTAAAGCCTTCGGGAATTACCAAGCGCCTAGGATACTGCGCCAAAGGGCGCACGAAGGGCGTCTGAAGACTAAAGAGGGAACGGAGTGCTGCGAAGGCGAAAAGCCCGCTCATCTAGAGAAAAAAAAAAAAGTTCGACGCAGAGGAAGCAACTAGGGTTTACCCGACGAGGGGTTGCGCGAGAACTGCCGGGTACACACGTTGGGCGCCCGGGAATGACGAGAGGGAATCGGAAAAGAAAAAAGCCCCAACCTCCGCAAGACCAAGAACTGGAGGGCTAAGATAAGTCGGACGCAAGGTTTGGTGTCTGCGCTATAACCCTCACGGGAATGGGGCCACAAGCGCCATTCACGGAGCGCGGAGTTGCGAAAAGTATTAGACCTCTGAGCTTCTACGAACCCGTCTTGTTGGGGGGGACCCGGTAGGCAAAAAGGCCTTCTGGAGAAGGGATGAAAAGAAAAAGAAACACATCATAGCCGCGCCATGTTTTCACATAGAGGAGAAAGAGGGAGGAT
>Ga0179593_1308075_pt1 | contig 13860 bp, 19 predicted proteins | sample CZODoug2_1_08_16_FD_185931 | JGI IMG/M metagenome (GOLD analysis project Ga0179593, IMG submission 185931) | Vadose zone soil fungal communities from Angelo Coast Range Reserve, California, USA - CZODoug2_1_08_16fungal (PacBio error correction) | ecosystem: Environmental > Terrestrial > Soil >...
GCTCATCCTCTGCTCAAGGTGTCGAGCGGGGTGACCCAGGGGTCTAAGTTGATAGAGAGAAGTGGAAAAGGAAAGGGGGTAGGGAAAGAAGGAAAAGTCACTCCAGTCTTGATGTTTACCAAGACAGGCCCGAAGGGGAAAAAAATGGTTGAAAGAAGCCGGGAAGGACAAAACAAAAAACGGACCGCCACCTCTGCTGGCTAATACGAAAGGGGGCTACAGGGGGAAAGGGGGGGGGCGGGGAACGAGATCTGACTGGAAGGGGAAGGGAAGAGAACGAAGGGGACCTCGCAGAGACTTTGCCTCGTCGGTCAAAACTGAGGCAAACCAATCAAGGTCTCCTATGACGGGGGGGAAGAAAAGAGGAGAAAGGGCGGAAGGGAGCAGCGGCAAGTGATGTTATCTGCTGGAAAAAAAAAGAGGAAGCTAAGAAAAAGGATTGGGAAGGGTTTCTCCGGGAACTGACGAACAAGAACAGGAACAAGAGAAATCTTTCTTCCAAAAAAAAAAACTGAACTTTCTGACACTAGGGTGGAAAAAGGGGATGGGATGAACGAATCTCCATCGGAAAAAGAAAAAAACAACCAGAACCCAAGGAAAAAGGCAAATCCACCGAGCGGGGACTCACCTCGTCCTACTCAACCTATGTCGAAGAAAAACTACACCCGAAACGCAGCCCGCGGACCCAAGAGACAAACCGGCGACGGCCGGGAGGGGACGGGGGAACTGGTATTTAAAAAAAATCAAAGATCTTGAGGAACGTCCGGAAAAGAGGAAACAAAGGTAAAAGGGTGTGCGAAAAAGGGAAAAGGGGAAAAGTAAAGAAGCAAACGGGAGGTAGTCCAAGAGATTTCATGGTGATCGACGTTGCTGACTCCGGGAAAAAAAGTCTTATGCAAAACCCGCCCCGGACACCACGAGGGGAAAGAAAATGGGAGGAAGGAGGGAGGGAACCTCACTCACCGGTCCCCACACGTCCTGCTTAAGCTGAAGCGCTTTACGCCGAGATGGAAAAAAAGAGGGGGACGTTAAAGGATAACAACACAGGCAGAGACGTAAGGGAAGGTAGCACAATGCTAGTACCTCAGCGGGACCAGAGGGGTACTGTGAGAAAGACCTGGGTTGAGGGGGGGAAAAAAAAAAGAGGACAAACCAAAACAAGATGTGGCGGGGGGGAAGGAAGAAAAAAAAAAACCAAAAAAAAACGAAATGAAAAGGGGGGTTGCAACAGTATCCCTAAACCAAAAAAAAACCTGGTTGTGTTCGAAAAAGGGGGAACATCACCTGACGCAAAACAGACAAAGCCCGACCTGAGCAAAGGGGAGGGGAGGGTGGTGTGCGAAGGAATTCTCGGAAATTCCTAAGACCCCCCGACATGGGGCAGGAAGAGGGGGGAAGTCCATGCCCCCCGCAAGGAAAAGGAGAAGACGAAAAAAGTTAGGGAAAAGAGGGGGGAGGCAAACCACACTCGCTGGTCCTTCCAAAAGCAAGGAGATCAAAACAACAACAAGGGGGGGGGGGAAGGAGGAAAAAGAGAGGCTCCGACGCTAATTAGCACTTCCGAAGATAGACCAAGGAAGGGTAAGAAAGGGCCCGGGTCCACGACGGGAAAAACACCACGAGGGAATGGACTGGCTTTTACTTCCCTAAAACAAAACAGTCAAAACCCTCAAGATTGTACCTTGGGAGGAAGGGGGAACGAAGCGGGGTAATCAGCTGTCATAAAACTGGTGACCATCCTGCCAAAGACAAAGCGACGGGGGGGCTCGGTAGGAAAAGGGAAAACAAGCAACATTTCTCCCAGAAAAAAAAATCCAAGAAGTTGTCTTGCACAGTGGGGGGGGGTAAAAACGCGAGGGACACAGGGGGCGGCAACTAATAGTATTCAAAACGAGAGGGCTAAGTAACTGGCCTTTGAGCGCCCAAAGGGGGAAAGAGAACGCTTTGGGCCGGGGAAAGCGTCCACCAAGGTGGGTAGAACATGCCAAGAACGAATACCAAAACCTGCCCATTCAGGGGTGGGGCGCCTTCCAAGAACGTACTGGGGGGGGACCAATCCTGCGAATCAAAAGGAGAAAGACCAGGGGAAAAGGGGTCCCCCCGGGACTAGGTTCCGAACGGGGCGTCTCTCCAGGGAACTCAGGGGAGACACCAAGTGAAGGTGTTATTGGAAGAAAAAAATCTATAAAGGTCAACCCTTACGGGAAGGACTAATTGTAATCCGCGCAAGGTATCGAAAAACAAAAGAAAAGGAAAGGAATAGCCGTCTATGGGCCTCGGCGGACGCGAGAACCACTGGGGGGGGGAGTTACTCGGGATACGGGAAGGGTCCCCAAGGGGTGGAAGTACACATATACGTTGAAGACTACAAAAAAGGAGATTGCTTTGTAAGGAAGGGCGCTCAGGAGAAAAGGATCATTGCAAGAGATGGAAGGAAAGACTCGGCTGAGAGACCGCGACGGGACCTGTACGCAGAACCTGGGTTTGCGAGGGTTGAGCTCTGGGGTTTTTAAACAAGCTGTCGACCGAAAAAGAGGGGGGAAGGGCATAACCAAACCAACGAGCCTATAAAAAAAACGGAAGCGCTAACTCTAAAGGCTGAAAAAAAGGAGAGGATGCCCCCTGAGGCAACTGAAAAAGGGAATGCGCAAAAAACGCATAAGGACAGAATGAATCAACTGTAGGCTAGGGAAGGGAGGGAGGAGGAGAAAAAGAAGGTGTAGCTTGATCGGGCTAAACCTGAAGAAGAATGATCTCAGGTACAGCCAAGACAGAAAAAAAATCTCGCGTGGGCCCCGAATAGGTCTACGAATCCAAGGGAAAAAGAAAAAGGGGGGGTCAGTCAACTGGGTCAGAATTGGGATTAAAAATGAGGCCAAGGCCAGACGGGGAACTTTGGGTAGCGTAATCAAGTAAAGAAACCAATTTGGGTGAGGTAATGAAAAAGAGGCGAGGAAGGGGGAAAGGGGAGCATTAGGATAAAAAACCAAAACCCGGGGGGGGAAAAAATGACCCAGGGTGGGGAACGGAAAAAGAAAGGATTGCATACAAAAAGGAACCTACGGGAATTGTGAAAGCAGTAAGTTAAGCGTGGCAAAAAAGGTCGTCGGGGGGGGGGTATAGGATGGACAATGAGACGGAAAGGCAAAAACACCCAACATGCAGAATACGGTGTACAAGAAGGGGGCACGCAGGGACGGGGGGAAGTGGAAAATGGAAAAGGAAAAAAGACAGGGTCAAAGGTGGAGAGTAAAGGAAAAAAAAGGAGGAAGTTTTGGTTGGGCCTGGGGGGGGGGATATTTTCATGGCACGCACATTTCAGACAAACTGGAGAGCTCTGGGGAGGGGGTCAAAAAAAAAGGTGTTCACGGAAAACTCGGCAAACTTGAAGAGAAAAGCCTCGAAATTGGGGAAAAGCATGACAACGTGTCAAGTTGGGGTGACATTGAGGATGGGCGAATCGTTGGAGAAACTTCGGAGACCAAAAAAACAGAGGGTGTGGGGGTGTAAATCCCTTTGGGCAGAGGAAGAGCCCTAATCCAAGGCAACAAAGGGGAATAAAAACGTGAAACAGTCTGGGGGGGGTTTTAAAGCTTCCAGAAGGGAGAAAGTTTACCGGAGGAACACGGTCGGCTGTGCGAAAAAGACTAATATCGGACAGGGACCACTGCCTTGTCAAAGGGGGAGAAAATTCACAAAGGAAATAGGTTAGGGAGCAGGGACTTGACAAAGGGCCTATTACTTTCAGAGGGGAGGTAGGCCTAGAAAATATGGGGGAAAGGAAGAAAGCTGTGGTACGAAGCAAACACGTAGAAAAAAAAAAATACAGAGAGGTTCGGAAGATGGCCGAACCATGTCAAAGCCAGAGCCTCATTAAGGATCGATCCAAAAAAAAAAAGAGGAAGGAAACTACGTAGAAAAAAACTGAATCCGGCAACCAGGGGGAATACAAAAAATATGGGAAGACAACAGGTCTAAAAGGGGAACCAAGGTAATCAGAAAAAGGGGCACGAGAATCTTGAGAAAAATTCGAGCTCGATATACGGGCGGTGACCTTTAGGGATTGCCGAGGACCGGAAGAAGCACGAAAAAGAAAATCCACACCGTTAAAGGATTAAGAACAGTTCAGAAACAAGAGCAGGAAAGGGGGGGCTGCACCTCCGGGAAGGGATGAAAAGACAGGTCTTAGGAGGGGGGGGATACGAGATATGACGGTAAACCGTAACCCTGCGCTGGCGGCAGCCAACCTCAAAAAAAAACAACCAAAAAAACAAAGGAGGGGGGAGGTTACTATCAGAAGAAAAAGGAGGGCTGGGAAAAGCAGCGCTATCATGTTACTCAAAACAGCGAACCAATAAAAAGAGAAAACGAAGAGAGGGGACGGAGGTAACTGAAAGACAAACAACTAAAAGAGAAAAAAGAACTGTGGGGGGGGGAGAGGGAAGGGAGTAAAAAGACGCGGGGTGAGTCGTCGAACCACACAGTACAGTCCTAAGAGAAAGGTAAAACCCATGCAGGGAGAAACGGGGGGATCTATCCTGCAGGAAAGGGAAAGGTTAAAAGTGGGAGTTAACGTGCTGCTCTAGCAAATGGGATTGGAAAAAAAGGGGCTCCTATGGACCAAAAAGAAACACGTGAGAACAGAAGGCACAGGAAGGGAGGGATCTGGGGCGGTCCCTCTGTTCGAAAAATGGATACCATTCCAACTAAAGGGTGTAGAACAAAAAAAAAGGGATGCCCCCGGTACATCCGTGCAAGAACGAAAAAAAGGGGATCGCAACTACGGTCCCAAGGAACCCGAAATGGACGACAAAGGGATTCAAAGTAGTACAAGGGTCACCCCAAGAAGGGGGACAGCACAAAAAAAAAAAAGGGCTTCATGAGATGGGGACAGCCATCTCCAGAATTTAGATTCCATGCATTGTGGCCCCGTGGGGTAAGGTGGGGGACTGGTAATAGGATTGAAAAAAAGAAGGGGGGGGGTTAAAGGCGGGAGGAAAAGGTTTCTACATCGGAATGGGAGACCTTGAGTATCAATGCCAACAAGGGGTGGAAACTGTTAGGGGGGGAAAAAAAACATACTTCGGAAATCGGGGTCGGGAAAAGGGAACAGGACAGCACCAAGGTGGCGACTCTTAAAAAGGGGGAAAAAAGCAGAAAAGGGTTGCTATGTCTCACAAAGAGCACATGGGTGGAAAAAAGGGAGAAATAACAAAAGGTCAGAGAGACACTTAACAGGGGGATTAGAACATTTCAAAAAGGGAAGGTAAAAATTTGGTGCGGTTTTAAATGGAAAAAAGGAAAATAAACTCGAAAAGCCGCGAGGAACAAAAGGAAAAAAACGCCATACCTGCCCGGTCTTCAAAAAAAACTCCAAGGGGGGAGGGGGTGGAAGAAAAAGAAAAAAACGCGCATCATGGGGGGTCAGAATTGGGGAACAGGGGGTTACCAGGTCGTAATGAATCGCCGGTCAATTCCGAAAAAAGATCTGGCTTAGAGTGGAGAAAAACAATTTGGAAAGACTTTAAGGAAGGGACAATAAAACAGACCTGGGGAAGAAAGTACAGCACCAGTAAAAAAAAGGCCATTCCTGACGGAGGACTAACATGAAGAGGGGGAAAAGTAAACTGGTAAAAAGGAAGGGGCGGAAGAGCAGGGGGATTCGGCAATTCAGGAAAGAAGAAGAAAACTAGCGTCCGGGCGCGCAGGCTAGGCCATCAATACCAACTCGACCTTGGGGAAGGGGGGATCACCGAAAGGGGAAAATCCGGCCGGAAACAGGCAAAAAGGTGGGGGATCCCTGAGGGGAGAGAGGAAAATGCAAAGTCGGGGGAGTTTCCGTGGGGGGTGTCTCAGGGTGTCTCGGGGGAAACGGTTTGAGACAAAAAAAGGAAGAGGACAAAAGGAGAGGAAATGAAACTGACCTAAGAATTGACTACACCGCTAAAACTGGGAATCGGGTCAGTAAAGGGAGGCAATGGAGTCTGGGGAGGGAGGGGAAAAAGCGGAAAAAAAAAAGGCACCATAAAAACTGGAACGGTGTTGGGGAGGGGAAGAAACCCAAAAGGGGAACTAACAACTCTCCGGGAACACACTCCCCTCCCCGAAAAAAAACAGAAGAAAAACCCAAAAAAATAAACTCGGACCGGACCGGAGGGGGGGGAAGGAGGGGGGGTGAGGGGGGGGGGAAAGAAGACGCAAACGTCCTGCTCTTCGCTGACTTCCGAGAAAAGGGGGTTTCAATGAGGGAAGGAAGGGGGACCCGTGAAAAAAAAACGTGGAAGGTGTGCAGAAAGGGTCCAGGGGAGGGAAGTCTAAAATAAAACGGCTCCCCGAAGTCGGTCCGGAAGTCGAAACGGTACTATCACACCTTGGGTGGGGGGGGGGGGCAAAATCTAAAAATAGGGAACAAAAACCAAACCAAAACAAAGAAAAAAAAAGGAGCGGAGGAAGGAGAACAGACAAGATCAGTAAAGGGGTGGGAAAAAAGTGACGGGGACACAAACTGGATCAAAAACCGGTCCCGGGGGAAGGATAGGGGTGAAAAAGGCAGAAAAAGGAAAAAAGTCCCAAGCAAAAAAGGGCAATTGAAGAGATAAAGGGTTAGAAACTGGTAGAAAACTGGGCACCCGTGGGGGGGCTTTTATGCCCGGGATGCAAAAATCTTCCAGGGGGGGGGGGGGGGACAGAAAAAATTCGGGGGGGTCCAACACCAAAGCGCCAAGGAAACCTAGAAGAAGATTACTGGGGACCAAATAATTACAACAATACAATGACAGGAATCGGAAAGAGAAAAAATTCGAAAAAAAAAGGGGCACGGCGGTTGGGGAAAAAAAATTTGAGGGGGAGAAGGCTCGGACTTCACTCCCCAGTGCCACTGACCCGCATCTCGGAGGTGGGACTGGTCCAGGAAAATTCAAGAGCAAGGGGGAAAACGCACCATCGGAAAGAGGGAGCAGAAAACAGCACGATCGAAACGGGAGGAAACAAGCCCATCACCTAAACAACAAAAAGGTTAAAAGGTATTAAGGAAAGGTAAGACATAAAAAAAAAAGCGAGCTGGGGGAGGAGGGGCTGGAAGAAGGGGTATCTGACTGAGAGGCACCTTTCTGGAATTGCAACACCCTTTTGGAGGCAGGAGTGCAAAAGGGGGAGGGTTGAAAAAAAGAACGGGACCGCGACATGCCCAACCCATGCTAAGAACGAGTGGTGTCGCAGGTCGTTATGTGGAGAGAGAATGTTCACATCAGGGGAAGGAACTCAGGTGCAAAAAACCGAAGCTCACAGTTGTGACCACACATCGGCAGGCAGGGGCAACAAACGGGAAAATTCGTCCGGAAAGGAAAAAAAAACAAACTGGGTCTACCCCAAAAGGGGACACTTCCTCCCATGCTGGGGACCTGGGGGGGGAGAGGGGGTGTGGGGGAAAAAAAAAAAAAGACCAGAAACAAAGATTCGATGAAATCAGCAACGAACAGGCGGGGAAAAGGGGCTCTGCCCAGCAAGAAAAGGAAGAAAAACCATGAAAAACTGGATCTAATGTTGGGGCTAAAGCTTTCCCTGGGAACACACCTGGAAAGTACAAGTCTGAAAAAAAAGCATTGACGAAAGAAAGGGGGAAGGAAAAAGGAGGGGGGGGGGTGGGGGGTGAACATACGGCCCTGGAAAACCATAAAGAAATATCACCCGAGGGGGGGGAATGGTAGGAAAAGAGGGGGAAAATCGAGGAAACGCTCAAAACCAAAAAGTACCACGAAAAACCAGGGAACCATTCACACGGTGGATTCTCACTCAATGAAGAGTAAAAAAGTTGAAAGGGGTCACTTAGAGGAACCAGGAAGGGGGGAAGGGGGAACTGGGACCTCGGAATTATAGATATGCCAGCTCAAAAGATAATTAGGGGGCGAATTATTCAAGGGAGGGGAGGTCTGCGCCAACGGGGGGTGTAGGTTTATTGAAGGGGAGGCACCTGGTGGGATTACGCGAGTAATACTGGGGGTGGGGACCCCACAGGGAGGGGGTGCCAAGCATGGGGGTAGAAGAAAAGGTCGAAGTATTAAGAAAAGCTGAACTTCCCAAACCGTAACAGAAACTGAGCTCGGCCTCCTGTCGGCGGGGGGAAAACCCAAAGCGGGGGGGGGGGAAGAGCGGAGCACTCTTTGGCGGAAAGAAGGTGGTAGCCAAAACATGACCATACCCAGGGGAGCGCTCCGCCCAAAAGAAATTTAGGACAAACCTGCCCGGAACTACCCGCCGGAGCGTTCCCACAGATCTGTCTAATAGGGAAGTAAAAGGGGGGGGAGAATGGGGGTGTGCATTTACTCAACCAAGGGCGCGCCACCGAAAGGGGAGGTGGAGACGGGGAAAGATCTGGTGTCTGAAGTCTTGTAACCAAAAAGGGGGACTTCAAAGCACAGCGAAACCAAAAAAATATTCTACAAGTGGGCCGGGTTACGAAAGAAGTCCTTCCAGGGAAAGGGACGTGGGAGAAAGGGAAGGGGAAAGAACTGTTTGCTCAAAACGGGGATAAAAAAAAGGTGAAGGACTATTCAACAGGTCTGGGACTCGTAAAAATACAAAATTTTCAAACGTGATAAGGGGTGGGGGGAAAGCACCATCAACATAGGTTAAATCTATGTAAATACACCCCTTCTGCCCAAGGGGAAAAGGGGAAACGGAGGGAAAAAAAAAAAAAACACGATGAAAGACCGTACTAAAGCCAATTGCAGCAGATAAAAAATGTTAGGGACAAACCGGTGAATGGTAGGAGGGAAAAGTACCTGGGGACCTCTCATATCATCGGCCCATTACGGTTCGCCTGGTGTTGAAAAAACGAAAACATGGGAAAAGGCGCATGGGTTCCTCTCAACGGGGGGTGGGAAAGCAAGATAAATTGTCCATGTGGCAGCGGAAAAAAAAAAAGATGTTCACGGGCCAGGGGAGGCTTTTTTCACTAAAAGATTCGCCATGCGGGTCACCTTAAAAGAGGGAGAAAAAAGGGGTCGGGGGGGAAAACAGTTCACGGGTGTCTACAGAAACGAACTACAGAAATAGACAGGGCCCGCCCGGTAAAAAAGAGCCCGGGGGGGAACACATTGAGGGGGGGGAAAGTTATCTGGATCAAGTGCGCCTCGGGAAGTGGGGGAGGAAAAAGTGCTCTCGCCGCTGAACCAACAAAAAAGAGTCTTCTCACTTCAAGCCCGGCCCAACACGGGAACAAAAAAGAGGGGGTTTCGGGTCTGCCGTGTGACCGCAACCGTTCTTGGTCGGTGTCAGAACCCCGGCTACAATGGGAGGCCGCTGGGGGGGAAAATTGTCGTTGCAAAAAGCCCATCGTGACAAGTGTTGTGAAGTCCAATCGGGAACCTGCAATTCTGGGAAAAATCAGATCTGTAAAAATGAAAAAGTTCACACCAAAACTTAAGTGTCCCATCGGACCAACACGAACAGGGGGGATAAAAAGGGAGCCTGATGTAGAAAAAAAGGGCCGTTAAATACCTAGTGTCATTGGTTTTTCCACAGCGGCTGGAAAAAATCACCCAGGAACCTCGGAAAGGTCCTCTCAAAAGACAACAGAATCTTCTCAGAGAGACCCGTGAAAAAGGTATCTCGGCGGGGGAATAGGGGGGGTTGACACATGACAAAGCTGTAGTGGGGGAGGGGCCCTGAGTGCAAAAAAACGAATTAAAACACGTTTAAGATTGGGGGAGGGATAAGACAAAAGAAGAGTACCTCCTGGCTACCCATTTGAAGGAAGAACATTATCTCAGAGGGGGGGGGGCAAAAAACGAACGTGGTCCCCTTCAAGAATCTTATTGTCCGTTATCGGGAACAAATTAGGAGGGGAGAAGAAGAGGCAGAGAGAGAAGAACCAAACCCCACAAAAGTTATATTGAAAAAGATATAAGTCACAGGATAACTTCAGAAAACTCCAGGGAACCAGCCCTGAAAATCTCTCAAAACGAGGAGTCCGTAGAAAAGGAGGGGATGTCACAATCCAGCGAAGGGGCCGGAGGACCTGTGGAGGAAAAGCCTAAAATGAATGTCAACTGGGGGCATCTTTCCTACAAGCAGGGAAGTGTCCCGCAGTCGAGGGCAAGGAACCGGAAAAAGGGAAGGAAAGACGGGGGGAGGAAAAGGGAATCGGTACATGGGGGGGGACGGAGTGGATCGGAAGAAAATGAACAACAGGTCCGTGGGCTCATGAGCGAAATCTTTCACTAAAAGGACATACACAAGATTAAAGGATCAGAACAAAGGTACGACAAACCTGGAGGGAAAACTTTCCTTGCAAAGGGTTTCATAAAGGGGAGGAACCATAAAAAAAAAAAAATGGAATCGGAGACGCATTTCCCCGAAAAGACGCCCACACCCTACATCCTTCAAAAAGAGGTGATGGCACCATAACCTGAAAAAGAGAAGGGGGGGACATCCGGTGTCTTGTCTGACAAACCTAAAAGGACCTAGTCAAAGCGCAGAAGAACCAGAGGGGTGGGGGGCAAATTGTGGAAGGGGTTAAAAATGATGAAGGGGGGTGTGGGGGGAAAAAAATTTGTCAGAAAAGGGAGTTTGCCGAACAACGACTGGGACTCCAGGGGAAGGGAATCAAAAGCCAAAATTTTGTAAAACGTGAAAGGGGAAAAACAAAACCCCTTTTGCAAAAAAAAACGTGTCTGACGGACACGTTTAGACGAGGAAACAGGAAAAAGGGGGGGGTCTCAACAAAAAGGACGGGGACCCGAGGAACTGGGCGAGGCTGTAGCAACAGTTAACTCGACAACAAGAACTCAGTGTCAGGAATCGACAGAAGGAGTGCCTGGAAAGGGGCAACATTCAGATCATTCCACAGGAAACATTTGGGGGATGGTTAATGACTACGCGCAAAACGTCCATCGAATATGAAAGGACCAGAACGACAGAAAAAAAAATTGGCGGTACAAAAGTCCACGTAACGCGACAATGATCCCGGAGAAAAGAACTGTTCTCAATCTGTTGTGTTGGTGACTCGGGGGGGGGACCACGGGGGGGGGGAACAGTGGTAAAGGGGGGGGTCCAAGAATTAGAGAGAGTGGGGAATTGCCCGAACTTCCCAGTATGCATGGACAGGTGAACAAAAAGGAAACGAGACACGTTTGCAAATCAAAATCAGCAGAAAAAAAGCTACTGGCTACTGCATTAGAAAGCCATTGGTGTCCATAAAGAACGGCGAAGGAAAAACTAGCGGAAGGAGTCTTGATGACAAGGGTCGGAAAAAAAGAAAGAGAGACAAACCGGCTTGCAAGCTCGCCAAGGGACACTCAAAAACGCACAGTATAGGGTCAAAGAGCGAAAGGCGTGCAAAAAACCGGGGAAGGAGGGGGGGAAGGGGAGTCATGGGGGGGGTCAAACTTCAAACAGGAAAATCTAAAATAATCGGTTGTCGGTCCAGAGTCTACCAACGGGAGCAATCACTCCGGTGCAACAAAAAAAAGAAGAAATCAAGAGGAAGGGAGAAAAAAAAGGGGACTAACGCAAGGTTGCAAAGCCTCGCTCGGAAACGCAGAAAAAACGCTGGCAACCCTCCGTGAATAGCACGAGAGGTCCCAACCCAAACACAGTCACGACTCAAAAGGCAGGGCAGAAAAAGAGAATGGTACCAAAACTCCAAAATAAAAAACAGCAGAAGACGGAGATAAACAATGCTCAAATTGGTTGCACCGTCCAGATCTAGTCAAAAAGAAGAGGGAAGTTTAAGGAAAGAGGGAAGAGAAAGCACAACGGGTGCAAAGGGGGTACGCCCGTTAAAAATCCCTCACGGTTCGAGGTAAGGGATCCCCGACATGACAGACGTCCGCCAAAAAGCGGCGGGGGGGAAAAAGGGGGGGGAGTGCGGGGGGGCTCAAAGGGGAAAGGCCGGGGGTAAAGACAACACCAAGCAGTCCCAATCTGGACCGAATTCTGCATCAAATGGCCTTCCAAACCAGGGGAAATCCAAAAAAATATCCCAGTCGGAAAAAGGGGTAAGAAGGAACTTAAAAAAGAAAAGAAGTCCGAGTCGTCCGCCGCAGGGAGAAAATTCTAGAAAGGGGGGGAACCCAACTCACCCATCGAAAGGGATGTGTAAGGGAATTCCACGGCGTAAGGAAAAGAAAAGGGGGGGGACTTCACCTGGAAAAAGGGTAGGAAAAAGATATTCCGAAGCCCAGTTGAGCTAGGTCGGGTCGGAAAAAAAAAAATCTAAGTGCGAACAACCCAAAAAACCCTGAAAAAAATTCGGTATGCCAAGGAACTCGGAATCCAACGTTGTTCAAAAAGAAAAGTGCAAAGCGAGGGGGGGGCCCAAAAAAAAGGAGTTATTTGTGGGGGCTTGCCGAGCGCGCACCCAAAATTCGCAAAAGGAACCCAGGGGAGAAACAGCCCTTGGAAGGGGAAAAACAAAATCTTAGAAAAAAACAACAAAAAAACGTAGGGTTAAGGAAGAAAAAAGATTATAAAAAAAGAGGGGGGGACGAGCCCATCGGCGTGGGGGTAACGAATTGCAAATACTGAAAGTCTCGGTCGACTGTTCTGGCATACAAGAAAGGGGACGGAAAGCTCAGGGGGGCCGAGTTGAGTAAACACAAACGTAGAGAATCATCTCCAGATGCATCATAACTGCAGCAATTTGCGGACAGGGGCGAGTCAGGAGCAGCAGGGGAGAGAAAAGGACAAGAGGGGGGGGGGGGGGGGGTGCCGAGTAACTCAGAGGAAAGTTCCTGGATTGAAAAAAAGGGTTCTTGCAAACAAAAGGCAGAAAGAAGGGGGGGGACCTCCACTAAGGGGAAATGAAAAAAACACATCGTGCTGGGGGGGGTCTGTTCCAAACCAGACCCACCTAAGGCACCGCTCCCTAAAACTGACCGGGACTGGGGGGGGGGGGACTTGAAATGGACGCATAGGAAACGCGGACTTAATTTGGGGTGAACCAACCAAACATTGGAAAAACGGAGAGGAGGAGTGCCGCCTCAACAAAGGACTTCACCGTGGTGGGTGCCCACCTGACAAAGTGAATCCCCATGCACAAAGAACAGCACAACGGGTTCCAGGAGGAAAGGGGGAGAATGGACTGGAAGGGGACGGAGACTCAATGGACCTCACACCCTTGGGATCACTTTCTTCCTATTTCACCGGTTGTCTTGGTGCCCCGACCCCGTCCCGAAAAGGAATAGAGGGGAAAAGTCGTCCTGGGAAAAAAAATGGAAACCACCGCAAAGCAGTCAAAATTCAGGGGGAAGGATCTTTAACGACTGTGAAATAATGCGAGTTTGGAGTTGGGGTGTGTTCTGAGAAAGAGGACAAGGGTGAGGAGGGGGACGTCCTTAAAAACAAACCTAACCGTCGTGTGAAGGTTCTTCTTTTACATCAGGGCAATCTCGACGGAGGCAACCGTAACAGGAAAACGGAAAAAGGGGAGAAGATCAGGGAGGGGGGGAAAGCTGGTCGTCAAAAAAGTGGTCATAAGAGAGGAACAATCGTTTTTTGCCAGCAAAAGTGGGGCACTGACTACGCCGAGGAAAAAAAACATACCAAAAAGCCCGTAAGGGGCATATGATGCTACCGAGGGGGCCGTGCAAGAGGGCCTTCAAAGGAGGGAGATCCCAAACCCTGTAGAAGACTCGCATACTTGATTAGTTTCTCACCTTGAAACGCGAAAAAAAGTTGTTAAGAGAATAGGGGAAGGGAGTGAGAGGGTGAAACTGAACTGGGGGAAAGACAGCATCCCTCACCAGACCCGCATACCGGAATCGAAAACCGAGTACTCTAAGCAAGAGGGGAAGAAAAGGGGGTACGTGAAAAGGGGAATCTTTTGGCAAAGATCGAAAAAAAGCTCTTCACGCAGGG
>Ga0179593_1332407_pt1 | contig 13860 bp, 17 predicted proteins | sample CZODoug2_1_08_16_FD_185931 | JGI IMG/M metagenome (GOLD analysis project Ga0179593, IMG submission 185931) | Vadose zone soil fungal communities from Angelo Coast Range Reserve, California, USA - CZODoug2_1_08_16fungal (PacBio error correction) | ecosystem: Environmental > Terrestrial > Soil >...
GTCACAACCGTGCACTAGACGGGAGGGGCAAACGAGAAACAAAAAAAAACAGGGTCAAAAAAGAGAACGAGCATCCTGCAAAAACAGCCCATACGGAAAACGGGAAGAAGATAATACGATGGGGGGGGAGAACATAAAAATACTAAAGGATCAACAGGTTGTCAAAAAACTCTCAGGAAATCGCATAACAAAAAAAAAAAAAAAAACCCCCACACACGAAAAAAACAAACACAAAAAAAAAACCAAAACAACCCCCAACCCAAAAAAAAAACAACAAAAAAAAAAAAAAACCACCAAACAAAAAAAAAAAAAAAAAAAAAAAAAAAAAAAACAAAAAACAACCACCCAACAACACCCCAACCAAAAAAAACCAAAACACCCAGAAAACCAAAAATAAAGACCTAACTACAGGAGGAAACGCAGGGGAATGAGATTCGCAGGAAACTGGAAACTGAAGGGAGATGCGCGCAGATCGAAGAAGGCCGAAGGATACTAAACTGTACATCGTAGGCACAGCTATCCGAAACCCAATACACAGAGCTACTGTAAAAAGGATGGATCCGATGTGCGGATGGAGGATCCGCCTTGGGGGAGGGAGGGGGCGGGGGGGGCTAGTGCTCGGAAAAGTTGTCCGGGCAATACCTGCAATCCATGCCGGAAACAGAATCTTCTTGGTCTTAGGACACCCTACTCTGGAGAAGTCAGCAGCCTTAGAACTCGGCAAAGACCCTCCCTAGGGGGGGGGGGGGCTCATACGGCAAGGGGGGTGCATGGGGGTCCTCACTCAAGAAAAGTTTTGGAAAGAGAATGAAGCTGCGCGGAAGGAATGGAACATGGTGAAGTAGAGGGTGGCATATACATAAAAACACAAAAACTTAGGAAAGGGGGAAGAAAACACCTGATTGCCATCCCACCAGCCTAGTAGTTGAGAAAAATGATCAGTGACAACAGTTGAGGAAGAGGGAGAACAAAAAACTACTATTCCCTAAAAAAAGGAGGACTTTTTGAACTATATGCGATGCTAGCCAATCCAATGCTTGGAGTGAAGTCAAACAAAGTAGTGGAGGGGGCTAGGGGTCAGTGAGGGTAGGTGGAAGACTCAAACAAACTCTTTCAAACTTCACGAACGAGGACATACATGACAAAGGGGGGGTGCGCGTGCAGACGTGGTAAGGGATCTGGCGTAATACAAAGGAGCAGTTATCTAGAATAACCCTCTGAAAAGGGAAGGTCAGGCAGGAAATGGTCAACCTGCGTGAGCAGAAGTACAGTGGTTGGGGGGGGACCAGGTTTTGGAAGGAAAGGGAATTCAGTGGAAATTGTGGGGGGGTGTGTGTGGGTGAGGCGGGCCATGGGGATTGCCACTGAAATCAACGTGGTTTCTTTGAGCGGCTGTGAACGTAAGCTGAGCCGAAGCGGAGGACCCACTTTGGAGTTGAAGGAGAGCCCGCAGAGACAGGGGGGATTTGTAACCTCGTGGGCAGGCGCAGGCAACTTGAAACAAGGTTGGCACTCTCAAGGAGAAATTGAAAAAACGAGGGTTCAAGCACAGAAATTCAAGACCAAAGCGTAAAATAAGAGCCAGAGGGGTACAATAAAAGGGTGTTACAGGAGGAAAAAAGGGCACTCCCTACAGGGGGGGATAGAGTCAACGTCATAAAGCCGAAAGAAAGTGAAGAAGAAGCATTTAGGTGTACACTTCACAAGGAGTAAAGAACAGGGCGTCTCCCGAGGAGCAAAGTTGCCGGGGGGAAAATCGTCACAATGATCGACAGGCAACGCGAGGCAGCCAAACGGGCAAGGGAAAAAATAACCTGAAAGTGTTTCATGGAGTGATTATTACGGGGAAGGCGCGCATGTGCAGATCAGGGTTTGCGCAGAGCAAGAACAAAGGGGACAAGGGTCCTGGTAAACAAAAGATGACAAGATCGCTGCCACGGGAGGAAGGAGGAACGACGTAGCGCGGGGGAAAACCCATCAGGCGGACGGTTAGTAATACCCCTGTGAATCTCATGCAAGAGAGGATTGTTGACAGGCACAACAAAGGAACAGGACGCGTCGGCGGCAGGGAGAGGAAAGAGTATTGGCAAAAGTAACTTCATGAAACAAGGAAAAAACGAGGAAAATCTGCAAGGAAAAGGGTGAGGCCCGATGGCCAAGGGCTTGGGGGTTTTGGGGCTGTGATACGGGGAAAAATTCTCCAATAGCCTACGGAAATACTCCTTACTTTAAAGGCCAGTTCGCCTCCTGAATATAAGCCTGAGAAACAACTCGCGGAAGGGAGGGGCTGAATGTCTGGAACAAATTGACGTCAGAGAGTAGGAAGGTGATCAAACCTCATTAAATATGCGTACGCGACCACGATAAAGGGGTCCGGCAATACAAAAGGGCCAAAAGGGCCACGACTCAGAAATTAAGAAGGCAATGTGAGAGCCATGCGAGAAACGGTAACTACCTCGGGAGGATCCGACCACACCCGGACCGCAAGCAAAGATCAGGCGGGGAGCCACCCCCTCCGGATGTGATGCGTAACAGGAGTCACTCCGTAGTAAGGCTCAAGACCATTAAAACGGGGAAAAACAGAGGTGGGGAGCAGCAGGGTGGTCTGTGGATGGGTGAAAGGGCACTGTAAAGAAGGGATCCATCGTCCCTCAAGTGAAATCAGGCTTGCGGTGTCCCTGTCTAAAGGGAAGGAATCCCTGGCTGTAAATCTAGACTCACCACAAAAACTTCTAGCGTTTGCCCCCCACAGAGAAAAAGTATGGGAAAGTACTGGGACAGAGCAAGCCTTCAGCTTGCCTAAAAAAGAGAAACTCGAGAAGACTAAGGGACAAAGCGGTCAGGACCCAAAAGAACCGCACAAGAGCACTAAAACCCTGCTTCTGAGCCCGGGAGGGGCATAACGGCGGTCCTCAAAGAAGGGCAGACCTAAAAAAAGGGGACGGAATGTTGCCGAGCAAAACAAGAGGTGGTCGAAACTAAGCTCGAAGCGATTCGCCTGTTTCAACAAATTCGAGGGGACCGGGGGGGTATCTTCAAAAAACGTAAGAAAGCCAGGAAGTAAGGGAGAGTACTAAAACAACCGAAAGGACAGTCTGGGGAAAAAGTGTGTACTACCTACTTCTTGGACTAGTTAGGAAAAACAGAACTGCTATAATGAATCTTCAATGTGTGGTCTCTGTCGGAATTCCTTGGGGCGGGGACGTAGAAGTGCGGGGGGGGGAAAGGGGGGTTGTGGGGGGGGCAGGCAACTACTTCAAAATTGCTGCCAAAATTTGAGGGTAAAGAGCGAAGAATCGGGTGGCAGACAGATCTCCACCACAAAAAACAAAGAAACAGATACTAAATACTACGCAAAAGCTCCCTTTTCATATTTTAGCGGGAGGGTATTGCAACAAAGGAAGACGGAAATCAACAAGCCTTAATTCACGGCTAAAAACTAGAAGTATTGAAAAAAGAAGGAGAAGGGGGCAACAATTCTGTCCGGGATAAGAGCTCAGAAGCAGTCAAAACAAAACATAAAAGGACAGTACGAAAAAGAAAGGAGACGGAGATCAGGGACAATCGTGACATATCGATGTGGCACGACGGAGCGATCAAATGACACCAAGGGGGGGACAGCGGACAATACAAGATCTGACCAGTAACCCGCCACACTTTACCTAAAACAAAGGAAAAAACCCCGCTCGTGTGGACGTCTGGAAAAATGGTCAGAAGAAGAGGGGGGTCGGGGGAAAACATTCGCGGGGGGACGGGGGGCGCACTCGTAGGCAACCAAAGACCATGATACGAAACTGGTCTTTAAAGCTAAAAAAAACCCAATAGGAAGTAGGAGAGAAGTCTTTCGTCGGGGGACTGGGAAGAGAGGTGATGCCGGGGAGGAAAGCCCTAAAGCCGGCCGACCAGCTGCAGGGGGTCTGTTGGAAAGGGGGTCAAAGTCGGTGGAGGAAACCAGCGGTCCAGCGTTCAGAAAACGGGACTCCACGTGTGGGGGGGGGGAACAGGGGCGAAGGGTCCCCTGCGAATCAAAGTCCAAAAAGAGAGGGAGGAGGGACTAGAGAGGCAAAAATACAAATTGATGAACGCTTCAGAAAAAGCGATGGGGAAGATTCAAAGACAACAAGAAGAGACGTGAAAGACATCAAGCAAACCTATTGGAAAAGGGTAAGTATTCAAGGAAGGAACACTCGCCATATGAACAACCTGTAAGGAATTCATGGGGGAAAGGCCATGCAGGCGGTACGCGGAGATTTCAGCAAAGAAACAGAATACGGCAAAGCCGCGTAGAACGCCAGACAGGCGAAAAAAAGGAAAAATCCTCCAGAGCAATAAGCTGGAATTAGGTCATCGTGTTACTATGCAAGAGGGGGGGTGATGAGGGAATAAAATGCCGCAGAAACCGCAAAAACAAAGAACAGAGGGGGAGAGAAACTCGGTTTGTACTCAGAAAAGGAGACGGACAAAAAGACAATAAGAAGGGGGGAGGGGATCAGACGACCGCGGGGGGGTCCTCACATCCAAGAACGTTCCAGACACCAGGCCTAATAAGAAGGGCATGAGTGGGTTGCGAAGAGAAACTAACAGCAAAATGGGGATGAGTAGACACGACATTGACAATTCAACCCGGGTAGAGAGACTGCAATCGCCAGGACGGTCACCTGTTAGCGAAAATTCGGGCCAATGAAGTTGAGCCAACCCGGAGAGGGAGCATTCTTTTTCTATTCTAAGGAGGGAATCAAACACGCTCGGCGGGAAAGGGCAATGAACTTAATGGAGTGGACGGAAAGGTCGTTGGCAGGGTGAAGGTTCGGAACAGAAAAACACCAAGGAACTTCAAGAGAGACAAAGAAAATCCCAGTAGGGGATGGAGGGCATCTTATTGTAATGTGAGAAAGCAGTACCCAAGTAGTTCGAGGAAGAAGCGTAAAGAGAGAGTAAACCTCATGACAGGAAAAAGGAACTCCAAGCCGTATCGCCGAAAGGGGGGTAAAGGATCCGGGTTCTAATTAAAAGAGTTCATTTACGGCAGGGGGGGGAAGCGGGAAGGCAATCAGAGGTTGAGGGGAAAAAAGATGATACAAAGATCACTCCTTGAGGGAAAGGCAAAAAAGATGGTAAAGAGTACGGACTACGCGGAGTGTGTTTCAAATAAAAAAAGCACGCTTAAAGAGGAAGCCGAGGACCACCGGGGGGGAGACCGCACACCCTGAAGCCCAAGTTGTATTTAAAGGAATCCTGGAAAAAAAAACCCAGGGGGGGTAAAAAAAGATCAACCAAAAGCTGCATCTTCCTTTTTCAAAAAAGAGAGAAAGGGGGGGGGGAATACAAAATGAAACGGGAAATAAAACCATCACGGATCTAATAAGTCAGGAAGTCAGAACGGGAAAGTTTGGATGGAAAGAACATGGGGAGGAGAACCACAGTGGAGCCAATCGAATTGAAGAAAGGGGAGTAAAAAGTGGGGGGCAAGAGTGAGGAAAAAAAAGTCTCAGGACAAGGGACATAACAGGACAAAGGGGGGGGTTCTTCATGTCGAGTGTAGGGCCGAAAAAGTCTAAGCATTTTCGCAAACGTGGGAGTTAATGAAGAGGGAGCGCTTTGAAGGTGAAGATCCGACATGACAACACAAAAATCATGAAACTTAGGAGGGGATAATAAGCGGAGAAGCCTTTAGTAGGAACGTTTTTTGAAAAGGGAAGGTGTTGCAGAAATCCATCCAAGTAGAATCTTCGTCAGGGAAGAAGGGGAGATTTGTGTTATAAAACGTAGACTCCAAAAAAAAAGAGGAAACGGAGGCAAAGAAGGAGGGTACCATATTTCTGACCAGAGTCCAATCTGGGGTGTGGGCCGAGCAGCGGCGGCCAAGAGGTAGGACTCGGAGCCGCGAAAATCAGGAACTAGGGGGACCAAGGAAAAGGGCGGGGGGTGACTGAGAATCTGAAAGGAAAGCAAAATACGGGGGAAGAGGGGGAAAAAAGCATGAAAACAAAAAGCTCGCATCTGTTGAGGAAGGAAGCCCATTTCGAAGGGAAGAGCTAGGCAAAACGTCCAGGCGTAGTGAACATGAATTAAGGAAAGGGGCTTTAGTTATATCAAAAGAAACCGATCCACAACACCGTCGCGTGGTGCTCTAAACACAGAAAAAAAGACGGACTGCTTCGGAAGAGGGGGAAAAACTCCTTAAGGGGTTCGTAACAGAAGACTGGGGGGAACCTTGGAAAATTAAGGAGGAACCAAGGCATTCAGAGATTATTTGCCTCAGGGGGTGATGGGCGGGTGAAAAAAAAAGGACCATGGACATAAAAAGTCCCGACGGCGGAGGAGGGGGGGCGGCTTATATAGAGAGAAAGGAAGGGAATTAAAGGAGAGAAAAAAAAAAGGAAGGGATGATGAAGAGAGATATTAAAAGTGACTTGGAGGGGGGAAGGATATCCAGGGGGACGAAACAAGCAATCGGGGAAAGGGCTGACTTTCCCGTGAAAGAGAGAGAAAAGAAATCACTTAAGGAAAGGACGATAAAAGAGTTAGGGATGACCAGAAAAGAAGTGGCCTTAAGCATATGGGGAAAAGAGAGGGGAAACAGAATGCCTGGTTACTTAAGTCACCCAGACAGAGGGGTATAACCCCTAAGACTGTAGGAAAGGGGAGCTAGAAAGAGGGAGTGTGGAAATCGGTAGGCAAACAAACTCCTTTCTATAAATCCCTAAAGGGGAGAAAAAGCGTCAAGGTCGAGTGCAAAGTGCCGGGGAAACATCCCGGTAAGAGAAAGACTGTATTTGCAAGCAGCACAGGTTGAAAGAGGGAAAGGGAAACAAAGAAGGGAGAACTGAACGGAAAGGGGGGGTGAAATTAAACCCGGCCGCGAAACGGAGAAAGGTAACTTAAGGGGACTACAACATAAAGAACAAAAAACGAAGGCCGGCGAGCGGTCGGGCCAGAAGGGAGAAGTAAGCAAAAAGCGAGAGGGGAGCCACACAAAAAAGGAAGACTCAGGGCCAGAAATACGAGCGGGGCGTGGGAGAAAGCGGACTGGGGACATTACGAGACAATAAAACGAAAAAAAATGAAAAAAGGGGGGGAGAGAACAAGCTCTTTAAGTTATGTGAGGGAGGAAAAAGTTCTCCTAAACCGGCATAAAGGAAAATAAGGGAAAAAAAGGGGTAACGGGCGGAAAACCAATGGAGGAGTGTACAGCGACGACTCGCACCAAAAATTTGACGGACGGGCGTGGGAAGGGGGGGGGGGTTATCGATCTTGGAGGGAAAAGCGAGAGAAATTCCCAACTGTGCGGGGATCACAAAACAAATTGGGCAGGAAAACGCGAAGAAATAAAGACTACGAGAAGACAGGGGGGTTTGGGTGCCCCTAAACGGCGCCTACCCTCCGGGCGATTTAAAGTGTGAACGAAAATCGAAAATGTCTCAAACTCAGGAGGGGGACGGAGGTCCAAACTTCGGGGGGAAAAGAAAAACAAGTCTGCAGGGGCCAGGACTAAAAAAAAAAAAGTTGTGCCTGAAAAAAGCACCCACCCGCAAAAATCGGAAAAGCAAGACAGGCTGAGGAGGTCGGGGGAAGATGGGGGGCCGGTCTAACGAAAAGAAGGCCGGTTCAAGAAAGTCAAAAAGGCAAAAGAGGGGAACCTCAACTGTGGAGGGGGGGGAAGAAAGTGGTGCAATGGCTTTCTTTGTAAAAGGGGAAAAAAAGAGGGAACAAAACGAGGGAAGGGAAAGACGGGTGTTAACAAAAAAAAAGGGTGGGGCAGAAAGTGGCGTTTCACCAGACCAAGAGGGGGGACCCCAAAAACTCGAGGACCTGGGAAAACAAAGGTCAAGCCCGTCGAGAAAATCGGGTCGAAACCATACCGGGGTACTCAAGGAAATAAAACCCAAGGTCTTTACCGATGTTACATTAAAAAAAGGAATAGGGAAGGGAAATCGCTTCAACTACACCGTAACATGACCAAAAAGGAAGGGAAGGCACATAAGTTAAGCTTCGGGGAAGAAAGGACGGAGGTCTCTCAAAAAATCCTAGAAGGGAGAAAGTCGGAAGGGGAGGACGACGACTACACCCTCTCAGCTGATTGTGACTTCGAAGGGGGAATCATGACGAATGACGCGGGGTTCTGATAGGGGAAAAAGGAAACAAGCCTGCCCTCAACTAAAGCAATGATTCGTTTCGAGGAATCCGCGCGTTGGGAAATAACAGGAGCGAAGAACGGTAAGAGAAGCACGGGTGTCTGAGTCGTCGGAGGAGGGGTCAAGCAACATAAGAAAGAAACGAAAACGGGCCCACTCTACTCTTGAACGGGAAAGAAATGCGGTCTTGAATTCATGAAGGTTGGGGAGATAAGACAAAACAACCAAAAACTAGAAAGAGAGAATCGCAACCACTCAAACATGTTGCCATTCCCAAAGAGAGGACTGCAGTTGGGAAAACGGAAGGGAAGAAGTCACCATGTCGCGTCTCTGAGGAAAAAAGAAGAATGACGTATGAAGACTCTGAACCCGGCTAACTTACAAGGGGCGGTTGGACGAATCTACATGGAGGGAATGAACAACGAAAACCGGGGGTATGTCGAGGGGGGGGGGGGGGAGAAAAGGGATTGTGAGAGGGAGGGTGGGGCTGAAGTTCTGAAAAGCTCAGCATCACCCAGGACGGCAATGAGAAGAGAGAGGAGGGCTGACCGAAATGTCCAAGGGGGCTCACGTTTCTGGAAGAGGATGGTAGAGGGAGACAGGGAGGACAGTTACGCAGGAGGAAAGAAAGAGGAAGGCTCCACGAGAAATGAGGGAGAGGAAGTACTGGAAACATCAAGGAAGTTGCAAGGGGGAACAGGGGAGAAATCTGCCGGGGGTGAAAGGACTCAGAAGAAGGGGTATGGGAACTGTGGGTCAAACCAGGATAGAGCGAGCTTCATAAAAAAGAAAAAGAAGGGGAAGAGCACAGAGAGGAGTGGTGGTACTCGTTGCAGCCACCCTCCGAGAGGGACCGGTGTAAGAACCAAAAAAACTGAAAGGACCCTCTTCAACCACCGGGGAAATGAAGAACCTTCCCAGAAAGGGGACAGATGGAAGAGGAAGGCCAAACGGAGGGCGCGAACAGGCTGAGATCAACATACCTTAGAAAATGCTCTTCTATGCACTTTCTTCATCACAAAAAAAGTGGGAAACCCTTCAGGCGCAGCGTGCGACCGGAGGGGGAAAAAATTATACCTCGAGAGAAAGGAAAATTCCACGGACGACACCGTGTTTCTTCGAAGTCTGGGAAGCCGGGTGAAAAGGAAGGAAAAGGGGGCGGAAGTATATGTAGTTGAGAAGATAAAAGTGGCAACTAAGGTCAGTTCAAAGAATGAACCAGAGCTATCATGGAAAACACTAAGGGAAAGAGGCCGAGCGCGTTATACGGAAGAATGGGCTTCCGGGATGGGGAAGAGAGGAGAATTTATTCACGACGTTGGAGAAGAGCAGGTGTTGAAAAAATCCATACTTACAGAGGGAGCGACATGAGAGAGAGTTGGAAATTTTCTTCTCGTAGGCCATTATCCAAGGGAACAAGAGGGAAAAAAAAGCCGTAGTTTCACGAGATTCCATCTTGGTTGGTTTAAGCGAGATTCTGCCGAACTTACTCGGAGAAAAAGCAGACGCAGAGAAAAATCAAGTCTGTCAAGGGAGGTCGGGGAGTAGGCCCGGAAGGAAGCTTTGTCGGAGGGAGGAAGGAGGAGGGAGGGGACGACATGGGGGAAGGATAGCTGAAAGTCTGGGTGCGGATCTAGCCCTCTTAAAAAAGGAATGAAGAAGAGACAAGCGAAAAAGGGTCCGACTTTCCGGTCGAAAGGAAAGACTGGGGGGAGCAGGGAGAGACGGAAACGGTCACCGGTTTCACACACCTCCGGTTCGAATCCAACAGAGAAAAGGGGGGGGGTCAAGAGATCGGTTCGAACTCAGAGTGGGAGAAAGGGAAAAAGGGAGGGGCGGAGGAAAGAAAAAAGTAGAACAGCCGGTCTCAGAAACGACATTTGTCGCCAAGCGGGGTTATTGTCGTTGCGCAGGCTGAAAAACCGTCAAGGAAGAAATCGCCCGACTGGGGCTAAACTGTAAGGAGTCAAGGCACGAATTCAGTAAAAGGTGAGAGAAAAAAAAAAACGAGGAGAAGAAAAAGAGAGAATGTAAAGGTGACTTTACAAGAATTAATCAGATCTCAGGAAATCAGCCAGAGAAAAAAAGGGCGCCAAGTGAAAGATCGACTGGAGCCGGCAGCCAACCGCATAAGGGAAGAAAAGATCGCGAAAAAAAAAAATCAAGAGGAAAGGAGAGAAGGGACGAACGGGGGAAAAAAAAATGCAAACCTTGAAGGTCCGCATCACACACAGGGGTCGAACAAAGATAATGAAAGGGAAGTTTCGAAGGGAAGGGAAAAAGGGGGACGAACTGAAGGTAAGGGGGAAAGATAGCGGAACGAAAGAAAAAAGCCGAAAAATTCAATTCAAGCGTCCAAAGAACAAAGGGTCGGCCGGTGAGGAAGACATCATTCTTTGGGCAGGGGAGAGGAAATCTAACAGGAAGGCCGCCAGAGACAATGGGTCCTACTTCAAGCACAAGGGAAAGGGGGGATGCTTACAAGCCGAGGAATAACGAAAGTAAAGGAAAAAAACCCAGAAACATATTGTCTCAAAGACGATAGGGAAAGAAAAGAAAAAAAAATCTGCGAAAAAACAAAAAAAAAAAATCAAGAAAGAAGCTAAGAAGAAGAGCAGGTGGCGAGGGGCTCGCGGGGAATGAAAGGAAGATAACGAAAGAGCACACTTCATCAAGGACGAGACGCTTGAGACGGGAGGGAGGATGGAAAAGGAAAAAGTCCAACACTCTAACGGAAGGGGCTCAGGAGATAAACTGAGGGGGAAACCTGGAGTACCAGGGACGAACAGACCGCTTAGGAAAGGTCACGACGGCGTCGTGGTCAGGGAGATAGTGGCAGGGCTTACTCGGGCGGAGTCCAAAAATGTCAACGTTGCGGGGCGAAAAAAAAAGGATCTCACAGCAAAAAAGGGGGAAAGGGAAACCAAAAAAAAGAAAACCAAGGTCAGTTTTCAGGGGAGTCATTGCAAGGCTGCGAAGGAAGGCGCTAGGATGCGGGGAAAGGGGGAGTTGCTTCGAGGCGAACGAAAAAGGGGAAGTGAGAACAATTACCCAAGGCACAACAAAAACGCCCTATGAGCGAGGGCCAAAAAGGGGGGGGGGGAAGAAGTCAGGACTGGGGGGATATTCCTCAAGGTTATGAATTGCTCCAGCCTTTGAGAACATACTCAAGCCAAGATGAAAAAAGGATGATATTTTAAACGAAGGGGGAGGCAAGGGGAGTGTTTAACCCTGTCACAAACGAGGGGGAAGAAAAGCCGGTAGCCAAAGAAAACTTAGAGAGGGTAAAGTCTTAGAAAAGAAAGCACACAAACAAAGCTGGAGATGGTCAATGAGAAGGTCAGAAAACCGTCCGTGTCTGCAGAAAGAAGTCTCGCGAATGTAAGGGGGAAAAAGCACGTCACTGAAAAACAAGACGGGAAAGACTAATTTGGAACAGAACTCGGAAGGGCGAAGTTAAAAAGGAAATAGATGCGCTCCATGATAACACCTGGATCATGAAAAGGAAGGACGAACGGGACGAAACGGATATTGAGCGCAGATACACTGCTTATGAACTGGGAGAAAGGAATCGACGAACCAAAAAGAAAAGTACGGTGGCATAAAGGGGGGAAGATGAAGGAGAAGAGGGGAGAAGGGAAAAATCAAAAAAAACATAATACTTCCACACATCGGAATACTCCTGGAGAGAACTCCAAAACGGCAGTGGAGGAGCAAATCCATAGAATAAAAAAAAGCCAGGTAAAAGGGACTGTCGTTAGCAGTCAGAGGAGGGGCACAAAAATCCGACCTGTGCAAATACTAGCCAGGAAATTCCCAAGCGGGGGAATGAAAGGATGAAAGTTTTGAAGAAACAAAAGGGGAGGGGGAAGGGGGGAAAGGGGAAAAAAATAGATAAAACAAGATGAGGAAGGACCCTCAGAGGAGGAGGGGGCAGGTCGCCGAGAACAGGAACCGTTTCTCTAACCAACCGGGATCCGCGGAAAGGATCCCGCCCTGCTCTGGGGAGGAAAGGAAAGCCTGGCGAAAGCAGACAAAAAATACGGGCAAGGGATAGAAATAAGCGTTTCTGGGCGGAGGTAATGAAGGCTGGAGCTACATGACAAGGGCGGCATAAGCATCGAACATAGAATGAAAAGGAAAAGGGAATTGAGGAGGAGCGGGAGGGGAGCGTGGCAGGCGGAAAGAGGAAGCCGAGCGATCTTCAGATCTCCGTGAAGGAAGACAGCATGAGGTGCAGGTGAGCTAGTACCGGGTGGAGAAGGGGGGGAGCTAAAATCAAAGGAGGAAAAAGGATACCAGGAGTGAATAGGACGCTAAAAGACTTGGTTGAGTGGAATCTTAGGGAAAACCAATAGGGGGGAGAGGAAGGAGTCCCGCTTGCAAAAAACAAGCGGCTTTGGTGCTTGAGAACCGGCCCCGACGAGGGGAGGTTGTGGCAACTCGGGGACAAGCGCAAAGGGTTACCTAGCCAGGGTGACACCGGTGGCGACAAGCCGGGGTCAGACGGTGGGCCACAGAAGGTCACCAAGAAAAACAAAAGAAAAGAAAAAATGGGCACTGGGGGAAGGAGGGGAAATGGATCTTCCAAGAAAATTAGTGGAAGGAGTCCCCTGAGGCGAGGAAGAAAAGGCGGGTTAGATGTAAACTCCACGTGGAGGAAAAAGGCACTTTATGCGGTAGAGCAAAGACTTGAAGAAAGCGTGGGCCTCCTCACAAGGTAGGAAAAGCAAATTCAAGAAAGAATACAAACTGAAATGAACAAAGGGGGTTTCTTGAGGACCGTGACCGGCTCGGGGTCATCAATAGAGGGGCCCTCTCAAAAAATGAAATCTGGGGGGGGATCGATTAAAACACAAAAAGAGGAGAGAAAACAGAGAAGAGTGAAAGCCTTAGGAGCGGGAGAAACCTGAAGAAAAAAAGTTACGTCTATGGAATAGCTCTTTGAGAGGAAGGGGAGCTAAAAAAAATGGGGACACGCAAACCAGGACAGGAAGAGGGGTCGCAAATTGCCTTAAGGGGGCGCCTTTTGGAAAAGCTTCGGAAGAAAGGACGACCGCCCTTGAGCCCCACGGAACGAAAGCTTAAAAAGTCCTATACAAACAAAAAAAATCCCCACAAACCACAAAAAAAAAAAAAACACCAACAAAACAACCCGAACAAAAAAAAAAAAAAAAACCAAAAAAAAAAACACCAGGGGGGGGGTGGGGTGGCCGTCCTATCCGGGTCGTCAAGGATAGGAAGACTCTGAAAACCGGTCCGGGGCAAATGTTGAAATAAAAGGGAAAAAAGCGGGAAGTATTGCAAGGCCGAAAAATTTAGAAAAAGGGGACTAAATGGCCGATCGGTCGCAGGAAGGGGGGCGAATCTCAGGAGAAAGAGATGCGTAAGAAAACCTCGAAGGAGGAAAGGGGGAGGGGGGAGGAAAGGGGAGACGAACACACCTTGGAGGGAAGGGGAAAGTAGACTATCTGTCCCAGTCTGGCAGGGAAAAAATACAACCAACAGAAGACACGAGGAGAGGGAGAAAACCTCCTTCAGGGGAAAACAGGGGAGGTAAGAAGGGGGCAAATAGGGAGGCTCCCAAATAAATGAAAAGTTAAATTCATAAAGGGGAAAGTTGGGTTCGCCAGAGGAAGGGGGTGGAGGCTCCGGTGAAGAAGGCCATACCCGAATCGGGGTTAGACTTTTGCGAAGAAAAGGAGGGGAAAAAAAGGAAATGAAA
>Ga0179593_1517955_pt1 | contig 13860 bp, 19 predicted proteins | sample CZODoug2_1_08_16_FD_185931 | JGI IMG/M metagenome (GOLD analysis project Ga0179593, IMG submission 185931) | Vadose zone soil fungal communities from Angelo Coast Range Reserve, California, USA - CZODoug2_1_08_16fungal (PacBio error correction) | ecosystem: Environmental > Terrestrial > Soil >...
AGGTTTTTTTCCGCCAGGACCACCGGTTAAAAGTGGGAACAACATCTCCATAAAAGAAAAAGGGAAAAAAAACTTTTTCCGCACCCCAATGAGAACCACCGTCCAAAAGGGAATCCACCTATTTTAAATTTAGCAAAGAAGGGGAGAGGGGAACGCAACCCGTGGAGTCCCAAGCCGCGCTTACAAGAAAGGGGACAAAACCAATGGCCCCGCTCCATTTCATGAGAAAAGAAAGAGAGCCGTTAGTCTGCTCGCGCGGGAAAATAGACCGCGAAAAAGACCGACTCACCCTCACGAAGAGGTCAAAATTCGGCCAGGGAACAGTCGACGAACCATGGCCATCGCCGGAGCAAAAAAGAAAAAGGAAAACCCTCTAGGTCTACACAAGCAGCATCGGGGAAGCAAAACCAATGCCATGGGGAAAAAAAAAAAAATTATCGTGTACTTGAGACGACCGAGAAAGAGCTCGTAAAGGCCCGGCCTAATTAGCAAGGAAATGTCGAAACGAAAAAGGAGTTGTTCATAAGAGGCATAAAGGGGAAAGGAAAAAAAAACTCAAACACGGTCCACAGAACTAAGAGGAGAAAAATCCCAAGAAAAACTTTCCGAAGTTTTTAAAAGGAAAAACTCTCTCATCCCGGCGCGCAGAATCGGTCCTCACCGAAAAAAGAAAAGGGGAAAGGAAAAGGGAAGCCGGCGGAGTTCCATCTCCGAGCGAAAAGTGGTATGGGAGGGGGGTAGGAAAAGGCTAATATTGCCTCCTAAAAAGAAGGAAAAGGTATTCCGACTCCCTGCCCAGAAAAGGGGGGAGCTTCAAAAAGGGGCGGACATCGCTGGGGCAAAGGAAAAAAAAAAAAATCCCTCCCTCTAGTAAAACGGATGAAAGTAAAAAAGGACTTCCAATTATTCCTTGCAGCAAAGGAAGGGGAACACCCCGTCGGTAGCGGGAGGGAAAGGAAGACGAGGAGGATATTAGAGGGAAAAAAAAGACGAAAAACCTCTATCCCTTAAGCAAAAAACAGAGGAAACTCCGGAGGAAAGAGGCAACCCTGATCTTCAGGAAAGAAATCTTCAGGTATCGTATGGACGTGCAAAAAAAAAGGGGATATTTCTTTCAACAGGAAAAAAAAAAAATGCCCGATCTTCCCTTCGTTGACAGGGGAACTCCGTAGAAGAAAGCTCTTAAAAAAAATCAACACGGCGAAAAACGTTTTCAATTTAGTTTTGGCAGGAAAAAGGGAACAAACCGGTCGGGCAACAAAGGGGAGGAGTTTAAAGAGAGAACATGGATACTCCTGCCCGGCGGGGGAAAGCGGCGGCCCGGAGAAGGAGGGGGTCACCCCTGCGCTCCGTCCCCCTGTGCAGGGAAAAAAAAGGAAAAAAAAAAATTTCAGAGGCTGAAAAAAAGAAACCCAACCTTCTAATCATGGCCAAGAATAACTGAGCAGACATCCGACGAGGGAGGGGGAGACCGGGTGTTGGACCGTAGATTGAGGATGAAGGGGGAAGAAAAGGGGAGAAAGAATGGGCGGATGTCAATCTCTCCAATCAGTCCAGGGAGGGGCGATGGTGAAACATCCTCATCCCAAAACCATTTATCCGCAAAAAAAGGGAAACGTCGCTCGTCAGACAACCCGGAATGAAGGGTTCTCAGAGGTTCCCGCAAAAAAAGGAAAGAAAAAGAAAAGAAAGGCGCAGGCCCCAAGTCGGATTTGCGGAACCTCAAACGCGGGACACGCAAAAAAACTCCTATTGTGCTCGAAAGAAAATAATGGTCGAGCCTGAAAAAAAAGACCCAGAAACATAATCCCCGTGAAGAGTCAGAAACAACGGAAAGGAAAGGAGAAGAGATCACCTAAGGATGAATTGTACGGCTCACCTTCGGAAAAGGAAAAAAACATCGATGGTTGAACGTTTGTGTACTGGGTGGAGATTGCCCGCCCTTCACAAGGAAGGGAAAGAGAATGGGCCTGCGGCGAGCTGGAGTCTTTAAGGAGGTGTGAGTGTGAGGGACCGGGAGGAGGGTATTCGAGCGTACGGAAGAAAAGGATGCTTCGGATAAATGGTTTTTTTGGGAGGGGGGGGCGAAACATCTTACAATAGGAAAGGGGAAGAGTGCCGCGTCTTCCTATAGGGTCAGAAGGTTTAGTAAAAACGGGAAACACCAAAAAACACCGACAGGGGAGGAGGCGCAAAAAAAAAAGGGGGTGCGGCCCTGATTAGAAGTTTGGGTGTTGGCGGGGGGGGCGGACTCCTTTATGAGATGGTGGAGCGGAATGGCGGTTGGGAGCCTCCTGCGGGGGAAGGAAAAGCCGGAGCGATGAGTTCCCGCCTTAGAAGGAGATAGAGGCGCCCAAAAGCACAAGTAAAAAAGCAGGGAGGGGGTTGATTGCCTTTCCGTGCACGGGTTCTGCACAAAGAAGGAGGGCCGTCGCCGGAGCCGTGGATGCCCGGAGGAAGGGGGGGAGAAGCGGATGGTGCCCCGGCAGGGAAAGGAAGATCGGGCAGTGGTAGGGGTGGGGGGTAACTTGGGGCTTTTTTGCTGGCCTCTACAAAGGAGAGGGTGCAGGAGGGAAAGACGATCAGGGGAAGGAAGAGGGAGAAGAACCATTCTCCGCGTGAGCGTGGAGAAGGGGGCAGCTACCAATGTGGCTTTCGTCCGTCCGTCCAGAAGAACTACCTCCGTGGGTAATCAGAGCATTAAGGGAATGGTTGCGGCAAGTCATCATGACGTAGGGAAAAGATGAGGGGGGAAAGTCCGTCGTTACTCCAGGGAGGGAAAGGGTTTTTGTTTGACGAACCGCAACCAGTGGTCGGGCAGGAGGACGAGGGGGGCCCCTATGTAGGCGGCATAGTCCCGGCCGGAAAAGCAACCAGAAAATTCCCCCGACACCCAGATGGAAGAAAGGGGAAAACGAAGAAAAGAAAAGGGGTTGGACAACTTTCTTCAAGGGGCGTTCAGGGAGAGGAAGAAAGGTTCCGAAAAAAAAAAGGGATATCCTTTTTCCAGATAAACTTCCGGAAGGGGAGTTTTCGATGGCCTAGAGGGTAAGGCCCGGAAATTTGGTGACTTCCGGGAGGAAGGAAAAGGTGCGGGAAAGAGGGGCCTGGTCATGGGAAAGTACCGAAAAAAAAAGGCGAGAGGAAGGGTCCCAGTCCTTGGTGGGTGCGGGAACGACGCCGAAGAAAAAGAGGGAGAGGCGATCGACTACGGCGATGGACATGGGAAAGAGAAAAGCCATTTGAACGATGGGAGGAACAAAAGGAAGGGAAGTGTGAGGTTGGATTCTTGTTTTGCCAGAGCGGGGGATAAAGGCAAACGAAGCAGAAAAACGAAGGAGAATAATATGTCTAGGCCATGGTTTTGCAGGGGGGGGGGAAAACTCCACTGGTTTGCGGGCCGTTGTTCCAAGGGGGGCAAGACAGGGGAAAAGCTGCTAAATGTAGAGGGAAATGGATGATAAATCTTAAATGTTATGAAACGTGGTTTTGCGGATGAACACTGGAAAAAAAGGGGGAAGGAAGAAGAAGAGTTGTCCACCGTTTTTGACCGTGTCCTGGGAAAGAAGGATCACCATGTGAGACTCGAGAAAAGGAGGGAAAGGAGGAGATAAACAGGTGGGATGAATGTCGAAGAAGGGGGGGGGAAGAAAAAAAAGACGGTGGACACAGTCTCCGCGAAAGCAATCAAAAATGAAAAAAGCCGGCCAACCTTGGAAAAACCCGTTTTCCTCACGTTAAGATTCACCAGGGAAAGACACCTATTAAATGAGGACGAGGGTCCATGAGAAAAACAAAACCCCGGTTACGAGCAAAAAGGGAACGGGAAAAAAAACCCTGAGGGGGGAAAAAAAGGCACTCGCCATTCTTCTCCGCGCTGGTGGCTGGCGGGCTCAAAGAGGCGGCTCTCCCGCATCAACGTCAAAAAAACATAACCAAAAAAAGACGCAAAAAGAAAAGAAGGAAAACATCGTTTAAAATGCGGCCAAGGGGCCGACTACGGAAAATGGCCATCTCCTGTAGTCGAAGAGGGATACCTACAACAAGCCAGGCGTCAAGGGAAAAAAAAAATTTGAAAATTTGGGAATGATCGTGGACGGGAAACAGAGGGAAAGTCGAGCGAAAAAAGCAGGCCTACTTCCGCAATGACGTAAACCTCTTGGACCGAACAGTTTGAAAAAAAAAGGGCTCCCTTATTCACCAACGCTCCATGCCTCCCTCTAGGAAAAGGGAGACCCTTTCCGAATTTTTATCTTGAACAAGGAGATTAACAAGAGAGCGTAAGACCGGCGGCGGCAGGCAAGGGAACGAGAAAAAAGAGAGGGAACAGTGATCCCAACCTGTATCAAGTCGGGAAACAAATAGGAACGCGGAAGAGGGGTACTGCGTTTCCCATGACCCGCGAGAAGGGGGCCAACCGGCTTTAAAAAATTTATTCCGAAACGAAAAAAGGGGTGGCGCTCTTCATCGGCGGAAAGAAAGCTGGGGAAAAAAGGGGCAACAACACTCCCTCCCCAAGGGAAACGAAAAAAAAAGGTGGAAACGCCCAAATAGGGGAATTGCAGCAAAGGCCCACTCAAAAAAGGAAAACACGGCGGTAGCAATTCTTGTTCAAAGGGAGACAAGAGTCATGACGAAGCAAAAAGAAAAAAAAGAGAGAGAAAACCGAGCCATTTGAATCTCCTTCGCAAAGGCCAGCCTGCGCCTCATTACAAAGAAAAAAAAACCTTCACATATTATGGAAAGCGAAAAAAGGCACTAAAGGGGAAAAAAACCATGCTGATCTGAAAAAGAAACATCCTCCACCAAGAACCAAGAATGGGTGGGAAAAATAGGAGCCGGCATCAACGAGAAAAAAAAAGAAAGAAGGGGGGGTTGGTTTGCAGATTGCCACCCGGGGCAGCAAGGGAAAGGTGAGTCCACCAAAAAAGGGGGCGCGGGTCCTCTTATAAAATGGAGTGGGAAAAACTTCTGCAATCAGCGGCTACGAGCGAAGGAGGACTCAAGCCTGCGGCTTCCTTGGCCGAAAAAAAAAATTCATCACGTCTCCGCCCTCCAAAAAGGGAAACCCAACCTTCTTAATCAGGGCGAAAAAGGGGGTGTAAAGAAAAGAGCAATGAAGAAGAAGGTGGTGTTTACCGAGATGCGCAAAAAGGAACTAAAGGAGGAATTGTAGGCGGCAAATCCGTCATTCAAAGGAAAAAGACACATCCCAGAAAAAAAAAAGGGGGGGAAAGACCGGGGGGAGAGAAACATTTCGGCGGCAGGAAGGAAATGCCGCGCAAACCCTTTTTCTCAAGAGGAAGGTCACAGAAAAAAAAAAAAAGAGACGCGCAGGCCAGTCGGATTGGGGGGAAAAAAAAGGGGTGAAATGCGGGCCCCCATCGTGGGAAGAAAAACTTCCCACCTTAAGATGTGTGCTCTAATGTCATCAAGCGTAAAGGCTAAATACAATAAATCCCATTGATCCTCTCTCAAAAGAAACGGGGGATTTTAGGTGGCGGGATTGTGGGGGGAAGGGGGGAAAGGAGAGACCAAGGAGGAAAGGAGAGAAACATCGGAGTGGTTTGACGTGTTTATGGGGGGGGGAAGAAGGACGGACCAAAAAAAAAAAAAATCACGCCTGCCTGGCTTCTATCGGATTCCGGTGGGAGAAAAGGGAGAACAAGGTGAGCGCAGTTGCCGGGGGTAAAAAGGCAGAGGCCCGGTGATGCGTCGGAGAAAAGGGGGGGGGTGAGAACGACAGCGGACCCCAGAGCCATTTGGGGGGGGAGGGCCATCTAGAAAAAAAAGTTGCGTTTCCTTTCGCTCATCTCCGAAAAAGGAATGCCCCAGGATGACAAACCCGTGTGCGGAGGGGTTGCGGGGGAATTGAAGTAGGAGAGGAAAAGGGAAGGAGTCGGCTCGGATGGCGGTTGGGGTGCGTGAAGGACGGAGCCCAGGCAGACCCCGTCGCCTCTTGGAGAAACTCCCCTTTTTATAAGGCCCCACCGAAAAAAGAACGCGTTTTGTTGCGGAAAAAAAGGAGGAGGCAAGGTTCTGCACATCCAAAATAATTAAAGGGGAAAAGCCGAGGGAAGGGGAGAGCTTTTTCGATCAAGCTGAGAGGGGAAATGGGCAGCGCCGGGAAAAGAGAGGAAGGAGGGGGGTCAGTTGAAATAAAAGGGGGGAAAAAAGACGATACTGAAGATTTTTTAATCTTGGGAGCGTCTCATGCCGATCAGGGGGGACGATTCCCCAGCCAGCTGCGGAGCGGAAGAAGGGGGAAAACTCGCGTTTTTTGAGACGGAGGGAGGAAAAGACTTCAGCACGTCTTCAGACGAACCAGGTCTAAAAAGGGGTTTGAAGAAAGACGGTGCTGCAAGGTCATCATGACGGCAAAAGAAAAGTTTCTTTCACCGTGCCGGAGGGGGGAAAAGAAAGTGTTGTTTGACGATTGGCAAAGGAGGGAAAGAAAAAAGGGCGGCATGGGTAGTCGGCATCTTTAAAAATTGGGGGGAAAAGATTGTAAGAGGAAAAAGGGGGAAAACTCCTTCTACTCCAATCCCACTCGAAAAGTAAGCCTATGGACAGCGTTTTGGGTCAACTGAGAGGGAAGAAAGGGGAAAAAGGGGGGTGAGGGGAGAAGAGCCCTTGAATGAAAAAAAGGGGGGTTAATCTCCTTTTTCAAGCATAAACAGACCTTGTTGAAATGGGGTATTTTTAGAAAAAAAAGAGGGAAGGAAAATGATGCCCGCTGATGACCGCAAGGGAAGGGGGGGAGGGAAGTATGCCGCCTTACGGCGAGACGGTCGCAACGTCCACGCTCAATTCCAAAGAAGTAGGAAAAAAAGGGACTTGTTGTAGTAACGCGCGGACTATCCAAGGCGACGAAAAAGGCATGTGCTTTGCCGGGAAAAAAAGTGCACCTCGCCTGATGGGGGAAAAAAAAAAAGGGAGGTTTTATCTTGTTTGACGGGAGGAGGGGAAAAGAAAAAAACAAGACGGGAAAAGCTCCCAACACAAAGAGGGAGAAGGGTTGCTGCGCGTATTTAAGAAGGCTGACTCAGGGGGAGGAAAGGATGTGCAAGGAGGGAAATTTTAATTCTTTTATTTTACCTCTGATGGCGCAAAACTGGTTGCCGGGATATACAAAGGGGGGGGTGGGGGCCGAAAGCCATTTTTGTGCTTATTTTTGAGCGGACGGGGGGGAAAGGGACCGGGGCCTGCTAAACATGACGGTCGATAATACACCAGGGGAAACACAGAAGAAAGGGGTGGATATCGAAAATCAGTTTTTTCCAGCAAGGAAGGCAAAGGGGGGAAAAGATCCTCTAAACAGAGTAAAAAAAAACTCGGAAAGAACCTTTTTTTCCGGAAACCCCCAGTTACTCAAACGGCAAAGGACTCACAGGTACGAGGCAAAAAACTGAGTAAATTAGCAAGCGTGTACCATTAGCCCCAAGAGAAAGGGTAAATTCCCAGCGCGCCTTTCGAAAAGGAAGCAAAAAAAAAGGAGCTCGCGCTGATGCGGAAGCGGCGAGGGGGAGGAAAAGCGCGGCGGCTCTCCCGCAAACAAGTTCGAAACAAAAAAATCCACCAAAAAAAGGGGCAATCCCTCGTTCAAAATGCTGGAAGGGAAAAAGCGCCGTAGTGAGATCGCCGCGGAGAAAAAGACAGTTCTACACAAATCCCAGCTCGGGCGGTTAAAAAAAAAAGAAAATTGGAAGTTGACGACTCGTCCTGTCGAGAGAAGGACGGGCGGCCCTACTTCAAGGCCCCTCTTTCTCTGAAAAACCGGAGGCCTCCCCGTATTCATCAAACGCTCCCACGAAAAAGGAACAATCCAATCGCGGCTGCACCCTTTGCAGGGGAGGAAAACAAGGAGATTCAACCCTTTAGACTAAAAAAAGCGGCGCAGCACGGGCCCGAGGTAATCCAAAAAAAACGGAAAATCCACAAAAGAGGCAGCCCTGCGGAGTTCCCTCTGAAGGGGGAAGTGGATTCGCCGGCGGGGAACGGAAGAGAGCAGGAAGAGAGGGTCAAAACAACCAGGAGGAAAAAGAACTCCCCTGCCCGACCCTGGTTCGGTTTCAAGACGGCGAATAAGGAAAAACACTTCCCTCCCCGCAGAAAAGTGCAACGGCACAGGTGAAAAAAAAGGAAAAAAGTCATGATGACAAGGAAAAAAAAAAAAACAATTTAATGATCCGATTTTCAACCAGGAGTTCACCAGAAGTCTACTACGGAGACCTCCGAAAACTGCCATTCGCCTGAACCCAAACGCGAGCATGTGATCGCGTCGCGAAATCGACGCACCCTGATCCCTAAAAGCAGAAAAAAGGGAAAATCTGAAAGGAAGGACTTATTTCACCTGACCCCCCCCAAAAAGAGACCCGGCGTGGGGGGCAAGGGAATCAAAACCGACCATAAAAAAGGGGAGGAGAACAGAATGGGAAAGAATGAAAAACGGACCCTTTTTTCAATTAAAGTGTGCATAACCCGTGCACACGCAGGCCAATCAAACCGGAAAACAGAACAAGCGTCGTTTCTTCGTTTAAAAAAAGGAAGAGAAAATGGATTACTCGCCGGCAGGGGGAAGAAAACAGGGTCTGATCAGTATTGACTTTCGTAAAAAAATCCGTCGGCTCGAAGAAAAAAGAAAATACCGCGCCGACCAAATATGAAGAAAAAAAAAAGGAAAAAGACTTCAAGTTCCCCCGCACCCAACTTCTCGACCGAAGGGTTTTTGTTGGGCTATGTTCCGGTTGGAGGGTTACCTGAGATGCACCGCGAAGGAAACCTCAACCTGAAAATGAAAAGGGAAGCTCCAAATCAGTAGTTGGAGGGGAAGCACGGAAGTGGTAAAGGAAAAACATTTATCCGCCGCATCACCGGAAAAAACGCATACCCCGGCATGCCGCCAAAACCTTTTTTTCTCGGGGGACCGAACATACTTGCCACATCGGAGACACGCACCGCTGCAGAAAAAAGCCAGGCGGATTTTGCGTAACGCTTAAAAGAAGACCGTTAAAAAAAAAAGGACAAACAACCACCTCCGATGTTGAGTACGAAAAAGAAAAGAAAGACCTTCCCCTGCATACAAAACGCCCCAAAGGACAAAAGGGAATCCTGCAAAAAGAAGGGATTTTATTGTTCGGGATTGTTGGGGGGGAAAGGATTTCCGCGGATGACAGGGCGAGGAGGGGAAAAAAAAGTTGTGTTACTGGTGTTTTAAAGAAAGACGAACGGCAACAGTCAAAAAAAAAAAAAAACGCAACATCGCCGATGCTGCGAGGGTGACGCTAGGGTCCGAGGGGGGGGCGCGGCCTTGCCGGGGATGCTGAGCGAAAAAAGAACGATAAATGTTTTTGGGGAAGAGGATGGGGAGAACGACAGCGGACCCTCAAGACACGGAAAGGAGGGCCGCGCTGACATCGCCATCTTGCAAGTCAGGGAAAATTGGGGGGTCCCCTTAGAACCAACCGAGTCCCAAACACCGAATGTCGAGCCTTATACAAACCCGGAAGAGGGGGGTTGGGTTGCGGGGAACTTGAATTAGGGGAAAGGAGGGGTGAGGGGGGGGTCGGTCGCGGAGAGGGAGGAAAAACTTACTGCCGGCTTTTACGAACCTCATGAGACGGAAGGACCTTCGAAGGGGAGGTTTTATATATCCCACCTCGCCATGAAAGAGAAAAAAGTTGCTGGGGGGAACAGGGAGGAAGTGCGTGCACGGGGTCTGCCACAAAGAGAAAGGGGAAGGGGGTCGCCGAGCCGTTGATGCAAACCGAAGAGGTTTCGAAAAAAGGGAGGTTCCATTGCACTCCGGGAAGATCGCAGTGGAAAATTGCTGTCTTTGCTTGGCCGCTACAGAGAAGAAAGAAAGGAGGCGTCGCAGTCCGATCAGGGGAAACCGGGAAGGCGAATCACCATTCTCCGTCTTTTGAGTAATGGGAAAAAAGAATGGGGGTTCGCTGTTGCTTGGGAGGAGGGAGGAAAGTCTATACTGACAGCCATGCGACAGCCGGGGGAAAGTTGACTGGGAAGGCTGGAAGGTGAAAAAGAAAATCCATTTCAAATTCGAAATAGGAGTTTCAGGGGGAAACTCCCTCTTGGAGTGAAAAGTTCCGCCGATGAAACCGAAAGGGGGAGCCAGACAGGGAAGAGCCGGGTGTTTTGCAAAACGTTGGAGAGTAAAAGCCATGGGAAACGCCCTACTCAATTCAAAAATGTCAGAAAAAGAAGCCGAATGTACCAGCTTTGGTAGAAAGGGGAGGATTCCGAGGCAGGGCCTGGGCCGCCGGATAGGGGTGGAGCCTCCTTGTTTTCAGAGGAAAAAAAAACGAAAAGGGGCAGCCTCTATTTTAAGTCGAAAAAAAGTAGAGGTCGGGACAAAAGTGGATTCCGCTGATGAACCGCACGGTGCAAAAAAGGCGGGGGAGAAGGGAGCCGTCCCTTACGCCGCGAGAAGGACGACGGCGAAAACTCCAAGGAAAAAAATTGCCATGTAGGGGTGGGAAAAGAAGACAAGGAACGGTCCTCCGCGGCGATGAAATACACTATGGCCAGAAGGGGCAAGGCCGACTGCCAGGAAAGAGGGAAGTTCTTCGTCTGGGGAGGTGGATAAGACCGCATCCGATCAAGAATAAAAGGGGCGACGCGCCAAAAATGGCGAGGCCATGGTTTTGCAGAGCGGAGGGGAAGAAGAAGAGGGGGTGTTTGAGGACCGTATGTTCCATGAGGGGAAGGTTGATAAATGGGACACATCCTTGAGGGAACGGTGACTCTTAATGTGAGGAACCGAGGGGGAAAGAAAAAGTTTGCCGGAAGAAGCGCCGGGGAAAGGTAAAAGGGAGGTGGGACCCCTGGTTGAAAAAAAAGAAAGGAAAAAAAATGATTTTCGATTCATCCACAGTTTCTCTCTCAAAAAAGAACATGGTGGGATTACAATCGAAAATCAATGTTTTGAAAAAAACATTCGTCCGCTAACTAATCAAAAGGCAGCAGGAAGGGAAAAACCCCCAAGGGGGAACAAAACGTGAAGGAGGGAAAAAAAAGCAGGGTACAATCACTAATTTAAATTAACGGACCATGAAAAACGAGCAACAATGGGAAAAAACTCGCTTTACTCCATCTCCGCAAAAACCAGGGAAAGAAAAAAAAGGCCGGAAAAGGGGACGTCCTCGGCACTGGGACGGGAGGAAAAGAGAGACCGTCAAACCAGATCCAACCACCCAATACGGGGAGAACTCGGAGCATCTTTCAAATTCTGCCCCTGGGGAAGGAAAGCACATTGCCATCGACGTAGTCGAAACAGAAGGCCTCGCGGTCTACAAAAAAAAAAGGAAGGAAAAAAAACAACCAAGGACATGTAATGTTTGGGGAAGGAAAGGTGAACTAACGAGACTCTCGAGAAAGGCAGCAATACCAGGGAAAACATGATTGGAAAAAAAGGGGGGTGCGGTCATCACGGCATACCACTTTCCTACAACAGGGGAAAAAGGAAAAAAAAAAAAAATCTACGTCAAGCCGGAAAAAGACCCAGACGGGGGCCAAAAGAAGGGAAAGGGGTTATCGGGGAAAAGAGAACTCTCCTTCGGGCTCAGGCACTTGCCGTGTCCAGCTGGACGAAAAAGGGGATTAAAAAAAAAAGAGAAGTTCCCATCTTCCAGAGGAGAGGAGGAAAAAGGGGTAGTCCGCCTGGCGTTTTCACCAAATGAACATCGGAAGGGGTCAGAAACCCCCTGCTTTCACTTTATTCCGAAGAACGGTCTTCATCGGCGGAACGCGTGTGAAAAAAGACATAAAGGAGATCACGGGCAAGAGCACTATTTTCAGAATTTTTGCAAGTGCGGGCAGATGGGGAAAAAGGACCGCTCCAGAGGAAGGGGGGCATCCTGTCCGTCTACGACGTAAAAAGACCTAATCCACAGGCGAAAACAAACGCGAGCCAGGCAAGGAAGAAAAAGATCCTCCGGCGGCATGGAAACCGGCGCCGACCGCAAGGCCTGCGCCTCATTCCTGATTCCCACATGGGGGGAAAAAAAAGAAAAAACCGCAACATGGTCATGATTGGAAAAGGAAAAAAAAAAAAAAGAAGAGCTTCCCGGCGTGCCCATGGGAAAAAGAAGAAACACCAACAAACGCAACTTTTTCTCAGCCAGGTTTGAGCATCACCGTCTAAAAACAACCCTTTTTCGTCTTTGAAGAAAGGTGACTAAAACAAAAAGCCCAAAGCTTCTTTCCGGGCGCGGGAGGAAAGGAAAGTACTCGAAAGGGGGGAAGGGTCTCGGCATAAGCGGAAAATGACTTCGTAACCAACACGCAAACTCCGGAAAATCAGCGCGAACCAATCTTCTCAACGGAAAAGAACTTCAAGTTCCCACCCCAACAAAAAAAAAAGAAAGGACGCACCACGGTTGTTGGGCAAAGGAAAAGAAAAAATTGTTTTTGACTCCGGTGGGGGGAGGTTGGAGGGAGATCAGGCGGCCTTTGCACGGAGGGAAAAGCAATTCCGTCGGGTTCAACCGTGGAGAGGGGGGGGACCATGGTCGTCGCCACATACATAAGAAAGGGGGGTGAAAAAAAAGCAAATACACCGTTCGGCGTACAAGTTCCCGAAAAGCGACATAAAAAAAAAACCTTTTTTCTCCCTGCGGGAGAAACACTCCGGTAAACACTACGCAAAAGAAGGGGCCCAGGCGATTTTCTGCAAGCGGGCAAAAAAAGGCACCGGCCGAAACCAAAAGCAGATGTGTGCTTCTAATGTAGAAAGTTCCCCATTTCAGAAAAAAAAAAAGAAAAAAAGGGACTCGAGAAAAAAAACGAGGAGGAAAAAGGGAGAAGAGAAGAGGGGTTGGGATGAAGGGAATCCTAAAAAATTAGAGATGACATTCTAGAAAAAAAAGGGTTAACGATTCGTGCCCGCCCAGAAGGAAAATGGTGCTGCGGCGAGCGGGAGTCGGTTTTGGGGTAGGGGCAGGGTGCGTCACCGCAGGAAAAGGAAAAAAAGAAAAGGGTAGCGAGCGACCTGAACTGCTCCGAAACCCGATTCAGGTAAGGTTTTTTGGGACAGCGTACCATCCATCTCCCCCGTTAACTTACTTATAAGAAGCATGTCCGAAGGTTATTAATGGAAAAAGGTAAAAACGGATGTCCCAAACACCGGACCTCGTCAGAGAATAAAAAAAAAAAGAAAAAGTAAAATGTGGGACGGCCCTGATTAAGGTTGGTTGGATTTGAAGTAGGTGAGCAAAAAAGAGGAGAGGGATGGCGGTTTTGCTTCTAGCAAAAGGGAGAAATCCTATCGCCGCCGCGCAAAAAAGAAAAAAACGGAGAGTATCCTTTTTTATAGAGGGGAAAAAGAGAAAACGCGCTTTTTTTTGCTTTGGGCCAACCTGGGGGGAAGGGGATTGGAAAAAGGGAAAAAAAAAATGGTCCCGTTCAAACGTTTGATGCCGGCGGAAAGAGCGAAAAAGAGGGTGCGGGCCTGGGACCGGCGGGGCAAAAGAAAAAAAGAAAGGGTGCTGTTTGGGTCTGTTGGGGACAAGGGGGGACTTAGATGGGGGAGGGGTGTACATCTTGCCCATGCTGGCGCGGCCGATAGGGAAAAAAAACGGTCGAGTCGGACAGAAAGGGAAAAAAAAAAGCGGCGGAGCTGGTGGGCAGCAACTTGAAAGGTTTTTCGCTGGGGGTTCCAGAATCTTCATCACTTCGTAGACTTACAAAAGATCATTATAGGAGAGGAGGCAAAATAGGGAAAAAAGACATTGCAATTAGAAAAGAAACAAACGTTGCCGTCTGTTGACTCCCGAGGGGGATGGGGGTTTTGAACGAGGAAAATGGAGTTAAATCCGGGTGGTTTTTTCCCCCTGGGAGGAA
>Ga0179593_1298156_pt1 | contig 13859 bp, 11 predicted proteins | sample CZODoug2_1_08_16_FD_185931 | JGI IMG/M metagenome (GOLD analysis project Ga0179593, IMG submission 185931) | Vadose zone soil fungal communities from Angelo Coast Range Reserve, California, USA - CZODoug2_1_08_16fungal (PacBio error correction) | ecosystem: Environmental > Terrestrial > Soil >...
GGCTTCGGCAACGGGCTCATGCTGCGCGGGCCGGTAGAAGAAGACGCAAAGTCAGGCGGCGGGCCGCTCTTTCGACGGGAGGGATAAAGTCGGAGTAGGGAAGGGGGGGTATTGTGATTCAGGACTTTGTACGGACCCGCCCCAAGAACGGAGTTCGGAGGACGCGTAGAAAAAGGGGTTGTTTGCAGGACCCGCTCGCCCTTTCTCCGAAGCAGAGGAAAATTAGGAACGTGGGAGGAGTGACTGAACGAAAACGCGTCACTTTCGTGCCGATGAAAGCTGGAAAGGGAAACAGAAAAACTCGTCGAAGATCAGCGGGCGAAACGCAACCGTGGCGAGGAAACTGATAATGGAGCAAAGTGAGATTGCAACGTTTTCCTCATTTCGGACATCGGTAGGGAGCTTGAAGATGTCAGAGAAAATTTCGTTCACTTAACCTCTAAAGGCCCGGGATGGGAAGGCGGGAAGCTCGGTAAGGCTAACTCAATGGAGGAGAATTTAGTCAGCGCGGAGCCGGAACTAAGATAGGTATGGTCTGGGGCATCAGTGGGAGAAAGTTGACCTCATATCAGTAGCTCCCTCAGGCCAATACGGTCGTGTCAAGAACCTGGTACAATCGAACACCAAGGGGAAAGAATCAGTCGAGTGCAGGACTCCAATGAAGAAGAGGGGAACAAAATAACGCCAGCACATATCAGGTATGCTCAGCACAAAGCAGGAGAACGCCTGCCACGTAAAAAGCCGGCGGCTTACTGTACGAATAAACAAAACTTCACTAAATAGAAGAAGAAAAGGGGTGTGGGGATCTAGAAGAAGAAGCCGGTTCAGTTCCAAACAAGAAAAAAGAAAGATTAGGGGCCGGTGTGAAAAATAAGGTTGCGGGAAGAAAGGGTGCGCTCCTTAATCAGTTCTACGTGTCAGCGAGAGAATGGTCAAAGAGAAACTCTCCAGAACCATAAATAGACAGAACTAAAAGCAGAAAAAGACAAGCTTTGGCAATTCGACTAAATTGCATAACAAGACGAAACGATAAGTAGACGGAAAGGGTAGAAAGAACAATGGGAAAAGCCGTGAAACATCGCATCAACTGAGTACTGAAAGTCGGATAGGAGGACCCTTTGAATGGTCAAACAAGAAAAAAAGTCAAACGTGGAGGCGAAAAACATTGAAACTCCAGCCATAGGAGGAAAATGAAGGGACAAGAAGGAGCCTGCCCACTGACTTGGAATCTGGGTCCAACGAACATGACAAAACTAAAGGTGCGCGGACCCTTGGTGACGATGGGAGAAGTGAGACTGGCAACGTCGGGAGGTAAAAATAAGTTCCTCTCATCAAGAAAAGGTCAAGAAAAAAAAAGAGGAGGAAAAGGAGAGAGGGGACGGCGGGATTGCATAAGCCTCTGCAGTCAGGAGGAAGGAATACAGAAGCTCACTGCATACCGATCCGGACCAGTAAGAGCAATCTGGAGATGGGTGACCGAGAAAGAAAATGCCGGGAAGGGGTACAGCGCCATCTGCACCGGCGCTGACTTTCCATTCGGTTCATGAGAGAGAATGGACGGAAAAAAATCGTCCATACGGCGACGCAGCCAAAAGCGGTTGCGGAATAGAAAAAAGCACCGATCAGCCGGAGTAAAGGAAAAGAAGGAGATGGGTGCACGGCGTCTCAATGACAGGAAGAAAGGAGGAGGTTCGGCGTCCTGAGAGGGAGGGATGAAAGAAAATTTGTTGCGCGGGGACAGAATGGATATTGGACAGGTTGCATGGGATGTGCATCTGACCCGGGGGCCGGCAGGAGAAGGAGAAGTGAACATGCGCCGGAAAAGGCAAGCCGACCACGCAAAGCTACTGCCTCCATCGCCAAAAGGGAGGGAGAGAGAATCGTTTGGGGGGGCTGGGTTCGTCAAAAGTGAGGAGAGCAAAAAATTATTAAGGAAACTGACTCCGTTAGGGAAGGAGAGCCTATGTTCAGTCTAAAGGAATAACATTCTGTCCTTTCAAAGGGGGGAGGACCGACTGAGGAGGTTGAGCTCATCACTAGGACTAGTGCTGGTTAAAAGTTGAAAGCATGGTTAACCTGGATGTGTCGTATCGGAAAATCACAGATAAAGAAGGAAACACCTTTGGTAATGAAACAGGAAAAAAGTCTGTAAAAATCACAGGGAAACGTATGATCACTTGGCAATCACACGGAGCCGAGCCGCTGGTCCATAGAGAATCGAACGTCGCCGGGGTGGGCGGGGTCAAATAAAAATACTAAACTGGGGGAGCGACTAATAACACAGCAATCTCATCATACCTGACTTTGAGGGAAGGCCGAATATCCGGAGAGAGTCAAGGCTCCAGGCATTAATTAAAGACCGGCCAAGGGAGAAAATGACAATGGGGGGAATAAGATGACGACTAAAGTACCAGTCCTCTCCTAAAGTGCCAGCTGGGAGGAAAGAGGGCTGTTTAAGGTCCCGTAGAGCACTCCAGGAGGCGCTGGGGGGACCGGTAGACGCAACGTGAAAGGTACACAATCTTGATAGAACGCGCAGGAGTGTGGGTCCGTAGAAAAAAAAATTGCCATCTTGGCAAGAACGAAAAGTAGGAGGGCGGAAGCTACTGCCAATACCACGCCATGCCAAAGAGCGGCATCTTAAAGGGAAGAAAGATGACCAGGCGCGAAGTCTCGTCCTAGAGGAGGAGGGAAAGGAAGAGAAAGGATCGTTGGACGAGTCATCCTACTATTCGTCCAAGACAGTAGAAGAGCAGAAGATGGAGACTGGAATCGCGGTCGAATTCTATGAGCCATACACGCCGGGAAGCCAGTTGCGGATCCTGAGTGTACGCAAAACTGAAGGAAGGGAACAGTGGAATAATACGGGACCAATCGATACCTGTCAAAAGAACCGGCCGGGATTAAAAATCACCAGCACATTACGGGAAACGAAGAAAAGTGGGAAGGACGACGACGGGAGAAATAGTTCTTCCCATTCCAAGGAACGAAGGGCGAGCAACACCACACTACGGAACTATTCGACCTAACTTTCGGGGATATGAACTAAAGTGTGCAGGCGAAGATCTTAACCAGCGAGAAACTCAACTTCAGTACAAAAGGGAAGGTTCCCCAGCCTGTCGTGGGTCTCTACAAAAATGGATTGATTCAGAAGCCGGAAAGAGGAAGAAGGGTCTTCAGGAGGGGAATCCTGGGCTTTGCTAATGGTGAGGAGGGCGCAGAAGGGCGCATGAGACAATGCGAAAATGGGTTGAAACGGTTGGGGGAGTCGCAGAAGGATAATATTGTCAAAGGAAGGAGAAAGATGTAGCCACCCGTTCGGCAATTCAACGGATCGGCCGCATTTCGAATTGGTGATGAGGGCCTGGGTAAATTCGCTGCAAGGAGATGGGAGCGTGGCCACACAAGACTCAGATTAGAGGTGTCAACGGGTTCAAAGGGTCGGCAACCTTCAAGAAGAAAAGTCGAATAATGGCGAAATAGACAGGTCGAGAACAGACAGGGGTCACGTGGACGACTGATAGACGGTAGGAGGGCATCCTCGTAGGAGGCTTCAGATCAATGGAGGATGGGGGACCTGTCAAGGAACAGCTGAAAAAATCTAGCGGGGAAAGAAATGCCTATCTTGGGGGGGGGTCTGGAAAAAGGTGGGATAGAAGAAAGAAGAATGGGGTTTTCTGTTTGGTGTGACGGAAGGTGGCGGATCGGAAAAACAGAGAAAATCTACCAGAGCGGCGTGACTTCGTAAAGTGGGTGGAGGGGGACTCTAGTGGAAAAAGGGGATTCTTGACTGAGTGAAACAGAAAGCGTCGCCTTCGGGGACAAACTATAAAACCGATCAACGCTGGAAAAAAACGGCGCTTCATACTTGAGAAATGAAAAATGAGCCGGGAGTGCAGCCATGTTTAGTGATCAGATGAGTTAGGGGAGATGAACTATGCATGCATTCGAGGAAGGCCAAAGAGGCACGGTCTTAAACGGGAATCTCGGATTTCTCATTTCATGAGGTTTAGGTGAAGGAAGCCGTGCCATCTGGTGCGGGACCAAATGAGAGAACAATTTGAATCCAGGAAGCATATTCGACGAGCAGTCAGGGGATTGTTCCTCCGTGGGAACTCCCGTGGAAAAAGAGATGCGGGCGCCAGAGTCGTCTTCAAAGGGTACTAGCCAGGATTGCACTGCAAGGGCGCAGGGGAACCACGACGCCAGCCAGAGCAGTATTAAAGAACGAAGGGAGAACTTCAAGGGCGAATCATCTCTAGAGGAAAACAGCTACCCTGCAATCACAAAGCAGGAAGATGTTTTGATCTATACAAGCCGGGGTAGTTACCCGGCCAAAAAAGAAGGGGGGCCAGGAGAAAAGCGTTGTATATCCCCTAATGGAGGCGAGCACGCTCATGGGAAGTTAAAAAGAATTGACTTCTTCAATAGGACTCAAGGGAAAAGAAAAGCTCCAAACCTAAAGAATGCAGCCAGGAGGAAAAACAAAGATTAATTGAGCTACTATGAAAAAACCCATATACGCAGACGAATATTCACGAAAGGGGATAACATTGCACTCCGGGAAACCATCGGCAACACTCGGGAACGGATCAGGCGCCTTGAATGTCGAGTCCGAATAGGACAAATACGGTCGTCCAGGGACGATGTGATCAGGAAGACGAAAGAAAACTACTGTACCTTCAGGAAGGTCGAGGAGAGGAAAGGCCCTGGAATGTGTCCAAGTGGGAGGGGAAGGGAGCAAACTACTACTGGGTGACAAAGGGAAAGGAAGGAAGTGAAGCCGCTTCAACGTAACGCGTAAAAACATCATCCAAGAGGGCACAATCAAGAAAACACAACAAAAGGGAGGAGAAGCGGGGGCTGAGGGATTTCTTTAGTCTCTCTGGAGAAGTGGAAAGAAAGAAAGCTCATTCTCTCACAGTCTTAAAGGAAAAAAATATGGGCAAGGAAAAGAAGACCCCTGACAATGACAGGCCGGAGCCTCGGCCGAACGACAGAGGAAGGAAGGATCTTTCTTCTATTATTCATGATAATCTACAAAGCGAGAGAAATTGGATCACGTTTCAAAGGGACACTAGGAATCACGCAAGGAAAAGTAAGTCAGGAGGGCGACAAGGTGGGGGAATGCGAGGCAGGGGGACAAATCAAATTACCTTACCCCCCAAATCGGCGGCTTTACGCTTTGACAGGGGAAAACCGCGGTGTGGAAGCTTTCTCACCCTCTTAAAGGAGTTATGGGAGAGGGACAGAAGATACCTGAAGAGTTTCGCGTCTCGTAAAATGAAAAACAGAGGGATCCAGACAAAGTGGCTACGACCGGACGGACTTTCTCGACCGAGGGCATCGTTGTTGTCGCGAAAAGGATAAGGCTTCAAGAAAGAAAAAAAATTCGCCTCCGCTCCCGACATTGCCGGCGTCTAGGCTCTGCTAAAAAACGGATCGGTACGTGCAGGAGGCGCAAAGAAAGGGGCCAAACGCAGACTGAGAGGGAATGGCTTCGCTTGGTAGGGATGCCCTAGGCACCTTGCATTGGATATCCAGTAAAATCAACGCGTGAAAAAAGCCCAGGGGGGTCGATTGAAACCGGGCAGACAATAACCGTGTCCACTCACACCGGAAGAAAAGGAATAGGGGACGGGATTCTACACCTGCAGAGAAGTAGCATGGGGCCTCAAAATACTATCGGCGTCAACATAGTTCCAGACTAAGAAAAGGAAACCTGGCAGTAACGAAGGCAAAGGGACGGCCAACCGTGCCGTCACGTGAAGGCTACCTTGAAATCGGCAAGACTCACCAAGACCTCAAGTATGATCAAAAAGAGGAAGGGAAGCAAAAATCAATCATGTGCCCGTAAAAAAGACCGGCAGACCCAGAGCGGTGCTCAGCAAAACTCGAAGGCGATGGGGGTGACTTGGCCAGAGAATAGAAACTGAACGGTGGCACGGCAGAAAAAAATCAAACTGGGAAGGCACGCAGGACGGGAACTCGAAACCTTCTCATCTTACGTTTGGGGTGCAGATCCGCAACCTAAAAACGCGTTAAAGTAAAACGAAGAAAAATTCGGAGGGAGGAAGACTAACCAAAGACATCCTTACAGATCGGGATAATCTAGACGAAAATGACCGCGGCCGAAGCTACTGAAGGGCGGCTGTCAATTAAACCAGAAAGCGTTGCAGGAAAAACCTCCGAAAACCGGGAAACAGATCCGACTAAAAAGAGAGTGCTGACAGCTTTTCATACCTGCTAATTAAAACGAAGCCCTAGGGGGGGGGGGGGAAATGGAAGCGAAGTGAGATAAGAACCGCTCCTGTACCCCTGTTACTTACGACAGGCGAGCCTAGTAACAACGCTAGACCGTAAAAGGGATTAAGGGAGGAAGACAAGGAGAAGGGCCGGCTGAGGTGGGGGGGTGAGGGGGAAGAGAGGGAAGAAAAGGAGAAAGAGGGAGGGCAGGAGAGGAGGGGTAGCGGAAAAGAAGGGGGGGAAAGAGAGTAGGGAAACAGAAGGAAGGGAGAGAAGCGGGGGAGAGGACTGTGGTGAAGGGGGGAGGAGGTGTAGGGGAGAGGACATGCGACCACGCAAGGGCCAATGCCTCGATATTTCCAAGAAGACAGAAAATTACGGAAATAACGTCCCTAGTCTTTACGTACTACTGGATAAGAACGGGACGAAGTCAAAGTACAAATATTCCCGAGGAGACAAACCGTCAACAAACTTACGGCTTCGAAAAAGTATGCTATCCTGGCAAAAAGGGAAGCTACTATCTAAACTCATGCTGAAGGGAAAGAACAGCAGGAAGAAACTTCGGTCGTCCCCACCGAGGAGGAGGAAGAGAGACATCAACAAAAACAAAGAGAAGTAATGTCCACAAGGATGGAGCTAATTGCGTTCAGATGAACGCAGCCCAGGAAAAATTTTATCAGTGAGGGGGCGAAGCAAAGAGGTGGCACAGAATTAAGAGGATCAGATTGTTGAATTTGTAAGAGGGAGAAGGAAGGGTTGTCCATAAACATAGGTCGGCAACCAAAAAGGAATCCTTCAACTTATAGAAAATTGCTCCTTCAGTCGTATTAAGTAAAATGGAAAACTATAGAGGCCGAGCTCATAAAGGGGAGCGAAAAAATTGGATAAACGGGATATGCACATGATGCAGGATTCGTCTAACGCCTGCGAAATGGCGACGTTGAGTCGGAATAAGAGAAGGGACCGCGAGTGAGCTACGATCCACGAGTGATACTTGGCTATTCGGTCACAGATGGAGGGAGAGGAAAGGCTCTGTTCGCGCCGGGAGCAAACGGACCGGAAAGCCAAATTCACGTCTATGGTCTGGAAGACAGGAGTGACGATAGGGGGGGATTGTTGGTGTTAGTACAGGATGGAGGGGGGAAGTGATCCGCCCCTCCGACGGGGTAGGTGTCTGAGTTGAACGGGAAATTGTCAGTGCGCTTCGGAGCGGAAACTCAACTTTCGCAGGCGACAGAGGGTACCGTCTTCACTGAGGGGGGAAGGGACGAAAGCCGCGTTTCGGGGCGGAGATGATCTGGAAGTACATCAAAGAGTCATGCGACAAAACCTACACTTCAGGAACATTGGACTGATTAGTTAAGAGAGAAATTCGATTGCGGCCGGGTTGAAAAAAACAATTTCGGGATCATCGGGATGGTAGTTTTGCTGGCAAGGCAAAGGCATAGGCGGAGAATGGCAAAGTGCGGGGAAAAGCGGGGAGAGTGATCTGAAATTAAGAGGTATAGGGAGCTGCGCAAAGCCACCGAGCTGGGCACCTCGCGACGGCGGAGGGGGCAGTCCCGGTAATCCATAAGAAAAGCTACATGGGGGGTGGGGAAGGAGGTAGGAAGACCGGTTTCAATCTAAAGGCAAAAATCACCTGCGAGGGGTTAACGATACGACTGCAATCAAGGAAGCCGAAAGGGTAACCCAATACGCAACCAAAAAATGAGAGAGAGAAATAGGCAGGAGCCGCCTCAGAAATCGTCAGGGAAGGTAGCAAGGCCACTAGACGCCGTCATCAAAAAAAGATAATTCTCACCTAATTAAAGGAGGGCCAACGTGAACCAGCCGCCCAAAAAAGGCCACCGGAGAAATATAAATCCGTGTTAGAGAAAAGGTGGTCTGATAATCGCGGAGCTGCACTTACTAAGAATGGAGAAAACGGCTAGTCAGAAACTGGTCCAGAGAACAGCTCAACAACAAACAAAAGAAAAGAAATGCAGCGCAGGGGAAAATCAAGCAACCCAAAGGTTTGGGGAAGGGGTCTACTAAATCAAAGATAAAAAAAACAGGAGGCGAAGTAACTGTGCAAATTTAGCCAACAAGAGGAGAAACAAGTGAAGGCGACCAAGGCAGGGACCGGCTTGGCATTGGTTCATGTCCGAAAACCCGGAGAGAAAAAGTGGGGTACGATTAGATCATGAATAGCGAAAAAAAGTAATAAGGGACAACGTCAGCTCAAGAAGGGAGCTACAGGGAATTGGGAAGGATCCAGTCGAAACTGACGCCCCACTCAGTAATTGGCGCAGGCCCTGGGGGAGGAAGTGGAATTGAAACTAGGTCTCGGAAAGAAGGACCGAAGGCGCTCATCCAAAGGGCAAGAGCAAACAACAACGGAGTTGGAAAAGGAGGAGATGTGTGCCGGAGGAGGAAGGGGAAATCGCTAAGCTCAGCGGTGAAGAAACGAAAACACACTCACTGGCTCCAGGGGACATCGTAAAAGTCCCAAAGATCGAGTAGTGAGTGGCGCGGCCCGCGAATACAATTCGGCAGGGGAAGAAGCGGCACGCGCTGACGGTCCCGTTGGCTTTCGGGACTGATCGAAACAGTCAGAGAAGGAAAAAGAGAATCAAGTTTGGCGTTTGCAAGAAGAATCCAGGAGGCCGGAAGACGGCTTTTACAGCTGTTTCAAACGGGAAGCAATGTGCTAGCACAGTGTGGAAGGAGAACCCACTTCGTATGATAGGCTCGGGATTGGAGACAATCCACAGGGGTGGGGCGCATGGGGAGGGCCACTGCTGTATATTTAAAATGGGGAAGGAAAAGGCAGGCAGCTCGGAAGGAATAAAGGAAAAATTCACAGGAAAAGGGAATCCTTGTCCTAAGGCCTCAAAGAAGAAGGACAAGCTTTCTAGAGGAAGAGGGGCTGAGTTGGGCATTTTCAGGGGAAAGAAAGCTCGCTGAGGGAGAAAAGGGCGGAAAGCGCGTCGTGGGAAAACGCTTCTATTCTAACAGAAACTCAAACGAAGGATGGTACGTGCAGCCCTAGGTGTGAGACCGGGCTAGGGGCTGGCGTACTTGGTTCCAAAATCAGACGCCCAGGAGAACTGGCAGCGGGAAAGTAACCGAAACGAAGGCACGGAAAACTAGCCCTCCTGGGCGAGGGAAAAAAAAAAAAACCGGAGAAAAAAGCGGGCAAAGAAAAATGTTAGCAAAAGAATGAGTAACGGATGAAAGAATAGCAGTAGAAGAGGTCCATCTACGAGAAAAGGAGTAGCGAAGAAGAATTACTACACTGCAGCGACCAGAAAGAGAAATCCAGCTCGAAAAAAGGACGTTCGCGGCCGCAAAGGGAATCCAATAGGGCACATCTGCAAGCAGAAGACTCAAAGATATCAACCATGGCGGCAGCAACGGCAAGAAAGCTCATTGAATACAGTATGAACGAAATGAATAGGAGAAACAGGGGAAAGAGGTTGGATCATGGGCGCATAGTCGGAGAAAGACTGTGATGCCAGGAAAGAAAAACAAAGGGGGAACGAGCCTTGCCGTCAACGGGGGGGAAAAGAAAAGTCGCACAGCTGACTAACACCGGCGCATCGCGTTGTTATCCGTAAAATAAAAAGAAAAAGAGCGTTTAATAAGAAAAACCAGAGGAGGTGAATGGGAAGAATCCAATCAAGCACAGCCGAGGCGGGGGGATAGAAGAAAGAATACCTCGGAAATCTAAAACTGAGGCGAGAGGGGAGGACAAACAGCGACTCAGGAATATTGAAAAGCCCCTACTAAGGAAATCCGACCGGATCCGCAATGCGGGGTCCAGCTGCGCGGGCTTCGACCAACTCTAACGCCAGGAGAAGGCGCAGGCGATCCGGAAGTAAAATCGACTGGAAACATGAATAAGGGAAGACCACAGCCCGGGTTGAAGGACGAACCAAGCCGGTCGGCCTCGATAGGAACCGGACATACACGATAACAAATTAGGAAGGAAAACTAATGGGGGCGCGAAGTCTGCCTATTGTGGGAGGCAAGTGGGGAAAAATATGGATCCGGAAAGGGACGAAAACGAAACCTAAAACACAAGTTTCGAAGGAGGGGGCGGGGGACATAAGACCTAGAAAAGCAGTCTCCCCTCGAAGCAGACAGGGAGGCAACTGAAGAACTCTCCAAAGCATGAATTCAAACACAAACAACACCGTAGGAGGAAAATAAGCGAAATTGGGGACGAAGGGAGGAGTGGTCGCATGAACTAGTTTGATGGGGATCGAGACGCACTGGCAGCAGTGATCGAGTCCAACCGAGGGACTAATAGAAGGGGGTGGCCGTGTTGAGCTTTGCCGAAAAAAACGTGTTGAACTGCGGCGAAATGGGATCAAGGCGCTAGCGGATCTCGGGTCAGTAAGGAGGGTGACTGATGAGGTCCCGGGGAAAGAGGGGAAACAAGGGGTGATCGTTGCATCAAAAGAGGGATTGATTGGAACGCACCGGGGGTTCCAGGCTTTAGTCAAGAGGGAAGGGAAGCAGTTTCGGCGTGAGGACAGAGAAGAAGGGACGCGCCGCAGAATCATAGGGATGTCGAGTAGAAGGTCGATCATAGCGCGTAGGTGGGGCAGACATGGTCTAGGTCCGGTCGAGCGCCCGGCAACGGGCGAGGGAAGAGAGGAAAAGAGGTCACGTTCCTGATAAAGGAAAAGATAGGGGGGGGAGGATATGTGTAAAGACTCTTCTGGGGAAAACGTGGTCCAGGGCGCGTTGTGGAGAATTAACCCCTCGACCTACATTCGAAAAAGTTTACCTTGCGGGGGAACGTGAGGTAATGACTATGGGGGGGGGGGGGGGGGGGGTAATGCTGTGCACTGGGCTGGAAAAGCAGCACCCGCAAACTACAAATGCAAAAAAACTTGAGGAGGAGTAGCTGCATGGACCAAGTTAATGGGGGAGGAGTTGATGCCGCCCGGTGGTTGATATCTTTGATTAAATTGTAGCTTGCCGGACGTCTAAAAGGGCCGGACCCAACTGCACGGCCATAATTTATCCTTAGTGAACGGGAGCGGACTGGTACGTATTTCTGTAGGAAGCCGGCGACAATTGGGTGGGAAAAGGAAACCGGGGGGCGAGCAGTGAAGGACAGTGCAAAAAGCATGTATGGGTGCCGACGCGGGTCGGTTTTCAAGGAGAACACAGGAAAGGGGCAGAAGTCGCGGCAAACGATGTGAGGGGAAACGATACGAAAATGCAGGACTCATGGCAAAATGGAAAATAGGCCAGCCATATCAGAAGCCGCATAAGCAAGCATGAAAAGACGGATGGAGGAACAAACAATAGACGCCCGGCAATCACGACGAAGAAGCAGGGAGAGGGATCGAGAAAAAGGTACCTGAACCAGCCGCAAACGAGAAACAAGGCCAATAGGGGAGTGAGAAAAAGAGGTCGGTTTTTCCAAGGAGAACAGGCTTCAGCCAAGGCAGGAAAAGAAACATCTACAAATAACAATAAAAAGTGGACCACGAGCCAAAAAGCTGTAGAAATTCACCTCCAGCAATCAGCCGCCTACTATCCGTCATGGAGAGAAAAGGGGCCGAAAAAGGGAAACTCGGCAGCCACAACGAATACCCCGTATCCTGCTTGCAATTTTGATTCTATGTCCGAAAAAACGCACGGAGTCCAGCTGGGGACGATGTTTGAGAAATAGAGAGCGAAAAAAGACTAATGGCCAGCGCCGTCGAGTTGAGCAAAAGGGAAGGGGTGCCGGGCTCGTCGACGACGCGTGCACTAAAAATCCTAGTGCTACGGACCACAGTAAGATGAACGAGGTAGCGGAGCGTCGTCGTCACAGAGAGAGAGGAGAGGCTGCATCCGCCAACATCAGCGAGAAACCCACGACCATGATTCAGTAGGGGGAAAGAGGATATCTCTCGGCTCCGCGTTACAAAACTCCGCTCAAAAGGAAAAGACTTCCACCCAGGGCCGCGAAATCGTATTTATGCAGAGGGTCCAAGACGGGAGAAACTACAGGCACGGGCAGTCCCATCTGCAAGGCAGATGGGAAGGAGGTATTCTGTTCCCTCATATCATAGATCGAAAGTCCAACGGAAAAGGCTCGAGGTTTTTGTCAGAATGTAAGAGAAAATAAGGGAACACGCATCACGGAGGGGGGGGATGAACGATTTTAACGGCTCGGAGGGGGAGAGCAAGGGAAAGATGACCTGTTAAACTTATAGGGGCATCGGAATGGACAGTCGGTGGGGGTGGAAGGGTCACCTGCTCGGCCATGTCTATTTTCAAGGGAGGGGAATGGGTGCTCTGACCAAGGGACCCTGCCTGACTAAAGGCTAAAATCCGGTGACGTCGCGAGCGGGCAAAAAATAACTACAAGTTACGAGAAGGGAGGTATCATTGGTGTATGTGAAATAAAGGGGGTCATCGCTGCGATCAAACTGATTACATGCTCGTCTGGAGGCCTCGTCAAGGAAAAAACTTAGCCGGAGATTCTGTAAGTAGGCGGAAAAAATGGCGGGTGGGGGTCGGCTCATAACTTCAGCGGGCGGAGCTTGGGCAAGGTAGGGAGAAGCGTTACCTGAGAATAGACCGTTCGCAACCAAAAATCACACGCATGAAAGGCGAACGCATGGGGTCGAATGAAAACAAAACCATCCGGAAAGAAAAGGAGGAGCGCAAGCGAATATGAAGGGAAGAAATCCTCGACTGATAGAGGTTGCCATCAGCAAAAAAGACGAAAAATACCAGCAAAAAAAGAAAACCTGGCAAGGTCATACGAAACCTCGCCCGACCGTGGAAGGGTGGAGCGGGGCCGCCTCCCTAACGGCAAAGGAAAGCCATTACGAAGAGTGATCCCAACACAGCCAGCAAGGTTGGGAGAAAGTATACGACGCCGACATCGAAAGGCTTTGGAAGTGCGCAATGCCGAGGGACAGAATCTAGAGAAGTTCACGAAGAGAAAGCGGCCGGTCAGAAATACCTCAATGAAGACGTACCGAAAGTATTGACTAAACAAAATCTAATAGCGTTTTTTTTCTTGGGGGGACAAAGATCCCGCAAAAGGAAACCTGGGAAATCGCGGGGTACCATCGCGTACCAGTCGGGGGCGCTCTACCAAATACAGGACCTGAAAAACAGACACCAATGCCATCTGAGAACAAAAAGACGCATTAAATCGCCGCCTGGGGAGGGGGTAAGCTGAACCAGACGAACACGAAGGCGCCGGGGTCGACCTCCAAACGAGAAAGATTCAAGCGGAAAAAATATGTCATCTCGACCAAAGAGACAGTCCGCCACGACGCCAAATTACCGCTCAAATCCAAGAGAAGGACATCTCCTGTCCGGTTGAATCAGGAAGAAATAAACGTTGTCGGGGGGGGGGGGCCAAAGAGCACAATCCTGGCTGGGGGAAAGATCAATGAAGAAAGGAAATATGGAAAGAAGGGGGGGAATTACCGAAATCCAAATCAAAAAATGGCAGCGCCTTCAAATTAAATATGTACGGAGAAAAGAAAATCTCAACCCCGTCAACAAAATACGAAAGCTGCGGGAAGGAATGCGCCATTGCGCTAATCTCACCCGCAATAATGAGGACGGCGACCAAAGAAACTTCAGGACCACAAGGCCTG
>Ga0179593_1330522_pt1 | contig 13859 bp, 21 predicted proteins | sample CZODoug2_1_08_16_FD_185931 | JGI IMG/M metagenome (GOLD analysis project Ga0179593, IMG submission 185931) | Vadose zone soil fungal communities from Angelo Coast Range Reserve, California, USA - CZODoug2_1_08_16fungal (PacBio error correction) | ecosystem: Environmental > Terrestrial > Soil >...
AGGCCATGCCCGATCGGACGGCGGGACAAGGGGAGAAGGGGAAAGTGTGGAGAAGGATTTCCACGTCCCGAAAAAGGGGGTGTCAATATCAGGTCGCCGCGCCGTATGAAAAATCAGAAAAAACCAATCAGGCCCCCCTTCGCCACCACATCAACAACCGCTTGAAACTCTGGATGGGGGGGGGCAAAAAAGATGACTGGGTCATCGGTTTTCTGTATAAAAAACCGCAAAAAAAGGGGGGGGGATCACCAGGACTTGCGGTACACAAACGGGTAAAAGAGAGGTCCAGGGCCCGGGAAACTCTGGGGGGGAAAAAGAAAACCAAGACAAAACGGCCCCAAAAAACATCTTCGATAAAAGGGAAAAAAAAAAAAAAAGGGGTGTTTCGGGGGGGGGGATAAAAATTTTGGCACGCAGGGTAAGAACAAAGCCTCAAAAAAAAACCAACGCAAAAAAACACCTGTCACCAGGAAAAAAAGAAGAAGGGAAAATCCCCCAAAGGGGGGGATGAGAAGAAAAGAAACTACCGACAGCATGTTTTGAGAGCAGGACCCTCGTTTCCCGCGGAGGGAGGACAGAACCAGAAAACTAAACAGGGAAAGAAGGGGGGAAAAACAAAAAAGGGGACGGAACTAAGTTTTTTTTGGACTAAAAAAAGGGGCTGCGAAAAAAAGGGGAAAAGGAACGTTGACAGTTTGGGGGAACAGGGGGAAGGGGGGAGACCGTAAAGGAGAAACCCCAAAAAATCGGACCGATTGGGGAGAATTAAGAGGACTAACCAGGAGGGTGGGGGGAAAAAAGGGACTTTGGATCTCCCACTGCGTGGTAACATCGAATGCAGATGCCATGATCCCTTGAGGGGGGAAGGGGGGGGTGGTCGCAATTACCTTAATATAAAAAAGGGAAAAAGTACAAACGCTTAAAGTTGGGGGATGCGGCTGGCCCGGTGTGGAAAAAAACCTGACGTTTTTCGCGGTAGGGGAAACAAAACTAACACCTTCAACGGGGGGGGATTGGGTTGGTTAGGGCACTTCCAGCGTCAAAAAGGAAAAGACGGGGGAGGGACAGGGGGAATATATATCAAGACTCGAAGGAAAAAAATAGGGAATCGGGTAAGGGATGGGGCGGCGGTGAGGGAGGGGACGGGGGCCACCGGGTATTCATCAACGAAAAGGCAAAACACATCACAAAAAGAAAAAAAAACGAAAAAGGAAAAAAAAATCAACGATGCTTACGTCACCACAGGTCTGGTTCAAAAAAGAAGACACTGGGAAAAATATGAAAATATAAATTTCAAGGTTGGGCCATCCACCCGGTTTGCAAGAAAGGGGGGTGATCTGGTGAAAGGGGACGTGGTTAAAAGTCAAAGGCCCGTTGGACGAGGGGGAGGAAAAAGAAAGAGAACTGCTTTTTTGAAGGGAAGGAGAAGACGCAGCGGGAACTGGCCTAAGATCCAAAACAGTTCCAGACTGTACGGGGGGGGAGCTGAGGGGACTTGAAAAGACATGGAGGAGAGTTGGAAGGGAAAAGGGAAAAGGGGAGGGCGTGAACAAAGACAATGGGCACAGGACTGGAGGGAAACGAATCAGAAGCCACCATCGGGGGGGGAAGCAAAGGGAAAAGACTCCAAAGATAAAAAGAGGAGTAAAACGTCGAACCGGAGATGAAGGAATTAAAGGGTCACATCGATCAGGGTTCGGTTACAGGGAAGGGGTCGAACCTCAATCAAGAAAAAACCGCAACACTGGGAATCTTAAGACCCATCAAAAGAAGAACCGGATAAAAGGCCAAAGCATCAAACAAAAAAGCAGGCGGTCGACCGAGAAGAACGGGAGAAAAACCAAGGTAATAAGGAAAGTCTGAAACAGTAAGAAGGGGGACCAGAAATGGTCGGGCTGAACCAACAAGATCGATCCAAAAAAACTCGGGGAAGGAGCAAGAGAAGAGGTTGCCATCAACACAAGGAAAACGGAAAAGTCAAAGTTCTCACGTTTAAAGGGGAACGAGTGGGACTTCGACAGAAAAAAAAAGAAAGAACGCAGGTGGTTTGGCCGTGGAACAAGTTGAAAAACAAAGACTGCAGCCGATCAGTGGCTGGGGGAGAGCGGAAACATTGAAAAGGAATACTGGGGCACCAGAAGAGAGCAACACCTTGAGCCCTCGGGCAGGAGAATCTCGTAGGGGGAGAATCGTCAAAAACTAGGGCGAGAAACATGCTGTGAAAGGCGGGGGAGAAAAGAGCCATCTCAGGGGGGGGGTTCCGCTGACAGATTTTACGAAGAGAAGGGGGTCGCAAGGGAAAATACAGGGTGGTAACTGCGCAGCAAAAAAAAAAAGGACCCTCTGGACAGAACGGCAAAAAAAGAAAAAACCTGACCTGCACTAAATCGGGGGAAAGGAAAAAATTCAGCAGCCAAAAAGAAGCGTTGACCGGAAAAGGACCCACGGAAGAACGAAAACATCCGACCGGGAGAAAAAGGGGGAGGGAAAGAGGCTTCTCGGTGCACAAGACAAAAACAAGGCAAGGCCCCAGAAAGGCTGACCGCTCAAAAAAGAAGAAAAACAAGCAAACGTATCCAAAAAAAAAAAAGGAGGAGGGAGAAACTGGGATAACAAAAGAGAACCAAATCAGGACGTCAGACCAACAAGGAGAGCGGAATCGCAAAAGGGGGAGAGAGACAATTTTGGTTTTGGAGGGGGGGGGGAAAAAGGGCCCAAAGCGACCCACGAAAAAAGAACATGAGAATCGCGAGGGTCAGTGTGGGGAAAACAGCCGAGCGGGTAGTAGAAAAGTAAATCAAGGCCGAGACATACATCCCGAGCGACCACAAACGAGGAAAAAAAGGAAAAAGGTAATGTATGCCAGTAGGGAGAAGGAAAACCGGACGCAGAGAATGCTCAGCTGGTGGGCCTAGGGGGGGGGAAAAAAAACGCCTCGCGCTCGATCGAATACGGGGCGAAGACAAAGTCAAAAAGGAGAAGTGTGTGAATAAGAAAGAAAAAGCGAGTGAAAAGGGTGGCCTAAAAATGGGACGCTCCAAGTAAAACAATTCAGGGTATGGGTTTGGGTTGGTGGAAGAGGGAGAGTGTGGGTTGTGTGGGCAAAATCAAGCGGGGGAAAACGAAAAAGGTGTTTTTAGCTAGAAAGGAGGGGGAGTGAAAAAAAAAAGGAAGGGGGGGGGGGACTGAGGACACCAGTCACACCCCAAAATTAAGAACCGGTCGGGATGGGGACAGAAGAGCAAGTTGGTGGTTACGGGGCAGGTACGAATGACTGTTGCCGCGAGCACAAAAAAAATAGAGAAGGGACGGGGCGGGGGCCAGTAAATTGGGTAGAATTTAAATGTGGTTGCTGAGGCAGCAAGGGGGGGAAAGAGCTGAGACACTGGAAAATAGGGGAAACCCTCATGGTCAAAACGACAAAGTTAAGTTGGGACAGAGGAACGCGAAAGGGAAAAAAGCAACGCGGAAGCAGGGGTGGGTTTGAGAGGATGCAAAAAACCCGAGAGTGTGTGGAACCACCAGGACAGATGCAGAAGCGGAAATCTCGGAGATGTAGAAGCAGGGGAGAAAGGGAAAGAAGATGCAGAAAAGACCAGGCAAAACCGGAAATCGAGTATGGCATGGACAAAAAAGCGGAGAAAAGAATTTCAGGGGGAACTTTGACACAAAAAGGCAAAAAAAGTGTAAGGTTCAAGGGGGGTAGGAAACAAGAGTCAGGAATGCGAAGGAACCAGTTGGGGGTTGGGGGGGATCGTTGAGCCGTCAGCGTGCAAAGAGAAGGGGGGGTGGAGTGAAGAAGTGTGGTCAGAGAAGACACGTTGTGGTCGAGACCCGTCGGAAAAGGAACACCTGTTCATCGACCGAAGTTGGAGGGGGAAAACTGGCATTGGGGGGTGGAGGAACACGGGGTATGCCGGGGGGGTTGTTGAGGATTCAAAATCCAGTGGGTGGCAGGCGGGGGGGCGTGCGGGGCGATCCACGCCGGAAAAAGAAACTCGATGTGCCCAAGACGGGCGGGGGAAGAAAAAACAGGGGTTGAGAGTATTCGAATTTTAAGATGAGTTATTGGTAACTGGAACACGGAGGAGGGGTAAGGGGCCGAGGCAGAACCAAGAAAGGGGAAAATCCAAAGGCTCCGCATAAAGGAAACAAAGGGTCGCAAAAAAAAATAAACGGTGGGAACAAGGAAAAAGGCGCCAGCAGGGGAAAAAGCGGCACACACGGTGGGTCGGAGATCGCTGGAGAAAATTCGCTTAAGGGTAAGACGATGCCCGCTTTAAGAAGGGGGAAAAAAACGTAACGAAACGTTTTCAAGATCAAAAGGGGAAAGGGAAGGACACCGTGACCGGGATAGAAAGGGGCCCAACGAAGGCCATCGGAAAAGGAAAGGACGGAAATCGGAAAAGCTGTCACACGCGGGGGCGGTTCATGGCGAGTGTTGGGCTCGAGATGGGGAAACATCACCACAACAACGGAAGCGCACAAGCACCGAACCAAGAAACAAAGAAAAAAAAGGGAAAAGGCCAAGGGAAAAGCCTGTTGGGAGAATGCTTCGGCAAAGGGGAAGGGGGGGAACACTGGGTCGCTGCGAAAGGAAAAAAAAAAAAATGCAATCAAAAGGGGCAGGGGCTTATGGATAACCGTCGAAAAAACAAAGGAAAAGCGAAAAAACACGGCCCCGGAAAAGGGGGGGGGGGGGGACAATAAATACATGGACAGTCTCTGGTGGTTTCGAGAGTCGGGTAAGAAGAACCACGTGAAGAACCCGCCACCAACCACGGAACCCTCAAAAACAAGGAATAAGGAACCAGGCGAAGGAACGTTACAGAACGGAAAAAAGGGGAAACGACCAATTCGGAAAAAAAGAACACACAATCCTTTGGGCAGAGACGTACTACAGCACACAATAAGGAGAGAGGGGTGGTTAGAGGGTCGACAAAAAGTCAAACGGGAACTGCACCAAAAAAGAAAGGAAAAAAGTTTTTCACGCAAAAAGGGAGAAAAGCGGTAAGGTTTACCCTGCAATAGGAAAGACTTTGCAGTGGGGGTCGAAAAAGAAGAGGACCGGCCAACGAGGCTCAACAAAAAGGAAAAAGATAAAAACATTGGGTGAAACAGAAAAAAAGAGGAACTGGGGCAAATGGCGCCCCCTGGCTAAAACCTTTGGGAATGCCCACGCGTTGTGCGTCAAGGTCGGTAGGGAAGAACAAGCTAAAAAAAAGAACGCAAATCAAAAGGACAAAAATTCTAGGCGAGAAAAGACTATGGTAGAAAAAAGAGGAGGGAAGTTGATGCAAACATTAAAGAGAAAGTGCAATTTGCCGTGTGGAAAAAGGAAAAAATGGAGTGTTTGGAAAGTTTCGGTCAGAAAGGAGGGAAAGAGAAAGAAAATGCTGAAAGTGAAAGAAAAAGACCAATAAAACAGAATTTCAGCAGCAGCGGAACTTGTCGCAGGACTGAGGCCGGGACGGGCGGTTCCGCGCTAGGAAGAGAACTGGTCGACTGAAGAAAAGGACATTGCAGAAACCCGGAGTGTCCAATGACCAGCGCAAGTAAGTCCTGAGAATAGGGGGACAAGCAGACAACAACACGGTAAAGTAGAGATTGGGCCCAATGCGGGATCGAGGGAGGGACGAGATCGAGGTACAAAACCAGCAAAATAGAACAAGGGAGCATTTAGGAAATGTTATCGAGCCGTAAGGACGCACCCAACCACCCAACACAGAAAAAAACGCCGCCCTCGGGAAAAGAAAACAAAAAAAAGCATCAATAAAAGCAAATTGAGAATTTTGTCCTTGGTCCATGCTTTGGGAAGTCACTTTGCCAGGGAAGACGCCGAACCACCGTAGAAAACCTTCCAGGGGACGTAGCAAATTGTTTCGCAAAGGGAGAGGGGAAAAAAAAAGCACGGACTATGGGAGGAAATCAAAAAAGAACAGGAAAGAGCAAAGGGGCGGGGGGGGAAATGAAGACCCCGAAGATTGCGTGGGAACAGAAGGGGGGGGTTAGAGGAATTGTTGAAAAACAGAGGGGCGGGCGAAAAATCGCAAACAGGAACGACGCAAAAGCGGTCCCCCAGAGACAAAAAAGGTCATGATAAATCAAAAAACTAAGCAAAGGGGTGGGCGACTGACCCGCCAGACTGGGGGTGAGAGAAAAAAAGGGGAGCGCGTGCCCGTAGAAACCACACGCAAAGCCCTGCAGCGTGGGAAAAGAAAAAGGTGACGGGTACCGACAAGGGTGCTTGGAACCACCTCGGGGAAGGCAAAAAAAGGCCCAAGACTTGAGGGGGTTAAACGGACGGGTGGGAAAAGAAACCCAGAGAAAAAAAAGCCATCAAACCATGACCGAGGTTGGGAGGAAAAGGAAAATAAACGGATTGGTGTGTGTGGTACTCGGGGAAAAGGGGGAGATAGGGAAAGGATCGAGGAGATAGAGAAAAGGCAGCATTGGGGAAACCATGAAAATAAAACCAAAGGGGGGCGGTTTTTTCACGTGTGGGTGGAGGGGCCTCGGGGTAGAAAGGCGAGGACGCGAAAGAAAACCTAAGGGGAAAAGGAAAGGACCCAAGAAGGTTCAAAAAGGAAATTTCAACGCGGTTTGGTAGGAAGGGGGAAAAAAAAACCACGAAAGGAAGTGATTTGAGTGGAGGGGGGCGCATCCAATCACGAAAGAACAAACGGGAAGAAAAGACAGCGCAAAAGGAAAAAAGGGGACATAAAGGGGAGACTGGTAATGGGTAGGTGAGTCGCAGGCCACCGTTTGGGAGCAGAAACGCAAAAAAACAAATAAAAGAAAAAAAAGGAAAAAGTCTTACCGTCCAACAAAGGATGCAAAAGAAAATTTCACATCCCTGGGGAGACGCAGAAAAGAGTGGACATATGTAAAGAAAGGGAAGGGGGGTCCATCCGAAATTTGAACAACTCACAAGGGTTAGAGGGGCGGTCATAAGGTTAGGTCTGAATACAGGCGCGCAAAATACGCAAGGAGGGGGGAACCCGGCAAGAAAGGCTTTAAAAAAAGGAGCAAGGACGGCAACGGATGGGGGGAGGGAGAGAAAGCGGGAAAGCACTTGTGTCCAAACCTGGTAGGGGGAGCGACATAAGAAAAAATAAAAGAAGATTCGCAAGTGGGGGATTTACACTTGAAAAACGGGTGGGGAACTACCCTCAAGAAGGGTCGAGAAAAAGCGTTCCGCTAAAAAGAAAATATCAATACTAGAAGAAAGCAAGACTGAACAGTCGAAACAACTGGAGGGACGGGTGCACATCTATCACCATCAGAACGTGAACGGCGAGTCGCAGGGTCGAAAAAAAAAAAAATTAAGGAAACGAGGCATCCAAAAAACGTCGCCCACCCTCAGATGGGGGGGGGCTGGGGACAAATTCATAAATAAACATCCTATCTCGGTAAAACAGGGGAGCCGGGACAAAAAAACGGCCAGCGCCCAGAAAAAAATGGTCTGGACCGAGGAGAGGAAGAAAAAAAACAGGAGTTATCTGAAAAATAAGAGGAAAAAGGGCAGTCTGGCCAAAAGATCGTCTCCAAAAAAAAAAAATAAAGCAGAGGGAAAAACACTTCGTAAAACAGTCAAGGAAGAAGAGGCTGGTTGCCCATACCTGTGAAAAAACTGTACAACAAAGGGGTCCGCAGAGGTTGGAAAAGTTTTGACCGGACAAAAAGGGAAACGTCCGGGTTAAAGCCCAAGAGGGAAGGGGGGGGACCGATGCTTCGGAGAAATCGATCAGTTCACAGGTGGTAACGCTGATAAGCTACAAGAATGAAGGGAGTCCTCCGCCTCGGCACTCGCGAGTGCCGGCTGACAAAAAAAGGAGCACAGTCAGGGGGTAAGAACCGTGCAGGCAGGGAAAAGGTGTATGGAATAAGACCAAAGGAGGGGAGTGTGGGGAGGGAAAGGAAAAAGAGAATGGTAACAGTGAAAAAAAGTTGGACCGCTCCAATGGGCATGGACAACGCCTGGGTCCGCAGGCACAAACCAAAACTCAGCAAAACAAAAGTCCCTAAACCAGGACGGCCCCTCAAAAGGAGGTGACCGCCAAAAAGAAGTCTAAGAAACGGCGGCGGGCAAAAAAATCGTACCAGAAAAAAATAATCGATGGGCTCCCAGGCACGAACGAAAAAAAATCTCCCTGAACGTCACCGAAACTCTCAAGGGGGAGGAGGGAGGCGGCCATCAGTTCCACAAAACAAAAGGGCCATCAAGCACTAAGGGGGGAGGTTGAAGTCTGAAAAAGAAACCGAACAACCCGCGGGGAAAAAACAATCCCGAAATCGAATGCATGAAAAAAAATAAACAGCATTGCAAGGAGGGACCTTACAACGAAAAAAAAAAAAGAAGAAAAAAAAACAGTGTAAGGAGTCGAATCAAGGGAAATGATCTACGAACAAGGGGGGTGTTTTTTGGCCGAGGAAAAAAACGAAAAAAATAGAAAGCTACAGGCGGGGGGAAAAAGGAAAAAACGCCAGCGTTACGGGACAAAGAAAAGGGAACGAACGTCATCAAAGGAACTCACAACAACAACGGAGGGGAAAAGGAAAGGGGGGATCCGGAGAGTGATTTGACTCAAAGAAAAAAGGAGGACTGTGGTGAATGGGGGGAAAACCAAAGAAACGCAGGAGAGAAGGGGCGGCCCGAGCCCTGGCAAAAAATTGTCATACTCAAGCGGCACAGAAAAATCATTAAGAGCCAATGGAAGGGCGAGGTTTGGGGAAGGGGGGAGAGATGGTGGTTGGGGGGGAGAACGCGGGGGGGGCGTAGGGGTTATCTGTAAAGAACGTAGGGCAAAGTGCCAGGGTTTACTGAAAACACCGTCAGCCGCCCAAGAAAACGGGGGGAAGTGGTCGAAAAAGAAGTGGTGAAGGAAAAAACGATCTTCCAACGAAAGACAGATCGGAGCCGAAAAGTGGGAAAGCCAGTACTGTAGTAAGGGGGGTGACAGGTGGCAAAGGGAAAGGATACCGACAGCAAGGGCAGGAAAAAAACGAGGGAGAAGACAAGCGATCAATGTCACTCGACAGGAAGGTCATTACGCCGCGAAGGGAAAAGATCGGTGCCAAAAGAGGGGGTTCACGAATGCAGAAAGATCGGCACAGAGTAGCAGAGCATATAACGAAACGTCACGACTGCAAGAGAAAGAAATCGAAACCCTCTCAAAAGGGGAGGGAAAGTACGGGGTAGACCACGTAAAAGGGTGGAAAGGGTGCAACTGAAGCGCCGCAGTTTGAGGTTTCGGGTCGTGGTTTTGTATGGGGGAAAGGGAGGGACAACGGAAGCCGTTTGAGACGGGAACGGGGCAGGATTGAACGAGAAAGGTGGAAAGTTGAAAGGGGGGAGACATATAATACAGGGGGGGGGGGGGCTGCTACGAAAGAAAAGTGCTGGTCAGGAAGACCCTTTGCGTGAGGCATATGTTTGGGTCGAAGGGAACAAGGGTTTTGTGATGTGGAAGGAAAAAATCCATGTGGGCGCGCGTGCTGGGAGAGTAAAGGAGGGCCTGATCGATGTGCCAAAAAAGGCACGAAAGATCATGTTTTGAGGAAGGGGGAAAGGGAGAGGGATATAATTATGGAGTATTAGGTGACGGGAAAAAAAAACAGCGGTCGCTTTGTTCTACCAGAAAGGGGGAGGGAAAATTAGGGGGCGGGGAATCACGAGTAAACGAAAGGGGGAGGACAGGAAACATACAAACTGTTAATTCGTGAAAAGGACGGGGAGGAAGATGCGACAGACACTGCCGCGCAAGGAGGAAAGCAGTTAGACATTCAGTGAAAACGAATGCACGCCTGGGGGCGACGGGAAGGGGACCGGGCAACGGAAGGGGGAAGCGGAAAGGAGACACCGGGGAGGGTGTGGAAGGAGGGTAAAAATCACCCACCTTAGAGTAGGAAGATGGCAAAAATCCCGCGATCAAGGAGGTGAAATTAGGGGGGGAAAGAAGATTCTTGTTTTTTTCTTTCGGGGGGGGAGAGCAATGAAATGCCCCCACCGAGCGGGAACAAAAAACCGCCAGACCAGAGAAGGCGAAAGAAAGGATTGGCATAAAAGAAATAGGCAAAGGTCCTTGGAAGAGTCACGACCGAAACATGTCAAGCCAAAAGGGGGGAAAAGTAGGGCGAAACTTCAGAAAAGGGAACAACGAAGGCAGGAAACGGTAAGGAAAGACAAGAAGAAAGCGGTGTTCAATAGTGAGGACCCGGGTCAGCCGGACCACTAACAAAAACACACCCCGCAACTACGGGCGGAATTTGCCCCATAGGGACGAGGACATCAAAAACGATAAAGGAAAAAACGACATCAATCCGGTACAAAAGAAACCGACCCTCACTCAGGGAAAAGAAAGAAAAAAAAACCCCATTCGGGTCCCATGAGGAAGGGGAAGGGGGGGCATCCCGGAAGTGATTTTGGGCAAACGAAAAGGCCACTTTTTTTGCGCAACAAAAAACAAGTTGGGAGGAACAAAAAGCCAGGGCTTGACCCGTGCATGACCACGGAGTGGTCGAGGCTTTCGAAGGAACAGGAGTGGGGAAAACAAAAAACAAAGCGAAAAACAGCTTGCATGAGGAAAGAAAGAGGGTGATGGGGCGTCTCTAGGAAGACCAGGTTGGCTGCCGCAGGGGAAAGAGCTGTCAAAAGACACACAGCCACTGAACAACAGGCCCTCGGATCAAACAACGAAAAAAGGAAGCGAAGGGGGGGTGAATCAGGAAAACAAGAAGGTCGGGTTTGATCAGCCCAAACCGACAGGTGAGCAAAAAAACTGAAAATGCCGACCAAGTGTGTGCTACGCCAAAGAGGAAAAGGGCCGGCGGCGGAAAGAACAGAAAGGGCAGGAAAATTGAAAAAAATAAGAACAAGAGGGGAGAAAGCGATGATGCTGTTCGCGGGCAGACAGGAGGATGGAAAAAAGTGTTGAAGTCATACGCGCGGCGACAACTGGATAAGAAAGCAAAGTCCCCTAGCGTGCGGAACAAGTCGCCGGGTAAAGAGGAGAAAAGAGGAGACAAGGACACGTAAGAATCGCATGGGAACAAAAAGAGAAACAAAACAACAAACGGAGAGAGGAGAGTGTGGGAAACAATGCGAGTGTAGGCGCTTGCATGGGGAACAATGAAAAAATGTCCAAGGCATTTCATCAAGGGAGAAAACGGTGGTAAGTAATGGGAAGCACGCCCCAACGCAACGCCCCGAACCGAACAACCGAACAGAAAAAAAAAGGCAAACTTCTGGTGCCTTGGGGGGGGAGATGAAGGGTACCACAAGGGTCTTGTAGATGGACCCAAAGTGGCAGCACATTTTCAAAGGGGAGTCAAGACGGACATGCCGAGTATGAAAGCCGCAGGAAAAATCAACACACGAAAGAAGAACGGGTGACCACCAAAGCTCGAGCCTGAGCCAAAGAGAAAAAGGTGGAGGTTCAGGGAAAGGGGAGGAGAGGGAATGCTAGGGGGTCGCAAAAAGAGTCGAGAAGCACTCCAAACACCCGAGGAAAAAAGGGGGGAACAAAGTAGGTCTGAAAATCCAACAAAAAAGGGCGGGCGGCCACACTTGACAAAACAAGCTGGTGGGGGAAGGAAAAAAGACGCGGACGCTTAAAACAAAACGAACCCTGCGCAACGGAGTGGAACCAAGCAAGCAAAGGTTAGGGGGCAAAGAAAGGGGGGGGGAACACGCCACACGGGGCAGGGCGAAAAGGTGAAAAGGGGGACGGGGGAATTTTGAAATGAAAAACCGGTGGAGGGACAACTCTCACCTTAAATACAAAGAAAGGAAAAAGGGTATGAGTAGATAACAAGGGTGGGGGGGAGACAAGGACTAGGAGCACGTCGGGAATAGGTCGGAAAAAAAAAAGAGAAATCCATGGGAACATGATACGGGCGGGGGTCCGTGTGTTTGGGGGGGGAGGGAAAGAGGGGGGAAAAAAGTCGGGAAAAATACTCGACAGAAAAAAAACAAGAAGGGATGAAATACGGAGGGGCGACGGGGGAAATTTAAGAAACGCGGTACTTGGGTAGGGAAGACACAGGTTTGAACAAAAAAACACGACTCAAATTAGTGGGGAGGGGACTGTGTCGGAAACGGAAAAGCCTGGGGGGAAAACGAAATGTGACAACAAAAAGGGGACAAAAGAAAAAAACGAGATACGACCAACGAACCGCGGAAGAAAAAAGGGAAGGGGATCTTCTGTAGTCGGGGGAGGGAAAAGGGAACAAAAAGGGGGAAAACCGGGGGGGGGGAAAAGGGGTCCTCCGCCAAAAAACAACAAGGAGAGAAATAAAACGCCGAGTGGGGGCCGGGTTTGATCTGACAAAAAAGAGGAGGGAAAAAACATTCCGAAAACGCAGAACAGAAATGCAGGGGGGCATAAGACCCACGTGCCAACCGGTGATTCTCTTGTGAAAAGGTGCACAGAAAAAAATTGGGCAAGAAGGAAGCAACGGCGCGGAAAGAGAGTTCACCAGGAACAAAGAGTTTAGAACAGAACGATCTTCCGCCAAAAAAAGCGGGCGACGATCAAAAAAAACTTTGGGTGAAGAACCACCGGTCAACAGGGGAAGGAAAACCCAGGTCGGCGAGCTGGGGGAGGGTCCACATGACGGGTGCGTTTGTTCTCAAAGAAGACTTGGGGGGGGACAAAAAAAAAGAAAAAAAGCGCCGGGGTTGACCGCAAAAAGAAGAACTTCCAACTATCAAACAGACAGTCAAAAAGGATTACTGCATAATCGATCAGTTTTGAAAAAAGGTTGATCCGAAAACGGAGGCCAGGCAACCAAAAAAGGGGGGAACAGGAGACCAAACCAAGAAAAAAAGCAAACGGATAAAGGCGCCGAATTAAAAAAAAAAAACAGAGCCACCGGGAAAGACGGGGAACGAGAAGAGTCGCTAGAAAAAAAAAAAAGAACCCACGTAATGATAGAACAAAGACTTCAAGCGTGCAAGTCGACGCAGCTGACGGGACTCAGAGTCTATAAACAGGGGGGGCAGAGGACTCCGGACAGGGATCGAGCAAAGGGGGAAAACAATAACGCACCCGGGAAAAGAAAAGAGTAGCCCAGGGGGAAAAGTTGGAACAAAAAGGAACTTCCGATGGGAATAAACGAGAGAAGGAACGTGGTTAAACCGAGAGGCCGGAAAAAAAGAGGCCATCGATCGGTGAGCGGAAAAAAAAAAAAAAAACACCGAGTCAATAAGAACTTTCTCGAGAAAAGAAGAACAGAAGAACCGAACTCGGAAGGCAGTCAGAAAAATCGGCACAAAAAAAAGATCTCTAGGGGGGGGGGGCCTGAAAGAAACCACAAGTAAAAGAGGAGGAAGTGCGTGGACAGGGGGAGGGAGAGAACATGGAATACGCAACGGGGGAGAACTACGAAAAAGGGTTGTCAAAATCCGATGGGGGACCACCGGGGGAAGAAGGGGTACAAGAAAAACAAGAAAAAAAAAAACCTACAGTACGGGACACCAACTCTGAGCCAAGGGCCACGGACCACAACAGTCAGGGAAAAAAAGAAAAAGGACGAGAAAAAAGAAGTCGGTTTACAAGAGAACCAAACACTCGGCCAAAAAAAAAAGAAAGAGAGGAACATTTCATAAGAGGTCCTTAAACGGGGGGCAAGTGCTAAAATACAAGACAGGGAAGAACAAGGACACGAAAAAGAAAAAAAACCTGTAATGCCGAAAAAAAAAAGACTCTAAAACCAACCCCAACCCGCTAAACAAAAAAAAAACAAAAACATCCGTAATGAAAAAGTCACCCAACTAACCCACAAAAAAAAACATCGCAGGGAAAGGGGAGGGAAATGGGAGATGATCGAAAAAAACCCCCCGCTGAAGAAGTAAG
>Ga0179593_1354827_pt1 | contig 13859 bp, 22 predicted proteins | sample CZODoug2_1_08_16_FD_185931 | JGI IMG/M metagenome (GOLD analysis project Ga0179593, IMG submission 185931) | Vadose zone soil fungal communities from Angelo Coast Range Reserve, California, USA - CZODoug2_1_08_16fungal (PacBio error correction) | ecosystem: Environmental > Terrestrial > Soil >...
ATTGGCAAAAGGGCAAAAATAAAAGACATGTGTCGGGGGAAGAAGAGAAAGAAAAAGACACAGGAGAAAAAGGGTACAAGCGGCAACAGTTAAAAGAACACAGACAGAAAGCACAGCAGGAAAAGGCGTTGTCCGCGCGAATGAAAAATCAACACAGGAATTGTTAGAGGGAGAAAATACAAAATAAAACAAGGGAGGAAGAGAGTTCAGGTGGTATCTTCGTCGAGAAGAAGGGGAGAGGGAGGGGTTAGAAAGGATAAGGATCAGGAGGTGGGGGAGCAGTAGAAGGAAAAAAAGTGAGGGCGAGAAGAAAGAAGTGGAGTGGAATAGAGGGGGAAGGGGCTAAGGTTGGCGAAAAAAAAAGGGCACAAGGAGTGGTCCACAAGGATGGTCATTTAAAAAAACGGGGAATTTTTAAGGAAGGGAAGGGTGGGAAGACCTAGCATAAGAAGAGAGAAAACTTACCAATTTAAATTTGAATCGGAGGACACCGAACATAAGGGGGCAAGGGGAAGAAGCGATCGGACCGAAGAACAATATACAGTTAGGTGCCAAGAAAAATCGGCGGTAAGCAAAAAAAAAGATCCATCATGGGAAATAAAAGACACATCTGCATAACCGGGAAGGTACTGCAATGAAAAGGGCACACACTGGACAAGGGGGGCCGTAAGGGGGAGGGATGATTGCACGCTAGGAACAAGGAAACCGAGATCGTAAACATAAGATAAAGACAAAGGCGGAATTGTCCAGTGGCCAGAAAACATAAATTAGGAGGAGAAATAAGGGAAGGGAATGTGGATGAAATTTGGCGGCGGATGCATCGGGAAGCCTGAATAAAGCATGGCGGTAGCGCAAATACCCCAAATGGGCCAGAAGAAAAGAGGGCCAGCAACCATGACAGAAGGTACAAGCCAAATGGAACTGAATACCATGTGAGTGATTGCCGAACCATAAAATCCGGAAGTGACGGCGGAAATGAGACATAATCGTGGACCAACCGAAGAACTGGTGGAAGTTAGAAAAAACCCGCGAAAAGGCCGGCAAAGAAAAAGAGGAGAAAAGAAAAGTATAGTAATGGGGGGCCTAACCGTATGGACTCACGGGGGGAAGGGGATAACGGGACAAAAACCAAAGGAAAACAACGGGTCGGCCACAAAAAATCATGGGGGAAGGAAAGAAAAAAACGGAAAGGAAAGTAGAATACGCACTAGAAAAACAATCAATTACACAGGCCGATAGGGGGGAGTCCAAACTATCATGACTAGATCCGCAAGGAGGCTCCACGAGCAAAGAGGGGAGTTTGAACTGAACATCACTAAAGGGATTAATGTAGAAGACGTGAATGTTTGACGGAGAAACAAGAACCGGCCGAGAAATAAATAAGACAAAAAGGAAAGTGAGGGCGATCGCTGAAGAGACTGAGAAGCCTGTGGATGGAAGAAACTAAGAAAGAATCAGATTCCAAAAAAGGCATAGGTGAGTTCAGTGGTTTGCCGAGGGAAGGGAAGAAGGAGTGCTGCTGAGCACCGACAAATAAGACCCATCGGAGTAGGATAATCGGTGATGAAGAGCCTGCATGGGTGAAAGCAAATGTGTCTAGGAAACGTGTCTTACGCAGAAACCAGGCCTCCGATAGAAAAACAGTCGAAGGCCTGGCAAAAGGGACAAGTCTGTAGAAAACAAACAGACGGATCTAAGCAATCGTTCGGGCGGATAAAGAGGCGGGGGGGGGGAAGACTGGAAAAAAAAAAAAGGGAAGTCTAGGGTAGCCACGGGAACAGGGGGCAAGTTAGGAGCAAAGTCAGTACTGGCATCGCAAAAAAACCTTGGGGGGAAAAAGATTAAATTCTCTTGTGGGCCGTCAGGAGGTTCTGGCACGGGGAGGGGAGGGGGTTGTTTGAGGTAGGAGGGCCGCGAGTGAGGCTGTGGAGGAGGGGCATGGCGGAAAACCAGTAAGGACTGCAATCAACCAGGACAGAGTGGGGGGGGAAGTATGAAAAAGTTTTTGGGGAAGGGTGTTGATCTAATAAGAAATTTAAAATACCGGGCAGGGGAAGGCCTTTGGAGGAAATTGGCTGAAAGGGGTCCGAGGCGATGGTCACAGACTCTAATAAAAGAGAATGGTGGGTGGAAGCCCTGAGAAGGGGAGTTATAACCACTTTACTTCTGTGGGAGATGTGACAAGGAAAAGGGAGAGGATACTAGGAAAAAAAAATGGGAGTAGGGAACAAGATTTGAAATCTTGGAACTGAAATGTAAAAAATCCACTGTTAAAATAATCGAGGACCAAGAAGGGAAAGGGAAGTCCAATAAATGAAAGTTTTTGGCCTTCCGACCCTATAGATCATTGAGGGTCAGTCCGGGGAGATGGCTTAATACTGTTTCCCTTCAGGGGTGAGTGTTTAGGGGGAGAAAAAAGAAATCTTCTAAAAGGAGGAAGGTGAAAGTTTTGTGGAGAAAGAGCAGGAGGGGGGGGGGAAGAAGTCCAGATGGAGGGAATGCCATGTATAGGAAGACGCAAAGTTCGGAAAGAAAGATGCTTTATTTGGAGTTAAGGTGGAAACCCCGAGCAGGGATGGAGAAGTGGGAAGGAAGGGGAAAATGTAAAAAGGGGGCACCTGGCTACGATGTGCTCAGCGCGATAAGAGTGTTAAGTCCAAAGACTCACTGAGGGAATAAAGAAAAGCATTCAAGGGGAAAATTTTTCAATGGTGAATTGGCTGACATATGGGGGAGACTAATGAAAAAAAAGATTAAGGTGGGTGGGAAGGAAAGAGGGCAGGGGCTGAAAAAAGGAAAGGGGTCGTCAGAAGTGTTCATTGTGTTAGGGGGGAGAAAAATCAATACTACGCAACAAAAAATACAAGGACCGAGAGAAGAAGGGGCTAACAAGATAGCCTATGAAAAAAATGGGGAAAGATGCAAAATGGTTGCCTGGTGACAGCGCCTGAAAGACAACTCATCAAAAGTAATGTACAAAGAAAAAATGAACACATTCAACCACTGGAAAAAGAGACGCTGCGAGTTAATAGCAGAAAGTCAACCAGAGGGGAATAATAAAAGATATTCGAAGGAACGCAAAATCGAAGTGGAGGGGCCCGGAGAGCAACACAAAGCAATGACGCCCAAGAGAATCAAGGGGGGGTTGACGAAAAAACATAGGTCCTGCATTGACCAAGTTTTGAAAATGGAACATCACACCCCAGAGAAGATGGAAAATCGTGTTAAGAGCGAACAAAAACGCTGTAGGAGGAAAAAAGGAAAGTCGAAAAAGAGAAAAAAAAGGGAGAAAAAACCTTTCAAACTCGAGGAAATTAAAAGGAGAGCCGTGAGAAAATCAAAAAACTTCCTTCACCCTCAAAATAGAGTGGTCAAGAGGGGTTCGAGAAAGGGCCCAAAAACAATAGAGAACTGCTAGGGCCGCATAAGGCCAGCAGAGGGTACGGAAAAAAACAAAAGGGGTTGATTTTAACCCAAGAGAAGGAAAGAAAAAAGGAGAGAGGGGGAAGAGAACATCGGTGACAGTAGGCCCAGGAGGAAAAAGGGCACGATCGCGGTGAAAAGAGATCATAGACCCAGAGCGCCAGACCGGAAAAAAAAAGGGCCACGATCGGCGACTAAGCGAATGCTTTCCACTGAGGGGAAGGGACAGGCCCATGAGACGGGAAGAGGGGAAAAAGCTACAGAAAAAATATCGTCAAGGGCGGGAGCCTGCGAATAATAAGAAGGGAAAACCCCAAACACCAAACAACAGGAAAAAAACTAAGCCGAAACAGGGGGGGGAAAGTTTCCAGTCACTCAATGGAAAGATCGCTAAAAAAGGACATAGGAAAAAGAGAAAGGAGCCGAGAACAGAATGAGAACCGGAAGCCAAAACACCACACTGTAGGGCCGCCTGTAGCGGGACAAGGGGTCTATTCCTCTTTACGAAAAAGGCAAAACGTCCAGAAGAATGCTCCGAAACGCAAGCCATAGGTAAAAAAACAAAATGCCGGAAGGCGGCATAAAAAAAAAAGGAAAATATTAGGGTAATCGAGCGCTAAAAGAGTCTTGGACAAATATAAAATAACGCGGACAGGGACTGGTGGTCGAAAAAGTGGGGGGATGGGGAGGGGGGGGAAAGGGAGGAGCGGTGGCCGTCGAAGGCTAGAAAGAAAGGGCATCCGGATTAGTACACGAACGGGGTCATTTGGAGGTACAGAAGAAATGAAAAACAGAAAAAAAGATCTGAGGGGAAGAACTTTCTCACAAAGCGTGTGATAGACAATGGAGCAGGTGAAATAAACAAAGGAGGTTCTAAATGGCAAAGGGGTGGGGGATGTTCTCCATTAGGACAAGAGGAAATATAAGGGGAGAAAGTTCTAAAGAGGAAGGGGGGGGGGGGAAAGCCATTCTCCAAGTCCGGGGCAGGTGACGAGAGGGTGCGTTATTTTCAGTTGGAAAAAAAAAAGGTTGTTTCTTGATTTGTGATGAACAAGTGGTCTGGAAAGCGGTCGGAGAAAAGAAAGCGAAGAACTATTTCGCGGGGAGAACCGCACATTTCGGTAGGTGGTTGCGGGAAATTATTCTCTTGCTCATGGCAAACGGGTGGTAGAAAGGAGAAAGAAACTGGATCCTGGCAAACCTGTTCCCTGTGGCAACCAAAGGGGGGTTTTCGGAAGGGTATGGCTTCAAAGTACTTGAACTCGAAGATGGCATCGCACGACAAGGGCATTACAAAACCACGAAGAGGGGGAAAAGAACCATAGGAAGCCATTTGCTGGCCGATGGGACAGAGGGAGGATAAGCAAGAACATCGTCAAGGCTGGGGAGCCAGGCCGTAGACGGTCTCGTGGAGAAAAAAAAAGAATAAGGAGGATGGGGTCACCGGGGAGGCCCGGTAATGCGGAAAAAGGGGACTGCTTGAAACTGCATTCTTCGAGAAAAGTAAAAAAGAAGGGGTCGCGGTACAGACGACGAAGAGAAAAAACCGGGGCGCGAAAGTGAAGAGTTGCAAGGGAATGGTTTTGATCCTTCTTCAATAGACGATAAAGAAAAAAGCCGCCAAGCAAAAGAAAAAAGGTGAGGGGACACAAGGAATATTAACGTCAATAAAAGGAAGGTTATCACCCGCTCAAAAAAAGGTAAGGCAGCAAGGAAGGGTGCTACACCAAGGGTTGGGTCCGGGATCCGGACCATTGAGAAAGGAAAAGAGGGAAATTTTGGAAGGGCGTGGCGGGGAAGGGTGGAAAGGGGGAAAAATAGACCGGGCAGGGGATGGGCAGAAAATGGCGTAATACCAATAGCCTAAAATACGGTGAGAACCCAATGAAGAGGAGGGAAAGACATCTCCTATAATGTGGTAATCCAAAAGAAAGGAGAAAACCCGCAGGGGGGAAAACCGTAAAATGGGACTGCTCCAAATAGGAATTCCTGACAAGATAGAAGCGTGACCGAAATTTTACACGCCTCGGCCGCTCACGAAAAAGAGAGTCTTCAAACGGGGCATGGGGAAAAGCTTAGGGATCCGCACAAGTAGAAGTAAGTTTTTATCACTACGAAGTTCATTGAACGAGTATGTGAGAGGGGAAGAGGTTCCATAGTACAGCCCCGCACTTGAGAAAACATCACCACCAAAGGATTGGAGAACAATTAGGGAAATTCCCGTGGGGGGAAAGGAAAGTATAGCACGGAGGCAGGTCCCATCACCTAAGAGCAAGAGTAATTAGGAACTAAAGAAGCAACTTGCCAGAGAGTGGAGAAAGAAAAGGAGCAATCGTTTAAGATGGGTGTAAATAGTCAAGCCAGCCCTTCACAGGGAAAGGAGTGAAAAGTTACGTCGTGAGGTTATCGATCCGACAAAAAACAAAAAAAAGGGGAGGGAAGGTAACCTCAAGAAGAAAAGAAGATGAAGAGGGAGCTTGAAAAAGTGTAAAAAAGACCAGGACTTAATCAGGGAGTCCTGGGGCCCCGCAATAGGCTTTCTGGTCTGGGGACTGTTCGCTGTGACGGGGCGGGCCCGAGTTCAGTACTACCTGATGACAAACTGGGAAATCACGAATGGAAAGAAGGGGGGGGCATTTGGGGGGAAAGCGGGAGGGGGAATGCGAGTTACCGCGGGAAGAAGAAATCCAGCATTGGGAGCGAGAAAATGAATTTCTAAAGTTCGTAAAAGGCGCTTTTACAAAAAGTAGGGGGATAGGGAGAGAGGACGGCGGGACCGTGAGAGAAAGACGAAGTGCCGATCGCCTATGGTCGGATAAAAGCGGAACATGAAGGAGGTGTTGAAGGAGGGGGTCCGGAGTAGGCTGCGGAGCTGATTTCAAGCCAGGGGTCAGGGGTCGCCGTTATCGGAGGATTGTTAGCCTTCCGCACTGAAAGTGCTCGAAACAAGAAGAAAAGTCTAGGGAAAGGGGGGGGGGCAAAACGGCCGCAAGCCCATGAATTGAGGGGGAAAAAAGGATCAGTGTGCCGATACTTCCAGGGGAACAATATCCTTTGATCTGAAGACGATACGAGAGGGGGGAAAGGGCTTGAGCAGGGGACTAATCCTTTAGATTGGGTGGCCAGATTTGCAGTGGCCGGTTGGGAGAGGACTGACCTGTCAAAAGGAACCCACAGGGAAAAAACCTAGGGGGGATGGACGACGAAGGTGGCAGAGGGAGGAGGTACTGAAAGTTTACTTGGGTTTACAAATAAAAGTAACGGGAATCGCCTTCTTGGAAAAAACAATCCAGGGAGCCCAAACGGAAAGGAAAAAGAAAATCGGGGGGGGAGGGAAAGAGACCGGCTGAGGACCAAGGAGAAAGAAAATAAAGAGCTGTCCCCTTAGCAAAAAATTCGGGAATAGTTCTAATACCAATTAGGTAAAGATCAAGGGCCATATTCGGGGTGGTGGCAGTGGGGAGTCTATTCCATCAGTCGCCGACGTCGCTTACTAAGAATACAAGCCCCGGGGGGGGGGGGGGGGGGGGGGGGGGGTGGGGGGGGGGGGGGGGGGGGGGGGGGGGCCCCACCAAAGCCCACCGAACCCCAACACCACCCCCCACAAGAAACAGAAGGGGGGAAAAAAAAAGCACAGAAGGTCCAGGTTATGCTGCGCCATGTGTAATTGGTAAGAAAAACCGGGCAAAATTAATATATAAAGTTAAAGTACACACGCCTAATAAAAAAAGTGAAAAAAATGGACCGCCCGCTAAATGCGAAAGATGGATTTTAGGAAGGGAAGAAGCCGTGATCAAACATCCACGCCCATCATGTGAAAAAGGGGAAAAAAAAGAAATCCAATCTCACTACTATTATGATGGATACTTCAAAGTTCAGCAATGGGACACTAGAAAAAGATTGGGGAATATTTACAAAAAGGTTACTGGAGAAGACGTGGGAGAAGAACAGAAGACCGTAACCGAGGGGGGGGGGGAATAATCCACGACTTTGAAAACCAGGAGGAGTCCGATAATCGGGGGGGGGGAAAAAGAAGGTTGAAAGGGAAATTCTGTAACCTCAAAGACCGGCAGAGGATCCGTGATAATAAAAGGGAGGCCGGTGCCTGTGAGAAAAGAAATGAATGAAAGTTTCTAGCACAACATCCTCGTAACAATGCAGCAGAGTCATTCAGCAAAACGCCTCTAATACTCTTTCAGCGTATGGGCCGCAAAAGGAAAGTTTGTCACAAAGAAAGAGGGGGAGCATTCGGATGGCGCGCAACGTTTGTGGGAAAAAATAATGAATGTCTTCATTAAGTCGGGCGTTGGGAGGGGGTGGAGGGAGTGTCGGGAAGGAAGGAGATTAAAGGGGAAAGGGAAGAAAAGCAAACCAAGGACAGGATTAGGGTTGGTGTTAAGGGGGGGGGGGTGGATTTTAGATGATTAGAGCATAAAAAAAGGGGACTTATTTTCTAATCCTAACCTCCAAGCTGGAAGAAGATTTTTCCCAATAGGGGGGCAAAAAAAAGGGAGCGGAATTTGTACGAGGAAAAAGGAGAAAGATAGCTCGGACTGGGCGGACGAGCAAAGAGTATAAGTTCGGAAGGGGGAAACGGTGTACTCGCTTCCGAGGTAGAGGTCAAGAGGGACGGGGGGGGGAGGGGGAAGAACCACAAAGAAGAAGTGATTGGTCATTCCGGTGTTTAAATAAAAGGAACAGGGCAGGTTTACTTCATCGATTGGAAAGTTTGAGGAGGGCGTGATACTTCTTAAAAAAAAAAAAAATGTAAGAGGAGGGGAACGAAAAGAGGAAAGCGGGATGCCATGTAATCAAAATCTTAGGTACTAGGAAGCTTGAGGGTTATCAACGGGAGAGGGTGGATAGGTTAGAAAAATTCTTGCGCAGAGGAGAAGATTTTCTCAAGCAAAAAAGGGGAAAGAGGGAAGGCTTCGGGGGAAGGGGGAGGGAAACGGCAGAGTGGTGTCCCATTTAATTGTTGAGGGTCGCGGGGAGGGGAGGACGAAAAAGGAAAATTTTCATAGGTCTTTTGGGCAAGAGAGAGAAAAAAAAGGTGGATTATTGAAAGAGAGCAAGAACCCATATGAACAATGTTTCAAGCAAAAGGGGGGGGGGGAGGGACCAGTAAGACCGGCCATCAAGACAAAAAGGGAAAAAACCACTCCGACAATGAAAAAAATTGCCACCGACGCCTTGGTTATTCTTGGAAAATACCGGAAGGCAAAATCTCTGAACGGTTTCGCCACTGAAACAAAGTCCTCCAAGCATTGGCAGGCAAAAAAGAAAGAAAGATGAGGAGGGGGGGGAAAGTTTTTATAATGGCATCCCGCGCTAAAGCACGAGTTCGTGGGGAAACCGCGCCAAAAACTGACATGAATAATCAACCTGAAAAGAAGGAGGGGGTAAAATCCCTGGCGAAATCGGGAAAATCAAAACGGAAGGAAAACACTTAGGGAAGGGGGGGGGGAGGAGAAAGCACAAAAAGGGCCATTTGAATCGAAGCGGGCAAAGGGGATGTCAAAGGGGTTGCCTCTCAAGATGGTAAGTCTGGATTCAGAAGGACCAGGAAAAACTCGCTCTGCGCGTCATCGAAAAGACAGAAAGACCGCACGGAAAACAAAATCATACGAGGAAAAAGCTTGGCCAGCGAGTCCTGGTCGGATGCGAAAGAATAAAAGGTCTTCATTTCTGGACGTCATCCTACTCCAGAAACCCAACCAAAAAACAAAAAAAGAAGGAAAACAAGAAGAAGGGGGGGGAGGGGGGGATTGCCGTCCTAGGCTTCAACTCAGATAAAAAGAAAGACTGAGGACTCAATCCATCAAAACCAATGGACAGGGAAGGGAAGAGAGGCCAGCTTGCACAACTGGACTCTCTCCAAAACTTGCGCGAACGCTCTGGAAAATAAGAGAAGCCATACACGACTGGCAGATGACTTCGGAAGGCGAGTGATTGTCGACTTCCACGTCCTTGCTGGTAAACTTAGGGTCAACTTTTTCTTCTTAGAAAGCTCATCAAGTGCTCGCGCAAGGGGGAAAAAACGGACACACCGGAGGGAAAAGATACTCTTTGTCATTTGGCTGGACGCCTCACTGTCCGGCACCGTATCGGCGGTCTGACGGGGAGATTATGAAAGGCTTTTAGTCTACTCCCACTCCGGATTACGGCGGAAGGGGGTAATAGAAACAACGGGACGGAAACCAATGGGCATTGATGTTCGCCATGAGGCAAATTAACCCTCTGGTAGAAAAGGGTGTTATAAATGTCTAACTCAAGAAGGGTGGCATCCCTCCGTCGTGAAGATAGTGCTGTCCGGGGGGGGGGCAGAGGTGGAAAAAGAGTGGGGGCTTGGATTTTGATGAACTGTTGGGGGGGTCTTCAAACTGGAGGATTCCAATCAAGTCTAGGATTTAGAGGGCTTGACAAATTTTGGGAACCGACTTCGGTTGGACGGCGGTGGAAATTAAATGAAAACTCTGCATTCAAACGGATCTGTTGAGGAAAAGACATGGCTAACCGGATAAAGGGGTAATCGAAGGTTTGGCACCGGCCATGTTGTGTGGAAACCGGGAGGGTTGGAAAAACCGGGCAGCAAGGTCAGTCAGCTAGTTCCATCCCGCCAATGCATTCACAAACCACGAAAGGAAAAAGCCAAGAATAAGAGACTCACTTTGTCTGCCAGGGACGAGGGGGAGGAGACAGCAAGCACCAGCGTCCTGGCTTTTGCAAGAGGAGAATGTCTCCTTTTTAGACGACCTGCTTGCAGGAGTTTGTAAAGAAAGGGCGCCCTGTTAATGCGTCGAACAAGGGCTCGTGCCCTTCTTCTTCCAAAGTCCAAAGGGAATTTTCTTTGGTACGACGGGAAAAGAGACAAAAGAGAGGAACAAAAGAGGGGGAAAGTTGGTGCCCTTTGGGAAAAAAAAGGGCTGACGACGGGAGCGAAGCCGGGCAATTAACAGCGGGCAAAAAGAGAATGGGGAGGAAGAAAAGGTGAAAAAGATCTCTACACGATCAGCGGAAAGTGGCTCACACGTCTTTGGGTATCGGAACCACGGTGAATTGGCCATGAAGGAAAAAAAAAAAGGGTTGAAAGGGCTGGCGGGGCACTGGCGTGTAAATCGCCGTGTAGTGAAGAGGAAGGGGAGGACTACCAACGCCGGGAGACTGGCCGGAGTGCGAAAACCCGCGGTGCTAAAACCAAACAAAAGCCATTGGAAAAGAATCCCTGTAAATAAACGGCCAAGACTGAAAAAAAACTAAGGGAAAGGAAAGGAGGTTGCGCCACGATGCGCTCGGACAATGCGCGGGGAGAAGAAAGGGAAAGCCGCTCGCTCTCGATTAGTCAAAAAAAGACGCTGGTAAAAACGGAGAGAAGGCCTTCGCAGTCAGTGTCTCGCGGGCAAGGTCAGGGGGACGGGGATACAAATACGGCCAAAAAAGCAATAAAATAACAAAAATAGTCCAATTAGATGTCCCGTTTGGTCTCAGTAAAGAAGTGCAACAGGGCCCATCAAAAGGGAAATCAAAGAAAACGACATCGTCTTCACTAAATCACAACAGGTGACCAAAAATTTAAAGAAAGCATGTTAAGAGGTACCGAAAGGAGAAAGAGTCCCTTCTTAGTTCGCGTGTGAAAATGAAGAGAGACAACGAAAAAATTATTATGGAAAATATAGGGGGCGAACTGAAAAATAAGGTTTCAATTTGAAGCGGGAGGGATGCTATGGGGGGAAGAGTCCAGGAGAATGGAACTGTTGGGACGTCGCTGGATGGTCGGTCTGTAATAAGGTGGGGTGGTCCCCCGAAAACGGGGATGAATCTGGGCGGGGACGACGTGACCCTAAATACGAAATGGGAAACAAAGAAGGGGGGTAAGTAGTTTGGTGTGCTGTTGGGACTCATTGCGGGGGCCAGGTGTCAGAGGGTGTACACGAAAAAAACAATTAAAACTTAGGGGAAAAGGCGTCAGCTACGAGGCAAGTTTTTGGCAGGATCTGAGAGTCAAGGAGGCGTTACAAGGGAAGGACGCAACCTCTATTGTTCCGGGAGCAATGGGGGAGAGAAAGGAGGTCGTGGCGGGGTTAAAGTCGTGGGGAAGAATGGCTAACACTTAGAGTGTAGTTCCCCCACAAGTAGGGGTTACTGAAACTAAAAAAAAAGGTCTCGGCGTGTAGCCTGTCCTCGAAGTGGAGACAGGCCCTCCATCCCGGCTATAAACGGAGGGGGAGAAAATCCGAACTCCCTTGACAAAAAAACGGACCTCGAGCAATCACGGGGGTGCCGTAAAAAAATCGGGGGGGGGAAAAAAGAAAACTGGGAGCTGCTCGAATAAGAAACGTTTTGATGAGGTATTTTTTCCCCTGGAATATGTGGTTTCCAGATGGGGTATGAGCGTTGCGAGCGAGGAAAAAGGACCCAAGTGACCAAAGGTGTCATGGAACGCCGAAGGGGTGAGGAGTAGGAGGGGAAAAAACTTGACCGTGTAAAAGCGAAAAGACGGAGTGAACTTACAGCAGGTCCGCCCAGAAAGAAAAATCCTCAAGGCAGAGGGAAACCACTAGAACGAACGCGCCAGGGGAAGCAAAAGAAAGGGAAGGACGGGGATTGCCTAACACATTCGGAAAGAGCAGATTAAGGTTTCCAGAGGATGGGGGGGGGGAATGCATTGAGATGGTAAAGAGGGGGGAGAATACTCGACTGACCCGGCGTTGGGGAAGAATCCCCGAGAAAAAACAATGTGCACCACCAGCAGGGTAGAATTATCCTGTTTAATCTGTGCCGAACCAAGATCCATGAAAAAATGAACATAGAATCAGGGGGAAGAAAAAAAAAAAGCCATGGTGCACCACGGTGCCGGGGGCCCGAGAAATCGGAGGAGGGGGGGGATTGAAAAAACGCCCTCCGCGTGAAGAAAACATAACTAAACGAAACAAGTGGGGGAAAGGGCCACGAAAAGGAAAGAAAAAGTAACGAAGAGGAGGAAGAAAAAAATTCATGAGTTAAGCACTGAAAAGAGAAAGAGGGGGGGGGGTCGACCTCAACGGTACAAGACTTTTGAAGAAACAGAGAACCCACGTATTGTAAGAAAGGGGATAAGTAGACCATTCAATCAGAAGTAATCTTTGGTCAGAGGTGGAAGGAGGCGTAACCACCAAAGGATCGTTATATCGGATGCCGAATGAACATGGCGACGAAACGGTGAGTTATTACGCAACGAGGTAAAACAATACATGGGGGTCCTTAGAGAATCAAACGATGCAGAGACATCAGAAGGCAACGCCAGGCGTGGGGCGGAAAAAGGACCAGAGGAGGGTAGACTTCGTCCCTGTGCTATAGCCGTTTTAAAGGGGGAGGAGAAGGGAAACCGCAGTCAGTTCTACTTTTTTTTGTTGCTGGTTGGGGCGGGGGGGTGGGGGGTTGGTTGTTGTGGTGGTTTTTGGGGGGGGTGGTAGTTTTTTTTTTTGGTTTTGTGGTTGGCTTTTGGTGGTTTTGGAGGTCTGTGGGGGGTTGTGCTTGTGAAAGGTGGGGTGGAAAGTTTTATGGGTTTTGGATTGGGTGTGTAGACAGGTTGGGGGGGGGGGTTGTATGTTTAAATGATTGTTAAGGAAATAGGTGTGTGATGCTTGGAGTGTATGGATCGAGGGAAGTTTTAAATGAGAACAATAAATTTATTTGGGTATTATTTTTTATGGATTAGTTTTTTTGGCGGATAAGGGAATGTACTTTAATGTTGGTTGTGGAGGGAGGAGAGGGTAAAATTCTTGGTATAGATGTTTATTCCTAGGCGGGACCAAATCCAAGTAAGAGAGGGGGGGACATTAGGGTTTGGGGGTGGGTTTGAGTATTATTGAAGAACCTGAACCAAGGTTGCGGTAGGTGGAGCCAAAGAAACTTAAATAAGGGGAAAGGAGGAAAGGGGGGCCCTTCAGGAGGTTGGGCGATGAAGCCGAATATGGCGAGCCGGAAGGGGGGGAGAACGGGAGGAAAAGATTTGAAGCTTATCTTGGAAAAGTAAACTTTGTACAGAGCGGAAGAAGAAAAAATAAAGTGAAGGGGGGAAATGCACTAACCCCCTGACCAGAGGAGGTCGTAGAACCTTTGGTCATTTCGTCCAGGCCTTTTTACCGGCAATCGGTGTAAAAGGGGGGGAAGTATCATCGCTCATGGTGGAGGAGGGGGGAAAAAGAAGCCGTTAGCACGGGAGGCCATGTAGAAAAGTTCGAAGAAAGGAAGGGTGTTTGAAAAACGCTGGTATTGAGGATCAAAAGGAGAGGGTTAGAAGGGGAGGAGGGGTCGACCATACTAAGGTGAATCGCAGCTCGGGGCATGAATGGGCGTCTATTGTGTAAATGGAAAGGGGGGGGGGGGGGGGGGGGGAGTTTTTGCAGGCGGACAAAAAATGGGACGAACATTTTTCATAGGGGAGGTGAACCAAA
>Ga0179593_1404589_pt1 | contig 13859 bp, 11 predicted proteins | sample CZODoug2_1_08_16_FD_185931 | JGI IMG/M metagenome (GOLD analysis project Ga0179593, IMG submission 185931) | Vadose zone soil fungal communities from Angelo Coast Range Reserve, California, USA - CZODoug2_1_08_16fungal (PacBio error correction) | ecosystem: Environmental > Terrestrial > Soil >...
ATACGTATGCCGAAATGGGGAGAATTGTCTTTTCAAATGAAGGGGCGCTGCGCACCAAGGGAAAAGTTCGTCTAAGCCAGAACTTTGGCACCTTAGGGGCTGATCCACGTATTCCCTTGATTCCTCTTGATTAGCGGACCAGCAAGTCGCTTGAATTGAGAGGTGGAATAGGAACGGAAACCCGACTAACTAAAATCAGTGTGCAATTGACCATCGGGATCATTCCGTTGGGCCAAAAGACGACTGGGAGAACGAAGCCGATTATCGCGGTCTGAAAAGACGGGGGAAAAAAGTCGGGGGGGCGAAAGATTTAATCTGAATCGTTCCAGTACAAAGACGCAACGACCGATGGGAGAAGAGCATTCGGAGGCCGGTATCTCTTCCAGTATGGTGCTGAGATTGAAAGAATGGTTAAACAAGGGGAAACCACAAAAAAATGAGGAAGGGGTGGACGAAGTCGGTGTGGAAGGCGGGATTGGCCCCAACGTGATTACTTTGCTACTCTCGTGACCAGAAGGGTGTGAGAGGCCTCGTAGAACCGTATGCATTCATCACCGGGCCATTGAGCCAGGAAAAAGCGGTTTGATGGGACAACTCGAGGCGCTCCCCATAGCAATGGAAGGGGACAGAGCATGGATTGCCAACCGTAAACCGTCGGGGTCGTCGATAGCGAGGGTGCCGGTCGGCGCAAGCACGAGGGAGGCCTTCAAGCGTAAATCAAATTGAGAGGGGGTCGAGGGGAGTATCGAGGGACCCAAGATAGTACGGAGCATTCCAATGTCAATGGGCAGTATACCAAATCCGGGACCTTGGGGGTAGAGGCTGTCAGAAAAGGGGGAACAGCAGGTCGAGCGTCCTCTGGCAGGCTCTTGAAGTCGAGCCGATCACAGCAAGGCGTCGGTACTGGATTGCGGGAGCCGCAAAAAAACAGGTGAAAAAAAATAAAAAAAAAATGGAAAAAAACAAAAAAAAAAAAAAAAAAACCACCAAAAAAACCTTTGTTAACCAAAAAAAGGTGTGGGGGGGTTTTGGTTTAACCCCCTGGTTGCCAACTACCACGGGCGGATCGGAAGAGAAGCGCCATGAGAGAACGTTTTTCGCCGAAAGCAGTATTCGCCGCACGCGCAGGGCTGGAACCTAACCACCAGTTTAGACAACGTCGAAAAAGGAAGGGGTGAGATGTCGTAATGGTGTCCTGTTTCCCTACCTTTCCGCCTTTTTGGGGCTTCAGGGGAGAGGGGAAAAGAATGAGGGTGCGTCGTCGGCGTAGAAAATCTCGAGTCCTCGAGATCGGGTGGCAGAAGAGCGGCACGCAGCTCCAGCGATTGCCGGGAAAAGTGGGTGACTTGAGGCACGACACGGAGCAGCAGAGCTTGCTTCCCGAATATCATAAATTCGGGTGCTAAAGTCCGAAAGAGGGGGTGGGTCCGATCCTGACGACGGTCAGGGAGAAAAGCTCAAGAAAGCGCGGGGGGCGCGACGGGGGAATGTCAGAACGGAGATAAAGCAGCAAATTTTATAGGGAGCGCAAAGAGAGGAGCATCTGGGGTGAGAACCGGATCCAGGGGGGGGATATCCAGCCGCGGGCCGGCGAAAAGGAAGGGACGCCAATGAAGAAAGGTCCTTAATCCGAAACCCGTGGGACCAAAAAAAAGGGCTGTAAGATCAGGATGCTCGGAAGAACAATCTAAACAATAGGAATGTAATATCGATATCGCATAATAACTACGGCGCAGGGGGGGCCCTGACCTTCTCTTTGTCTGTAGGTCAAAGTCAGAAGCTATTTCAACGGTCGAAGCAATACAAAAGACTCTCGCGTTGGGGGACTGAGCAGGCCGGCTCAAGAAAAACCACCAAAGGGCTTTCAGCGACTCGAATCAAAACTCCATTCGCTACCAGGTTGGGGGATTTTCTGGCCGTTCCTAAGGATATCATTAGGGAGACGAGATCATGGAGGACCCCCCCCACCCGAGGCGCACGGAAGGAAAGGGGAGGAGTGAGGGATGATCGAAAACGAAGCACGGCAAGTGTCGAAGAAAAGAAAAGAAGGAGTCTCCTAGACTGCTTACATGCGTGAACAGAAAGCAGTCTCAACGGCTGGGCGAGGAAGGTACACACGTGTCAGTTCGTTTTGCTACATCGCATCATCAGATTGAAGGGGCAGAAAAGGGAGAATCAAGGATGTGGAAGTGAAGGACGCTGTTTTAGGGAAAAGGAGATCTCAAACACAACAAAGGATGAGAGAAGGGAAAAAGGAAAAAGGGATATCTTGCCAACCGACTCAAGAAAATCCGCCTGGACTCAGGGCCGCAACAGGCTGAATATGGAAAAACTCCAGGGAGAAGGAAAAAAAAAAGAAACGGGAACTCAGAAAAAGCAAGTGAAGACGGGTTGATCAGTTAAATCACGTTCCGCCCGAGACGCGAAAGGAGCAGCGTAAAAAGGAAATTATTAGAGCAGAAAGATGAAAGAAGTGCAGGACCGCAAGGGATTGATGAAGGACAGCAGACTAGAGAGACAAGAATGGCGACTTTTCTCCCGCAGGGCACATTGAAAACTCGGATCGGCAAAAGGGGCGGATTACAGTGTAGACATAACCAACATCCGGAGCGACGGCCAGGAGCAAAACAGACAGGAAAGCGCTACTCGGCGGATTAAGGATGGAGAAGGAGACTAAAAATTAAATGACCCTTGTGGTGAGAAGAGGGTAGGGTGAAAACACAGAGGAAGAAATCGTAAGACCTCGAATCATGACGAAGGCGAATCATATTAAGGCAGGTTCCGGCGAGGAAGAACGCAAGCCAGACAGGCAGAAGCCGGAAACGGGTCTTCTCAGAGCCCGAGTGCGCGGGGGGGAGAAGAAGAGAGACTCCCGCTTGTCGTATAGGGTCGAAACGTGGGAAAAAGACGCGGATCAATCGAAGAGACACGTCTGAAAGATTTGTCTGACGTGTAGAAATAAGGGACAATCGCCGTCGACGCCGCGCGCTTCTGGGGGGATCGATACGAGAGCGGAAAGGAGGAAAGGGAGAGGGGGTGAACACTGGCGGCAAAGCAACCTCGCCGGTCGAGACTTGATCATCCAAAACTTCGGGAGGAGCACAGGCTTACGCCAGACAAGGAAGAAGCGTCAATCTCTGAGCGCCGCGTAGCCTGAAAAAAGAGACGCGCAGGGAGAAAAAGAGAAGAAACGAAGAACAATCGCCGTTTATTCCTCGTATCAACGAAATGTCATGCTTGAAAAGTTGAGGACAAAACACCAAAGAGCCAGAATCCAAAAAAAGTCGAGAGGGAGCATGGTGTTGGGCGTGGTGTCCAAAATTGAGGGAGAAAGGAGATTTCTGTAACTTGGGGGAATCTCCTGCTGATCGCCTGCAGCCGTATAGGCGAAAGCTGGGACCCATCGTGGGAAAATCGCTGATCTAGCCAGTCAGCGGCAACAACGGAGGCGGCGCTTGAATTACTAAAAAGCAAGCGCTGCAAAGAACGGCGCAGAAAGAGGCATGCGGACTACAGGTCAAAGGGGGCACGTTCGACTGACTCATGGGGAGCGAAGGAAAGAATAGGCGTAACCTCGACCCTAGCAGCCTTGAAAGCTATCAGAATCAAAACGTGCAAGGCCGCACGTTTCTGAAAGGAGTAAGCCCGAGAGCGAAAGGATGAGGGGGGCGCATAGGTGGCAGCCTGAGCCCTGCCGAGTGATGCTGGCAGAGATGGCCAGGGACACGCGCACAACCTCTTGTCCATGCCTCTAAGGAGGGCGCGGGGCAAAACCAGTCCGCATCTCATTAGGAAGACACACAATCGCGGTAATGCGAGGCTCAGTCAGTCAGTGGTTCCTTCCAAACGCACGGAAAACAAGAAAAGATTGAAAATTTTAAAAGTATTTGGGTTCAAACTGGGGTTGTAACCAGCGTGAAACAGCGAAGAAATAGGGAAGGAAAAAAGTCTAAAGCTCCGATAGGCGAACGAGAAACCCAATCGGTCGTTGCTGGTGGGCCTCGAAGGGGGGGGCTATGAAAGATTTCGCCACGCGATTTCCGTCGCTCGAGAATCGGGCTCAGCTCAAAACCACAGGAGTGGCGGTGTGAAGGAAGGGCATTTCAGGGGCAAAAGTGGGGAATCAAGGGTCTTTCGAAAGGGAGGCCCCGCCGAATAAAGAACCAGACGAAAGAAGAGGGAAAGAGGGGAGACTGCAGCGCACTACTTTGCTACTACATCGACGTGCAAAACGCAGGAGGGCTGCAAACAGAAAAAAAAAGACAAAATTAACTCCGCGGCACATCAGGGTGCTAAAAGGAAAGGAAAGGAAAAAAGGTCCGGCAAGGGAAAGGGGAACCACAACGGAGGGGGAAATAATATGAGGATAGACGGGAGTACCTGCTGTGAAAAAGGGGGGGGCAGAAAAAGATGCAGGACTATCTTGAAAAATGCTGTTCGGGTGAGGTCTGTGGAGACGACCGCTTTGGTGGTTTCACATCGTCAGGGAAACGGAGAAGGAGGAGGGAGAGGGGAAGATCCAGCAGAGTGAATTCGCGCTGGGAAGGCCCAAGGGAGCTGCGGGACGATTTCCCGAAATAAATGATGAAACGTAGGGGAAAATTCCGGGGAAAGAAAGCCACGAAGGAAGAGCGGAGAGTGCGTACAAGAGCTGATAGTGGGAGAAAAGATGACATGAAATTTTGACATCAGAGCAACGGCCGATGCCAATAACCGGAGGGAGCAAGGGTCGAAAGAGTATAAGGGTAAAAAGTTGCAAAAAACCCCCCCGGATATTACTTGAAAGGGTGAATCGGGGGACATGACAGGGAGTGGGGAAGGAAATGATGAAGTCTACCCTCAGTGTCAGCGCGGTGGACTGCAGCGGACGAGCGGCAAGAGCCATTCTGCTGCCTCAGGAACCGTAATAGTAGGAGGACGCGGAACGTCAGAATGCCAGCGTGAACTCGGCAGGGGGCTCACTCCCCTATGGCGAAAGAGCGTGGTTCAATAAAAGAGGCCGGGCTGTGGCGGGCCGGAAAGAACTATGCAGGAAAGGGGATTGCAAAATTCGCTGAGTGTGTCGATATTATAGAGACAATATCGTCAGCATAGACGGCTAGATGGTTCGCCTCACGAATCGTCTTTAAAGGACGGGGGCCCAGCAGGTCTATTTTCATGCTGCATCGCTTGAAGAGGGAAGAAGATCACGCCGCGTTCTTTTTTAAAATGGAAGGGAGATCCGACAGAAAAAGAAAAAAAAAAAAAAAAATGGGTCCACGCGGCAGCAGGGTGGGGGCTCAACGTGGAGGGGGGGCGAGCCACCCAGCGTACCGTTTGAGGCCGAACGCGAGTTGCAAAACGCCGAAGGATCACGGCAACAAAAATGTGAAAGCTCGAAATTCATTTAGTAGGATGTCGGCAGTGGTGCCTTTGGGCCGACAAAGCACGGGGGCAATCTCGGGATAGGGACACGCAGCGATGTGAAATAAAACGTACCGATAAGCGGGGTCGCTCGCTCAAAGCGTCTCAGGGAAGAAGGTCAATGCTGCACTAATTAAGCAGGAAGCAGCAGCCGGAGCTGCAAGACGAAGATCGCTACCGTAGAGGTAAAAACCACGCGTGGGAAGAAGGACGCCGGCGACGATTAATCGCCAACATACGCGAGCGGTGCTCGACGGGCGTGTCTAAGGCTACGGGAAGAAAAGAAGGTGGATCACGACGCGGCACCGCCGGAGGGGGCGGTGCGCAAAAAAAGAAGTCTAATAAGAAAAATCGCTGGCTGTAATCAGCCGCAAAAGCCGGCACTAAGAAAAGAAAGGAACCGGGGATGCGGGGAAAGGGGCAGTAGGTTAGGCGGGGGTGCCGGCTATCGCTGGAATAAGGAATACGGGAACGACGGGAGGGGGCCGTTCCCAACGAAGTCTGAGCTGCGGGATGGGAGAGGGGGTCTTAAAGTATTCTGGGGGGAATTGGACGGACGGTTTGAATCGCGCTCAAAAAGCCGAGAGAGAGGGAGGGAGGTCAGGGCTCTCCGAGGGGGGCTTCAAAAAAATATGAAAGCCTAGCGCGCCATTGGGTCAATCCAGAGGGAAGAAAAATACGCCTGAGGGCCCCTAGATCATTCACTGCGAGGACTACGTGAGGAGAGGGGGAAAGGATAGCGGGTCATCTCATGCTCGAAAAAGGCATGGCGAAACTTCTCGCTTGTCTCGATCTCCGGGAAGACAAAGGAGGAAGAGCACGTCAACGCTTTTTCAGGTATAAAAAAGGCTGGCCAGGAGGGGGGCGGACGCGGATCATCTTCGAAGGAGGAAGATATCAAGCGGATTTGATTGCATTGAGGGGGAGTAAGATAGAGAAACAAAAAAAAGGAGGAGGAGTGGAAAGAAGCGAAGAAGGTCCTAACAAAAAAAGGCATAAAAAAAATGCCCTGGAATCGGCTCCTCACCTGAACGAAAAGGAAGGGGATGCGCAGAGGCGCACGCGACAGGAACTCAAGAGACAAAGCCGTTGGGGGAAAAAGACCGTGATGGACACTGCAGTCAGTCGGCCGAACAGGCGAACGCTCACGAGCAGCGTACGAAGCCTTCGACGATGGGAGCGCGGACAAAAGGGGACCGGAAGAGTACGTAGGCCAGCATGAAATAGAAGGCCGCCATCATGGATCTTCGCCAAAAAAATGGGGAAAAAAAATAGGAGTCAGAGACAGGATCTCTATCTCAGAGGCGCAAGCCCTCCTCGGCGCGGACTGCGCGCCCAAGGGGGAGCGTCGGGAACGCATCGTCCGAACGGCGGACAAAAAACAGCTGCCTGAAGGCCCCCCTGCGACGCACATGGGAGCAGAACTGACTGCCGTAGCCAAATAAAGAAGGCGTGAGCGAAGGGATTAGAGGAGAGGGGGCCAGGATAGAAAAGCCCGACAAATGCGGGACTGGAAAAAAGGGGTCCAGGATCATAGACCGGCGCGGCTTCGTGGTGAGCCATTGCAGCCCAGCTAGGGAGAGGGACGAAGGAGCGGGGAAACGCATCTTCATCATATCGAGACTCCGAGTAGGATCCAATTAGGGGGGAGAAGTATAAGGCCTCTGGAGATCAGGGGAAAGAGTAAAGAAGGAGGCTCTCGTGAAAAAATAGGAGCACAACAGATAAGGAGGAGATCGGGCGAGCCAGACGAGGGGACCAAGATAAGGGAGGCACAATCAGCGGGGGAAGAGACCGAAAGCCACTATATATCCTCAGAAGAGACCAGAAAAAGAAGTACAGAGCCTGCTGTGCGCGATCCCGAGCAGCTTCTCCTTCTAAAAGTTTATGCAAAGGGAAAAAAAAAAAGAGACGACAGCCAACTAAATGGACTCGGGCCTTGTGGTTAAATGTTAAATAGGACAGGCGGCGCCAAAGTGTAGGCGAAAAGGATCGGGACCTGGCGTAACGCCGATCTCGGCAGAATGGGTTTCCCATAGGGCATAGGCGTGCACTACGCCAAACCTCTCGAGAAGGAGAGGCGAAAGGCTGCAGAGAGCCATTACGAATGGGCTGGGACAAAGGAAAAGGGGCCTATATAAACAAACGCTTGGCGCAAGATCGCGTCCCGTACGCAGGAAAAGAGAGACAGCGGGGGGCGAGATCTCCTCGACCGAACAATGGGTAAGGGCCTGTCAGTTCATGCAGAAAGAGGCTTGATCCAAATAACAAGGGGGAAATCGTTCTCGGGTGGCAAAGGAGAAAACACAATTGAGGGTAGATCGGCAGTGTCCTCGTCGCCATCACAATCTTGGTAAAAAACACGGAAATTGGAGGGAAATAGTCCTCATCCTAAGAAGCACCTATCTTCGCAAAACGAGGGAAACCAGGTAAAAAAACAAAAAAAAAAAAAAAAATTAAAAAAAAAAAAAAAAAAAAAAAAAAAAAAAAAAAAAAAAACAAAAAAAAAAAAAAAAAAAAAAAAAAAAAAAAGCCCAAAAAGAAAAAAAACGCTAAAAAAAAAAAAAAAAAAAAAAAAAAAAAAAAAAAAAAAGAATCAAGGACCGGGAAACACGCCCTTTGGCACCATTTGAACATGAATATCCGGGGGGGGGGTTGGCACTTCGGGGGAAAGCGAAAGTGCAGGGCAACGACCGGCTCAGAGTAAAAGAACACAGTAGGAGGGGAGGGGGAGGGTACCAGGTAAACTTCATGAATCGGGTAGCCCATAGACGATGAGGAGAAAGGAAGAGAATCATCAGCCCTTAAAAGAGGGGGAGTTTCACTCAACGGATTGCTTACCTGGCAAAACTGTGGCGGAGGAATGAGCTCATTGGCGAAGGATCAACGGCGCTGAAAGTAGCGGGCCATAAGGAGAAGGCTAAACCCGACAGAAAGGAAAGGAGGGGAGAGAGCCAGAAAACCTCACGACCCACATTGAGTACAAATAACTCTGGAAATGAGGAACACAGGACTTGGGGGGGGAAAGAAAAGGAAACGGCTACTCTTCAAAAGGGGAGTGAAAGAGAGAGATAATAAAGGACAGGCTGGGGGAAAGAAGGGCAGCAAAAAAATATCTTGGAAAGGGGGGGGGAGGGGGGGAGTGGGAAGGGTTCTGTGCAGCCTAGGAAAGTTTGGGCAAAGTGGCCCAGAGGAATGGGCCTGCGTCGATCAGGGATGCACCAGCGTAAACTTACGCAGTCTTTGCATCGGCAAGTTCTTAGAGAAATTCGAAAGGGACAGTGAAAGCAACGTGTGAAACCATCGGTGAAAGCAATTCAGGTGAAATAAAAAAAGACGAGAGAGAGAAAGAGGAAGGACAGGGCCTTCGACTTGATATGAGGGTTGACTAGGAATCTGAACTCTTTCCCGGGAAAACTCGAACGCAAAAACGAGGGGAAAGAAGGGGAGAAGAGAGGGAGCAGGTCGCTCTGCCGGGGGGAATTGTGGCAGTGAAAAACGGGGAAAAAATGTTGGAAAAACACACCACAGAGTATTAAAGGGGGAAATGGAAAAAACGGGGGCGTGTGGTCAACTGGCTTGGGGGGGGAAACACATGATGACGGGGAGCCTGAGAGGTAAGTGTAGTGCTCCAGCTTATGAACCGGGAAATTCTGCGCGACAGATTTGGCGGACCTGTTTTGGATGGGCAGGACCGGGGGGGCGGAACGCCGCTCTTAAAAACACTGGGGGCGCCAAGGACACTGTGAGTCAATGAGGGGATATAGGAGAAGCGTGTTATGAAGGGAGGAACTTCAAGAGGAGGGGGAGGGAAGCAAAGTAACCGATAGAGGGAAGTTTTCTTTCGAGGAAGTTAGAGAAACAAGGACTGTCATTCCCAGGAGATTAGAGAGTGCACAGGAGGGGGAACAGGGGGGTGAGTCTCGGGGAAAGTGAAAGAGGGGTTCGAGCGTCCAAGATTACTTGGGAAAGGATGGGGGGGAGAAAGTCCCGAGCTCTCGATGGGGTTTCGACGAGTGTCTTAGAGAAGGGCAAAAAAAAAAAAAAAAAAGGAATAAAAAAAAAAAAAAAAAAAAAAAAAAAAAAAAAAAAAAACGAAAAAAAAAATAAAAAAAAAAAAAAAAAAAAAACACACAAAAACAAAAAAACACCCCAAACCAAGAAAACACTTCCGCGTATAACAAAAGAAAAAACAAAAAAGACAACCTACCAACAAACCTCAGGAACAAAAACAGCAAAAAAAACAAGAAAAGAGCCGACCAAAACAGGAGCCACCCACACAAAAAAAAAAAGAGAAACAGACAGAACCGAAATAAAAAACCAAAAAAACAAAAAAACCACCCGATACTACAAACTTTGGTCACTGCGAAAAAAAGAAAAACGGCCAATCCAACAATTGGCCACAACACCACCAATACCAAAAAAACCACACAAACAACCACAGAACCCAAAAAGAGCACACCACCCCAAAAAGAACCCAACCAATCCAAAAAGAACAAAAAACAAACAAAAACCCCCATCAACCCGCCAAGCCTCACAAAAAAAACCAACAACAACTACCACACAACCCCCCACAACTCCCCCCTCATCCCCGAAACCCACCAAAAGCACAAAAAACATCCGAAAAAGCACAAAAAAAAGCACACCCAATCATAAAAACCCAACGCCTAAAAAAAAAAAAAAAAAAAAACCGAAATTAACAACGCACAAACAAAACCCCAATTAAACAAAAGCCCCACCGGACCAATTCGGGGACACACCATAAGCAGGGAGAAATACCGAGCCAAACGGAAAACGAGTGGAAAACGAAGAGACCCGCCAGCACCCCAAAAAAACGACCCAAACGAACCACCCCACACCATATTAACCAAACCAACTCACCTCAACACCTTCACCACAAAAACCAACCTCCTAAACTTTTAGAAGCAAAACAAAGACAATCACAACACCCTATCCCTGCAACACAAAAAAAAGCCAACAAAAGAGAACGGAACCGCCCACACAAAAAGAGAAAAAGAAAAGCAAAAGAAACACAGAAAAAAAAAACAACAACGCCACAGACGACGCCACCAGCGAACAGGAGTAAAGGACAAGAAAAAACAACACACACACAGAAAGCAGTTTACAAACACACCCACAACCGCAAAAGAAACACGACAACAACGCAACACGAAATAACAGACCAACAACCGCCCCCGCAACCCACAACCACTGCCCCTTGAAACCCAGAACAGACTTAAAAATGACCACAACTGACCAAACAACCGGATGAGAGACGGAGAATTTAAAACAGAAAAAAACCGGCACGCCAGGGAGGGGGCCACAAACACCATCAAGAAATCGGCCCTCACCCTTTCGACCCCACAAAGCCCCCGAACCACCACCCACGACCCAGTGCCCGATTTTCCCTCCGAAAAGAGATCGAAGACGGGAGCTCCGAACAACAAGATGCGCCGTGGGTCGCAGACGAGAAGATTCAGAAGAAAGCGGGGGAAGGGACGTGGCAACCGAAAACAAAAGGGTTACCCGACAGAAGAAAGACGCTGATGTCTTCTTCTTGGTGGGGAGGGGCCTCACCGTTCAGCGAAGCAGGGGAGAGAGGGAGAGGGAAGCAGACGGGTGCGTCGTCGGTGAGGACCTCTCGGCTATATCGGAGGGGGAAGAGGATGGAGAGGGAAGAACCGAGATTACTTATCAGGGTAGGACGCCAGAAGCATCGCTGGGAAAAGAAAGATCGTACATCGGTTCTGCAAGGGGAAGCGGGGGGCACCGGCATGAAGCGGAACCATCTCTTAGAGCTAAGGAGGTTCGGGGAAGCATTGTGAGACAAGGATAGAGGCAATCTTCTGTGGGGATAACCCCAAGCAGGAGCCGAAGGATGAATGAAGACTCGGGGAAACCAATCCTTTCGATAAAAGGAAGAAAGCGGGGACTGGAGGGGAAGTTATAAAGAAATCCAGAGCGGCCTTAATCCTGGTTCGAAAGGGAAAGTTCAGGTGTTGATAAGTAGGCTCAGAATCGCGGCTGAAGGACTAAGAAAAGCGCCGGGGGGGCAGGGAAGCTTTTCAGGGGGAAGAAGAGGGTGGGCTCGGTGGGTCGGTTTCAGCAGCTGAGGGAGGAAAAGTTCGACTAGTCACGGAATCGCGTAACGCGGTGGAGAGGCCCAGAAACCCGAGGAGGGAGTAGCGAAGGAGGCTCGAGCGCATGAAGGTTCAGAGTGGCAGGGGAATCCAATATCAGGTTGCCGGAGCAAAAGCCATTAGTTGGCCAATCATTCTGGACAATCAGCGGATACTTGGCTAGAGAGTATGAGTGTGCGCTGCGATCTCAGAATCAAGGGGAAGGGGCGGAAGCCGCTGCCAGGCTGTGAATTATTAAAAGGAAAGGCTAAGCAACTTCTGGGGAGGGAGTTGGAACCGTGTCCGCGGACTGTGCAAAAAAGGCATCAGGCCAAGGCGTTGCTGCGGCACGGGATCAATGAGTGAAAGGGGATTGAAAGGGGCTGTGGGAAAAGATAGAGGATCAACAACAACAAGTAGGGGGGGAAGACAAAGAATTTTTCGCTAAAAGGAAAACCGCCGGAACTTTCTTGCATCGAAAGGAGGGGGGAGAGGGAGGCTCGAGAGGCAAGAGCAGGGAAAAACGGGAACAGTCAAACAAGCCAAAAGCCGTTGCCAAAACTGTTGACTGAAATGAAAGGGGGGCAGCTTCCTAACAAGGTTAATCATTCGATCATCATGCTAAATAGGAGAGACGCAGGACAAAAAGGCCCGAATCATCGCACCGACCAAGTATCTATGGCAGGGTGAGAGCAGGGGGCCGCCTCAGGGGGACGGCTTGTCGGCCCCTCAGGTAAAAAAGAGGATGCGGGCCGAAAGTAAGAGGAGAAGACGATCTCCTCAATCTAGGAGGGTCAGGAGACCCAAACCTAACGCTCGCGGGGTTCTGAGGAAAAGAGGGAGAACGTCGCACCATCAGCTTCCAAGCCAAACGTACCAAAGAGCAAACTCAGCCGGATCCGTCCACTCTCTAATTGTACCTCAAAAGGGGAAGGGGGAGATACCACAGCAGTGAACGCCCGACAGGCCAGGCGCCGGAAATTCTGACTGATCGCAGAGGGAGGGGAGTCGTGGTATCATTTATCAGCCCTCTTGGCTCTTAAAGGAAAAGGGTTCACAAAAAATGAGAAGATCGGCGAAGAGAAGGGGTGTCGTGAGCAAACTTGCTGTCCGGATAAGGTAGAAGAGCGGGGCGCACCGCGAGACTTATCGATACGATCGTATCAGGGGAGGTGAACTCAGGTGAAACTTGTGAAGAAGAGGAAGGAACCGAGAGTGGCAGCCCTCGGCGCGACTTCTCCGAGCACGAAACCGAAAGAGGACAGGCAACGGGGACTAACCCTAGATCGAGAGAGACACTAAAGAAAAGGAAGACTCATCTCAGGGATGGGCAGACCCGAAAGCCATGACTCCTGGGAAAGGGGTATTCAAAATACACCCCTACATAACGAGACGAAGCGATAGTGTTTGCGTGAAAATTCCCGGGGCTACTCCACTCGAGTTAACGAAACTAGACTCTGGCGGGAAAGAAAGCCTAGGTCGAAGAATCGCTGCCTCTAGAGAGGAGAAGAGAAGAAAAAAGCGCAAAATCTTCTCTCTCGGGAAACCGAGGGGGGGGAAGAGCAGCTACGAGCAGCCTGACCAAAGGGGGCTAAAGATCCCAAGTCAAAAAAAATCGGTCGCACAGGAGACTCCCAGTAGATGCCGAATAAGAGAAGGAACGAGAGAACGAACAAGGAGCGAAAGTTGTAAAGAGAAAATAGTCCTCGGGTAAAAAAGTGTAGAAGTCAGGGGAAATGACAGGGGAACCGGTCATAATCCGCAGAGAGGAATCCGGATACGGGGGGAAGACCCAAGGGGGGAGGGGCCCAAAAAATAGCGCTTTCAGTCGGGAGTCGCGTACCATCAAATCTTTGCGCTCAAGTTTCGGGAGAAAAACGAGCCGAAAAAAAAAAAAAAAAAAAGACGGCCTCAAATCAATGAGAGTGAGAAAGAATGGGTTGACTGCAACCCGCCTGCCCGCCCCTCCTCTAACCGTTTAGGAGGGGGTTTGTTTTGAGGGGGGTTTAAAAAGGTGATGCACTCTCATAAAAAAAGATTGCCGCCGCGCGCTCAAGGGATAGACACAGGGAGAAAGAAATCGGGTCCCCACGATTCATGGCTGCCCGGGTTGAGAAAAAGTCGGAGATAGGTAACGTAAAGAGGGGAAGCCGAGAGAGCCCCAGTAGTTGGGTGGGCTGGCAACGGATTTCAGTTCACAGGATGGAAAGGCATCAAGATCTTTCGGTAAAATTTACGGCACCACGCCGGGTCATTGGCTACTCAGCCGATTCAAAGGGGAAAGAGTGAAAGAAGAAAAAGGACTACTTTGTAGAAGGCCATCGGAAGATCGGCCAA
>Ga0179593_1416694_pt1 | contig 13859 bp, 19 predicted proteins | sample CZODoug2_1_08_16_FD_185931 | JGI IMG/M metagenome (GOLD analysis project Ga0179593, IMG submission 185931) | Vadose zone soil fungal communities from Angelo Coast Range Reserve, California, USA - CZODoug2_1_08_16fungal (PacBio error correction) | ecosystem: Environmental > Terrestrial > Soil >...
CCACAGAAAGAACTTATGAGGAAAAACTGCAAACGTGAGGTAATGCCTCAACGCCTCGGGGTGGGAGGGGCTCTGGCTACGGGAAGAAGGAACACAAGGGGGGGTCAACATCAACGGGATGGCCGCTCAGCCCGCCAAACAAAGGACTAAGAGGGGTGAAGGGTCCCGGAGACTAAAAGCCACAAAAAGGATGGAATTCCTCGACCCTATGTTGCCATGGGGGAAGGGGGGGAGGGAATTATCCAGGGGAAAAAAAGGAAAAACGGCCGGCGGCAGATTTGCTTTGGGGAAACTGCACTAAAAAGCTCAGGGGGGAAATCACTGCTCTCGCTGGCTAATAAGGGGGCAAGGCGATCCATGCAATAAAACAAAACAGACACTGTTTTTCTACTCACGGGGATCTCGAGAAGGGAAAGGGGGTGGGGGCAAAACGTGGGAGACCCAAAACCCTCCACGTGACCTGGGAGGGGGGGAGGGCGGCCGCGCTCGGGGGGTAAAATTAAGGGAAGGATAACCCTAGGAGTTATTAACTGAAGTCTTTCAAAGATCCGGGGGAAGCTGAAAGGTAACACCCGGGGAAAAAAAAGATAACGAAACAATCTTCAAACCTAAAAAAAAGGTGCTATCAACCAACAGGCCAAGGTCAAACCGGGGTCAACAAACACTTCGAAAAACCTTATCTAGATGAAAGAGTCCGGTCCCATAGGGGGGACACAGCGAAAGGGTCCTCCACCCCTGGGACCCGTCACGTGGCGAGGAAAAAGACTGTGGGAGAACTTTGTCCCAAACGGTCTTGAGCCCAGCCTCTAGAAGGGGAAAAAAAAAAGGGGAGGGGTTTTTTATGGGGACCACTTACACCCTGGGGTTGGGAGAAAGAAAGACTGACTTTGGGCAACCGGAAAGCGTAAAGCTTTCTTCACCGAAGAACTGCTTGCTGAGAGGAAGGGGGGAAGTGAACTTGCCGTGAGAGAAATCATTCTGGAAGAAAAAAAAACAAAAAAAGGGAAAGAAAAACCTCGGCTGAGTAAAAAAAAAACCGCTGTGAAAAACCCTGTCCCGCCCGGGGGGGGGGAGTAGGGAGATACGGGTTATTTAAACAATCCCTTCACTAGATAGGAGAAGCGCCGTGGACGGACTCCCGGACCACGGGGGGGGGGACCGGGGACGAAGGGATGTGACGTCCAAAAGACACATTAGTCAGGAAAAAACTTAAGATAGTTAGCACCAGAAAAAAATCGACGAGGGAAGCGAACCCAAAAGGGGTCTTAACGCGAAACCGCCCCAAAGGAAAAACAAATCGAGAAGGGGGACCCACCTATTGGGGAGACTCTATATAAAGGCTCTAGCATACACTGTGGGGGGAGGGGCGTTCCATTTGAAACTCTTGGAGGAAAGACACAGGGGACAGTTGTTGGACTGTGGTTCGAACTTCACAGGAAAAAATCTGTCTGTCTCAAGAGTATTGTCTTGCAATCAAGCAACGTTGTCCAGGCGTCACGGGGAAACTTATGGGGGAAGGAGTAAAAGACTTGACCGGAGGCGTGGGGTCTTCCAAACAAATTCTAAAGGGGGATGGCTCGAAAACCGAACTTGAGAAACGGTTAGAAAAAAAGGCAAAATTCAGAGGACAGTGACCGCCCTGGTGCCCAAAAGCCTTTGTGACCCTCGGGAAAGAAAGAAAGAAAAAAAAAATCGTGAAAAAGGGGGAACGGCGATGGAAAACGAACATCAAGGAGGCAAGGGTCTGCCCCAAGATACGGCCGTAAAAAGAAAATGGTTGGGGAGGGGCTCCGCACAGGACCAACGGTTCAAAGGTGTCTCAAAACTATACATCTGTGGGGGATGTGATAGTTCCAAGACCACCTGGGGGGTGGAAAAGACTTGGCATCACCAGGGGTACCGTCTTTGGGGCGTGCTCAACTGCTGGTAGGTTGGGGGGAATCCCTAGGCCGTGGGTTGGGGTTAAAGGGGGGCCCTTGCGGGGAAGGCCTAGGGAGATTGGCTGAGAAAAGTAACAAGTCCAAGGGGGAAAACTGGGAAACCGAGGAGGCCCTTAAAATCAGGGTCATGGGGGCATTTTAACGGCACGCGCGAGAGGATAACCCAAAGAAGAGTACAATTCGAAAAGGGCTGGAAAGGGTTTGACAATCGATGTCAAAAAGGGGTGGTGGTGCGTATGTTTGAAGCTTGAAAAAAACGGATGCAGAAAGGGAGTCAACAAAACAACACTCAACCCGCATGAAAACTGCTGTTCATCGGGAAAAACCGCGCTGGAAAGGGGGGGCGTAGAAGGAAGACTGCTGTGCAACGGCGCGAAGGAAAAAAAAGGGGGTGCTGGGGAAAGGACGGCATCACGCAGACAGGAGGCCAAAGGGGGAAAAAAAAGAAGGAAAAAACTCACCGCATCCCGGACCACTGCCCAAAAAAAAAAAAGAGGAAGCAGACGAAAGGAGAAAAAAAAAACAACGAGGGGGGAGGTGGTAAAAAAAAAAGAAAAATATAAACGAGGGTTGGGCAGTTGGCCCGGTCCCCCACCATGGGGTGGGGAAAGAGGGGGGTCACAGGGCATGAAAAAAAAAGTGCGCACAAAACCCAGGCCTTCTCTCGCGGGGGCACGGGCTCGCAAGAAAAAAGGGCACGAGGCCTCAAAAACAAGGAGGAAAAAAGGCGTGCGATGAGGACAACTTCAATACGGTGCTGGAAAAGTCAACCATACGCCCAACAAGCACAAAAGGAGTATTTTTTGTACCAACAAAACTCCGTCACTCTTCTCCAAAAAAAGAATCGGACTCCGAAATCCCCAAAAATGGATTGGGGAAAATCTCATCTTAAAACGTACAGGCCTTGTGCAGCGAAAAAACCGAAAGTAAAAAGGAAACTGTCGGCCAGGGGTCCCGGAACCTGGAAAACCGCCAGGCTTGAAAAAAAAAGAAGAGCACAAAAAGAACCATCGCAAGTCCGGAAAGGTTGGGGGGGGGGTTGAAAGAGGCCCATGTTTCAAACCGCCGGGAAGGGGGGGTTTGCAGCACGTCGCCAAGAACGCGAAGCCAAAAGCCTGAGAACAGGAAGAGAGAGGGGGCGATCAGGAGGAAGGTTTCCCCCCAAAAAAAAAGAGGAAGGGAAAAAAACGCTTCCACTAGGGTTTGGAAAGGGAAAAGTCCACCTACGAGGGCAAAAAAACGGGGGGAATTGGGGGAAAAAACGGACGTGTCACGCGGGCCGATCGTGAAAATGAAGTTGTGAAAAACGAGAGTCCCCACGCAACGCTGGGAGTAGCAAAGGGGGTCCCCCAAGGAGGCTAAAGCGAAGACTCTTACAAAAAAAAAGGAGGAACGTTAAACTTCAGGTACTAAAACTTTGTAGAAAGGAAAAATTCCTTTGGGTCGACCCAAACAACTTGATTGCACCAGGGGAATCAATAAAATTCTGGGAAACGTGTACCAAAAGAAAAGGGCCAACGTGAAGGGGGACGAGAGAACTGCACCGAGGGGGGAAAAAAAAAAACCCGGTGGCCTGTGTTGGGCTGGGCCAGGGCCAAAAAGACGACGGCACAAGAGCCATCCATCGGGAAGCCGATTTGGCTGAAACGACCAGAAAACAAAGGGGGTTTCAGGTTGGCAAATGTTTGCTTAAAGGCAACAGTTGGCAAAAAAAAAAAAAAAGGGCCGAGAAGGCGAGAAAAAATCAAATGACTCACAAATTTGGGAGGGAACATCAACCTAACAGAATCACAAGCGCACCGGGAAAATTTCCTTCACCACACCGGTAATACGAGGGCCGTTGAAAAAAAAGGGCTTGCTCATGAAAATATGATTCCACTGAAATGCGTGCAGCAAAGGCTCACAAAAGAACAAAAGGGGCCAGTCAAGTTAGACGCCCGACAGTAGAGCAGTTGAAAAAAAGCAAGGGGCGTTTAGAAAAAAGATTGGCTAAGTTAAAAAACAGGGGATGAATCCACTACCAGTCAAGACCCCGCCAACCAGGAAAACAAAAAAAGGGGGGGGGGGGGACAGAAAGAAAAAAAAAAAAGCAAACACAAGGTCCATGGTGTTTTCCCACAAGGACAAAAGGTGAAACTTTTAAAGGAGAGAAAATGGTCCGAGGGGATGGCTTCGGACTAAGGGTGGTACCAAGATGAGTTCCGATGACGGTGGGGCGTTTATATCACATGGAGGCCGCTGTAAAAGGCAAAGGGGGGGACGGGAACCTCCTCGTGGACCCTAAAACACAGGGTCAGCCTACCCTGTCATTGAAAAAAAAGAAAAAAGTAAAAAAAAGGGGGCCATGACCCACCTCCATAGGTTACGGGGTTTCTCAACGTGTATTAAAAAAAACTAGGATGAAAAAAGGAAGTTGAGGGATCCACTCAAAGGGGGAAGGGATTAGGATCGGGAATCACTCGGGCAGAAAAAGGTGTCCGGGCACACCATGAGACAAAAACAGGCCGGCAAAAAGGCACCCTAGAGGGGATCATCCGGTTCTAAAGGTCAGAAAGAAAATGCACATATGTGTTTCAAAAAAAATTCTGAACAACTGTCAGAAGGGGGGTTAGACTGGAAGGAAAAGAGTGTCTCTACGAACGCATCATCTCCAAAAGGAGACTCTACAAAGAACCTAAAGAAAAAAAAAACAGGGGCCAAAACCCCTTTTACCTGGATCTTCGTAGACCCAAAAAACACCATTGGGAAAAAAAGCGAACTTTGGAACAACTCCACTTTTTAAAAAAAGCTAGGGAGGGGGATAATTAGTGACGGGGGGGGGGGTGTGGGGGGGGGGGGGGGGGGGGGGGTGGGGGGGGGGGTGGGGGGGGGGGGCTGGGGGGGGGCCGGGGGGGTGGGGCGGGGGGGGGGGGGGGGGGGGGGGGGGGGGGGGGGGGGGGGGGGGGGGGGGGGGGGGGGGGGGGTGTGTGGGGGGGGGGGGGGGGGGGGGGGGGGGGGGGGGGGGGGGCCAGGAAGAGAGAGGCACCAGCCACCACTTATGGAAAAGCTTGAAAAGATACTATTCCACAGGGAAATCAAGGCAAGCAAAATGCAGAACATGGAATCATAAAAAAGAAGAATGTGTCACTTTTGAAGGCTTTTGAGACTTCACATTGTTGAAACCTCAAAACTTATTTGGGTCAAAGGGAGACGAGGAGACAACGAACTGGAAAGTCAAATGTCTGAAAAAAAGGGGGGGAAAGGGGCCGGATTTAAAAGACTAAAATCCTCCAAGAGGGCAGATGGGCACCTGGGACAATGGAAAAGAACCAAAATTTGACGAGTACCATGGGAAAAAAAAAGGGCCTGCAAGGCTAGAAGATGGAAAAGGGGGGCTCCAGTGCCTAAATGGGTTGGAAAGATCATCTTCGCTGGAGAATGACTATAGGAAGCAATCTCCACGTGGGAAAAAAAGAAGGAAAACTGGGATTCCTCGGGAATGTGTGTCACTGCGAAACACGAACGTCACGCTTAAGGGGAGGGCGAAACCGCCGGGCAATTACAAAAGTAAAAGTATCCTATCCAAGTGGTGGTTCTCCAACGGGTGAAAAAAAGCCTGGAAGACAAAAACGGGGGGGAGAAATAAAAAACAAAAAAAGCTGCATGGGATCAATACATCTCCAGCATCGCAAAAACCAAAAAACGGAGCATCGAGGAAAAATAAGGCGGGCAAAAGGACCCTCAGAAGTGCCCAGCCACCGTTAAAAGGGGGAGTAACCTCCGGACTTTGGGGCCAAAGAAAAGGCAATACGTAAAAGAAAAAAACCGAAAATGAAGTGGGGACTGTGGTTTGGGGGGGGAATTCCCTGAAACTATGGGACCTAAAAAGGAAAAAATACGGCTTTTTCAACCGAGAAGGCGAGGGGACGAAAAAACTGAGCGGGGGTGCTGTGGAGCGAAAGGCCTGTGAATGAAAGGGCAGGAAGCCAAATGCGTGGGAAAAAGGAAAAAAACACTATAAGCCATGAGAGGCATAAAGCTTGGAACTGGGTCACACCTTTGAAAAAGATTCGAGGCATGAGTTGAAGACAAACCTTGAAAGACGATATGGGAAGAGTGGAAACACGACCGGTGACTGAATCCACGGGCAAAGGAGGGTTGCAATACAACTGAGATAAAATAAATTGGTTGGGGGGAAGGGACAGAAGGGGGGGATTCAGTGCCTAAGGATACGACCGACCAGAAGTCCCTTTCAGCACACACGCCATAAAAACCCAGGAAAAAAGTACCCAGGTTCCCACTGATGGGGGGGATCGATACGTGGAAACCAGAACTGGTTGGACGATGAAGAAAGGGAAGATCTATCTGGTTTGGATCGGGGGTTTTTGGAAAAAAAAAGGTCTTCAGAATCTATTAGTATCAGAGTGGTGGTGGCGAAAAGGAAAGGAGAAAAGGAAAATAAAAATCACGAACTACTTCATGGACCCTCCCAGCACGGAGGCGGCCATAAAAGTGACACACCACAAAAAGGTGAGACCGACTAGCTAAGGGGGATGGAACAACCTCTTCAAGTCCTTTGGGTGACCGGTGAAAAAAGTTAAACTCCGCGGAGAACGCGAAAACTTCAACTGGAAACGGGAAGGGGGGGGATGACCACTCTCAGAGGGGCAGGGACGGCGAACTACGAAAGGTAAAACGGGAGAAAAGATTGTGGGTTAAAACCGCGCAAGCATGAAAGGAGAAGAACTCACTCGATCTTTTCACTTTGTCATACCACCGCAAGCAAGGGGGCCTAGCTTGGGCGGGCCCGCAAGGGGGAGGGGGGAAAGGACCAAGCTTGAAACATTGGTCCAAGGACTTCCTCTACATGCAGAGGATGTGCGGGCACAAAAAAGGCCGCTTGATCAGAGCGCAAAATGGAAAAAAAGGAAAGAGGGCCAAAGTTGGGAGGACGGGAAAAAAAACTAAATGCGTCAAGCCTCTTCCACCGGGGTTGTGAACTCGCTGCGGGGTGGGGGGAGTAAAGACTCTTGAGTCAGAAAGAACAGGATTGCAAAAGGGGCAAGTTGTGGACCTCATACGGGAAGGTTTCCAGAAACTGCGTCGCGGGGGGGGGGCAGTAAAACTTGTTAAGAGCGGAATGGGGGGGGACCGGCAGGCCGAAAAAAAAAGGGGGTTCTGTTCTCGGCGTACCACAGGAGCACGGTACAACGCCACTAATCGATGCACTCAACTTGTGGAGGCACTGGACCTGAAAAAAAAAAACAAGAGGGGGTCATTCAATATACACTTCAAGGGAGGGAAAAGGAAAAGGGGAGAATAGTGTGAAGAGGGTGTTTATCTTGCAAACCCCCAACTGCCACAGGCAGTGAAGGACCTGTGCGTTTCACCCGCTAAAAATGGAGCGATGGAACGAACGAACCAAGGAAACCTGAGAAAGGGGGGTAATGCACTCAAAAAAACAAAAAAAAAAAAAAAAAAAAAAATCCGCGACCCGCAATAAGGGAAAAATGAAAAAAAGAGGGGATTCAAGAACCCTCTCAAGAGAAAGTAAGAACCCACAGGAGGAGGGAAAAATCGGCAAAAGGGGGGGGCAGCTCATCGGTCCCGTGCCCAAACAGGAACTTGGGGGGAGGTTAAGCGCAACGGATACTGAGGAAAAAAAAAAAAAGTGTGTAGGAAAAAGCAGCAGCTCGCGGAGGGTAAAGTCCAACGGACCAAAGAAGAAGAAATTCACGACAGGACCAGACGCAAAAAAAAGCAAGCCGGGAGGGGGGGGTGTGGGGGATATCCGCGAGTAAGGTTGAGGGAGGCCCCGTCGCGAGAGGAGGACCTCAAAAAAAAAAAGCGAAAGGGAAACCTCGGAAAAAGTCCAGAGGGGGTAGAGAGAACGCCTTTCACTAAGTTGCCGACTGCCCGGGAAAAGGAAAAAAGGGTAGGGGGGGCAGGGCGGTAATTCAGACCGATCTCCGAAGTTAAATCTAGAAGTCGCGTCGAAAAAAAGAGGGGGGAGAAAGAAAGTTGATCTGAAATCCCACCGCAAGAAAAGAGAAAGGGTCGAAGGGTCTTTAAGAAGTTTAGGGGAGTTTGATAACCCCCGCGTAAAAAGGGGGAAGAAAGACCCCAAGGAGGTAGGGGACCCACAGGCCTGGGTTCTCACCCACAGAACACAAGTGGTGCACCACAAACTAGGTATGATGGTTTAGGGGGGGGCAACCAACAAAAAGAAAAAACCACCCCCCCCCAAGGGGAGGGACCTGTCCATCGCCAAACTTATGGGAGAGAAGTAAGCAGAAGATGCCCAAGATTAAAAAAAGGGGGGGGGGGGGATGGGGGGGCACTGGAAAAAAGGGAGAGGTCGACAACAGGGTCAGGGGTTCCTTTACCTCCGTCAACGAAGATGGGGAGTCCCAGATCCCACATTTGTTGAATAAGGATCATTTGATTGAACCGTACAAAGAAAGGGGAGAAAGCTAGTCTTCACAAGGGATTCTCATTCGCGGCCCCAAGGAAACGGAAGTTAAACGAAAACGGAAATAAGAATAGGGACAAATAAAGGGAAAGTTTCCTCCCAGATGAAAAGCCGGAAGTAAGATTTTCTGGCCAGAGGGAAAGAGTCGACCGGGAACATGCGGAGAGAAAAAAAAAAAAAAAAAGGATCAGTGTTCTCGGAGAACTTGGGGAAATCAGCCTCAGCCGCCCATAAATTGGTGAAAACAGATTCCATCAGTCCCACCGAAAAGCCAGCACAGGGGGCAAGTCTAAAAATAAAGTGAAAGTTTTTCCTCCAAAAGGACAGGTGGCAAGGGAGCCAGAATGGGAAGAATATTCTCTATGCGAAAGGGTCAAGATTGTGTTGAGAACGGACGTGGGGGTAGTATGCACCTGCTACAAAGGTCAAAACAGGTGCAAGCTTGCTATCAGCGGAAAAGGTGCACCCTCAACCTAAAGGGAGATCAGGTTCATAACAAGACAGACAGGCAGAACAAAAGGGAACGTTTCATTTTCCGGGGCGGTCGCCAGAGATTGGCTAGTATATCCCGGGGGGGACGGCTTAAGACAAAAATTGTTCTCGATGAACGACTATCACAGTCTTGGGAGCCAACTCGAATGTAAAAAAGAAACGCCAGAGGAAAAAACTGTCCGGAGGCGGCAAAAACCATCGGGATATAAAGTTGAGCTATGCTCCTCTGAAGAAAGTTTGGAGAGAAAAAAAAGCATGAAAAAGGGGTCGGCTATAAAAGTTCTTAAAAGGGGTAAGTCCTGGGTGAAAAAAGGTAGCTCCAAAAGAGAAGCCCCATTTATGGAAAAATTGTGGGGAAATATAGTAGAAGGGAGACCGTTCCCAGAGTGGGAGGAGTAACCACAATAGTTTTGCGGGAAAGGGGGGGGGGGGGGGCACTCATGAAGGAATTGGGTTGGTGGTAAAAAAGATCAGATCACAAACGAGGAAAGAGTGGGAAAATTGGCAAACAACGGGTAACTAATTATGACAAGCGGGAGCAAAAAGTGATTGGATCAACAAAAAAGAAGGGAGGAGGGCAGGGTGTGGCTCGAACGGGAGGAGTCACATGTGTTGTTCAAAAGACGGGGGTGGCGGAACAGACGAAAGTCACACGCGCCCTGCTCTGCATGTGACCGCGCGCGGGATGGGGCGAGGTCCAGAAGGGGAAAACCATATCATCTGGAACTCATGGGGAGTTAAGGGATGGGCCAGGCAAAAAAAAAAAAAGGCTATGAGGGTCATGAGAAAGTAAAGCCGGGAAAAATTCGTCGCCGGCCGCGGAGAAGAGGAGGGAGATCTCAAGTCCGTCGAAGAAAGGGGGAAAAAAAAGAAGCTGGGATTAGTCATAAAAAGAAAGGGCTTTGGGGGACCGGGACCTTTGAGAGACAAGCACAATAAAGGAAACTTGGGAAGATCCCTCGCAAGAATTTTAAGGGAGAATTGGAAATGGTTTGGGTCTCATAGGGGGAACCAAACATAAAACGCCCCCATTCAGTGACAGGGGACCTACGGAAAAAAAAAGAAAGGGTAAATTCAGGGGTGGGGCTCTCAACCTGGGGAGGGCCAGCGAATCCAGGGAAAAAAAAAAACACTAAAAAAGGAAAAGATTCGATGAAAGCAAGCAGAGGAAGGGGCCTCTCCCCGCTCAAAGCACCAAAAAATTGGGTATGGGGAAAAGCTGGAAATGGGGGGGTGCTCCTGGTCTCTCAAAAAAAAGCCCAAGAAAGTTGAGGGGGTCAGGTGGTGGATGAAAAGGACAGGGTTTCTTCAAGAATTTATTTGTGTCAAACCGCCGGAGAAAAAGGGCTGAGCTCTAATACGAGGAAAAAAAAGACCTTGCGGGGGGGGAAGAAAAGGTCCGGGGGGGCAAGGGGGTCAGTCCATTGTGTCAAGTTGAAAAACGGACCGGCTCGGCAAGCCGGTATCCCCTGGGTGCAACAAGCCCAATGGTCTATGCGGGAAAAGCAGTGGGGGGAAAAGCAAGGGCCTTGGAGAATGGAAAAAGAAAAATCAGCTGGGTACTCGCCGTGGGAAAAAGGGGAGAACCTTTTCCCGTTGGGGAGGGGGAAAAAGCACACATGGGGGGGAGCTAATGTGGGTGGGGGGGGGGAAAAGCTTAAAAAAAGAAAAACGAAAAGATGGCTACCTCCAAGAGCGGCTCCCTCTAACCTGGCCAAAGCAGAAAAAAAAAAAGGGGAAACATGTGATCAGAAGCCCAAGCAAAATGGGGGTTCAACGGTTGGTTTGCAATCAAAGAACACAAAAGTCTATCTGTGTGAGAAAGTGGGGGTGGAAAGGTACCAACGGAAGGAGGAAGAACCTAGGTCGTTTCCCCCCCTAAGCGTTTTTTGGTTCAGGCAGGTCACACACTGTGCGCAGTGAAAAAAGTAAGCAAAGATGAACGTCGGAAAAAACCAGAATTGTCAGCATGCCGCTGACAGGAGGAAAAAGGGGTATCAAAAGGAACGATCGGGCAGGTAAACTTTACCCACGGGGGGGGGGACCCAAACACTGCGGAGCCCGGGAGACGCGTGAAAGGAAGGGTGGAAGAAAATGTCCCTTCACGGGGAAGAAAGAGAAAAGAAAAAACATAAAGTCGCTATAAAAGGGATTCTTAGAAAGGGGGGGTTAAGTCGACCTCCCAGTGAAAAAAAGGGTACCAACGAAAAAAACAATAAGGTGTGTGGACAAATTTTAGTCAAAACAAAAGTCACGGTCAGCTCCCTTAATTATCCGCTTTGATGGGCAATAATTCTTCGTTAAGAAAAGGAAAGGGGGGGTAAGAGAGCTTGCTTCAAGGGTCAAAGTCCTCCTTATCCGCCGCCCGCTCGGGGGGGAAAAAGGGGAGGGCCAACTTTAAAAGAACGGGCGCAAGATGAGGCGGAAAAACTTCGCTGGGGGGGGGGTTAAAAACGCTTTCATGTGGGAGTGTGTGCACCAAAACAATGTTGCAGCTGGGGTCGACGGCCCCTCAAAAGATAAAAAAAAAAAAAAAAAGAAAAAAAAGACGTTTGAAAAAAATGAGGCTGAAGAAGGGAACGCTGTTACAGCGACCACCAGGGCCACTTCGCTCATTCGGGCTGGTTCCCAAGGGAAGCGATGGGGGGGAAAGAAGGGAAAGAACCCGCACATCAGGACAAAAATCAAAAGTTGGGGAAAAACTGACCCCATGAACCCACACAACATCACAATGCCAGATCATAACGAACCAAAAAACAAAAAAGGAGTAAAATATAATAATGAAAGAGGGGGAGCACTTTGATTTGGCCCTTTCCCCTAAAAAATTTCTTTGACTGCGCGGCGTGGTCCGGCTTCCCGGGTACATCGATTCCTCAAAGCACCAAAAGGAAAAGGCCGCACGGAGGGGAAAAAAGTCTCTGTCCTGCAAGAAAGTCTTCTCCTGCATATAGCCCGTATATTAAAGTAGTCATTCCCATCCCCTTGGGGACGAAAACGAAAAAAAGACCCCCACCAAAGCCTCCCGAGTCAAAAAACCTCAAAGAAGAGGGGAGGGGTTCTGGAAAAGAAAAGAACAATTGGAACTACCCCTTTGGGGTGTTCACACACAGGCATTGCTAGAGAAACTGTGTGTGCCTTGTGTGGGACACTAACTTCCCAATACTTCGATACATAAAATTCAAAGACAAAAAGAAAGGGAAAAAAAAGGGGAACGAAAGAAAAAAAAGACAAATCGTCCCGGAACAAGACAAAACGGAGGTTTTTTTTTGGCGGGGGACCCCATTGACACCTAATGGTAGAGTTGTGAAGAACGCACCTGGAAAAAAAAAGACTATCTCGTCTCCATACCAACACCTTCTGAAGCCCGGCCAAAACTCTTAGCCTTCGATCGACGCGGCAGGGGTAAATACTACCCTGGAAAATGGGAATTTCGCCGGGCTGCTACCCGATGTCCACAGGACCCACAAAGGGGGGCAAAGAACCAGAGGGAGGGCGGGCCTGAAAAGAGAAAAAAGTGCCTAGTGGGATGAAACCTCCTATATGAAGGTTCCTAATGAGCAGTGACAAAAAGCATAGCCCACTTTGGGGTTGCGAAAAGCACCAAAAACGAACATAAGGGGGGCTGGGAGTGGAAGAGGCCGGCGTGAAAACTGGACCGCAAAGGAAAAAAGGGACGCCCTTCCGTAAGGAGAAAAGGACACAAGTTCAGGCCCAACAGACACGGGAAAAAAAACTGTATTTGTTGAGATACAAGGATTGGAACGCCAGGGAAAAAGAAGGAAAAAACGGATTGCAGCCGGGGAAATGGGAGCGAACCTGAGTTTCAACTGGGTAAAAAGGGCGGGGGGGGAGGAGGACTACTCGTCTTAAGCAAAGACGGGGAGCCTAGTTGGAAAAAAAAAAAAAGGGAGTCAAACATTGGGGGGAAGTTGGGGGGACTTCAAAAAGTTGTCAAAACAGGGTGGGCGCGGGGGAACTGTATGGGGGTAAAGGAAACGCAAAAAAAAGCAGTGAAAAGAAGTCGCTCACAAGACCAATTGGACTTTAACTCAAGACTCAAATCAAAGGCGGGACAAAACAGAGAATGTAATGCCAAGGAAGATAGGTTGGGGGGGACCTGGACCAGAACACCCTCAATTGGAAGGGGAGGCTGTCTCAATCAGATCAGTCGGGTCACGCGGGCTAATCAGTGGGACGCGGTGGAAAAAAAAAAACAAAGGAAACAAAAGAAAGAATCTCACCAAACTACCATTCAAAAAAAAACTTCCGGCATAGTACAGGTGACTCCATCGCCCCTCCCAGGGAGAGAGGTTAAAAACTTGAAAAAGGGGTGTGAACTTAAAAAAAAGAAGGGCCTCCTTATTCTTCAAGGCTCAGGTGTTCCAGGAAAAAAGGTGGGGTTTGGAAAAAATCTGCCAGTGGGGAAGAAAGGTTATGGAACAAATGAAAAGTACGGGCAAGACAGTTTCTAGAGGAAACCGGGAATGAAACGAGAAGGGAAACACCCAGAAATCCGAAGATGTCCCCATTACAAATCTCGACTGCGAGACCGGGAAAGTTATTGGGCGAGGGGGGGGGGGGGGTTGGGAACAAGATTGAGGTCCAGTGGTCTTCACAAAGTGTCGGAGAGGACTACGACATCAGTTCAGAGAACGGAGGTCTCATTATCAACAATGGGCCAAGGGCGGAAAAAGAAGAAAAATAGCAGGAAGGAGGAAGAAAGAGGTCCTAATAGAGAAGAACCCGTGTCACCATCTGTTTGGGGAGAATCCTGTTAAAACGTCAGGAGGATAGACAAAAGGCTCCAATAGGGAAACAAATCAAATAGAAAGCGAAGGGAAGGATAAGGGACCTCAAACTGTACAAAGTGCTTGTGAGAAAACCATGGTATCTGGTCCAAGAAAATGAAAAGAAAAAGCCGGGGTGACCACTCACTGGGGCTCATGGAGGTGGTGCACCTCAGGCAATGGGGAGCG
>Ga0179593_1263546_pt1 | contig 13858 bp, 18 predicted proteins | sample CZODoug2_1_08_16_FD_185931 | JGI IMG/M metagenome (GOLD analysis project Ga0179593, IMG submission 185931) | Vadose zone soil fungal communities from Angelo Coast Range Reserve, California, USA - CZODoug2_1_08_16fungal (PacBio error correction) | ecosystem: Environmental > Terrestrial > Soil >...
CAGAAGGCACCTAAACAATCACTATGGATACAGAATGAGGAGAGACGTTAAGAGGGGAGGCGGCGGAAAGGATAGGAGAAAAACAGGGATCGCACTACCTGAAGATGAACGGACGAGTAACAAAACGGCCGGCCGCTGCATCAATGCTTAAAGTCGGAATGTAAGATGAGAGAGGCGTAAAACGAAGTGATTGCGACGAGTGCAGACGCTCAGATCGATTTCTTGAAGTCCGACAAGGAATGTGAAAGGTGAAGATTAGGCGCCATAAAAAGAGGAAAGAGGTCGAACTAGAGCTAAGAGTCAAAGTTCTGAAAAGCCATGCCAGGGCACTCTTCGGACATAGAGGAAGGACCCAAAAAAAAGGATGGCGTTCAAAGCAGCGAAAAGGTGAAGGGGAAAAAGCCGGACCCGGGGAAGCCGCGATCACATTCGAAGGGGACAAAAAAAAGAAAAAGAATGCACTACCAAAAGGAGAAGTAATGAGAAAAAAGTGGAGGCTATCACATTCACAAGTAACCGTGAGTCGGAAGAGAGACTCTACTACCCCCAGGCGGTACACAGAGAAGGGGAGCAGAGAGGGTCTCATCTCCGGGGCTCTAGGGAAAAAGGAGGGGACGGGCCAAAATATTGCAGAGACTCCCGGCGCTAATTTTGCCTCCAGAGGCGGAGGGGGCAGGTTAACACTATTGCAGGTACGCAGACGGAGCGTCATATGACGTTGCAAGTTTAAATTGCACAGGCTCATGCGCACCGAATCCATGATGGCCCTCTGAAGCGCACCGCGGGGCAGTGGGATGGGAAAGGGAAACCCTTCAAGAGAGAGTGGATCACGCAGGAAAAAAAAGGGGGTCTCGGGCAAAAAACCCTTCCCATGGGGGCCTAAAAGCGAACAATGACTGGGGTTGGGGGGGGGGGGGGAGACCGGATGAAAACGGGGAAAAACCGTTGTCTCTGGAAAGCTGCACTTATCGCGCCCACTCTGCCAATCATAGAAGAAACGCGAGGAGGGGATGGGGGAACGATTAATTTATCATGCGACCAAGCGACAGAGCGAAAAACCATTCAATAAGACGCATCGAAAACGAAAAAGTAGAACAGACATTCTAAGCATGAAAAAGAAGGAGGATTCTTAGCGAAGAAAAACTTGGAATACGAAAAAGAAACACTCCGCATAGGCATTAGTTCAACAAAGGAGAAATAAAGAACGCCACAACAACTCTCAAAGCCATCAATGGGGGTTTCGTAGGCACTACAGCATCAAGGGCTTTAAGGGCTTACCACGCGATCTCAGCAACAACGAGGGAAGGGGGAAAGAGGGAAAGATAGAGTGGGTGTAAAGGGAAAGTGTGGGTTGCTGGGGCGTGATAAGAACAAATCAATGGGTTCTTTTCGGTTGGAAAAATCTAGGGACGCACGTGCGAAATGGAGTCTCTATTCGAAGACGGCTCGAGGGGTAGAGGAGACCATCGATGGTCCCTCGGGACGAGCGTAGAGATTTCAGCACACCAAATCCGTAGGGGAGAAATTCTGAGTCTCGGGGGGAACACACTTCTTTGCAGAGCGCAGAGGGGGGGGAAGGGGATGAAACAGTCATAGATTTCAGTAAAGAGGCCTGAGAGTCGCTGAGGAGGGATGGGACTATGGTTGACAACAGAAGCGAAAAGGAAAGGAACGGCGTTTCTTTTAAACACGGACGTGCAAGGAGGGGCGCTGGAGCCAGCCATAAGGATGATCAAGCCGCGGATGATCTGCCTCACCGGCACGGTGAGGGCAAGAGACAACGCGCGGCGCTACAAAGTCCACTCATTTCATGTGAGAAGAAACGGGCACGGGGGACCACAAGAACTGAAAGAGGCGATATCAAATATGGATAAACCGAAAGCCGGCGAATTGGAAAAAGAAACAGAGTTTTCCAGGGACTTCCGGCAGGCAGAAACTGAAAAGACCATAGAAACACAAGAGTCGGAAACGCCGTGACTAGTAGGCGACAGAGGCAAGAGAAAGGATTTGAAGAGGAAATAACAATGTGAATGGAGCCGAAAAGGGTGTGGTAGTGTCGGTGCCTAGGGGGGGGGGACAAACCCAGGGGAAGGGAGAGCTTAAGGGGGGACGTGACCGCAGGGAGGAAAAACGCGAAATATGGCGGGGGAACTGCCCATGCACGGGGGGATGGGGAAGTCATAGGAAAAGAAAAGTGAGGGGGGATGGGACAGCTTGACGGAAAGGGGTCTCGAAAATTCCGCCGGCGGAGGGCTTCCCTCATCAGCCAAAGGGAAAATGCCGGGCAGTACCCAGGGAGCATAAGAGAACGAAACAAAATAAGGCCTCCATGGGAAAAATCTGAGAATAAGCTCCCTATTGAAGAACAGAGCCCGCAGAACGGAAGAGAAGCAGAGTAGACACTCTCATCACATCCGAGAGAAATTGGAACCGGTACGACCATTTGAAACGCCGAGATAAAGAGGGGGAAAACCCGACGCGGCAGTCTATAAGAAAACAGATGAGGGGAGAAGGAAAGGGGGAGAAGCGGGGGTCAGAAAAAGCCGCAGTGCCGAGATAAGTCGGGGACCATAGTTTGAGGGGAATCAAAAAAGGAAGCAACCCCTCAAACTCCAGTGCACGCTGGGTTTGCAACTGAGAACGAAAGCCCAGAATGGCAATCAACACCCAAAAGAGAGCGAACGGCCACGGGAAAAGGGTAAAGCCAGTCCCGGGAACATACCATCCAAGGGGGAAGAAAAAGACCGAGACAAAAAAAATCGTCAACACTCGCGGCCGGAAATCAAGCGGCGATGGGTTGAGGGCGTGTGCCGAGAGAAAAAAAAAAAAGAAAAAAAGAGCGTCTTCGGAGAAACGTGAGACGCGGAAGAAGGCCGAAAGAGGGGTCACATATCCTCATCTCGGCACTGTCAGAAAATGGCAGATAGAATCTCCAAGAAAAGGGAAGCCACTCTCGTTTGCGACATAAGGCTGCGTCGCGTTAGCGTCGAGGGAAAAGCTCGAAAACGAAATGTCTTCAAGGGATCCTGTCGGGGATGACGTGCGACGGGGGGTCAAAACGAGGCAAGGGAAGCGGCAGGAAAAAAGGGCGGGTGAAAAAAGAATGTAAAAAATCGGTCTTGGGGGCTGCGTGATGATGGGGAGGCCCAGAAGTGCGGGCTGCGAGCGGGATTTAGGGATGTACGAGACGAGGGGAAAGGGACGAAATATGACGCAAGGACAAAAGAGAAAGAGGGCTGGAAAGGGAGCGGTCAAAGGCGGAAGAACGACGAGGAGGAAAGATTCGATGAAACGATTTACGAAAGGACCCGAAAGAGAGAGAAAATTCACCGCAAAAAGCAAGGGGAAGGGAACCAAAGGGGAATGGCGGCCGGGAACGTCCCTAGAGAAAGGAAAGGATAACTGGGAAAACACAAAAAGAAGATACACGAACAAAATAAAGAGTCTAATACGGAGTTGAACATTAAAGAGAAAGGGACAATAGGGGCATGCCGTGGAAAAAGCACGAACGCATCGCGCCAGGGGCGTTGCCACCGAAGTAATCTGCCAAGACAGGACAAGAGGAACCCAGAATCAAGAAGGAGGGAAATGGTTCCCCGAGCGAAAGTGCCTAACAGATTGGGGAGAAATACGCTGTCACATATGTTCGTGTTGAAAACCGGGGGGCGCAGAGAACAAGAGGAAAGGATGACACTACGCTTGGTGGATTTTTACACGGGGGGGGCAAAAAATTCAAGACTCAAAGATGAGGGCAGAATCGAAGGGGGAAAAGGCCCATAACCGCGAAAGGGCTAAAAACAAAAAGGAGACAAATAGGAAAGTTTTCATCTTAAAGGGCTGCCCTTAATCGAATCAGTAGCCCACAGATCGACGGCATGGTCTTCTAGGGGTCAAGAAGAGGCCAAGACCTCTGCGGAAAACCGGCAAGCTCTGGACATAACAAGAAGGGGCAAAAAAAAGGAGTGGATGCCCTGCAAAAACTAAGATATAGACGCGCTGGAGAAAGAGTAAATAGAGATCAACACTAGGAAGCCGAAGGAGGAAAAGGAGAGAAAAAAATCGCAATTCGCCAGCCAAAGCTCGCAAGCACGAAAAGGGGGGGTCTTTGAACCGATATGTGCCCACAATACAAGACATGCTACCAAAAGAAGGAACAACCAAGGTCGTGGATAAGTGAATGAACTGGGAACCGTAACAAGACATCAGGAAGAAACTTTACGAAGGCGCCTCATGTGTCACCTCCAAACCAAAGGAAAAACAGAACCAGTGGCCGTTGGAATATGAATCACAAAGGGTGGCGAAAATAATAGTGCGAGCAGGGAAAGCTCAGGGAAATGAACAGAAGGGGGGGGGCCGGGTGCGCATCGTATGACAACAAGAAGGCGTGACCCCACCGCAAACCCCGAACCCAATCTCAAGGGGGGAAATGGGGATAACCGAGCAGGAAAGACGAAAAAGGAAATGTGATAGGAGACTTGGTCAGTCTGAAACCCAGCACGCGAGAAAAAGTCGGTCACAACAAGATAGAAAAACACTCCCTCAACTCAACAGGAAGGAGACCGATGAAGTGTGGAGAGGGGGGGGGGAAAAAGGGAGAATTTAAAACAAGCGGACACCACAAGGACTGACAGTGGTGGGCAATACAAAAGGGCTAGGGATTAGAACGCTGCGCACAGGGTCTAAATGTGGAGAAGAAAAGAGAAGAAAAAAGTGCACACACGGATCTTGCGGTGGGGACAGACGGCAAGGGACTCAGGTAACCCGGTTTGGCGCTGATCCGAAAAGGGAGGAAAAAAGGCAACCTGCTGCTCGTAAGCGGGGAAAGAAGGCTAAAAAGCTGGGCGGACCGGACGAGAGGTGGGGGCAACTCCTGCGATAAAGAAAAAAAAGGAGGGGCAAACCTCGATAGGGGGGACTCGCGAAATAGGGCTTCCTCAGGGCAATCCTGGGTGGTGGGGGGGGCAAAGCCGCAAGGGAGAGAGCCATAGAAAAAAAAAAAGTTTCATACAGGGGGGAAATGCAAGAAAGTTAGAACCCGTCAAGGAAAAAAAAAAAAAAAATCACTGGTTGTACGGGGGAGAGGCATAAACGGTGAAAGGGGCACCAGAAGGGAGAGGGCAGCGCACAGCGGGTGAAGGCCTTTGGGTTGGGCATTGGGAAAAAAGATCGCGGGGGGACAAGGAAGCCTGGCCCCTTGCGAGGGGCTTGTAGGCAGTGTTCCAAGCTAGACGTTGCAGTACTGCCGGGGAGAAAAAAGGGACACTTGAGTGGGAGGCGATCCGAACGTCAAGACCAGCGTTGTCAGAGTGGGGGGAGAAGAAAATCACAAGGAAAAACAAAAAAAAACAAAATAAAGAAGTGGTTTCTAAACCCGAAGGGGCAAAACAAAAAAAAACAACCAGAAGGAAAAATAGGTGAGGTGTCACTGGAAACTACGAGGAGGGGGTGTAACTACAAAACCAAACGCGGCCCAACTAACTTGGGGAAGAATAAAAAAAAAAAAAAGAGGGGTCTTTTTGGGTGAAAAATGTGTTCGTTCTTGGGCTATTTCTTTCTTCTCGGGTTGTTGGTGTTTTTGTTTGTTTGTTTATTTGCATTTGTATTTGTTTGGTTGGCTTTTTATACTCTCTGTTTTTCTCTGGTTGTTTTACTTTTCTGTTTTGTCGGTGGTGTCTTCGTTCTTGGGTTGGTGTGCATCGGTGTTCTGTTTTCCTTCTACGATGGGGTGCTCTCGACTTGCCCTGTGGGTGTGTTGTTACGTGGGATGATGTCTCCTTGTGGCGGATAGTAGGGGGCTGTGCTATGGCTTTCGCTTTGTCTTTACCTTGGGTATCCCCAGGTTAAGTTTTGTGTTGTTATAACACTGTTACGTACTGTAGGTGGGATTAGTTGGGGGGAAAGAGGGTTTGTTGGGGCCTTTGGTTGGTGGCAAATTGGCGTAGCTGGTAAGTAGTACGGAGCTTTCATGATGGTACGGTTGTCTGAGTTACTAGCAATTATTAGTAAGGTAATATTGGGGAAAGGTTGCTGTAGGAATAAGATGAGTGGGGAGTGGGGGATAAAAATGAAGGGTTTCTCTATCAATGGAGAGGAGAATGCTCGGCGTCAAAGAAGGGGAAGTTAAACCCACTGAAGGTGGGGAACAATGGGGAGGGACGAGGAGAGTCAGTCAGGGCAGGGAGGGTGCGGATCGTGCCGATCGGTTTAAACGAATGCTGCGGAGGGTGGTTATGGGGTGGATACGAGGCAAATCCAAAAGAAAAGGAGTGCGCTTCTCAGTGCCACCGAGATTAAGTTATGGCGGCGGGCAGAAAAGGGAAGCGTACAAGGGGAAACAGAACGGGAAGAGGGAAGAGCGCGAGAGGCGCCAGTAGGACACGACAACCTGACAGGGAAACTTTGGGAAGAAGAAGGGATTAACGACAAGCAGAAAGGGGTCCAGGGAAACTTCAACCAGCGGAAGAAGAACGGACTTGGCGGAAAAAGCGAAAGAAAAGAGAGGGTACCAACGGGTCTGGGAGTCGCTGTTACTTCGCTAAGAAAAAGGACCCGCGGAGGGGGGAGGATCTGAAAACGCGAGGGAGTATCCCGGAAGGAAAAGGGTGTGTGAAGGGAGGGGGGCGGATTGGTAAATTTCTGGGGCGGGGACATGGGAAGGGTGACCGGTCAAATTTGGACGGTGAAAGACCACTAATGTGGGAGTTCGGGGGAATGTTCCAGATCCTCCGGGAAGGGTAAGACAGGAAGAGGAATAGTGGGGGGGAGGTCCGTATTGAAAGGCATGCAAGAGGCAGAGAAAATCAAAAGGTGGGGGACGGTAATAGAGATGGAGCAGACGAAATGTTGTTCTCCTCATCCTCAAGGGACATTAAAGGGGGGGAAATCAAGAGGATTAGGGAGGGGAGAGAAGTAAGCAAAGGGAGTCAGAAACGGAAAACCGAAGAAAAGAGAGTATTAGCAATGTCTCCGATTCCTACCACGCAGAAGACGGACTAAAAAAAAGGGAGATTGGAAAACCGTACGCAACGGCATCATAGCAGGATCATTCCAGAAAAGGTGCATAAGAAAGAGCCCAAGCCGAAGACGGGAATACCGTAAAAAACGCAGCCCTTTGCGAGGAGACCGATTGCGGGGGGGGGGGAGGATGGTGGTATTAGTCGGAGAGACTGAAACACATGGTCGAGCATTGCCGGGGGAGATGAAAGGGGGAGGTTAACTGAACCATAGTGTCGATTTTGAGAGGCCAAGATCGTACGCGCGGAGGGAAACCCATTGACGGGAAAGAAGACGCTCCAGGGAAAAGACGTGATGAAGCACCACAAGCAGTTGCAACAAACCCCATCGGCGACATGAGGGAGCGAACTGGGTAGGGAATACCGACAGGACTCGGGGAATCTAAGCCAAAAAAAAAAGAGTAGAAGAGATGGATGGGACTTCAAGGTAGAGAAAAAAAGGTCCGTCGGACAGAAAGAAATGTGATGCAAAATGCGGGCTAGTGGGCGATTCCATTTAAAAACGAATGAGGGAAAGGAAGAGTCTTCGGAGGAAGAAATCGATCGACGCGAGGTCATCGAAGATAAGAGCAAAAAGCGCTGAGATCAAAGGGGGCCGACCAGGGGCAGGACTGGCTCGAAGAGGAAGAAGGCAATAAACTAATCAAGAAAGTGACGAACTAGGGATGGCGGCAGGTACGCGTCCGAGGAGGGGGGAGGAGGGACGGATCGACGGCAAGCGTTCGCAACTAAGAAGGTACTGGAGGAAAAGTGTCAAAAGAGGAGGGGGGCCGACAGGCCAAGGAGGAGATTCAAAAAAAAGTAGTGGGGCATTTTGCGAAAACGTAGGGTCAGAAAAGGGGGAGGGAATGATAGGGAAAGAAAGGCGAAAAGAGGAAGGAAAGGTCTGGGTTAGGGCACGAAAGTGATGGGAAAAAAGGGGACTAAAGAAAAAAAGGGGAAAAAAGCCGCCGAGAACGATGCGATGGACAAAGAACTAGGGGACTCAAGGGGCGCAGTATCAGGACGAGGCATGCAAGAAAACTTTCAAATCACACCGAGGTAGGGAAGGAAAAACCAGGAAATGGGCCGTTAAACTCAAGCTCAAGTGAGGGGGGGAAAGCAAAAGGAGCGAACGTCCTGGGGAGACTATCTCACAGGGAAAGGGGGGGGTAGGGACAAAAAGACGGCACAGGGACTGCCTATACAACCTCCAAAAGGCGAAGGGAAAAACTAGAACGAGGAATTTCCTCAGAATCACTCCTTGTAGATACAGGAAGAGGAGCGAAACAGGAAGAAGAACGAAAAAAGAGGCTTTCCGGGACAACGGGAAAAACTTGGTAGCCAAGGTGGCGCAGGGGGCTCAGACTGAAGCAGGAGAAACAAAAAGTATATGGCAAGCTTCTAAAATTGTTCCGACGGGACGAGGTGAAGTAATACACTAGGAGGTAGAGCGTAAATCAATCTTCAGGGGGAGGGGAAAGAAGGTGACCTCGCAATGCTAAAGCAGACTAATGGGAATCTAAGCCTGCGAGGTAGGTGAAAATGGGACACTTACAAACCCGTGCCAGAGGACGGCGATTCAGCAAGCCCGGCTCAAGGGAACTGGAACCCAAAAAATGAAAAGGAGGGAAAGCGTGTCGCAAACGGGAAATTATCTTCGAGGAAGGCCTGCAGGTCAACCCAATTTGGACAATCAAGACGAAGAAAGAGGAGCGGGGCTCTCTGATGGGGAACACGTCCACATTGCCCCGCTAAGACCCCCAGCAATAACACTTGAAATAGAACGGTGATGGGGCAGCAACCTACCTTGACACGGAATGGCATCTGGCAAAGGAAAAGAGGGGAGGAAACTGGGGAATAGTGCCAGTGTGTAATAAACAAGACGCCAGGCAGGAGGAAATTCGACACAAAAAGAAAGGTGCCGAGAAGTACGCGCAAAGGAGACAACTCCGACGAAAGAAAAGGGGGGGGGGAGTATAAAAAAAGACACATTTAAATGTCCGGTACAGAAAGAGTAGATCGAAACAATAGGAGAGGAAAAGAGATCGCGGGTGAAGCAGGGGGCCAGTGTTGGCTTGTAAAGAAAAATCGGGAACGGGTGGCGAGTTTTGATAAGGTGTGGAGAAAAGCGCGGGGAAAAGGCGCAGTCTCGTTGAAGCACTCCGCGGGCGAATTGTGATCGATTGCGACTAGGAAGTTCCCCGGGGTGGGGGAAAAAAGAGAGAAAAGAGAAAGCGTGTCAGATTTGGGCAGCAAGGGAAGGTCCGCTGCCAGGAGGTTGAAATCTTCTCTCGGGAGGGGGGAGAGCGGCGGGTGCCGTGGGGGAAGAGAAGCGCAGGGGGGGGGGACACTATCTCGATGAGGGGGACCAGGACGCGGACAGGTTGAAAGTGTGGAAGGCGGCGGCGAGGAAAAAAAAAAGGGAAAGGAAGTAAGACGAGGTTTGATAGGGAAGAAAGCCTGGGTCAGGGAAGGGAAAACGGGAAACAAAGTGAAAAGAAAATCGTGAATCTCCGCAAAAATGGGGACAAAACCGTAGTAAAGAAAAAAGAGCGGAAATTCAGCCGACCGCATTGCGGAGGTGCGACGAGAACGGGAACGAAAAAACAGCAGGAGAGGGAGATGAAAAAGCCATATGATTCCGGCCACAAGACCGGAATTTAGAAAGAGGAATGTGCCAAGATAAAAAGGGGGGAGGGGATTCAGACGGGGACAAGATCCGGGATACTTGGGAAAAAGCGGACCAGAAGGGGGGCACCAATTGTGGACCCAGTCCTTCGGTAGAGGCAGAACGCTGCACCGGCGTGAAATGGGAGGAGGAAGGAAAGGGCGGATTAGAAAATAGCGAAAGGGGGCGTGTATGGGAGTTCGGTGCCCAGTCAATTGGTTGGTAAAAATTAGACGGGAAGGATCTGGATGACGGCAGTCAAGGGGGAATTCTCACACTGAGAGTGAGGGAACAAGGTGAAAAGAAGAAGGGGGGGGGGGTGGGGACTTCCATCGGGGGTTGTTCGAAGAACGATTCAAGCCTTAGGAGAGAAAGGCAAGTTGGAGGGGCTCATAGACTGCGCGAGGATGTTGCAGGAAGGAAGAACAGGAGGAACGGGGGGACAGTCAAAAGGTGCGGGTAAAGACAAAGAACCGCGTGAGGGAAAAGCGAAAAATGCGGCCGCAAAAGGAATAATATTTGAGAATGGGCGCTAATATTTTCCGAAAGAAAAGAAGGAAAAGCGACGCAAGGGGTGACCTTCCGGAAAAAAAACGTCATAGAGAAACAGAAGAATGGGCGAGAAGCAGTTAGAGAAAAACACGTTTACGAATCGAGACCTGTAAAAAAAAGACACGCCGCCACACGTCGATAAAAAACTGATGAAGTATTCGGACGCTGGAGAGGGCGCCAATGGCGAGCAGGGAAGGGAGATGAAGTGGGGGTATTACAATAGGTTATGGTAGAAACAGTTCTAAAAAAAAAACTCAAGGTCGCACCGTCGACGAAGACGATCCAGTGCCTCGCTTGCGTTTGCAAAGGGGAAGAACGAAGAAAGAGTTGACAGAACAGGAAAAAGCCAACTGGGAGGGTTGGAAGGAAGACGCCATCGGAAAACCTCATACAAAAACAAGGAGGGGGAGGAAGAGATGGCCAAGGGCCTACAGAAAAGAACAAAGTGCATTCCGTAGCCTCACGAAAATGAGACCATGCTGGGGGGGAAGGACAACTATTGTTGGACTGGGAAATAGGGTAAACGGCAAACGGGTATCAAAAGGTTGCGATCATGGGGAGCGTCGTTAGAAGAAAAAACTCTGGGAGCCCCCCTTCAAGAGAGGCACTTCATTCGCATCTGAAACGAAAAAGCAAAGCAACTACTCTCCCCAATCGGGTGTTGACTAGACTTTCGGGCGGGGATGGTCAGCGTTCGGCGAACGGAGAAAGGAGATTGCTCAAGAACATCTTCTAAGGAGCCAGGACGGATGATTACGGTGAGACGGAGTTCTGAGGGGGGGCAAAAGGGGGCCTTACACCGGGAGTAAAGGTAGAGCATGAGAAACTTGCGGGTCACTCCTCGGGAAGGGAGGAATTCACCTCTCGGGGAATCGAGAAAAGCATCGGGTAGGCCACGAGGGAAGAAGGGAACTTATTATGACCCCGGCCGGCGAGAAAGAGGTTAACAGGAAAAAGATAGGGTCTAACAAAGTCTGCAGGTTTTCTGCAGGAAATGAAAAGAAAAATAACGAGCGACACCGATTAGATGAGTTCCCTCAGCCCAGGCGTCATGCAAAGTCACCTCAACAGCAGAGTGATGAAGGAACCATCAAGTGAAAGGCAGGCACGTCAGACCGAGATCAAAGGGGAGACGGGTCTGACAAAAAAACTTAAAGACAAAAGGAACCACGAGAAGAGCGGAACGGCTTTCCTAAGCCTTACTCAGGGGAGGACCGGTGAAAAGGGGGGGGAAACTAAGTGAAAAAGAATAAAAGGGTGACGCGACGGGGGGCACTCTGGGAAAATGCAAGAAGAAAAACGAAGATTCATAAAACTAAAGTTATCTATCTGCAATACTAGGCTAAAGGTGGAAAGGAGGGGGGACGGTAATCCACATGTGAGTCCGGATCGCTCACTGTTCAACGTCAGATGGGGCGTGACGTGCCCAGCCGACAACTAAGGAAAGGGTTGCCCGGATGAGCGCCGAGTGCGGAGCGTTGGAAACGGGGGCAACAGGGGGGACCCATTTCGACGATCACGCACGCGCTAGGGATCATAGGAAAAAACCAAAAGAGAAGAATCATGTCTCCACCGGAAACATAGTACCGTGCTCAGTAGGGAAAGGAGCAGCAAACCAAGTGACAATCAAGAAAGAACAGCCGAAAGGCGGGGATAGAACTCGACTACGTGAATAAAGAGCCAAAAAGGGACCGTGCGCTCCCAAAGCGGAAAACAGAGTTCTAAAGACGAAATAAACCACAATCGAACGGATCGTAATTGGGAATCTGCTGAAAAAAAGCGGCGAGGAGGAGATGGGGAAAACCTTGGGCGCGAACACTCGCAAAAGGGAGGATGGGGAAAAAAGGACTCAGAACAGCTGCAAACGAAACTCGCACCTGGAAAAAAAGCATAAGTGCGTGGTACAGAAGCACATTGTCGGCTGAACCAAGCACTCTAGAAACAACGGGTGTCTTCCCCCTAGATAGAGGTGGGAAGCAACAGAAAGGGGGAGTGTCTACGTTCTACGAACCAAAGAAGGAGTTGCGGTGGAATGTTGAATTTGCAAACGTAGAAGGGAGCCGATGGGGGGCGAGAAGTTTGGCCACTTCTTCTTTGAGTGGATAGTGAATAGCTGCCCAACGAGCGAAGATTCTTTTTCAAAAAAATGCCATCCGCATAAACATGTGAGGGGAGCTTCTGAACTATTGGAAGCGAGTTTGCCGGGGGGAGGGATCAGCGGTCGTGGGGGGGGGGCGTCTAACATCATCGGTTAGAGACGCCGGGGTGGCACCAGTGTAGCGGCGGGCTTGTTGGAAAGGGGGAGGGGGAGTTCAGGTGGGGGTGTATACAACCGGCTGGGTGGCTGCCGGTGAACAATCTTAAACAAAATGGCGATGAAGCCTGGAGACCGTAAGATGCCAGAGCCGGCGCTGATCGCCGAAGAGGGGACAAGGGGGGGGTCACATATAAAGACGGAGCAAGGCGCGGGACAGCTCGGGCCAAACGCATTGACATAGGTGGCAAAGCGCGGGAACAAACACATCAAGACAGATGAGGCAGACGCGCAGAGTGAGGGAACCCCGACCCCTCGAAGGACCACGTTAGAAAGAAAGGATGCCAAGAAAGGGGTGGCGCTGTGAACGTCACTCCGGCAGGCGCATAGAGAATGGGCTACAAAGAGATGGGAAAGGATGGGCGTCGTAGATGACAAAGCAACGGCACGAACGGCGGATGGGATAGGAATGGGGAAGCTGGTTGAATTTAGGAGGCAACCTGAGAAATGGGTGCTCACAAAGGTCGATGTTGGGTAAAGACCATGTCCGCACGGGGGGGGGGGGAGAAGGAGAAGGTCCACGGGCGGTGCCAAGCCTTGTGCGGGGCAAGGTTGCCCAGCCGCAGTCTGGGGTCATCGTAATCGGGGTATCGAGGGGTCTTTCAGGCGAACAGAGATACGTTTAAGCCTTTGAAGAGAAGGGCATCGAAAGAGCTTGGGGGGGCGGAGGCCTCATCATGACTTTACACAGGCCAGGTCGGGAAAGAAAAGCTTCAGCTAAACCGACACAGTCGGAACAGACGGCCAGGAAAAAGGTATTTACTACAGTTCAGACAAAGCGCCCGGCAGAAGGCAAGGAACCACAGCGGTGGGGCTCCTTGCAAAGAAAATCCTCCGACCGGAGACAACGAACCTTGCCAGGAACGAAAAGTTCGCGGACCACGCCGCAGGCCCACTCTGTAGAACATAATGCGGGGGAGAGGGGAAGACGCGGAATATTCACCGAAAATGGGGGACGAGCAGTCAAGGAAGAAAGCACATAGTTGGGAGGGAGGACCACTGCTACACTAGGCAAGTAGACAGACCTCCAGTGTCCAAGAGAGTGTGGTGGGGTAACGGAGATAAAAAAAAAAAAAGAGGTTGAAAAGCCCACTGGGGCTATTAGCAGGAAAAAACGGGTAGATTGTTGCGCTTCAGGGCCAAGACAAATCTAGACAAAAACGGGAGGGAAAAGAGGGATGTGCCGGTCCAGTGCGTCAAAAAAGCGCAACAAGCCAGTAAGGAAGGATCAGAAGAAATTACCGGGGTATTGCTGCTGTTGCGGGAAAAAAACGGGAAAGGGAGCGCTTCGGGGGGGAAAGGGGGGAGCTCGTCATCTCCATAAACTGG
>Ga0179593_1408883_pt1 | contig 13858 bp, 13 predicted proteins | sample CZODoug2_1_08_16_FD_185931 | JGI IMG/M metagenome (GOLD analysis project Ga0179593, IMG submission 185931) | Vadose zone soil fungal communities from Angelo Coast Range Reserve, California, USA - CZODoug2_1_08_16fungal (PacBio error correction) | ecosystem: Environmental > Terrestrial > Soil >...
GGGAAGAAACCAGGGCTCTGAGGAGCCTGGACCGGAGATCGGCCGGAGGACAGGTGAAATCAGGCGCGGGGTGCAGAAGTCGCTAAGTCCGAGAGGGAAAAAAGAAGAAGTAGAAGTCCGCTGAGAGGCTGGGAGGAACTTCGATCTGCAGGAGTAATTCAAAAGGGAAAAGGGCCAGGCGCTGACCTCAGTTTAAAGGAATGAACGTCGGAAATGTTTGGGGGGGACGACCTTGCGAAAGGGGCACCGAGAGCCGCGGCTTACGGGAAAGTCCGAAAAAATAAAAGCGATTGACATCCAGCTGCGTCCATCAGAAGCTAGGCTCAGTTCTGGGCAAAAAAGAATCACCGGCAACGTGGCTCAGGAGAGGGGAACTCGATTGTTCGCGGTGGTGCGGAGGACGAATAGTCACGGAACAAGTCTGAGTTAGCGTAATAATGTCGCCAGGGCGAACAAGAAAGAGGTCCCAAGCTATCAGACCAAAAGAGAAAAGATCAATCGACAAAAAGAAAAGAACATGACGCGAAGGCGAAAGAGAAATCTGCAGGGATCAGTCAAAATCGAAAATCTCTTAAGAACGACCGCGGGGGCTTTTCGGTTTCGGCAAAAAAACAGAGAGGAAATTCCGGATTAATCTAATCCGAAAGGGGAAGTAACTGGGAGGAGGGGCGGATATCCGAGCTAGGAGCTGATCTGGATGCCGACATTAGCCACGAGACGCCTTCGGGTGAAGAAGGGGGAGGACCAACCAGAAACGGGGTGTCGAGAAGGCGACACACTTCTTACCCTACAGTTTGGACAGCCTTTACCAGTTTTCACCGGCTCACGCCGTGGCTATACTCCGTATCAAAAACATTAGGTCTAGGGTCTTTACCGTAGGGAGGGAAGTTTCCCGCCTCGCGTGATAAGGCAACGGAAGATAAGCAGTGCTCACGCCCTCGCGATGCAAATCGAGCGAAGACAAATGAATCCCAGAGTCCGAAAAAGAAATCGCAAATTCCTGTCGTCTAAACCTACAGCCACCGACGGAATAAGAAAAAACATAATGTGAATCGTGACGCAGGGGGGGGTGCACGCCAGCACGTGATTGAAGGAGTTCGACGGACCTATCACGGCCGAGAGAAACGGGTTTTATGGAAGCAACCAAAAAAAACTGAGGAGGAGGGGAAACGAGAGAGGGGAATAGAAAAAAACCGACGTTCTCTCGGCCGGGGATCAGGGCAAAAAATAAAGGGGAGAGAACCTAGGCGTCACGATCCATGTGGTTATGGATTTTCTATGAGATCCGCCAAGAGACCGGGGAGAAAGGGGAACTGATTGCTGTTATTTAGACGCTTGGGGGGTGCGTAGTGTAAAGGACTTCTCGGGGGCAGCTCTGGGGCGGTGAAGCAATCTTAGGAAACGAAAAGTAAGACTCAAGATTGATATCCTCCCGACGACGTGTAAAAGAACTTCTCTCTAAACGAGAGAAAGAATCCAACCGTGTAGGTCAATGCTCGGAATAACCAGGATGGGCGTAAAAGAGCGAGGACTACTCTTCAGGAAGAAACTGTCCTTTTTCTATAAACGATCTGAACCCACGAAAAAAAGGCGCCGTGGGAAATTTCGGCCGCTCCTCAGAGAAGCTCGTGCACTCGATGGAGCCTACGCAATAGACAAAGGGGAATGTTCTGGCGAGTAATTTCTAGGAAAAGAACCAGGAATGGTGCTTTGGTTTGAAAAAACCGAACGATCCAGCTCTTAGAGGCGTGCTCGGGTTTGATCTGAGGGTAGTTAGGGGGCCGAGGCGTCATGGGAGGAGAGTCTACAGAGAATACTCTGGGGGGCGCGAGGGATTCGTAAGCTTATACAGAAGATTTGCGAACATTCTTACGCAGACGGAATAAGGGAATCCGTTAAGACTGAGAGGATTCAAGCAAACCGGGGAACATCTGGGAGCTCGAGAAACGTTTGGAGGTTAAAGTGTATCATGGCGGCTGAGGACGCATCCTGCTCTTGGCGGCGTTGAGGGTTAGATTTGGGGCAGAATATAGAAGCGCCGGAGCAGCGCAGGGGATCAATGGGGAGAATAAGAGCACCTTATAATCGATACTTGGGGCGACTCTCCGGGAGCGACGTTGGTAGCAAAGAGGACGGTAGACGGGCTGAGTCGCCCACTTAAGAAAAAAATCGCGCCCATCCAAAAGACGGGAAAAACAGCTTTTCAAAAAAAAAAAAAACCATCGTTCCTATAGAGTAAGAAGATTAGGGATGCCCCTCTGAATAGCCGAGGAGGTGTTTCAGGGGGGCGCCCGGAACGAGCATTTACTGGCCAGATGCTGGCCAGCATCGTTGAAAAGATCCAAAAAGAAAATTTGACGAGGGCGTCGAACCTCCCGGCAAGGGGGGTAGGGTGCCTCGATGGCGGTGACGGTTTCTCTTCCCGTCGGGGAGGGAGGGGGGTTTTTTCCCTGCAGAGAAAACACTGGTCTCGTCTAAAACTAGGGGGGTCGAGGATCGGAGGAAGAAAAAGGGCTGAGGTATAAAAAAGCGTGCCTCTCAGGATATTCCTTCTCGAAGGACAAAGAGAGAATGCCTTTCGAGGGCTAGTAGAAAAAAGGGGGGGTTTGTCGCTTAAGAAAATTGACAATAGGAAAGGCGGGAAGAGACGAGAAGAGGTACGAGGTCCAGCGAGGGGTGATTACACCATTGGAAGAGTGGGGGGGGGAGCAGAAAAAAAAAAAAGAAATTCTAATCAGGTGTAGGCCCTCTTTTGATAGAGAGTCAAAAACCGGGCCCCCTGCAACATGTTATGGAAGGCGAAATATTTGTGGGACCAAGCAGGAATTTCATCTGACATTGCCGCCCAAATTTTGGCTAAAAAAAACGGGGAATTTTTGGAGAAGAGAAACCCCCTCTATTCAGGGGCAGATGATAACGAGATTATCTGCATCACTGGAAGGGGGGGGGATTGGGCGAATCTGAAGGGTATCGTCTCAACAACAAGAGGGTAGGGGAAATAGATAAGGGTTCAATCAACCTTGAAAATCCGTGATGCATATCACCAGAAAAGGGAATAGGCGGGGGTTAGCAAACAAAAGGACGCAATATATTCTTACGTCATGGAAAGAAAAGCTGAGAAGGCACTTCTTCTAGAAAATTAAAAGGGAGCTTTGGCCAGAAACAGACGCGATATCCTCCAGAATGCTCAATCTTAGGGACTTGAGACTTGAATGAAAAAAAGAAGTCAAGGGGACAACAAATCGGAACGGAAAAAGAACTCTAGTCCGGTAAGGGGCAAAGACTACAACACAAGTGTGGGGGGAATTATTGAAAAAAAAGAACGACTCTCACGGAGTCGAGCAATCTATGGGGGGGGGAGTAGTCAGAATCGTTTAGGAAAAACCGCGAAGAGAAAAACCCAGGTTGAGAGAAAGGAGAGGTCCTCAAGAGTAAATCGCCGCACTATTTTTTTTTGCGGGGGGAGGGAACTTCCACCCGAGTCTGGGCTAGCCCGAAGAGATTCTCTCCCAAGGGGTCAAGGAGAAACCATCAGGAGAAAAAAAATTCATCAGCGGACAAAAGAAGAGGGGCAAGAGACCAGCACTGCTGGGGGGAGAGGTTAGAAGCTCGGTACAAATTCTCTACAGAGAGGACACGGGAGGTAGTCGGCAGATAAGTGACTTCCGTAGGAAGGAATTAGCAGGATGTGAGAAAGGGCTAGGTGGCAGGAGAGTTTCTAGCGCGGGAGGAAAAAAAACTAAGAGAGGAAAGTCCGCGTATCAAAACGAAAGATCTGCAGAGGAAAGAAAAAGTACTTCAGCGAGGGACTCTTACCTTCGAGTTATTTGCCGCACCGAAAAAGTGAGAAGGGGAAACTCGGAGAGGATGTTCCGTACAATAAACGAGAGGAAAGGGGCTAGCATCCGCGGACTCAAACTTCTCCTATACCTGGAAGTTCGGAGATGGAAAGAAAAGTTAGCGTGCAGTTGGGGAGAAAGCGACACCAACAGGAAAGAGGGAAGGAAAAAAGGGAATGTAACACCCTAAAAACGCGGACAGGATCCTTGACAATCTGCAGCGAAACAAAAAAAATGAATCGATAAAAAGGTACTACTCTCGAACTAAATCAAAAGCTCATCTCAGCACGCGCTGATCGAAAGAGAGATGGGTTCTTGCGTAAGCCGGACTTCGGGGGGGAGACTCGGACTTTAATTCAGGGGGATGGGGAAGCGGGGACCTAGTAACGAGAGAGACCAAATCAGCAATACATTATCAACACGCCGGCGTGGGTTCGAGAGAGGAGAAGACCAAACAATGACGTCACATAGTTCTCGACACTTCCTGAAAAAGAGAAGGGGGGGGAGCACTTGACTTTGCAACTGCAGAACGTAAAGGTTCTGCGCCGCGAAAATTAGGCGAGAGAAGGAAGGAGTAGGGCGTGGGAGCCCTCTCGCGCAACGATAAGCATGTTCGAAAAAAGGCAAGGCCCATCAATAGAGGATCATACGCCAATCCCAGGGAGAAAAGAAAGAAGTCTCCCCCGACTGTCGCAGAGGACTGCTCGAATCCGAATCCCGAGCCAGAAAAAAAAGGACCGGTCGTGAACCAGCAAGTTCAAGCAAGGGGGGGAAGAGGGAGCAACCGTCAAAAGGAAAGAGAACGTAACGGGGTTGATGGAAGAGAGAGAAAACGGAGGATGGAGCCAGTCCATACAACCCTAGTTGTGTTTTTTCTCTCGGCGTGATCGAGGAAGCTCAGAAAGTAAAACAGAGGAAAAGAAAGTCCATTTTGGGCGACGGCTCAGACGAGAAGGTCGGCGACCGTCTGGGGGCGACTATAACTGCTGTCGAAAAATTCGTTGCCAGAAAATTGCTTGGTGGGTATAAGAGGGGCAATCGCGGAGGCTGTGAGAAACTTAGATCGCCCCTTACGCTCACGAGAGACCCTTACGACGTTCAACTTCGAAGTAAAGCAGGAGCGGCGGTCAAAATACCCACACACGGTTGGAAAAGGGTCAAGGAAACCGGTTAGAGTAAGAAGGTGTGCGCGACTACTCTTGATGACGGAGAAAGTGGGGGTCGATATCTTACACGATACGGCAGGCAGGCCTTTAAGCCCCGCCGACGAGAGGGAAACGAAGAATTATTCCGCCGCCTACCCATGGAAGGGGTGCGTGTTCAATATTTCGATTAAGAAAAAGGGAGTCAAGGGGGGGGGAAAAAAGGAACGCAACGATCAACGCTCGGCAGAAGGGCCTATATTTGGGAATCAAGCTTTTAGAGTTCGCCTCCGCGAGGAGTCGGCTGAAGTATTACCAGTCGGTTGGTTGAGCTGATCGGGGGGTACAAAATGACTGATTGGGCACAACGCTTGGCGACGAACATTCTTACGAAAGTCCAAGGACGGGTACTGCTCACACCACCTGGGGACCGCATCGTTTTTTCCAAGTCAGAAAGAACTAAGCGCATGCAGAATTCAATTGGACGCCGACATCCTCGAGGGTGTATCCGGTACGGATTCGGGAAGTAAAAACTAGAAGCATCAAGGAGACTTTGCAAGGGCGGCAATGGTAAATAGGGGGACGCTTAAGCAGGTAGTGAAGAGGAACGTTCAAAAAATTTGCGAACCCCTGCAGAGAGCTGGGGGAGCACATCGGATCACGAGGGGAAAAGGGACATAGAGAATTTTGGCCAAATACGGGGCTTTCCGGCAAAAAACGGGGGAGCGCTGGGCTCAACTGCGGCTCAAGAATTCCAGGAAGCGGGAGTGACTGAACATGCCGCCTCGAAGATCCTATCTTGTCAAGTAAATGGCGGGGAAAATGAACCTTGGGGGGGTAATGGTTCTGATTCACAAGGGAAATCGGGAGCTAACGAAAGTGACGTAATGAACTGGAGTCTCCAGTGCTCGGCGTTGGGAGGGTTGTGAAAGTCTCCAGGCCGTGCCGGGAGCATAAAGACCGGCGAACGCGGTTGCAACCCAAGACCAACGAAAAAATCTTAAGGCAGGCATATTCTCAAAGTGCGGTTTCTCTCATCGGGGGCGAGGATAGCGGGGGGGCATGCCGTGGAAAAAGCTACAGGGAGGTAAAAAGATTGATCTTCTCTCAGGGCTAGCTGGGAATAATTCCAAAAAAGTTGGTTGTAGAAAAGCGCTCATGCTGAAAAACGGGAGGAATAAAAAGAGACCGGCGGGAAGGTCCCACGAGGTTTATGGGTGCACCTGAGTGGGGGCAAAGGGGGGCCAGTTCCAGTGCTCCGGTCCTATGGAGGAATCAGTGAAAATCAAAGGGATGACGCGCAGGGCTAAAAGCCGGGGCAAAAACCTTATTCAGGGAGGCCGAGTTGAAGGAATCTAGGGATGTCATTGCCGACGGAAGGGCATCGGGGCCCGGGGGGGGGGAAGCCTGGGAAAACAATGAGAAGTGCTTTCGGAGATGAATCTGACAAGGAGGGGAAGCTCTAAAGTCAGAAGTGGATTAAAAATCAAAACCAACGGGATTAGGAGAGAGAGTGGGGGATACACGAGTGAGCTTCGCGATGCCTTGGGACAGGGGGGGGGTTTAGAAATAATCTCCGGCTGAACATGCATCTTGCTGGTATTGGGATGACCCAAGACCGGTTTGGGGACGCAGAGGCGCCGGACATGACGCCGAAGGATCGAGCGAAGGGACCGTCTGGCTAAGGGAAGACGTCAGCGGGGTGCAGCAAGCGCGTAAGCACAATTGAAGAAAGAACCCGGGGGACCCAAAAAGGCGCATGGCAGTAAAAAAAGAAAAGTCGGAGAGGCAGTGGGAGCCATCAAAATCGATAGCCGGCGCGAGAGACTGTCGAGCCAAGAAGAGCAGTTGCAAGCCCAAAGGTTGTGGAAATGGATGAAAATTCCGAACAGGGATTCAGATCAAATCAAGGACTGAAAAAGAGCTTGCGAGGAAACCGGGGGATAAGCACAGGTCGGATCCGATCGATTCGAGACAAACGGCTACGCTATGAAACTATGGGGTGATGGGGGTCCAAATCGGAAAGGTCCGGAGGGAGTGGGAAGGCACTGGCAGGGGATAGCCAGGGAAACAGAACTAAAATACGCAGGAGAAGCCGTGAATCGTGGCGTCTCAAGACATTCAGAGAAAAGTGTTCGGCACTTTTAAGAGGGGAAACAGCCCTTCGATATCGTCGGGGAGCAAAAAAAAAAGAGCTTCTGTCGAGATCTTGGAGAGGACCGCCAGTTGCAGAAGAGAGCGGGGTGAAAAGGGAATGCGCGCCAGAAACGAGTGGGAAAAAAAGATGAAAGTAACAGTAACGAGCTGAGGTCGAAACATCAAAGGGGAAGTGAGTAAAAAGGGGGTCCAGCAAGACCGTGACCTTTGTAGTAAATAGGGAAGGGGCCGGGAATTCGCAACGGCGGCTATGGGAGAGGCTGGCGGTACGTGACTACGCATGAAAAAGGAGAAAAAAGAGGTCATCATCCTAGAAGGCTACTCTGCGCTTATCAAGACAAAGTCAAAAACGGGGAGAGATTTATCAGGAAGGGGGTTATGGGCCGCGACGAAGACTGTCAGGATTCCGAGGGATCGTAAATGGGGCCGCAAACAGGGTTCTTAGGCAAAGCCTTAGAATAATAGAGAACTCACCACCAGAAAAATGGAGCGCCTACTACTGATTCTCAGGGGCAATCTACCATCTCGTGATCGATGAGAGAGATTATCTACCGGATCTCTTGATCTTTTGATGTGTCAGAAAAAAAGCCCGGGCTGTCCTTTTTATTAACGAAATACTGAAAGGAAGGACTTGTGGAGTGAAAAAAGAGGGGATAATGAACAGGATTGCGAGAAGGTATCCCTCTAGGGGCGCAGACATTATCCAGAAAGGAAGGGTGGAATACGATATAAAACAAAAAGGGGAATGGGAAGAAAACGTGGAAGGAGAGGGGACAAAACTTCTAAGCAGAAAGTTTGAGGAGCCTTGACCTTTTCCGGCCACAGGAGGGGGAGGAATCCTCTAAGGTGCAAAAACGGAGAATGGAATGAAGTTAGGGCGGGGTGTAGCAGGAAGGAGGTCGATCTAAGCCTTTGATGCCCGGAGAGATGCATCAAGAAAGGAAAACCCAGCGTGGGAAAGATCCGCCAGAAAAGCGGGGAAAAACGTGGGAAAAGACTGGCCTTATCGAAGAAGCCCGAAATGGAATCGTGACCGCACGGTCAAAGAGATTGGACGGGGGATCTACGAGAAGTACCGGAACGTACGGGTTGGATGGAGGGGAAACACAACAAAGGAGGAAATAGATATCCATCACGACGGGGATGCCGGGGGGTTCAAAGAACTCAAGCTCACTCACGTTCTGGAGTTCCCGAAAAGATGAAGTTTTTTATGGGGACTGTTCGAGAAAGATTAAGATCTGGGCGACAGGGGTCGGGGGCGGGGAAAAGCAGACTGGGGGTGGCTTTGGGGGTGTCAAGGAGCCGCGCTGACGGAGTGGCCAGGAGAATCGCCGACCCTTGGAGGCGGGTGAATCAATAAAAACTGTCAAGTAATGCTCGACAGAAAAGCCGCGGGAGGCGGGCATAAACTAAAAAAGAGGTATAAAAGGGACAAGGTCAAGGCGCTGACCCCCGGAGGAAGACGTGGGGCAGCGCCCTGGACGGTTGGTTGGTTGAAAGATAAGGAACCCAGTGGAAAAGGGACGAATGGAAGGCCCATCCGAACGAGTCGAAAGCGGGAATTATTTCCTCCAGAGAGACCCCAGTCACGGGGAGGGGGTCAAGCGGAATGGAGGAGAGAACCAGGCCGCTGCGGTTTGAAGAAAAGAAAAGAGCCAGCTCTAGAAAGTGAGAAGGGGGGAAAAACTGGAACTCGAATGGGTAGAGGACGACGGACTCTCATGTAAAAGAGGTGGGCTCTTCCAAGATGTAAAGGAAGTGGTGGAATTAGGAAAGGGGGGAAGCCGGGGGCAGCATCAGTAAAGAAAAGATGGGAACTCCGTTAATTCTTCAAGCGAAGAAGAAAAAAAATCCAGAGCGTGGGACCTCTCGCTCAAGGGGGCGGGAGGGAAGAAAGAAGGGAAAAAAAAAGACTTCGTGCACACGAGGGGGGGGACTAGGGGTGTGAATTTGTCGAGGAAGTAATAGTCCAGCCCGCGGATAGGAATGCTTTTGCGCATTGGGAGCAAAATAATATGACGGGTTCAGCCGGTTCATCCTAGGGGATGGACGCATGGGTTTCTGACTGCCATGAAACCCTCTGGAGGGGGCGTGGGGGGTCGACCGAATCCAGAGAAGTCTAAGCATCAATGGAGGGGGCAACACTGCTATTCCGAAGACCGGAAAAGGGAGTCCCAGAGTCCAGTAGTCAAAAGACCCTTCTCATAAGTGCCCGGATTAATAAGCTCGTGAATTGGTCTTAGAAACCTCCTCATTGGACTTCTAGCGTCAGGACGTAGATCGTGGATAAAATTCTTAGCATAGGGGCGGGATAGGCCTCAAGGGGGGGGGAAGAGGAATTCGGGAAAGGGGCGATGCTATTTGTAGGGGAATTGGCAAAGGGGGAAGGGGCATCTCGGCCCTGAACATAAAGCTTACCGTACATGCTTTGTACCACTACCACCAAAAATAAGCGCCGGCGATCAGGGGGTCAGAAGCGACGAGGGGTCGCAAGGGTGAGGGGAAAAACGCGCTTTGACGACGTCAGACACTAGGATGTCTGCAAGTTCCACGGATATTAGAGAACCTTTCTTCGAAGGGAGAAAAAAAGAGGACAAAACGGGGGGTCGCAACTTCGTCAGGGAAGGGAGGTCGAATGAAGGCCTGCTTTACTGCCTCTATTTGGAATGGAAGCAGATGATCGATGGGGGGAAGGTGGTGATAAGCTGCAAGGCGAGGTCAGGAGGTGAAAAAGGGGAAAGCTGGGCAATCTTTTACTAGCTGGGAACCAGACACCACGCTGGGACCTGGGGAGTCCTTCAAAACCAGTTTGCCGCATCGTCAAGAAAAAACGGGTCGGAGAAGCAAGTCTTTTGGGGGGTCGCAACCGGGAAGTGGGGGGGACATCAGAAAAGCGGCCCATATGAATGGGACAGGATGGAATTAGGAAGGAAACACTTATGGCATCGGGAAAACGACAGAGGGAAAAAAATCGCTCTCAACACAGAGGGGTGGGGGGTATGGGGAGGAGGGGGAAAATAAATCGAGGTGGGGGGTCATACACTCTTCGCCAAGGCCACGTTCTGAAGGAGAGACGATAGAAACAGGAAAAGACATGGGGGGGGTTTATTGGAGGAAAACAACCTTCCTGGGCAGCCCCGCTACAAGGCAGGAAAAAAACGAAGGATCTAGCGTCGTCAGTTGGGAAAGTACGTCGAGAAAGGAAATTTGTGCCCTTTTACCACCAAAACCCCCCCAACCCCACAACCAGCGCCAGAACAACCCCGATCGACCTAGAAAAGGGCTCAACGGAACCGTCAAAAAAGGGACAGAAGGAGACAACGCAATCAAGATCTAGGCCCATCAAATCTATGAAAGACGACCGGCAGCAGAAAAAACGGGCTTATACCGGGGAGAGTATGGGGAAAGAGGAACAAAGTTTTGGGATTAATTCCGAGATCCATGCTTCAGAGTCATCGCATGTAATGAAAAAAAAGGGTCCTTATAAAAGCTGAAGCGAAATGGGAGAACAATGGATATTCGATAATCATAGGAAGCGGGAAGGGCTGTGAAAGGGGGTGGGCTTTTGGTCGGGAAGTGGAAAAACGCCGCGCGACTTAAAGCAAAGTCTGGGCGAGAGGACACTTTCAATGGGGGACAGGTAAAAAAATCGCCCTGCTCAAGGAGAAAAAAACAGGGAACTCCAAATGAAGCGACCCTACGCTGGATGGAAAGCGAGGGTAGAGTGACTCGTTCACCGGAGGCCCAGGAGAGGAAGGAGGCTTCAGAGAAAAAAGCTCCTTTCGATATCGCAACGATGAGCAAAAGGGGGGGGGGGGGGGCAAGGTGAATCGGAGGCAGGAAAGCTCTATTTAGATGAGAAAACGAGATGAAAGGGAGAACGCGAAAACGAAACTTCTAGAGAGGAGAGGGGAGGGCACAAGGTAACTCGGTACTGAAGTTTGAAAAAAAGAGGAAAAGTCGTCACAGCTTTTAAATGAACCCCTGTGCAACAACTCTATTATCTGACCGAAGGGTCTCTACTCAAACAACGAGAGAACACTCCAGACGGGAGGGAAAACGCCAGCCGGGGACCCTTCTGCTGCGCTAGAAGGCCCGGCAGGAAAAGAGGGAAAAAGATTTCTTCGGAGGGCTGGGGTCCGCGCAAGAAGAGACAAGGATGAATTCGCAACTGAGAGGGGACCGCCCACGTCGAAACAAGGGGAAAAAAAAAGATATCAGCTCACCAAAAGCGACGGCATCGATCGCCGATACAAAAAAAAGAGGAGTCTACAAGCAGATGTATCGATCAAATCGAGCCCGAGGCGGATCGAAAAGCGAGGGAGCCTGTGGCTGAAAAACAAAGGGGAAACTTCCTGGGGTTAATCAAGAGAGTAATTACTCTGTGGATCGAGGGCGGGGCAGAAGGAGAGGGTGACCAGAGGAGCAGCCTGACACTACGGGCCGGGGGAAGAGAGAAAAAACCCCGGCAAGGGCGTGCGGATCAACCAAAAAAGCCGGCCCCGAAAAAGGGAAAATTCCCACGCTACGCCGTGGAATGTCGCACCGGAAGAAGAAGTCGAGTTGTCGAAAAAGGGGGCGGAGAGAAGAACGAGCGGGAGGTAGGGGGCGGTCGATCAGAGGGGGATCAAAAAAAACCCGTCCGCGAGGCCAAAAAAAGGAGGATGCGGCGCCAAGTACTCCATCCTAAGAAAAGCCTACACTGGAGGAACAAACGTGGCTGAGAGAAAAAACCCCCTAACCACCCCCCCCCCCAACCCCAACCCAACCCCCCCCCCCCCCCCACCCCAAAACCACAAACCACCCCACCACCCCCCAAAAAAACAACCCCTCAATCAAAAATGGAGCGTTAAATTCATGAACTCAAAAGGGGGGACGGGATGAGCTGATGAACGGTCTAGATAACTTACTGTGGGTTGTATCTCTCAAAGTATTATTAAAATATATATAGCCATAAGAATTTCTCTCACTTAACTTCGACTTAGGAGAAGACAATAGGAGGAAAAAAAAAACCTAGTCAAAAGAAAAGGAAGGGGCCGGCGGTCTCGATTCAAAAAAAAAGCCGGAAACGGACGTAGGGGCGACGAAATTGACGTTGGCATTGGTTGTTCAAGAGGTTGAGGGGCAGAGGGTTTTCCAATCTATTGACTGGAATAGGAGGAGGGAACATAATTAGGGAGAAAAAATCCCCCTCACGCGATGCAGGGAGAACGAAATACGATGTCAAGGGATGTAAGACAAGCCGCTGCGCGGGCGGAGAATATCCCACGGAAAGTGAGAAGGTGGGAAACGGAAAATTTTGAAGGGGGTGGGTCCGACTTCGCTTCTGGCAAAAGGAGGGAAAAGGTGGGAAAAAAGGGGATCAGAACACTGCAGTCTCCGGGGTGCTTAAGTCTGCCGGGCCGAGCCGAAAAATCTAAATATTATTCAGAGTAGAGAAGCGTATTCCTCACTTGGAGGTTCAATGGCGATTAATCACAGGAAGGGAAAAAGAAGTTGACTCAAAAAAAAGCAAATCGTCCGCGCTAGCTTCGAGCGAGAAAAGGTATCTTCCGACCTGGGGAAAACGCAGGAGAGAAAGTCGCTAGGGTTGAGCAAGTGTGGTGTAGAGTCAGGTTGATTCGGAAGTCGATGTCCCGCTCGAAGGAGCTCGCGCAGAAAGGTTATCCTGGGCTAGTGACGGCTCAAAAAGGGGACCGCTCAATGAGGGAAGGAGCGCGTGGAAGGGAAAAGCGCAGAAGACGTTGAGCAATATCGGGAAGCGACGCGTACGGCTATTTTAATAGCGGATTGGGGTCAGAGGAAGTAATCGGGGATCAGAAGGTATCCTCCGCCGGGAAAAGTCGGCAAATGAGGAAACGTTCGAGGAAGATAGCTGGTTCCCTTGAAGAAAGCACGAATGACCTGGTGGGTCGCCGAGAAGAAACGGGAAGGGGACAAGGTCGGCGTGTCGCACACGGAAATGAAATTCCGCAAAGCGAAGGAGAAAAAAAGCAGTCACGCTGGAAGGAAGCTCATTGACGATCTCGGGGGGTAGAGCGTGGAGGGGGTCGGCCGAGAAAAAACCTCGGTCAAGGGGCGTGAACGATCATTTCAGGGCCGAAAGGAGCGCGTCTGGGGGAGAGGGCCGAAAGGGCGGAACGGCTTCGAAAAGGCTTCGATGGGGAAGTTAGGAACCTTTCGATCAGAAGTCCGGGGGAAAGGAAAGCAAAATATGACCGTCGCGGGAGGGTCCCGACCACAGCAAACCCATACGTTCATGCCGATCGAACGATTAGTGGAGAATCGTCTCGGGAGAGAAAAATGGGAGGGGAAGAGCGAGGGGTGTGACCTCCAGCTTCACGGACGAAGGACGCACGAATTGATCGGAAAGGGACGAGGGGAAGGCCGTAAATAAAGATTAAAACTGGGTGTGGGAGGGGGCTCACATTTAGGGGGGAAAGGAGGCGACAAAAGCGGCACCGGCGGAGGGACGGGGGGGGGGCGCTATATGAAGCATGGGGGCCTCGTGTGTGAGCCCTGTCCAAAGTTCAATTAAGAAGGGTGAGAAGACTCGGGAGCTGGCGCCCCAAGAAAATGCCGGGATCAGAAAACGGCATATGGGGCCGCGCTGATCTAGTCGGAGGTCATGCATACAGACGGCGGGCAAACCGAGGGTGATAAAGGACGAAAGGGTTTCAGCTTATCGGGGAGGAGCAAACGGAAAAAGGAAAGATCGAT
>Ga0179593_1675947_pt1 | contig 13858 bp, 9 predicted proteins | sample CZODoug2_1_08_16_FD_185931 | JGI IMG/M metagenome (GOLD analysis project Ga0179593, IMG submission 185931) | Vadose zone soil fungal communities from Angelo Coast Range Reserve, California, USA - CZODoug2_1_08_16fungal (PacBio error correction) | ecosystem: Environmental > Terrestrial > Soil >...
CCAGTTCCCCCACTGATGTCAGGAAAAACCTCTCTGAGAATATCCTACTCGAGTCAGGCGGTCACGGCTGGGGGTTAAAAAAAAACATAGAACTGGAAAGAACATCTTGCGGGACTCTGGCTGCCTCAGGCTCATCTTAAAAAAGGACGGGCGGTCGATCGCATGGAAATGGGCCTGGGGGAAGGGCATTCCGTGGCTGGGAAGGGAGGGGCCGCCTCCGTTTCTCTCAGCCGAGTCACCTCAAACAGGACGAAGCTTCCGGAAGAAAAAAAGGGGGCTCCCGCCTGCGCAAAAAGCCTGACCTATGGGTCGGCAAGCAAAAAGGCTCACACTGGGAAAAAAAGGCTTTTGGTGCGGCAGCTTCTGTCGCGTGTGTTGGGGGGAAGAAATCGAAGGAAGCGGGCCGTCGCAGGCATAAACAGATGGGAAAGAGAAGAAACCTCCTGGAAGAAGGACCGCTCTTATCAAGTTCTCACCCTGACGGGGAATTTCTCCTTGGTAAGGTCTCCGGTTTGAAAAGACGGGCCAAAGTGCTTATCTAGAACAAAACGAAAACCGTTCCAAAATAAACATCGTAGGGGAAGGAAGATTCTAAAACAGCCAAACGGAAACCTGGACTCCAGGGAAGACCGTTCTCAAGGGGAAGCGCCTATCCTAGGACGGGGTCATCGAGGGAGAGTCATAAAAAGTAAGTCCTCGCCGGCCGTCCAAGAGTCACTAAACGGAAAGCCTTGGGAACGGCGCTCGAGATTAGAGAAATGGCCACCCGCAGTCATAGACGAGCGGAGATCTTCCGGGAAAGGCCTTCTTGTTAACCGGGACCCTTCTCGGGAGAACATTCAGAGGAAAAATCCAGAAAAGGGGGGGGCATCCGGCCGTCCTTGGTCTTACTCTCCAAAAGGGTGGCTTCTCGCGGAAGTCCTCACTTCCCTAAGGGAAAGAAGACTGCTCAAAAGGGGACAATCAGGAAAATCCTAAACCGCTTGAGCGTAAAAAGGGTCCAGCGCAGCAACAGCTACACAGGGGGGCCGTCTTTTGAAAAAGGAGAGGATGAGGGATCATCGAAAAAGACGCTCGACCAACGTATCCCCTCTTATCGGCAAAAAGGAGAAGACTCAAGCGACGCCCAGGCTGGTTAATTTATCAGAGGAAGGGCAGGAACGGGAAATGAGTAGGAAGTCCGTCAGCCGGGAGCAAAAACCCTAGGTGGCCAGGTTAAAAAGGTCATCCTGTATACAGATTAGAGTCAGGGATCACATTAGTCAAGAAGACTCTTATCATCCAAACGGGGGAAAACGAAACTTTTCTTTTTCACACGACGGGAGTAGCCCGTTGTGACGGACAAAAAGAGCTCACGGGGGGAAAAGGCCGTAAGACTCTTTAGAATAGGGGGAGGAACTTTACCGTAAACCTATTGTATAAGAGAAAGTACAACCTACCCGGCCACTCACTCACCTAGGGACAAGGGGAAGGGTAAACATCCTAGAAGGCAACCTATTATGAGGCGCGGGTGACGACCGTTTCAAAAGGAAAGGGGAAAAAACCATCACCTTTCCTCTTAGTAAATGATCAACAACAACCATTAGGATTGTGGGGGAAAAGATCTTCCTTTGATGGGAAATCGCTTTTTCCACCGGAAAAGGGGATGAGGGTAACGGCCCTCGGGTTACAGGGGGGTCTCCTACGTTCCCAGGTTTTGTTAGTTCTCGGCGGGAGGGGGAAAAATGCCTTCTGCTCTTAACGGTCCATTTAACCTGTCAGACAGAAGATACAGAAAAAAGAAAAAGTAGTGGCGTTAAAAAAAAAAAGGCCTCATCCTTATGTGAAACAAAAGGGGGGAGTCCGCGGAAAGGGGAGCGGGATTGATAGCCGGTCGCTGAAGAAGTCCAAGAGCTATGGAGGGACACATTATTAGATACCGGTCGGCTAAAAAATGGGGAAAGACTCGTGCTGGAGTCCGGGGGCTGCCGTCCGAAAGGCCCGTGATTTGGACCAAAAAACTTGATCAAGGAACCGCCGGCTTGTCGCGCCTGGGTAAAAAGAGAGCCTGTTGCCGCTAGGGGATCTTTGTCAAAACGAGGGGATCAAGAGCATCATCACCATCCAGCAGACACCGGAAAACCAAAGGGGAACATGCAATGGCTTCGGGTCGTTATCAGGTAAAGGGGAATGAGGGGGCTGCACGGGTGAGGCGGGGGAATATTCCTTCCTTTATGTGCCGGTGATTCCGTCCACTCGAGAAGCAAAAGAGTCACCAGTGTCGATCATCAGCAGGCGTGCTGCAAAAAAGTCGTGAAAAAGGGAGTGCTGTGCACACTGCAGGAAAAAGGGCGCCCGGCCTCCGTTGCAGCTGTTCGCGGATAGCCGAGGAAGGGAGAGGGTGGCCCCGAGTTAGTCTCCTAAAAGAGAAAGCGCCGCGCTCCAGCAAGGTGGAGTTTTTGGAAAGACTATCACACTGTGAGATCAATCAAAAATCGGCTGGACACCAAAAAGGGCCCCCTGTATCCGGAAGAGAACGGCCACTCGAACACCGTTGGAAAGGAAATGACTTGCGACTAGGGGTGGCCGTTAACGCGGCTGGCCGCGCTCAGAAGGGAGAGGGAGGCCGTTCTTGTCACAGAAGGCCCATGAGCCGAAAGCCGGATTAAAGGACCCTTCGGCTCGGACGGGTCTCGCTCCCGTCAGGGCCCCGCTGATGCCGCTTCCCGAAGCCGGTACTAGCAGGAGACCCCCACTCGCCCGAAAAAGTTTACAAGGGAGAGGGGGGGCTGACACGGGCTGAACAAATAGCCCCTTTCTGGGACATGCTCCGCCAAACCCTGCCGGCCAGTCGGAAGAGGGCTGCACTCTACGAGTGAGGGAGAGAAGAACGGCTGGAAACTTTCCCAAGGGAGCCCACTCTTTTTGAAAGGGGCTGATCCGCCGCCGGCCAACTCGACGCTGCAAAGCGATCATCCCCAAGCCATCGGTGCGGGGATCTCGGAAAAACCACCAACGGGAAAAGCCTCGCGGTAGGCTCTGCAACGGGGCAGCCGAAGGTGCGGGCCTGAAAAAGGGGGGAGCTTTTTTCTCAAAAGCAGGAGACGCCTAAGGCAGTCAGTTGCAGGGGTTGCCTGGCGTGGCGAGGCGGGCGGCCCGGCCGTTTACCCAGACTCAGGCCTTGTCAAGAGGGGAAAAGGGGCTTCCTCCCTGAGGTCAGCCTCCGGGAAGGCTGCGGAAAGCCTGCTTCCTTGACAGAAAAAGGCACCTTGGAATGTCATCCCCATGGGGTTACGTGTGAGGAAGCTGGACTCCTAGCGAATAATGAACGACCTCAAAACCCATTATAAGGGGAAGGAAGTACGTCTCTTTCGGGAAAGAAAGGTGCACTAGTCCCTCCCTCTCTCCGCACGAAGTACCGTGATTCCTTGTAAAGGAAAGGCGACCTGGGGGTTCTTTGACAAAGAGAAGCCGTCTACACGTTCCAAGTTCGCTGTGATTTGTCGCCCTTCTCGCCTTACAGCCTAAGCTGCCCACCACGTAGGGAAAAGTCGCCTCCCTTGTCTGCCGTAAAGGGAACGAAGGGAAGGGGAGACCTACATCGGAGAAAAGGTCAGGATAAAAACCTCTGTCTCATCCTGCACGGCGTAAGCAGAGGACATACCATGTTTGCGCTAAAGGGGTCCTCTACGTGGTGGCGCCAAGGGGGGAAGCTTTACCGTCTCCGCTTTGAAAGACATGGTAAAGGGGCTCCCGGGGCAGCAGCGGACGCTTCAACTACCTTGCCTTGCTTGCGGAACACGCATCACGGAGTGATTTCATATTGTTCGGAAAGGAAGGGCTTCTGGGGAAAAATTCAAGAGAGGCCTTCTTGGGTGGTCTACGTGCCTTCGCCGAACTCAGGGCTTCCAGATGGCGACCCATCACCGAGACCATTCCAAGGTGGAGGGCTTTCCACTGCCTCGTTAAGAGTTTCCTCAGATGGTCTTCTAGGGTCCGGATGGGAGGGCTTTCCATCCTCGTGCCGGTCTTCACCTGGAATGGCCGAACCAAGCAGGTCCTCCCTCATAAAAAAGCAAAGAAATGCCAAATTAAGGCAGGGAAAGGGGAAAGCGCTTCTCCTTAGTTTCGGGAAAAGACGCCCCCCTCGTCAGGGCCCGCCCAGCTTACTGAGGGCAAGAGAAGGAAGCTATTCCTTCAGGGGGAAAAATCAATGCATATACGGGAAAAGCTTTCTGCTTCTGGATGCGACGCGAACAGCGTCTCGGGGGAAGAGGTGGAGGGGCCGTAAAAAAGAATGTAAATTCCATCCACCGAACTTCATTTAAGCCCCGTCTGACGTCCTAGTCACCTCGCTAAAAGAGAATTGGGGAGGGTTCCGTGGAAGTGGGTGGGACCGTCTTCTACACCATCCCTTTCGCAAGACTCTGTCGTTCATGCAGTCCGCTTCTTCACCTGGGGAAAGGAGGGACTTGGGGGGCTGTGTGCTCTGTGGGTCCGCCTCTACTCCGCCGTAGGTTCCCAGGAGGGACGCGGACGTGGGAAGCCTTATCCGGGGCCGGCGCATAGTTTAAGCAAATCGGGAGAAAGTTTCTCATCGGACTGGCAGGTGCCATCTAGGGGCATGTGAAAACTCTAAACCGAAGAGAAAATGATCGGCTTCCATCCTCGAAAAAAAAGACATCGAACCGTAAATAACCACTCCCCGCGGTTGAGCCTGTACTCAAGGTCTCTGGCCTGGAGAAGTACGGAAAGGGAGCCTGCCGAGGTGATGCAAAGGCATAACATTCGTGATTGGGGAATCGAATTCCTCCAGACGATATAAAGACATGGGCACCAAGGAACGCGCGTTCTCTCTCTAAAGACCTCGGCCCAAGGAAGAGAGTTCTCGCCTGGCTAGGAAAAGAGTACTACAGAGCTGGGTCCTGCGCCCTTAGACTGCATCAAGGAAAAGAACTGTCGCAGGGGGTGGGGGAGCCCTTCCTGGAATGGTTTTGAGCAAAGCCTTTTCTCGAATTTCCTCTCTTCTTAAAAGGGGCCTCAGATACACAACTTCACGGTTAAAAGAAAAGGGACGCCCGAAGGCCGAGATCACTGTCTAAATGGCTGTTATCCTTATAGGGAACCATCAGAAGGAAAGGGCATACACAGGGGGGCGGAGTGTTGCTGGCTGCCGAGTAGGAAAAGCTTAGAAAGACGCAAAGCCGTGAAGAAAGAAAGACTGAGGCGGCCACATGCGAGGAAGGAGAAAAAAGAGACGAAAAAGAATTCGTTAAGAGAATCAGGGCACCGGCTGTTCCATGGGAAAAGGGAGTCTTGGCGAAAAAAAATTCCGGGGCAGCAAGAAAGCCGGGAATTGGGAACATTGTTATATCGGAACTTTAATCCGAGAGAGACAGAAGGAGATGAGGATTTCAAAACTCACAATAAAATAACTGGGGGAACGGCGCCAGGGTACCTGGAACTCGGGTCATATTGTTGAGAATTTCCCCGGGGAAGTAAAAAATGCAATAAGCACTGGCCGCGAGGAAAAAGGAGAGCTCTGTCTACTCTGGGAGGGAAAAGGGTACCTGCGTTACATGAACGCAATTTTGTCACTCTAACCTACATACTTAGTGGGGCCTCTCCTTTTGAAGACAACCAGAGTTCACACTTACGCCCTCTCCCCAAAGCCCTGCCTCCAAAGGGGAGAAACAAAAGAGGAAACAGTCATACGCCGCGGTGCTGTAAAGGAAAAGGACAAAAAAAAAAAAACAACAACAAAAGACGTGGAAAAGAAAAGGGGGCCGCTCTGAGTCTCTCTCAAACGAGGAGGTAGGAAATAAGAAGGAAAAATGCTTGGGAAAGCCCGGGAGAGGAGGTACATCACCGTCTTCTGTAGGGGGCAGGGGGGGGAATCCAGAGGTGTAAAGGGGGGGGGCGGCAATGCTGGTTTGTGTTAGGCGTAGGAACATAAAAGCGAGGTAGGACCAGGAACTTTCTACATAAGCCGCTGGACGGCGCGGGCGTCAAGTGCGTAGAGGTGCCTTGAAAGAAAAAATCCATAAAGGGAACGTTAGTGGAGTCGAGGTAGGGGTTCTCGGGTGGGAAGAAAAATGGCGATGTGAGGCCGTGCCCTCCTGTAGGAGATTAAGTGTTTATGGAACATGAAAAAAATTACCGTGACGGCGAATGCACTTAAGGGAGGAACTGCCAGAAGGCCCGTCCTCCCAAACACTCCCGTTAGTAGAAGCGGTGGGAGAGTGGGCAGGGCGCCGGGGGGAAATACCGGCGCCTCGCCTGTTTGAAAATGGGATCTCGGGCCGCGGAAAAGAGTGGCAAAGATCATACGAAGGGCCGTCAAAAAAGCCTCAAAGGTTTCGCTGATTGGCGGCGGAAAGAAAAAAAAAAAAAAACACCTCAGGAAAGGTTGAATTGATAGCGGCAAGGGACTGCTGGCCTAAGGGGGTCGGGGGAAAGAAAAATAAACAGGGAGGGGAGCATTCCGTTCGCAAGGCCGAGCATCAAAAAAAAGTTCGGGAGAAAAAAGGCTCCCCACCTAAGGGAAATCTGCGTACATTTGCAGCTCTGTCCGTGAAAAAAAGGGGCGCTTCCCATCTCGTGTAAAGTGTGGCGGCCGGATGAAAAAAAACTTGCAGAAAAAAACCCTGATGAAGGTATCTTGCCTAGACAGCGAGCGTCACCAGGGGAACCAATAAAGGAAGATCGTTGTTTGTCTGCTGCAGAGGAAAAAATCACGACGTGAAAAGCCTCGGAGGACTGTTGGTGCCCCGGAAGGGCGCCCCGATAATCTTCCCTTACCGGGAAGAAAGAGACACAGTTAGTTATAGGAGGATCTACGTGTTGTTGCCTTTGAGAAAAGCTGCCGCCGCTCAGAAATTTGCCGGGGAAAAGAAACTCATTCCCAGGGAGAGGGGAAGGCCATCCATTCCGAGGAAGGGAGCAACGGAGCTGGGTGCTGAAGGAACGGCCCATCCGCGGGAAAAAGTGTCTTTAAAAGGGAAAAGCAAGAAAAAGGAAGAGTCGTCGGTCTCCCCCCACCTCTAAAAGGACGAAGCCAAATAATACGGGGTTGTACCGATCTTATTCTAGGGAAACTACTGCCGACCAGAGGAAAAGTTCTGGGGGACTCCAAACATCAGGCGTCCAGTCCAAGGAGGCGCCAGACGTAACTAAGAAGGGGATCGGTCTATCATAACTTAGAGGCAAGCGATTAGACCGCAGATAAGCAGATGCCAACTCGTTGTCCTGTCAAAAAAAAAAAACCACACCACCTCTACGGCACAGCGATCAGCAAATAAACTAGGGGAGGATCTTGCTTGCTCCTCCACCAGCTGGGACAGACGGATGGGGAGAGTGCCACTCCTTCCTAAAGGGGGGACCTGACGGTGGGCTAAGGGAAAAGCCGCAGATCCCAGGAGAAAGTTCAAGTACTTCCAGGGGGTTTCCGGCGGCAGCCCCGGGGGGGGAAAGGAACGCATGCCTTTGCCGAGGGGCGGCGGGCCGCCCTGGAAAATCTTAGAAAGAAAAAAAGAAGTTACACCGGGCACCGAGTAAGTTACATTCAAAAGGGACAGGGGGAAAACTTCAGTAATGGGGGTTGTCTCGTATCTTGAAAAAGGACGTTCTTCGATGCACGCCAAAAAAGTTCGAAAAAGGAATGAATGACCTTCGGCCTTTCAGGCACGCAGCCGGTGCCTCTTCCAAAGGAAAAAATCACGGCGGACTTGAGGAAACTTGGAAAAAGAAAAACTGGCCAGGCGACCGTGTCCGGGGAAAGCGGTGACACCGGTGCAGAGGAAACTGCAAGGCAAGGGACCCTTTCTAGCAGGTAAAGCCGAGAAGACCCCACTTCGTTCAGCCACAAAAAAAAAAAGGAAAGGGGGCTGTCCGGAGGTTGAGGGCACGAAAAGGGAGGAACGATCCTCTCTCTCAACACACAACTTAGGAGAAGAGATGCTCGGTCCTCCAACGAGAGACCCTACGGAGACAAGGAAAACGCGCCTTTGAACGAGGGACGTGGTGCGGAAGGTTCTTGCTTTCACACAGAAGAAGGGAACGCCCAGCCAGGAGTTTCTTCGGCACTAGGGGCTAACGGGTCACACCAACCTTTCCAAGCGGAAAAACGAGGTCCCGGGAAGGGGGAGAGTAAAACTTCTTGCTCGTTATGGGTCAAATTTTCTTTAAAAGCACCGTCTGAGGAGGCAGCCGAATTTTCATTCCCGTCAGAAGGTGCGCCGTCAGGAGGGAGCTTTTGCAAGGAAAAAGAGATCTTCCGTCACATTACGTAGGACTTCTCACTTCACTAGGGACTTACCGGGCCATAAGGGTACTTTTATTGGGTGGGACCGGGAGCGCATTCTTTTCTTAGACGAAAGCCAAGCGGCTTCCAAATCCCTATCACGGCACCAATTGTCTGTTCACATGCAAGCCCGCCATCCTTGGCCTAAGGCAACCAATTTACGTAAAGAAGAACATTGGAGCAGGGGAGAGGAAAACTGGCTTTCGGGGAAGGAAAACCACCTCCCCCCCCTTCAAAAAGAAGTTAGAAGGAAGTCATATTCCAAGATGCGCTGGGGGTTGGTAAAAGGAAAGAAGAACCTTGGTTGGCAAGCAAAGATGCTCGTTTGAAGGAGTTTGGCCTCTAGCGGTAGTCTGTCTGGATCTCAAAAAGAGTGGGCTGGCCGGCCGGTCCTTTCCATCCGAAAGGAGAGAAAATTTACCGGCTGAAAATGTCTTCCTTACTTTCCTTGAAGTGGGGTGGAGGGAACGAGTTCGACCGAGAAGGGGGAGACCGTGTCCGACACTTCTGCTAACTGTTCCACCTTCGTGAAAGTCTGCGGGTTCGCGTGTTTGGGAAAAAGAGCGTGTCAAGACGTGCGAGGAAACGAAAGGTGGACCGGCGCTGGCCCGGAACTCTCCTCGGCAAGCCGGGAAGACTGACTAGGACTTGTGCTTCTGGAAGGGGGGGGTTGTCACTAGCCACTAGCCGGCCCTCCGATATTGAGGAAGAGGGGAGTGGCCATCCTCGGGTCAAATCGGAGACGTCCTGATCTACACTGGGAAAAAGAAGGTACTAAAAAGTCCCGTGCGAGGGAAAAATCGTTTCAAGTCCAAGATTTGATGAGTATAAAGAGGGATTTCAAATTCCTGCGAAGACGCCAAAAAGGAATTTGCAACACGTGACAGGGGGGAGGATCATTCTCGTTCTAGGAAACTAACCCAAAGGCAGACGCCCGTGCTATTCGAAAAGATGCTGAAAGCCCTTGAGAGGGAGGCACAGCACTTTCGCAGCGTCCAGAGGGGGGGCTCATTTCTCCAGAAAGGGTGGCGTCACGGTGGTGAAAAACTTCTTCTGGGTGAAGCGGACTTCCATAAGAAAGAAGAGGAAAAGACGTCCGCGGGGTTGGGGGGGAGGAATAGGGGTGGGCTCAACAAAAACAAGGATATGATAACTACGTTCCAGCGAGGAAGGCGCAGTGGGGAGCTTCCGAGGAGGGAGGAAGGTAGCCACATCCCGAAGCAGCGAATATCCCATCTTATCTTCAACAAGGGAAGGACCAAGGAGCTAAAATTCAGTTCTCACAAGGGGAAAAGACGGCTTCGAAGGAACGGGAGCCGTGACTACCCAAGACCGAAAGTTTGCCATTTTCTCTAAAATGAACCTGAAAAATCTTTCTCCAGAAATGTGTCTGTAGTCACGGGACTCCCTTGCCGGAGCAGAAGCTCCCGTTACCCGACCTTTAAAGGTGTAAAAGAGTGTTGGGTGGGGCCTGACACTCCAGACGCAAAGGTCCAAGGGAAGGGAGAATCGCACACGCTGGAACATGTTAAAAAGAATGACGCAGGACCGAGCCGGACCCTAAGACCCAGGGGCGCCGGAAAAAAGAACCCCCTTACGTCAAAGAAAAGCCATCATACGCCTCGTACAAGACTTTTACGACGGAGAGAAAGGGGAAAAAAAGCCCCAAGAGAGAAAAAACACAACTTATTATTAGGGGAGAAGAAAAATCGGGGGGCCACGTCTCGGGTGGGAAAAGACCCGTCGGGACATCACCCGGGAGGTGGGGTACTCTCCTCTTTTGACGACCTGGTGGGGAGGGAAAAGACGTAGTTGTACCCTTTTTGCCGAGAGGGTAAACTTGTCCAAGTTAGAAGAGAAGCTGCCCGTGACGTGTGGAGGAGCAACTGGTGTCACCGTCAAAAGAGGGAAAAAAACTGTTAGGAAAAAAGGACTCACTGGCTCGGGTCAAAGGTCGACCTGTGGAACTTGTTAGAAAAAGAGATATAAAATTTATCCAGATGACCGAAGGATGCTTATCACGAAAGGAGGGGAGGGTTAGCTAGCCTCCGCCGCTACAGGAAAATTGGGGACTGGAAGCTAAGACGGAAAAATTTTTTCGCGCAGGGGGAAACGGCGCCTCGCCTTTTTGGGGAGAAATGGATATGTTAGGAGCGGCCGTCGGTGCGGGAATCAAGTCTCAAAGAAAGCAACAGCCGGAAACAACAGGTGAGAGGAAGCGGCGCTTGACGCGTCGGATCCAGGGGAGCAATCTTTTTGTTTCTCGGGCCACGGGGCGTCGGGGAGGACGGGACGGGATTGCGGGAGAAGCTAGAAGACATTCGAAAGGCGAGTCAGGAAAAAGGTCTTCCCTGAAAAAGGAAGTGACCGCTGGTACATGAAAGAACCCTTTATGCAGGGGGGAGAGCCATAAGTTCGTCCGATAGCCCGAAGGGGTGATGATTTTTGGAAAAGGAGAGAACTAGAAAAAAAGCCGAAAAAAGCGCAAAGGTAGTGAATATCTTGTGGAGAAAAAGGATACATAAAACGAACGAGCAGCAACCTAGATGAAAAAGCTTTCCCCGTTCCTGCAATAGCAGTGCCCTTACAAAGGGAGAGGGGGAGGGGGGGGTAATTAACAGGGGTTTTTTCCTTTACAAAGACGCGCTCCTGGAAGGCCTTCGGGAAAAGGGGGGGCGTCATGCCCCTGAAGGATCATCTTCCCCCGAAAAAAAGGGAATACAGCTGCTCTTCGGGAAGAGAAGGGCCAGCGCTTTCCAAAGAAAAGATCCTGGAAAAAGTACGAAGGAGAAAACCCACCTCTACAAATGAGACACAATCATACTTGGGGAGGACGTCAAGATTTCAGAAAGGCTGGTTATCATCTTTTCCGCCAACAGGAAGAAGGAAGGGGAAGCTGCAAGGTGTTTCTCAGGAAAGAAGAAAGATTGAAAGCGACTTCTGTCCCTCCGAGTGGAAGGCAGAATTCCCACTCTTTTTTAAGGAGGAGGATCCACCGCCTGAATATACTCTTAGGGCGAGAGCCCGGAAAAAAAAACAGGAATCTGCTGAGAACCTGAAACCATCTTTGCCGCCGCCTCCTCGACCACGCAAGGGGCTTTCCATAGGGAGGATTTGGGGGGAACCTCCGCATTAATCAGGGAAGGTTAGTAGTACTTCAGGTGACGGTTCTTTGCCAAGAAGGAAGCCTTACATAAACGTGGCACCGATGAAGAGGCGGAAAGTTCAGATTCAGAAAAAACAGCTGCGAGTAAAAAAAATCTTCCTTGAAAGAAAAAAGAATGAGAAGGTTGAACGTTGGTCGCCGAGAGGAGGCGAAGCACGCTCACAACGAACCCGCCGAGCGCCCAGGGAAGGGTTACCTTCTGCAAAAAAAGGGGGGGGATTTACCTCAATCTGAAAAGTCCGCAACTTGTGATTCCGTGTGAAAAAGGGGGGCAAGGCGAAAACTGGTAAAAGGGCGGTTAAACCGGGGAGCAGGGGCGAAAGCGAACGGCCACGGGCGCAGGGAGTCCCGGAGGGAGCAAACTGCTCACCCCAAATGAAAAGGGAAAGGGAGGCCGCCCTTTTCTGTCCTTAGGGGAGGGAAGGAAGGGGGGGATTATAAAAAAAAAGAGAAGTAGGAGGATGAAAAAGAGAGGTCTCATCCTTCACGTCGTGGAACAAGCCCTACTTACATACCAGGAAGGGGACTCTTGGGCGAGGACCATGCTCTCACTTGGACTACGGCAAGGGGAAGGGAGGCGGCAAAGAAAATGTAAAGGCGAAACGGAAAAAGGGGGACTGGCCCTTGCTGCGGGAAGGGGACATCAACTTCGGACGAAAAGGGAGGACAGGCCAAAAGAGGGGGAGCAGCCGAATTTCATTCACGGGTGAGGGAGGGGAATTCGGGCTCCCGAGCAGGCCTCGGCAAGATCTGCTACCACAAAGGGAACCGGCCATTCCATTTTACGGAGGAAGGCCTCCCGGGGAAGAGGAATGTGCTTCTACTTGCCGGATGCAAGAGGAGTCCAACCGCATCAAAAGAGTCTGGCTCACGTCTGAAGAGCAGGAAACGCCCTGAAAAAAAACGGCCTCAGAATACTGGCGGAGGGGAGAAGTTCGTGATCGGCACCAGGGAAAACCACGTTCAGGTCCCCCGAAGGAAAGAAAACAAGTAAGGAAAGGGGGGGACCTTATCAGGCATAATGGAGAAAGAGGGAGTGATCGGGCGGAAAAAACTTCAGGGGGGGGGAAGGGGGCTTGATCGCAGAGCAGGAAAACCGGAAGGCTGATGAGAAGTGAAAGTCTTTCCGCCAAAGCAGGACAGAGCCGACTCTTCGCTGCAAAAGAGGGAGGCCTGACATTGCCAAACGCTGAACAGAAAAAGAAGGGGCGCCTCTCTGTTTAGGAGCAGGTAAGACCTCGAAAAAAGGAAAAATATGGCGTGGGAGGCGGGTCTCTGGGGAAGAGGAAGGAAAAGGTGGCGCATCAGCAACGGGAGTCTCTGCCTATCTTCCCAAAAAAAAAAGGGCCTCCTAAATCAAGAATGGCTGGCCGGTGCCGGAGTCAAGGGGGGCCGTCGTGACAAAACGAAAGACATCCCTTCTGAGCGCGAATAGCGTCCACTGCCAAAGAGGGGCGGGGAAGGCCTTTCAAACCACGGTTTATAAGAAAGCGGCCGGCAAAAAAGAAGGAATCCTGGGGCAATGAAGGGGAACGAGGTTCTTCTCGTAAAGGGGAGGGGGGAAGCTGCCGAAGAAAAAAAGAGTCCCTACCGGGAGGGTTGGCGAGAATGCGTAACGAAGAGTCCCTCGGGGCACCCTCATGCAGAAGAAGGGCCTCAATAGGAAGTCTCTTAAGAAAGGAGAGTCATCACCGGAGGGAAAAAGGAATTTACCTCGGGCCACGGTGGTCTCATGGAAAAGTGGCGGGCAGCTCGACATTGTGAAAGAGGACTCTCGGGGGGGAAAAACTCACTGCCAGGAACGGCCTCATCGGACCCCGTGGGGGAAATACTTCACTCCGTAACCATCAAGGATAACGACGGTCCAAGGCGACCCAGGGGGTTAAAGGAAAAATGGTCTGACGGAGGAGGAGGGGGATCCATCTATTCAGAAGGAAGAGAAAAGAGGAGAGAGGGCAACATTCGATGCTCCGGTATAAAAACGAAAAAAAGAACAACACAAAGTAAGGGGAAGGGAAAAGGGAATTGATGTCGGGAACCTTGGCAGACTTAAAAAAAAGGTGCAAGGGGGAAAACCGGCAAGGAAGGGATCTGTTATACAGAATTAGGAAAAGAGAAAGAAGGGGGCCCGCGACACGATTCGGAATCAAGAAGAACCAGTGACCAGCTACTCCCTACCGTTCGGAAGAAGAGGAAGGCCCTGCCACAACTAAAAAAGAAAGGTCCGAGGGAATCGGCGACGGGAGGAGAGGTTCCCTTGACAGTTACCGGCTCCTATCAATTTCACAAAGGAAAAGAAGACGATAAACCAAAGGAAGCCGTCTGCGACCCCCCTTCGAAGAGGCTTTCCCAAGATCCCGGGCAGGGGGGAAAGGAAGCCGCGACGTGGAACAAGCACAAAGAAGAGAATG
>Ga0179593_1578342_pt1 | contig 13857 bp, 17 predicted proteins | sample CZODoug2_1_08_16_FD_185931 | JGI IMG/M metagenome (GOLD analysis project Ga0179593, IMG submission 185931) | Vadose zone soil fungal communities from Angelo Coast Range Reserve, California, USA - CZODoug2_1_08_16fungal (PacBio error correction) | ecosystem: Environmental > Terrestrial > Soil >...
AGACAAAAAAAATGACTGGGGGTAGTATATGGGGCAACGCGGCAGGGGGGGGGGGGAAAGGCGCACGGGAAGGGGGGAAAGGAAAAAGGGAGCGGGGAGCGGAATCAAAGATGGCGCAGATCGGAGACATAAGGGGGACAGACGAGGGGGTGGGGGCGCCAACATTACAGACGATGCCAGAGGACGAGAAGCACACGCGGAGTTAAGGGGTGAAGTCCGGTGGGGGGGAGGTCAAACGAATACTACGAGCGACGCCAACTGGGCCGGGGGAAAAGCAACGCGGTAAAAATGGACAGAGGAGGTAGCCGGGTGGATAGAAAATGCAAACGCGGACAGAAAAGGAGTGCACGGGAAGAAAGGGGTAACAGGGAATTCGGGTACAGGGAATCGGAACACATAAAGCCAGAAAAAATAAACAGACACCGCCCCAGCCCCGATCCTCCAAAGACAAGCGCAAAGGGGTGTGGTGGGGGGAGACAGTTGGAAACATTCGCTAAAAAAAAAAAACCATTCCCCTGCGCCCTTTGGCGGTGTGGGAAACTTACAGAAGAATGTCTGCTGTCCTGGGCACGGGGAAAACAGAGAAACATGGGACTGAAAAAATCGCACCGTCTTTTGGAGGTGGGGGCCGGTGGAAAAAATCCCCGGCGGGTCTAAACGAAAAGGTCCAATGGCCACGAAGGCCTTTATAACGCCCGAAAAACTGTTCATCGCCGTTTAGCCGAGCAGGGGGATGGAGGTATCAGATAAAAAAAGAAATACAGGGAAGGGTGCCGCAAAATAGACCAAAAACGTGCCAAGTCGTGCCAAAAAGGGGGGGGAAAAGCAACACCGTCCCCCACGGCGAGACCGGGAAAAAGTTGGAGGGGGTGCGACTGACTGGGAGGGGTTGCTGGGTTTCATGGAGACCCCAGTCGTGCGTGTGAGGAAAAAAACATCACTTCCGGAAGGGGGGAGGTTTAGGAAATGGCTAGGAAGTTTTCCGTTGGGCGGAACATAAGCGTGGGACGGGAAGACAAAGTTTCCTCACATGAGTCGGTGGTCGATTAAAAAAAAAGAGGGGTGAAAGGCTTTGCCCTGCCTGGGGGGAGAAACCTAGACTTTGCTGGGGGTTGAAAGAAAAAAAAAACACCACCCAAGGTTAAAGGACACCAGGTAACGGCAAGAACCCTCAGGTGCAGTTTAGGAAGGGGGGCAAGTCATGTTATCCAAAAGGTCACGCAACAAGTTCACAATGACGTGCCGTGTTGGCTTTGGAGGCACTTTGCAGGGGAAACGGCAGGAAGAGAAGGGAATTGGGAAGATTCACTGGTAGAAATGGTGTGAACTATTGGAGGGGCGACAGTAGGGAAAAAAGGGGGGGGGGACATGGGGGAGGTGAGCAAACTGCGATCCCCGGGGGGAAGGGGGGGTGAAAAAAAAGAAAGGTCGGAGGGGGTTCCGGGGGAGGGGACACCAAAAACGGGAGGGAAAAAAAAGCTTGGGAAGACAACCTACATGAGACCCAGTAAGGGGCACTGTCGTCGACCGAAATGGTAGCCCCCAGACACCTCAATGAGGGGAACCAAGGGTGGGAACCAAGTTCCGGCCGGGGCCATTGAAAGAGTGCAGGGGGGGGGGGAAGGATTGCCGTCGGGAATTCAGAAACCGGGAAAGCATTTCCGGGGTGGGAAAGTTCCTAGGGTAAAGGGAAAAGAAAGGAATGGAAAAAACCGCTACGTCGGGGCCTGCAACCTCCTCTAAATGGAAAAAAGGGGGGGGGTAGGGGGATAGAAAGCTAAAAATCGGGAGAGGGGTCATCCAAACACGCGGGTGGGTCAATAGACCGGTGGCCTACGCGAAACTTCCCGGTTTGGGTCAAAAAGTCAAGCCCGTTGGGGGAATGAGTGGGGGAAAGCTAAATGTACGTGCGTCAGGAAAAGGGAGGACAAAAAAAAAAAAAAACTAGAAAAAGCTCCGAGGCGGCCAAGGAGGGGGGCAAACTCACTAGACTCAAAAACAACAATGAATAGGAGGAAGGAGAAAGTATTGGGGCCTTCTCCAGCCAGAGCTTCAGGAAAAAGAAGGGGGGAACTCCTCAAGAGACGCAGGGAATTCCGGGAACGTCTATAAAAAGAAAAAGTTTGAAAAAAAAAGGTTCGCGGGGAATTGGAAAACGTAGGAAAAAGCATCGACCAAAAAGGGGCATGGGGCAAGGGTTGGACTATAAATGAAGGGGGACTGAGAAGAAAGACAGAAACATCCGCGGAGTAGGGAGGTAAAAAGAAGAATGTTGAAAAAGGAGAAACTCTATAAAAAAGGAGGAACCTCCCAGGGGGGAAGAAAGGATCAGGTGTGATCGAGGGGCATTTGAAAGGGCAAAAATTTGGGAAAACCAAGACTTGGGGTCCACCAAGGTAAGGAAAAGAAAAGACATGGGGAGGTTTGGCCAGGCAGGAGGGTCGTCGGCTTGCCCTTGGGGAGGGGATCTGGGCACAGTTGTCGGTAAAAGTAAAGCCCGGACCACGAACTTGGGGGAAGACTAAAGAAGGCGGGTGAGGAACCCTGCCTTCTGACGTGTAGCAAAAAGGGGAACAAACCGTGGGTCAACTACGACTCAACGGGAATTCAACAAAAGAGAGGGAAGAGAACCCCCTTTCCCCCTACAAAAGAACCGAAATTAAAGAAGGGAACAGGGAGGGGAGGGGGGGGAAAACGAAAGAAACAACCGGCCCCGGGGAAATTGGTTTCACGATAACTTTGAAAACCCAGGACTTTGCAGGAAACTCCCCCTCAAGAGGCCGAAAAAAGAGGGCACAGGGGGGGGGAACGGGATTTACCCGGCGGAAAAAACCTTTAAACGGGGGGGAGGAAGGGTGAAGGGTCGGACTGTCCCGAACGGCCCAAATCGCTGGGAATTGTTAAGTCAAAACACCAAATATAGAACGCTTCTTACCTCCACCAGCAAGGGATTGAAAAAACAAAGAACCCCTACTGCGAACCTTAGAAAAAAAAAGTGCATCAACGAAGAGGCTGGGTCACCCTAAAAAAACGAAAAAGCCAGGTCCTCAAAAAACAGTACGGCAACCGCACGGCCGTGAAGGGGGGATTCACCGGCTAGGGGAAGTTTTCCGGGGTCTTAAAGAGGGAAAAGCCATGGAGGGGGTCAGAAACGATACCTGAAGGAAAAAAAAAAAAAAAAAAGCAAAAACCTCACGACAACTGCTCCCGACGAGCAAAGAAAGTGCAAGAAAAACGGCCATAAACCTTGGGAAAGCCCTCCGCAAAAAAACACAGAAGGGGGGGGAAAGAAAAAAAAAAAAAGGGTACCCAAAGCCCCAAAACGGGGTCCGATGAAAGGTCGGTCATGGTGAAAAAAAAATCTACCTCCGGTTGGACGTGAAAAAAGGGGGGGGGGGGACAGACCAATTCTCTGTAACGTGACCATCAAGAAAGGGACAGGGGGGGACCGAGCCATCACATCTTACACCCACAAACAGTCCGCGGCGGTCCTAAACGGGAGATCCATCGGCGAAGTGGAAAGAGATCTTTCCGGCGTTAAGGGTGCTCCCGAAACAGAAGGAAAAAAACCGGTTCAAAAACGAAAGAGGGCGTTTTTCGAACGGACCTGCCCGATGAGATCTCAAAGAAAAAAAAAAAAAGCACCGTACCGCCTATTGGGGGTGGGGCGGATGTGGAAAAAAAAGCCACAAAGGCACACCTGGACTGGCTTGAGGGACAACTGCCGAAAGGAGGGCGGCCGAGGCACAAACTTGGGGGGGGAGATCTCCTTTGGGAACCTAAACCAGCAAAAAGAACTTGAAAAAAAACCCGTGGCAGAACAGTCGATCATCAAGGACGAAAAAGCGGCCGCGTTTGCCAAGGACGAAGGGGTTAGAAGAGCGCGGGACGATAGTATAATAAAGGAATTGTCTGCCAAAAAAAAAAACCAAGAAAAAAACTATCTTGTGTAATTCTCTCGGGGTGGGACCGAGAATCCGCCGGGCTCCGACTTTGGACTGGAAACTTATTGTCGCAAGAAAAACCACAAAAAGACAAAGAAAAAAAAGCGCCCCAATAAACCGAGGGGGCCCTAATATACACGTTGTGCCGGACCCTGGAGAGCGCGAATGCTCCACAAGCTCATGGCGGAAAAAAGGGGGAAAAAAAAAAAATTAAAAAAAAAAAAAAAAATCGGAACCCTCCGCGAAAAAAAAAAAAGATCCGCGTGGACGCAAACGAAAGGGAAGCGTCGGCAACCAATGAAAAAAAAAAAAAAAAGGGGGGGGACTGTCCCTCTGACTAAAAAAAAAAACAAAGTCAACGGCCCAGTTGGGGGCCAAGAGGAAGCCCCGCGGCCTTGGAGTCGAAAATAAATTCTCATCCATGTAATGGACCCTTTCTAGGAAAAGGGGAATCCAAAAAATTGAAAAACTGGTAAAAGACACGCAAATTGGTTCCGCCCCGCCCTCGGGCGGACACGAACTACCAAAAAAGGATCGGTAGGAAGCAATCGGTTCGAGCGTTCTTGGCAAGAGGAACCTAAAGATCCTTGCGAAAACAAACCCGACAGTCAACAGTTGGCCAAGATTGTTGCCGTGGGAGCAGAAACTCACGGGGGTGTCGAAGAGTGCACAGAACCCGTGAGTGGGGAAACGCAGGGAAGGGAAAGCGAAAAAAAAACGCACTTGGGCAGACGGGGTCCTAAAGACTCCCTTTTTCTCAGGGGCGACCGCGGGTCAGCGGAAAAAAATTCGTGCACTCCGCCTCGTAAAGGGGAAAAAAAAAGGGTTAAAGGTCAGGGGAAGAGGGAAAAACGCAGAAGCGGGGACAGCGAATCGAGGGGGCAGAAAGGGAACACGTCTACTGGGGGGAGGTCCTCGAAAGAAGAACCCACGATTCTGGTTCAAAAAAAGAAAACGTATGGAAGACCAGGTGAAGTGCCCCACCAAACCAAACCCGGGGGGGAAACGGAACGGGCGCAAAGGAGGGTGGGTGGAACCGGGTGCTGACCGAGCTCGGAGGAGGGTGTCGCCCCGGCGAAATGAGCTTCCTTAGAAAGAGGAGAAAAATAACAACAACAACAAGTATGAAATGGAGTAGAGACAATAAGACGCTCCAATTACAGGACGGGGGTAGTCAACCCCTCACAAAAAGCGCCCTCCTGTCAGCCCACAGTGTCCAAAAAAAAAAAAAGGACCAGGGCGTGTGCAAAACGAGAACGGGCAAAAACTGGAAGCGCCGTTTGAAACAAAAAGGAGGTCAGGGCCACCCGCGCCTTTCCGGGTGCAAAAGAAAGAGATTCTTCCCCAGTTAAGACGTCTGCCAAAAAACCTGGAGAGGGATTGCCGAAATGGTCCGTTAGGGGGGGGAAAACCGAGGAAACCCGACCCCTGAAAGACACGAGAGACCGAAACGAGATGCGTTTTGGAAGATCCGAAAAAAAGGAAGATGAAAGTCCAGAAAAAAAGGGGGAAAAGGAGGTCAAAACTGTAAAAAGCTTGGCCCCAAGGGGGCGCCCAACACGAGAGGGAACAAGAAAACCCCACTCACGTACCTTGGAAAAGACTTTCGGGAAAAACTTCCGTAGGTAGAGGCCAACAACTTGGACACAAATCAAACGTGCACAAAGAAGGCCCGAAGGGAAGGGGGGTGCTTGGCCCGGCACTAAGCTGAATGAATCCCTGTGCGCCACCAAAAGAGGACCACAGAGAAATGCGCCGCTTTGTTCGGTAGACACACGGTCCGGCCGAGGCGGAAATCACGACGCCCCTTTCCAGGAAATGTTGGAAGCCTTCTCTACAAAAGGTCAAGTGGAAGGAAAAAAAGGGCAGAGTGGAGGGAAATTATTCCTGTCAAGGGGGGAAATGAGGGCAAAAAAGGTCTGCCCGGGGGGGAAACCAAAAACAAAAAGGTCGCCGGTCGGTGCTCGCTGCGCAAGGGGAAGCGGCCGGCAGTCACCACATACGGTCGGGAAAAAGACGGCCCGCAGCGACACCGTGGGCCATGCGGTTCCACAAAGATTCGCCTTTGACCGCGAGGAGAGGGGAAGACAACCGCCCAATGAGCAGGGAATCCCGCGGTCGAACTCCCCAGGTCTCGAAAAAGGTATTAGTGGGAAGACCTCGGTGATTGGGGGCCACACACCGCGGGTTTGTATTTGACAAAATATCTACACCAGGAAACCCGGGCGCTCAACCAGAAGAAAACTACTAAAAGGAGACCATCACACCGAAACCCTCTCCTTTACGGGTTGGGCAAAAAGGACCACCTCGGTCCCCGGGGGGGGAAGACATAGCCCCGCCGGAATCCCAATCAAAGTGGGGTCAGACCATGAAGCCACACCACAAGGGATTGAGCGATTAGTCTCAAAAGCGAGTGCAATCAAGGGGGGCGTTCCCCCATCTCCAGCAAGTCCTCAGTCAGATACGCCCGGAAGTGGAACCAAAAGAGACAAAGTATCACTTCGGTGTAGAAACCGCCAACCACTTGGGCGGGACAACCAAGCTCTGCATAGGGCATGTCCCTCCGAAAAACGCCAAGATTAATGGGACGAAGAACGAACAGAAGCACGGAAAAGGGAGATGCACGCCGCTCACGCGGGGGGACATACTACCACTATCTTCGAAGAGCCAGGTGTGGTGGGGGGGGGTCTCTAGGGTTCCGGCTCGAACTTCCCCAGTCCTGTACTTGTACGGGATGGTCCACGTAAAAAGAGCAGCATCCCTGCCTGGCCCGGGGGACGTACCGAGGTCGGGGGGGGGCTGACACTACCAGAATTAAACCCACTTGGGAGTTTGAAGAAAAACTCATCAAAGTTGAGGGGGGGCGTATTGAACCATTCCATGGTGCCGTGGGAGGTGGAAACCCAAACAAAGGCTTAAACGCCTGTGGAGAGATGGGTGTCCCGTGATGTTGCGTGCGATTCTACTGCCTTAAACTTAAAATCCCGAGAACAACCTTAAACAACTTCCAATACCTCCTAAAGGCCCAGGGGATTGATCACCTTAAAAAAGCTGCCCGGACTTGGGCTTGAGGATGGGAGGGAAAAGGGTGTTCCCCTGTGAGTGAGGAAACAGACCACCAGCCTTCCCGTGACTACAGTGTTTTACTGTAAATTAGGGTTGAGGATATTTTTAATGGCTCCATAAGTTTATGAAGGTGGAAGAAGAAAGTTTAAGAGTTATTCGGGTGGTAAGAAAAGACAAGACTATTAGGTAAAGGGGTTCCAAGTAGACCACTCTCCGGTACTTGTGGAAGACGACACGCCCCGGAAAACGGAAAAATAAGGCTCAGAGGGGGAGGCAAAATGGGGAGTTCAGCCAGATCACGACAAGTTGGTGGGGCCGTGGGTCGTTGGAAGCAGAAGTGCAAGGGGACAGGCGTGGACGATTAAGTTGAGAAAGCGTCGGCAAAAAAAAAACGAATTTGTTGAACAAAGGGGGTTTTGCGAACACGTGTTGGGCGAAAAAGGGAAAGAACGGTACCAAAGCCAAAAAAAAAAAAAGGAAGAAAAGCTTGGAGTCCTAGAAAACCAGAGCTTGACGTAAACGAAAACCTCCGGACAACGGCGCGGGGGACATCCCTCCTCAAAAAATCACGACTTGTCAACAAAAAAATAAGACGAGACCCAGTCCTCGAAACCCCAGTAAAGAAAACTTCGTGTGGAGAAAAAAGGTTAATTGCCTATTCTGCTCAATCGCCTTTTTGACCTTAAAAGCGGGGAAAAAGGTACTAGATCATTTGAGGAAAACTTCTTCTGGGGAACAAAACGGGACTTCACGCCGCCCTGGGAAAGGGGGGCTTCCAATCAGCCTCATCGTTTCTGACAGACAAACACTCGTTTGGAAAAAAACCAATGCAAAGAACTTTGAAGCAAACCGGAAAACTTCCCGTTGAATGCCATGTCATATAGTTAATCGCATGCAGAAAGGGAGGGGGGGCGGATGGAGGAAAGTCAAAGTTCAGAATGCATTCCAAGCGGGGCAGAAATGGCAATCTCTCTTCACAAAACAGGGGATTAAAATATAGAAAAAGAGAAGAAAGGGGGCCCAAATCGCCCCGCCAAGAAACGGATATTGGACCTAGTGAAACAATCCATACGTTTAAACGGATTTTTGAAAAAAGTGGAAGAAGGCAAAGGGTAACCTTCGTATAATCCATATAAAAGAAACACCAGGGGGGGGACTTGTGCGTGGACGAGAACTTGAGCAAACACTTATAGGTAAAAAAAAAAACTTCAAGGAAAAGCGACGGCTCGTGGAACTTCAATCAAGAAGGAAATGAGGTCGATAAACCTGCGCCTCCACGAGTGTGCAAAAGGATGGAAAATGCGAGCAGAAACGGCACCCGCTCTCATCTGGCTATACTTGTTGGAAAAGGACGATAACAGGAGGGGTAGGGGGGGAGGTCAAGAAAAAAAGGTCCAGCGTCCTTTCCCTCGTTAAAAAATTCCAAAAGGGGGGGACAGGCGTTCGGAAGTGTAAACGAGTAACAAGAAAGGGAGCCCCTCCCAAGAAAGGGGGAAGACCGAGGAACGACGTTTCACTACTAAATTCAAAAAGAAATGCGCAACGCAAGGATGGAACACCGGAACATTTCTCAAAATTGAAAAAAGAAAATGAAAGCCGAAACTGCCACGGCTTGAGGACCTCAAAATACGGCAACAAAGAAAAATTTGTTGTTTAAGGTGAAGGTTGCCGAACCTTGTTTTCTTGACCTCGACCCAGCCGAATACGAAAAAGGTAAAGGTGAAGGTTGAACCGTTTCCTTGAAAACAATTAAAAAAAGAGGTGAAGACAAAGAAAGGGCAAAGAAGGAAGAGCCATGTAAACACAGAAACCAGAAATAAAATGTTATGAATCGGGAGTAAGACAAAACGGCTACTCCCTGGGGGGTAAAAATACATGGAGAATAGAACCAACATTTCAATGACTTATAAAACAGTACTGTCTTCCATCCGACGAACAGCCCGTCCCATTCAAGAACCAAAAGTCCAAAAAAAAAAACAGGGAAAGGTTATCAATACAAGTTAAAAGGGATGTGTGCCTTGTGGTAAAAAGCGCCCAAAGAGGGGACCCGACGCCGAAATACCGGAAATAAAAAAAGTAGCGGGCAGGAAAAGAGACAAGAATGCGGAAAAGAAAAGCCCCGGAGGACCGGCAAGGGTTCAAATCCGCAAAAGGGGCACAGGAACAACCAAAGCACAAAGAAGGTCTGTACACTGTCATTAACATGGGAAGCGAAGACAGGGGGTGAGCGTTCACCGGAATGCACAGAAGAGGGGGAAAATGTGAGGGAACCAGAAACTGACAATGCTATATCGCAAAAAAGGTAAAACCCACCACGGAAACGTGAAAAAAAAGCAGCTCGTGGGGAAAAGAGGCACTTGAAAGGGATCATTCGTGGAAAAAGTTGTGAGACAGCCCTCTTTCACTCTCCCCGAAGATGTGACGCATGTGCGCGACGCAACCGGGACCAAAGGCGCTCCCGGCTCGGCCCGTAAAAAAAACCAGGTTTTTTGTTGAAAAAAATGACCAAGAAAGACCCCAAAGAGGACTGACTGTTTTCTGGCTAACCACCATGCCAGGTAGGGAGTTGACCCTGGGAATTCTAGTGAGTGTCTACTTTTTTAACGAAAACAGACCACGGGGAAGGAATTTTCATCGAACAAAGGACATGAAAATGCAATGCTCTCCTTCATCGTGTTAAAAAAAGTAGGGATTAGTCTAGCGCCTCAGAGGTTTATGCCAGGAGACAGTCACGGGAAAACTTCAAAAGATCTTGATAAGAGGGTCTTTTGACCACAATAAGAAGGGACTCCCTAAAGTTAAATTACTGGGAGAAACGCACGGCTGTCAACAATAACGAACAATGAACGAGTGCGTCATAAAAAAGCCCTCAAAGAAAAGGGGTCGACCAATTTCTAAGGGCAGGAACAAAGCAGGCCTGCAGGGGTTTACCAAAGAACGCGTGGTCCTCAAAAGCCAGGGATTAAGGGGGGAAGGCAAACTTGACGGGCCGAAAATGAGGTCTTCCAACTACCCTGATGTGCGGAGCGACACGGGGAGAACTAAGAGGCAAAAAAGCTACCTTGGTGGCCGGAGGCAAGAGGGAAAAAAACTTTCATAAGTTCGACAGGGAACGGGGTTAAAGTGAATGGAACAGAGGGGACCTTAGACTAATTTGCAATTAGGGATGGAGCTAACAGAATGGGAACCAATCGGGCGGGGCGGCTACCAGAAAAAAGAAAGGGAGATGTGGAAATCGGCAGGGGGCGGGGCTCAAGACAAAGAAACCACGGAATTAGTGGAAAAAAACCGTCCTACAGCACTTAGGGGGGAACGAAACAAGGGGGGGAAAGGATAAATCCGAATACTAAGGTTTGGGGGGGTCTACACTATGGACAAATAACTGACTCAAAAGTGATGAAGTAAAAAAGCCCTGGCGCCTACTATCCCTGACGGGAGGGGCTACCTCGGGGAAGGGATCACACAAAACATGCCCTCGCGGGTGGCACTCGCTTGAAAAAAAGTTAGGGACCGCTCGGGGACCTGTGCATCAACCACCTATAGAGAAGGGGGGGGGAATCCATTCATAAAAACGAAGTGTGAAGCACTTCAACCCGAAGGGATGGCAACCGGAAGGAGGAAACTTTTCGGTGTTCCAAAGGGGGGGGGAAGGAGGCCATTTTTAAGGAGGAAACGAAGGGGAAAATAGTCTTAGGGTTTTGGAAAGGTTGGGGGGGGGGGGGTTGTGGAGGGAAACCGAGAGAGTGGGTTGCGTTTTAAAAAAAAAGTAGAAAAAAAATACTTCCCCCTCGTCCCCCTAAGCTCACCAAAAAAACAAAAACAAAATTGGTAAGAAGAAGAGATCGCGGACTGAGAATCTCCAATTCGCCCGGGCAAAAACTCCGCCAAGCTCGGTCCCCGTTCAAAAAACTAAAAAAGAAACTTCGGGACAGGGGTCCTTTTTTCAGAAAAAAATACAAGGGAAAGAAAAGAATGGGACAATCTGGCCAGTTTAAACAAAAAAAATAGAAAGAACCCGCTCGGTCATGGGGGTTGCCATCACCCTCGGATAAAGGGGAGAAAAAAAGGTAGAAGGGTACTGCCTGAGCCCAGAAAAAAATCTGAAAGATTTGTTCCACAGGTAGTTGAAAAAATGGGGAAAACGCACAACAGGCCGGAATGTTTAAACAATTAAAAAAAAATCTAAAGTGTCCGCATTGGGGGAAAAAAGAAAACGACTTACCGAGGTCCAGAAAGAAGAAAAGGCCACCCCCGTCCGGGTTACATCTGGGGACAAGGGAGGGGCGGGAAAAAAAAGGGGAGAAGCTGATAACACACGAAACCCGGGGGGTGGGACCTCGTCAGGAAACACCACCCAGGACATAGGTAGGGGAAAAAAAAAGAACTAAAGGGGGGTAACACAGGCGGGTGGGAAAACCCCGGCGGTCGGGACGGATTTCACTATACCTGGAGGGGGGAAACTGTTGCCCCAACAAAGCCTCGGGAAGTTTCCCCCAGAGGCGGTTAAACCAGATTTGTTCTGGGTAGACGGGGGGGGCCTTCCTAGGGGACATCGCGGTACAGAAACCCATAGAAGGCACCGCGTTCAGAGAGGGGGAACAAAGCAGGGCCACGAAAGGGCAGTGTTGGCGAAACTTCTGGGAAGACAAAACAGGGTTTCAAAAAAAAAGGAAGGGTCGGCCTCGAATAGCGGGGAATCACTCGCGAGGCGACCGCGGCCGGGGAACATAGGGAGGAACGCCAGAAAGTGAACAGGGTAAAAGTTTCAAGCGAGGAAAGGCGAGGGACGGTAACCCACCCCAAAGGAAATTGGGAAAACCTAGGGAGCCTCGCCAGATCCGAAGTATGGGATGCGACACCTGAGGGATTCGGGTCAAGGGGGGAAGGAGAGTTGGAGGGGCTACAAGGAAGAGGGGGGAGTACAGTGAACATGTCGTACCGGCGGTTGGGACATTCCACCCCCACAAAAACCCAGGAATCCCTAAAGAGAAACAAAAAAAAAGGTCGTCGGGGAGTGTTTTCAAGACCGCCAACATGGCCAACCAGGATACTCCAGAATCAGACAACTCATTGAGGAGGGGGAAAAGAACGCCGGGTAAACGCAATGAGAGGGATCGAATGTGTTGACCGCCACCAAGGTACGCCCAGGGTGGGATTGTTTGTGGCGGTGAACAAAACCCTCTAGAAAAAGCAGGCAAAGCCTCCTGCAAGACTGCATCCGGGAAATACTTCGTGGCCTGGACAATAGCCACAACAACAGGAAATAAAGCCTGAACGAGCGCTCTGCATAGTGAATAAGGAAACAGCGCCCTCATTGGAAAGGGGGGGAGGGGGAATGCGAAAAGAAGATGCAGGAATGGGAAGGAGCCCCTAGGGGGGGAAAATTCCAACTAGGGCAGCCGAAGGGAGTTGGTTTTTTGGGGGGTCAGGGAGCGGACTGGGGAGACTCCTGGGGCTTGAGGCACAAACAAGCCGTAAGCCCCTTCAAACTTAAAAAGAATAAAGGCTGAAGGCGGAAGGGGGGAGAACACGGAGGTCAACGCGGGCTTACCAGAAAGAACTACCCCACCCCCAAGGTTGGGGGTGGGAAGGGGGGAAAAAAAAAGAACTACGGAAAGTTGGACCTGCCAGGCAATCCTGGTGAAGATCCCGTGAGGAGTCTAAGATCCTGTGCGAAAAAAGGTTGTCCGTGAAGGTAGATTCTATTCGAATGAAAGGTGCCGCCCCTTCTACCCAAAAACAAAGAACACTCGAGACCAGGTGATGGGGATCACCTTTCCACGGGGCTGAGGCAGGGAACTGGGGGGAAAAAAAAAAGGGGAGAATGTGTCCGGGTAAGTGGGCCCAGGGGGGGGAGGGGAGAACCGGCACCTCATTCGGGGGGATCCCGCAAAAAAAGGGAGCTGTCGCCAGGTAGGGGGGGTAAACCGTGGCGCACCAAGTAGGGAAGGGGGGGCGAAGAAGAAGCTTCCCTCGGGGGTGGACTTTTGGTCGGAAAGGGGAAAGGAGGCCAATGGAAGGAGGGGGGGCCAGACACACTGCGCCTGGAAGGGGTGGTACATACCAAGCCCCCTTTGAAGTCCGTGAAAAAAAAGAAGCACCAACTCTTGTAGAAATGGGCATTTCTCCAATGAAAACACTCAAGGGGGGGGGGTTGGGGACAATGACCTTTGTTGACCTCGCAATTTGCAGGGGCGACGGTTTAATGGAAGGGATCACGGGGGGGGGGAAGGACCTAAAGACGGTGGGAAATCAGGGGGCGTGTGGCCCGAGGATTTGTAAAAGGGGAGGAAAAAAAATGAGAACGGCGAGAAGAAATTCCTTAAAACCCTCAAAGGGATCTAAACAAATGGAAAGGGTACGCGTTAAGGAAACGGAAACCCTTCCCTATGGAAGATCGGGGGTGCAAAAACGGAAGGACTGGCTAAAATACCCTCAAATTAAGACTGGGAAACCACGTCAAATAGCGGTTAAGGCGAAATGGGCGGGACTCAGCAAGGGACTGCAAGCCTGGACTTTGGAGGCCCCGGTGTGCTCGGTAAGGATCAATTTGAAGAAAGGGCCTGTAAAACGCATACAAAAAACACGCATACGAGAAGGAAACCAACGTTGGTCCGATGAAAAAAGCCGAAAATCCACGGTGAAACCTCCAGCCACGACTTTGGGGGGGAAAGAGAAAGCTCAGGGGGGGAAACGGGGAGGGGGGCCCGGGGCCACGGGAACACCTTAAAAGGGGTGGTTAAATTGATGGCAGGGTCAAAAGATAAAAAAGAGGAATTCCGTCTTGGAGGGGATGGTAGGAAGGGAAAAAACGAGGCCGCAGAGAAGGAAGGGTGAATTGCAAAAA
>Ga0179593_1651096_pt1 | contig 13857 bp, 15 predicted proteins | sample CZODoug2_1_08_16_FD_185931 | JGI IMG/M metagenome (GOLD analysis project Ga0179593, IMG submission 185931) | Vadose zone soil fungal communities from Angelo Coast Range Reserve, California, USA - CZODoug2_1_08_16fungal (PacBio error correction) | ecosystem: Environmental > Terrestrial > Soil >...
GCCCGCTACTGCAGCATCTGGGCGCTGCTCTCGGCCTTAAGAACTTCCGATAGTAATAGAGGTTGACTGAGGAATCGAATCAGGAGAGACTGAGAAAAATCATTGAAGCCACAGGTTTTCTTCAATGAATGGCCAATCTTCAGAATTCCCTATATCCATAAGTCTTCGGGACATTATACAGCGGAGAAGAGACAGGGAGAAAGAGTCAAGAAAAGGCGTATACCGTGGCAAAGATCGTCCCGTACCGCGGTAACATCTGGCCACAGAGGGGAAGAGGGTGGGGAGGGAAGGTAGGGGGGATCTTGCACAAAGTGGAAAGATTATTGGGGGGCATCGTTTTTTCCGCCCGAGGAGAGGATCGCCTATCTTAATCGACAAATCGAAGTTCGGATCGAGCGATGGAGAAAGAAAAGTAAAAAACCTCCACCCCTTTCAGGAAAAAACTATGGGAACAGTCGTGTGCTCGAGAATCGGGCGGGTGGACTATTACTAAACGCCTTGCTTGAGGGCTTTGTCAGGAAAGCCATAAGAAAACAAACAAGGCGGGGGAGGAAAGAAAAGATGGATGGAAGCTCCCGCACGGACACTTTTCTGAAACGTCCATACACGGGGGGGCCCATATTGCTAAAAGATCTAACCTCATGGGGGGTGTGCATTCAAAGGGTGAGGTGTGGTCCTTGTAGGGACGCACGCATCAGGAAGAATCCCGCCGAACGGGGCTCGGGGGGGGCCGTAGAGGTAGGAAAAGAGGGGATGGAGAGGGGAAGAAACTTGGGAGAAGCCCTTTAGTGGATACCTACGGAATGTTCCTCGAAAAGCGACGTTATAAAAAGTGAATGGGGGAGGGGGGCGCGCAAAACGGGACGCTCAAAGTCCTTTAGGTGTCGTGTGTTTCGACTATGAACAGCAGAAGGGCCGGAACGAAAGGACCAGGGGGACTATTTTGACAGCATTGCAGAACCGAAGTGGTCTTCAGCGCTGAGGCTTCGCCGCTTGTAAGTCTCGACTGGAAACACAAGAGAGGCAGTAGGAGCGCGCATCAGGATTACAGGTACTCGCCTCGCTGCTCCTTTCACCACAGGGACTCCGCGCCTGAAGGAAAGGAAGCCGATTGAGAAAAAGTGAGACTTCACAGGCCTTTCTCGACGGGTGCTCCTAGATCGTCGAGCGGTTTTTAGGGGAAATTGGGACAGCAGAAGATCCCGAGAGGTGGACTGGAATTGAGAAACAGGGCATTGGAGGGGTTTCTCTCATCCGTACTGCCCGGAGACGTCAAAAAGGGAAATAAAAGAGGTAAGGAAAGGGAACGGATAAGTGTAATTAATCCACCCTCTTCTCAAGCGTAGGCCTATGAGAAATTCCTAGAAGATCGGTCAGTATTCTATTAAAAAAACATTTCTCGAGGCACTAACCTCTTGGGCTTAAGAGAAGCCAAAAACAAAAGGACGAAGAGAGATTCGAACGAAAAAAACACGGGGTCGGCGGAAAGAGACTAGATTTCAATAGGCCGCAGGACCCAAAGATACGAGCGTCAACGCTTCTGAGGGTCAGTGACAGGGAAGCCTATATTCGACGAAGTTCAGGGTCCGAAGACCGAAAGCAAAAAGGCTCATCCTCTAGCAGGGCCGGCACGATACTACCTGAGGGCACAGATCGACATCATGAGGATCTAGGGCCGGGCGTAGACCCTCCCATAGGGCGTCTCGGGGACTCCCAGTGAACTTGGGAGGGGACTTTGGGATCGGGTGAAGTTCAAGGGGGGGCTGAACAAGATTGAAGCACGGCCCGGTAAGAGACTAAAAAATTTGCAACACCACCAATTAAAGGGGAACAGGCGACGGGAACGCGCAAGGGGAGCTTCGGGGTGAAGGCGCTCTTGCCCCAGGGAAAAGATTCCGGGGTGGCCGACGGGGGGCTCAAGGGGTTGACCACAGCGCTAAAGAGTCTGAGTGATGTCGATCATCTGGAACCGAAGCTGTTGACGACTTCCGGAAGAGTGAGACTGATCATGCCACAGACGAGTTTGAACACTAATCGGCCTATTTCAATGATCAGGGAAAATTTAAGGATTCAGGAGGGAGGGGCAGTAGCTAAAAAATTAGGAGGATGTCCCAGGGAGAAAATATTCCAACGTACCTCGCCGAACTGGCCAGGGGCGGCAGTCGGGAGAAAATCTAACCTAAGGGACGCGTGGGCGGATAGTCAAAGGGAATGCTCTGCGCGCGCAGAGGCGTTTCTAGAGTCACAGAATCCTGCGGGATACGATGCGGTCCACGATTGAAGCGCGATGAAAAAACAAACGGGAACGAGACGGAGCACAATCATCGGAAAAGACAAGACCTGCGCGAGGGAATCAAAACTAAGCACTGATCTTGCGAAAGGGAGCATCACGGGAAGGGAGGCTCCAGGCGACAGGCGGAGGAAAAACGAGTGGTTGGGGGGTGGGTTCGACGGTATTTAAGAGAACTTTATGGGGCCCACCGGCGCGCCCCACCCGCATTGCAAAAAAGAACGCAGGAAAAAGGCACTGATGCAAAAAAATCCTTCCTACCGGGTTGGGGACGAAGGGGCCCGTCCGGGACCGATCTCCTGGTTCTAGCTGCTGTCGCAAAGAAAGGTTTAAGACTTTGAGTCGTGCCGCTTAGACAGCTATGGTCTGGGCGCCTCTTAGCCGGCTGAAGAGGGGTGGACGGGGGGGGTCGCAAGACGAAGAAGGAGTAAAGGGAACAAAACGCCTACTCTCGGAGGGAACGAAGGTAAAAAACGTCCCGAAAAATCGCCGGAGGACCATGCAAAAAAGGGGGAAGCAGGGGAAAAAGGCTGGAGCGTCGCTGCGGAGATAGTGGGAAGATCTGGAGGGAAAAGCATCGAAAACTCCCGACAAACCTAAGGGAGAGAGGGACGATAGAGAGGGAAAAGAGACTAATGAATCGGCTCCTAAACTTGCGACTCCAGTCCAGGGGGGGGGAGACCGAGAAACGTCGTAAGTATGAGATGGGGAGCGAAGGTATCTAAGAAGCTGAATTGAAGTACGTTCATAGGAAGAAACTCTATCAATGGCGACAGCGGGAAAGGGAAAAATCGCTGCTGTTTCCTGAATCCATTTCGATAACCGAACACTCTTGTACCCGTGGGGGCTACAATGCATAATTCAAAGGAGCTCAGAAGTAATTAAATCAGGGGGTCCAGACAGGGGGTCCAAAGGCTCGATCTACCTGCGCAGCAATTATGGAGAGAGAAGTTCGAGACCTACAGGGAAGCCCGACTGTCTATCTTGAAAACTGTGGGAAAGATCTCATGGTGTACAGGGATTTGGGGCTGCCTGGACTCCAACCTTCTAAATAATCCTTCAGGAGGGGTATCAACTGTATGTCAGAAGACGCTCGACATACAGGTTTCAGCCTAAGACCATAGGGGTAAAAAGAACTCCACTCGGGTGATATTGAGAAAGGCCTTGGGCATAAAGGCCCCAAAGTAGAAAGATATTCGCAGAAAAATCGGGGGGAAACCCGGGAACCGATAATCCGAAAACGAGACGTATCCCACTCTGTGCTAAATACAAACCTACACTGCCAACCTGACCTATTATCAGAAGGGCGATAGTGCCGTAGGGAGAAAAAACAAAAAATGATCCCGAATTGTGGCGTGTATATTAGGGACGGCGGATCAAGTAAGGGGTGGAAAGACTCTCTACAAACCCGGAGTTCCGGTGAGGCCCGCGCATCTGTGGGGAAACGCCCTCGCCGAAAAAGAGGTCGAGAAGATGAAAAGGGCAAGAGGTAATCCCTCGACCCTCCGTTCGGGGACTCCCGGACGTTTGGGGGTTCATTCGTCGGGTGGGGGACTTGTAATCAATCAGCAAGAGTAAAATATATGAAAAATAATCTAGGGAAGTAGGTCTATAAGAGGAATTCTCGTCGAAAGGGTCCTCCGTGGGGGAATATCCTCTTTATGGACCCTAAGGGAAAGCGACTCGAAAACGAGAATTGTAGGGCCAGGGAGGCTGCACGAATCTCAGAAGTCCAGTTATAGGCCTTGGCGGGCGTAGGAGGAAGGTTAAAAGGCTTGGAAAAAACTCCGAGAAAACAAGAAAAAACTATATAGAAACGCCGGGGATTGGAAGCCTGCAGTGGCAAGAAACCGAATGGTGTCTCAAAAAGCTAGCTGAGGAGGCTATCTAATGGAGCAAAGAGAAGGAAAGGATCGGGAAAAGGCTCCGGGGATCTGAGAGCGAAGAAAGGCTCATGGAACAAAGAATAGGGAAAACTCGGGATGATGAAGTACAGAGGGAAAACTCCCCGTAATGAGAGAGCATATCTTAGAAAAAAAAAGGTAGCATTAAGAAAAAATGGAGTGAAGTGTTCTTGCAGGATAAAGGATTTGAGAATATAAGCTCCGGGTGGGGGAAATAAGAAGGAGTTTGGAGGGGGGGGCGAAAATATCGAAACATTCTTGGAAGTGTAAGAGGGCCTTCGAACGAAGCACTTTACCCAACCCTCGCATAAAGTGTACTCAGTCCTTAGCAGGAGTGTCGATTCCTCCTTCCTCGCTCTCAAAAGCGTCTTCTAGGGGGAAGATGGGGGGTGAGGCTTTGGTTTCATGACTTCCTCGCTCTAATCTCCAAGGGGTAGGGAAGTTGGGAACTCGGGAGAAATCGAAGAAAAATCGCGATGCCTCGAGAGAGCTCTCTGGCCGATTCCAAGGGACCTCCCCGAGAAATAAAAAAAATCATGGGGCTATGATAGGCGCGGAGAGAAAACCGGTCTAGTTGACCATCTAGATTAAGGGTCATCAGGGGGGAAGAAGTCACGAAAATCGGGGGAAGAAATCTAGGAAGCAGGCTCCGACTTGGAAGAGTCTAGGCCGTGAACGCTGGAAGGGGGGAGAGTGGAAAGATTCATTTTTAAAGACCTGGAAGCAAGAGCGCTTAACAGACTAAATCTATGTCGAATTCAGGGCGGATAACAAAACTTGGAGACGGAGAGATTCGTTCGTAGATCAAGGAAAAGGGGATCCAAAGGTTCAGGGCATTCTTTGAAGGTCTCTTATTGAGGGCTTGAACCGTGCCAGGGAAAGTCAACTGGATCGCATAGGTCAAAAAAAACCAAAAAAAATTGAGAAAACCACCGAAAAAAAGCGCCTACTTACAACGACGGGCCTGCTCCGGTTAGCATCGACGCGCAATATCGGGGGTAGGCGCTACAGAAAAAAATTTCCGTGGGGGGGGTCAGTAGAAGGATCATTCTCTAATACGTGTGAAGCCATAGAGGACGCTAAAGAAGGAATATGCAAGGGGAAAAAAATCTTTAAGGGGGGACGTAGAAATTCTAAACTAATGAGGCTCGGAAAGGGGATTATCAGCAGGGAAAAGGACAGGCCCAAGAAAGGGGGAAGCTTATTGATCTCACTGAGAAAGTGCTTGGGCGCGATCTCAGGAGGGGAGTCCTGGGTCAGGGGAGCGGGGGCCACAAAATCAAAAAACCGAGAGCAACAACAAAACGGAGAGGAGGGGGATATCAACAGGAAAGATCTACTGGGGAAAGTCAAAAAGGAGACTACCAAAAGGAGTCAATCTTATACACTCCATCCGCCGGAGGTGTCAACGGAGGGAAAAGAGTACAAAAAAAAGGGAGGACTCGACAATAGGGGAAGCCGGGTCTAACTACTTTAAAGACTGAGGAGGTCCTAGCAGAAGCTCGACTGCTCAAAGGGAGGGTCACCTAGGATCTACGGCGATAACAGAAATCTATAAAAACAACTAAAGGTCCTTTGGGGGGGGGTGCAAATCCCAGACTCATCTTTGAGCTTCTTCAGAGAGGGGGAGAAAAAAGGCTTCAAGGGGTCAAAGAGGGGGAATTGGATGGGGGGGGGGGTTTTTGTCGAATTTTGATGGGACTAGGAGGACCTTAAAAACCAACTTTCAAAACGTGGCAGACCCAAATGAAGGCTCTACAAAAAAATCCATTCCAACAGCAAGGGGTCTTACCACAGACCCGAAGCGTTGAGTGTGACCGCAAATAAAAATTCAATGGTCTGTTGGGAAAAATCCTAGGTCGTTACTTGCCGCTTGAGAAAGAGGACTCTGAGAAGCGAAATGAACGGATTTGGGGGGCGGAAAAAATCAACTTCGAATGCGATGATTCGGGAGTCAGGGGGAAAATCAGTACGAAGAAAGGGATCGGTAAGAAATTTACGATAAACGATAGCTTTACACAGGGGGGCGCGGAAATAGAACTCTTACGTAACTCTACCTTTTGCCCGCGTTACAGGGTCCGAGTCTCTTCCTGTTCTGAAGGTTGGGGTGGCACTCTATTCAGCGGGGGGGGGTCTACCTTTAATCGGCACTACAGACGACGAAAACACGGAAAAAGAAGAAAAAAGGTCATCGATGTCCGAAAATCGGAAAAAGCATCGAGGAAAGGAAAAAAGAACGGGGAACTGGACTTTCTCGGGGGTAAAGGAGAGGGGATATCCATTTTTGACGGCCAGCCTATAAGGGAACTAGGGGCCTTTAAAGTGGGGGGGATTTTTCAAAAACTAGCGGTGGTAATGAAGGACACAACCTCGAGCCCAGTCCCTGGTGACGGGGCGACCTTGGCAAAAAAGGAAAAAAGAGGGCCTTCAAAGGACAAAGACGCATTCTGGAAAATCAGAAAGAAAGGACTCTCTACTGAACGCTGCGCTACAGCACTCTTTCGACGAGGAAAGATTTTCGTCCAAGGGAGGAATTGGGACGCAAGGAAGACGGACGTCAGGAAAAAAAATTAATGCGCTCGCTCAAAAGATACCTGCCGATAATCCTCGAGGGGGTTCGCAGGAAAAAAAGGAGGAAAGCCTTTAAACCAGAGGTAGAAAGGGCAGGTAATGGGCAAAATGAGGAAAAAGAAAGGCTGCCCTATATCCTTCTCTTCGTAAGGTATACTGAGAGGAAGAATCGAGGAAGAGAGAACTACTAAAAAAAAACGATACTAACAATATTTTAAGAAGCTGGGCACAAAGGAAAACCGCGCCGTTGAAGATTGAATCTTCAGTAGGGAAAAAGAAATCGGATCTTGCAAAAAAAGGAAGATTCTTCGCATCATCGAGTCCTCCCTAGCCGAAAGAAGAAGGGGATATCTGAAGAGAGAGAGAACCACGTAAGAGGGGGCTAGAGGTGAGAAAAACTAACAAGGCAACACACAACCAAAATTCGACTACGCGATCGTTCTCTAGAGAAAATCTGTGCGGGGAATGGGACTAGTACTGGAAAAATAGGAGGAGCTTTAGGGAACCTCATCCATAAAGAACGAGTATGATAGGAGAAAGAGCCGGCGTTTCGTCCCTTCTTCCAGACCCGCCCTATTGAGCCTCGATCAGGGGCGTATTCGACAAGGAGAGGGTGTGCATAAAGGGGGAAGGGGTCTGGTGAAGAGAAAAGAGAGTATAGAAATCGGGAAGAAATCCGGAGCTAGGTAGAAAAAAAAAGGGGGAATTCTCAGCATCGTTCAGCAATTTGGGGGCAAGATCCCTTGGGGTCCCCTAGAATAGGGAAAAAAAGAACGGCGGGGGGCGTTAACGAATTTAACAACAAGGTATTTTCCGGAGTGTTCGTCTTAGAGAGGCACTAAGTGAAGGACTCGCCGGATTCCGAAAGGGATAGAAAAGCAGGGAAATGTAACAGATGGTTGTGCTTCAGCGGGGGAGCGGGGGCCCACACACAACTTGGGGGAGAGGATTCAGGAAGAAACAAAAAAGGACAAGGCTCCAAGCGCATCATGAGCATTCCTGAGCGCGCCTGAAGGGGGACGTTCCTCCAGAGAGAAAAAAGAATGATAGAAAAGCGGGAGGGACCGGGAAAGGCGGAAGCGGGGGCGTCCTCGAGCTCGGCGGTGTGAGGGGGAGCGGTAGAAAGGGGGAGTCGTAGAACAAGCGCGCGATGAGAGATTTGACGCGGTGGGCTCCGCTCATGAAGGGAAATCTATCATCAAAGAAAAAACCTGGAAAGAAAGACAGTCAAAGCCGAGGAAGTCCTGAGAAGAAAGGGGGGGGACACCATTTGATCCGCATCACGTAAAAGGCGTGCAATCTTCCGGAGCTAAATGGCGTCGATATCTGGGGTTTGGAAGAGAAGTAAAAGAGACAAAACTAAGGGAGGGTGAGGCCCAGTTCCCTCTATCTAACCCGCGGACATCTGAGGACCAGATAAACAAACGCAAACTACGATAGGAAACTGGTCGGACACCATTTCTGGAGGGAAGAAAGCGGAACAGGGCAAAAAAAAGGCCGAACTGACCAAAGGGAGCCTCCGAGGAATCCTCGGGAGGAGCCTTTGTAACCGGTAAGCCGAGGGAAAGCACCTGGAAGAAGGTTTCATGTGAAGAAGTCCTACGCCGGCAGGAGAAGATTCGCAGGCAGATTGACTTCACAGTACGAAAACCTAGAAACCACAGAGAATGGAGACAGAGGATGGAATAGGAAACGGGCGGGAAAAGAAAAGTCAGGAGAAAAAGCCCGTTGGGGGGGAGATGGGGGGGGGTGCGAGAAATGTCTTTCCGCGGTTTTGTGTCCACTTGGAGAGGCTCAGTCGGCCAGGGAGGAGAAGCTAAAGAAAAAGGGAAAACCCAAACCAGCTGAAACGTTAGAAAAAACGATCTGAGAGGCGTCTTTTTACGGAGATTACAGACCAGGAAAAAGAAAAACTCTGTGGTTTGGAAGGGGGGCCTTAGAAGGAATTTGTCAACGGGAAAAAAGTCTGGAGTCTTATGGGAACAGAAGGAAAAAACCCCAGGGAGGGGTGACGTTCACCCGAAACTCATATTGCGCGAAAAAAAGGGGCGCTTATCAGACCGGAAGAAAGCGTAAGAGCCGGGGGGCGAGTGGAGGGAAAAAAAAGGCTTCAGGAATGGGAAGATGCTCAAAAGAGGAGTAAAATAGATAAGATATGATCCCGGATACAGGAAATGAAAGAGATTACTCCAAGCACGCGTGCGAATGAACTACAACGAGGGGGAGCTACGAGCACGAGGCGAAGCCATTCGGGGGGTTCTTAACTTCACACCGGGGGCCAATCAATCTTGAGGTCATTCCTCTGCTAGATAGAGCCCGAAAGAGAGCCCTGGAGGGGAAAACCTATGGGGAAGGAAGGGGAGCATCGGCCAGAAAAAAACGGCCCCCGGCTGTTAAGGGGAGAATCTGCGCGCTCCAAACCGAAGAAGATAGGTTGTAGAGTGATAATCAGGAAAAGTTAGTCTAAAGGGGGGGTAAAAATGTTTATTTTAGAGACTTCGCCGAAACCCTCGTCGAGGAAGAAATTTGGGGGAAGGGAAAAACACCAAAGAAGAGCCTACAAGGCAACGGGTCTGATCAAAAAACTCGAACGAAGACTGTTATGGTGGAGAGGCCCACGGCAATGCCTAAGAGGTCTCGGGGGGAGGTGTTGATAAGCTGGAACAGAGGATAAGAGAGGGAAGCTAGCCCGGCTTGCGTTATGTACGGCGGAAATTAACGTCTGCAAGGAATCCTCGGCTAGCACGAAGACGACGGGGATGTCCAGGGCGAAAGCTCTTGAAACTTGCAGCTTCCTGGAGAGGGCTGGAAAAGGAAGAGATGTCGCCCAAAAACCTGGGGGCCGGCGAAAAAGGGAAGCGAGGGATGGGGGGAAGCTGCCCGGTTCGACGGTCTACCTGGAGCGGCTCCCTAGGAAACACAGAAATGGGAGTTTGCTCAGGGGAAGGTCGAAGATTACCTCCTCGAGGAAATTAAGGAGAAGAAGGGGAGATCTTGAAAAACTGGGTAACTTGCTCCTATGAGAAAAAATGGCAGTGCCGGAGTAGTTAGGAACCAGGAGAAAAGTGACTTTACGGTCTCCAACCTCGACATTCCCTTGGTAGAAGGTTGCTAAAGGGATCCAAGAGGGGTAACTAAGGAAGGAGACGAAGAAAGTCTCGACAAAAGGACGGGAAGCTGCTCTACATTCAGCTCTGGAAAAAAACCTCATCCCTTTCTTCAAAGGAAGGAATGAGGGAAGAGAATTGCTCGCGGGGGGGGTTTTTCATTGAGAAAAAGAACTAGGGAAACAAAAAGTCTACCGAAGAAGAAAATTTCCTACTCAGAAGGACTTTCATCGGGGAGAATCTCTCTTGAAGAAAAAAGGGTTCTTATGCAAAATGAAACCCATCGAGGAAATTCGTAGTAAGAACTATCCAAAAAAGGACAGCACAACACGGAGAACGACCGTGTACGGCGGGTTACGGAGAAAATTCTCACGGGAGTGGCGAGGTAGGAAAACATAAAGGTATCTTGTCCCCAAGGTAGTAACGATTCTGCGCATTCGATTTCCCGCCCGAGCAAGTTAGCCGGACGGGAGGGAGGGAAGAAATCGAAGAAAAAAAGATAAGGGGGAAACAGCACACCAAAACGAACACCTATAATTCTACTGCGATCGTGCTCGGCCGAATCTGGAGGTGGGGACTATTCCATCAAAACGCGGGCGGAGTGCGGCAGAGGAGAGAAAAATCTCGACGAAAGGGATAAAAGTAATGAGTCCAGAAAGCAGCAGCTTTTCGTCTCTTCAAAAATCACAGCAAAGTGTCGCAACTAGAGAAGAAGCGTAGTCGAAAGTATGGACAGACAAAAAACACAAAAAACCAAAAAAAAAAGAAAACCGGGGGTCTTGTCGGCGGCCTCCGCGGAGATCCCACGCACGGGCGGGAAGATTCAGACGAGGAAGAGAGGCGGCTCGGGCGATGCAGAGAAAAAAAAAAGTTGGGGGGGCAAAATACGATAGGAATCTAACGCGCGGGGGGGAGAATCTGGGAGGGGGGAAAAGATGGGAGTCTGCGGTAAAAAGGGGGACCGAGAGAAGGAAAGCCGTTCGTGAAATAAAAACGCGCATCCTCGCCGTCTCAAAATCACTACTCTGACGTATAGGGGGCATCCTGCCGATTGGAATCCAGTCAGGGCAGGAAACCCCTGGGGGAATTAGGAAGGAAAGGACGATCTTCAACTCTAGGCAGGGGTCTCCGGGTAGCTCGCATCATGGCCGCAGGTCGAGCGCGCCCGAGGCCTGAAAAAAGAGGGAAAGAGTTCGAGCGGGCGGGGGGGGGGACTCCTGCAAGGAAGAGGGGACGGCTAAAGCGTCTCAAGTGGCTTCCAATAGTCGAGCGTGTTGGGGAGAGTTATAAATGATGAAAAAGCGCTCCGTTCGTTGAAAGTATTGATCCGAGGTGAGAGGTCGAAAGGGGCATGGTGCTCATCCGGGACTTCCAGCTAGCTCGCATAGCCGTAAAAGGCAAGATTCGAAAAACGCGAGTGCACCAGGATCTCTGTCTCCTTACCGGAGAAATCGAGCAAGATCGATGAAGCTTGGGGGGGGGATCTAGGCGGTAGACAAAGCCTCAGTCCTGTTTCGTCAAAAAGAGGCTCCAAACAGGTCGCGATGATCTAACACGCGGGGCAGACTTATGCAAGCACCACAAACAAGGCCTACAAGAAACCCCGGGGAGGGACCACCATTGGTGTCGGGCGTCGCCTCAGACTATGTCAGGAAGGCGCCGAATCCTATGAAAAGGGAAAAAGACGCTAAAGTCCATCAGCAAGGGAATTGAAGCCGAGGTGCGGGCGACGTGGCATGCCTCCGTAAACGAGGCAGCCTTTCAAGGAATCTTAAAAGAGGACCAGAGAGATTAGAGAAAATTCGTCATAAAAGAAGGCTTTCGGGAAAAGGGAATGAGTTCTGAGCCACCCACATCCCCATTCTGCGAGGAAGCCCCGGGATTCTGCGGTGAAAGGACAAAGGTGGTGTGTCGTCCAGTGGAGGCAGCGCAGAAAAGTGGACGGATCTACTAAAATCACATGGTAAAAAACAAACACGAAAAAAAAGAAAGCGACTTCAAGGCCCTCCTGGCTGGGGATGAGCACGACGCGGAGAAGAGCGGAGTTTAGGGCGGGGAAGGTAGCAGCACAGGAAAAAAGGAACGTGAGGGGGGTGAGGAAAGCATAAGGACAGAAAGCACACTCGCGCGCGCCTCGGAAAGGAGATCGAGTCATAGCATGCCCGCCCCCCGTAAAGGAGAAAGGTAGGACTAACGGGGGCATGATGAAAAGGACCTGGAATCGCCTCGTTGAAAACGCCGGCCTGCGAGGGGAAGAGCTTTTAGTGAAGGACACGCCGAGAAACTTCTTGCAGTGAAAGGGGAGGGAAACGTTGGGAGACAACAACACAGGGAAAAAAAGGATTAGGAAAACATCTCGCCGGCACTGCAAGAGGCGCGCAAGCACGGCGTGCGAGAACACCAGCTCATCGAATCTCGCCGGCAGGGGGGGGATAAGGGATCTTCCAAGGAGGAAACGGAGAAAGAAGGCAGGAAAACGTCAAAAGGGGGGAGGTATCCGCTGCGCTCGCTCTCCAGAAAGAGGGGGAAAATTCAGGATGGGCAAGTTCAGAAAAGGAGGTTCGAGGGAAGACCTAGAAACCGGAACAAGGCCTGTGGCTTCAGGTCTCTCCGAACGATCGGCGATATTAGCCGAAGGGATCAAAGAGGTGCTGAAAAACATGCTTTGTGGTGTGTTAGGGGAAATTGTTGATTGGGTCTTAGCGTCCGGAAAATTCGCTGGCAAATGGGCCGGAAAACCTGGAAAGAGGAGAAACAAAGTCAAATTAAAAACCGGGTGCAAGGGAAAAGAAGGCGACGGCCGGGGTATGGTGGGCTACGCCCGGCATGGGGGGGGAAGGCGGCTCTTCCGCTGCTGCGCAAGAATCTGGGGGGAAAGAGGGGATACTCAAAAATGCCTCGAGGCAGGCTGAGACGGGAAATAACTTCTGCAGGATCCTCGGCTCAATCTTTCAAGCCTCGACGCCGAATCGGAGGGAATCTCATTGACGGATAGGAGGGAAACTGGGAAGGAAGGGCTTCTTAACAATCTGGAGAAGCAAGGGGAGGACTGCGGCCGGGGGCGTACTTGACGTCTGTCCGTTTCTGGCTGAGGGTGGCGGGGCAGAAAGGGGACCTCGGTTCGGAAGGAAATTGGAAAGACACCAAAGTCTGAGAGAACAGAAAAACAATATCTCTTAATGAGGGCCTACGCTTGCGCTCGAGCCTTCGGGAAGAAAGGAAGCCTGGTGGAAAGCCAGACGTTAAGAAGAAGGGAGTGTTCAAAAAAGGGCCGGGGGAAGAGCTCCAACAGGAGAACCCATCCGGGGTCGAACGTTTAGAGGGCAAAGCAAATCGGAGATACAATTGAACGAACAGAGAGGCTGGGGACCATGCTGAAACGATCTACAACACGCTCTACGAGTCAAAGGACGCCCTCTGCGCTACTCAGCTCTTCGACGCGCATATTTCTTCCCTCGACGGGGTCATGGAAAAAAGGGGCGAAAAAAGGGTTTCCATTCTAAAGCTCTCGAAAGGGCAGAGACTTCGCGAGATAAAAGGCTAAACTAAGAGGTTTCCTGAAGAAAGATAGCCGGGGAAGTAATAAGGAGGAGCCACCATTAGGTTTCTGCAATTAGGAGCGCATTGCTGAAAGGATATCCTTCGAGGGGCTTGACGGGAGACCGAGTGGGAAAGACGCAAGGTACACCAAAAAAGGTATGGACGGGGGAAGAGCCCTGTTCCCACGTCCAACATCTGAAAACACTACAGTTCAGACTCGACGTGGGAAGAATTCAGGAGGGGAAAGAAGGGAAGACCAAGGGAGATTCTCTCATCAAGGGGGGCCTATCCTATTATACGTCCTGAAATTACTCACTCCTTAGAGCCAAGGCGGGATAGAGGCTCACAAAACCGAACTTTCAATGAACAAAAACAGATACGGTCGAAATACGCAGTTGCAGAGGGAGACTTGAGGGGATGGAAGTAAAAGTCTTGCTCAAGAATC
>Ga0179593_1707091_pt1 | contig 13857 bp, 20 predicted proteins | sample CZODoug2_1_08_16_FD_185931 | JGI IMG/M metagenome (GOLD analysis project Ga0179593, IMG submission 185931) | Vadose zone soil fungal communities from Angelo Coast Range Reserve, California, USA - CZODoug2_1_08_16fungal (PacBio error correction) | ecosystem: Environmental > Terrestrial > Soil >...
AGGAGGAATAATTGTCAAAAAAGACCACAAAGAAGGTAGACCATCGGGGGCAAGTAACTCTCGGTCAGTCCGAAGAAGAACCGCCGTCAAAAAAAAGGACATTCGACCTCAAAGGGGGAACCGCGTGGCCGAGCGAGCCTCGAACGGATCAGCGTGCAGAGAATGATTGTAAGGGTCGTCGGGGGCAGATTGAACTGGGGTATCTCAAGAATTCCCGAAAAATTGGATGAAAGGAACTCAAAAACATCCTGGGGCGCCCGTGGACAAAAAACTGATTGGGTGATCAAAAGTCAAAATAAGTGCATGGGTATGGCCGTTCGAAACGTGAAAGGACTGGCACACGGCATGGGAAGGCGGGAGAAGACCCAAAGAAGGAAGTGGGAATATGAGCCTCCAGAAAACTAGTAACGGTCTGGGGGGGTTAAACTACGGTCAAAAAAAAAAAAACATTAAGTGAAAGCCGCAAAGAAGGAAGGCTGGGAGAAGCCATCGGATGCAGGGATGATGGGAGGGGGGACCTGGCCATATGAGGGAGGAATAGCGCGTGGCGTGATACGGCTGGGGTTTGTTTTGTCTTAGGCCAAGCACACCAGGAGGAGAACTACCAAAGCCGGTTGAAAAACGTCTGAGGGTTGGGTTCCCGGACAAAAAGGGGCATGAGAGGGCAGGGGGGGGACAACAGTACGGTTTTGCCCGGGTAGGGGATAACAGCGACGATAAGGTAGCATGGAAGAGGAAAGAAAAGAGCAGTAAGGGCTGGGAAAGGGGGGAGAAAGGAATTTGATACAGGGTTTTTCGTTGGGGGCAACAGAGCATAAACAGGAACAAAAAGCAAAGGTCCAAAGCTCAACGCTGAAACCACAGTTCTGACAGAAACGCTAAAGCTGGAAGGGGCGAAATAAACTATTTCTTGAGGGGACTAGACTAGATCACTAAAAAGGCCCAAGAAAAAACCTGAAGTAAAGTCGGGGTAACGGACTGAGGAGGTCCGCCAGCAAATAAATCTGGAAAAATGGGGGGTCATCAGACCCAATGGACGCAAAAAGCCAAGTGCGCCAAAGAGAAGCAAAGAAAGAAAAATGTACGAGAGCAGTCACTATCATCCTGATGGGGTGGGGTCAAGGAGCGAGAAGGGGGGAGGGGAACGGGCAAAACAGGTGGGGAAATAAAAAAACTTACTTGGGCACGCCGAAAACGGCACGTCGTGGGGAGGCTCAACCAAGAAAACAAAAAAGAAAGAGGCGCGGCATAAACACGCTAGGAAAACAGGGGAGTGGCTTCGAGAAGGGAAGGGGAAAAAGATACAGGTTCACATAGGTTGTAGAAGGGGAAACTGGGGTGGGTAAGGTGAGGGACGAAAGGGGGAGAGGGTCCAAAAAAAATTCACTATAAGAAACGATAAAGGCAGGACCGAATGAACCCGTATCCCTTCTGGAAAAAAACACAAACGCTGTCGAGAACGAAGAAAACAGCCGCTCGAGAAGGTCAAAGCCCTGAATAGATGGGGGGGGGAAGTAGAGGGGCACATGCCGGAGAAAAAAGAATTTCCGGGGGTTGAAGTGACTGGGAACGAGACGCTTGGGCCGGGGGATGAATAATGCATCCACTCGGGACAATCAGGAAGAAGGGGGTTGTGGGCTGGAGCCGAAACATGTTCGAAATCCGACCGAAGCAACCAAGTTTTGTGCGAACCGTAGAAGGCGTGTCTTGGAAGGTGGGGGGGGGGGCAAAGGCCGAGGAAAAAGTGCAAAAAAAAAAGACAGGGGGGGAAAAACGCGTGGATGTTACTGAGGTGTAGCGACCACATTGGAGTGAACAAGCCGTGAGGGTACAAATTCCGTAGATCGCAGGGGATGAAGCTCGCTCAAAAGGAATTGCGAGGGAGTTCGGCGGGAGTGGGAAACGGGGTCCTGAGCAGTTGGGGGGGGGTGTTCAAAAAAAAGGCGATGCCTAGCGGAAGAAACTGAAAGTAGGCGCAGACGTTAGGCAGAGACGTCGCCGCGCAAAAACACTGGCTGCGTGGGGCTGGGGAAAGAAGTCGCCAACCATGTTGGAAACACCATGATCACTTGGGTGGGAAAGTGTGAGGGTCAGGATCGAATGGAAAGCCGTCGTATGTCGGGAAACGTCTCGAAAATCTGGGAAAACTGCGGAAAAGGAGGAGACGAATCTGCAAAGCCACGGCAAAAGAATGTGCAAGAGACCGGGACTCATGGGTTGCGGCTGGGGCTGCTGAGGGGTCGAAAGTCGTAAACACGCAGGAAAAAGGCCGAGAAAGGAAAAAAAGGCCTCGGGCTGTCTGGGGAACACCGAAGTCTATTCCAAAAAAGAACAAACAAAAAGGGGGGGGGATAAGGAGATATATAAGAGGTAAGGGTTCAAGAAGCAGTGCCGCCTTTGTTTGAAAGAAGGGATGTACGTACCGTCCATCAAACAGGGGGGCTATACAGTCCAGAAAAGCGGCTGCCAAAACATGGTGGGCGGAAGGGACAAAGAAACTTCGTGCTGCCAATCATTTGCCACCATGCGATCGATGCTGGAGCGCAAAGGAAAAAACAGCTGGGAAGTCTTTCATTTACCAAAAAAGAGAATGCGGTCCGGTCCATCAAGCACAGATCCGGGCGGGACCGACGTGTGTCCAAAAAGCCAGAAAAACCCACCGAAAAAAGCCGTACCGCCGAGTGTCGGAGGAGAGTAGTCACACCGTCGCATCGTTCGAAAAAAAAGCGAAAGCGCGACTGAGCTCGGACGGGGGTGAACAAGCTCAAATTAAACCTAGGGAAATCAAAAAACAACTACACCATCAAAGTGAAAAACAGAGTCTATGGGTCGGGGGGGGGGGGGGGCAAGGAAGGGAGGGATAACGAGCTGGGCGAACGCTTCAGCAAAAGGAGGTCGAACTCATGGTGGGTAAAAACAAAAACAAGAAAAGAGAAAAAAACATAAAAGGAAAAAAGGAAAACAGGGGGGATGCAGTTTAAAATCCAAAAAGCACCACTCCGACCGATCCAGGACGACAAAAGGCAAATGGTGCTGGCGACTGATGTGAAAAAAAAGTCTGAAGACAGAAAAAAAAAAGAGGACTGTGCTGCGCAAAATCTCTAGCCCGGTGCTCTCCGGAAAACAGCAGGAACAACCGCCAATTCGCACACTGGACAGCCGGAGTGAACGAAACTAAAAAAAAAGTGCGAGAGGAAAGGAGTGGCAGGCGCGCCCTGCGAATCAGGCGAGAAAAAATTTGTCTCGAAAAGGTGCGACATTCGCGGGACAAGTAAACGCTATAGTCAGCGGGAAAAAAAAAAAAAAAAGGGAAACCGAGTTGAGAAAACGTGTTGAATGATCAAAAGCGGAGGGAAACGGTTCATCCAAGTGCGTAAAAAAGGGAGCAGAACCGGAAGGTGAAAACGAAGGCCGACAGCACGGGAGCCCTCCTGGCGTGGAAACCCAGGGAAAAAGAAGAGTACTCTTAAGTATAAGTAAAGGAAAATTACCCTGCAAGGGCGCGGGGCAGTGTGGAACACTTGCGATCTTGGTGTGGCGCAAGGGGGGGAGGTGGCTTGGTTGAAGTCAGAAAAAGGCGGCCGACAATACTGGCGGAGCGTGAAGCGAAGCTACATCAAAACGTTGGGAGAGGACAGCTGGGAAAAAAGGGGGAAGGAAATCGTCGTCAGGGTCGGACGGGGAAAGGTTCGCGCTTCGAGGGCGGATCCCAACAAGACCAACAAAGGGACGTGGGTAGCTGAGGGGGTGGAGAATAACGTTGACGGGGCATCCGTTTTTGGAACAAAAAGATAAACCGGGATCAATGCCCCGTGTTAACAAAAGAGGGCCCGTGTTGGAAAAAGAGGGATGGGGAAAAAAACTGCGAAAAGAGCGAAGTATGGCGCTGATTGGAAAAAAAAAAAGTTAATGCGATTCGCACAAAGTAAAACCCTTCTGGGGTCGGGCCACGAGCTTCAAAAGCTGACGAGAAAATGTCATTCGAAAAAAAAACACCCCCCCCCTGCAATTGGAACCACAGCCGTAGGACGTCCCGTAGGAAGGAGCCAAAGAACCATCGAGGTGGGTGGCCAGTGGTAAAAACCAGACGAAAAAAAGCCAAAGAAGGGGATGAAGCCGCATCGCGCACCTGCACCGGGGAGGGGTTTATACAATGAAAGACAAGGTCCGCAAAGAAAAAAAAAAAAAAAGTAAAACACACGGCAGAAGAGGAAAGGATTATCTGTCAAAAGCCGTGGGGGGAAGATAGGTGCAGGGACTTGGGAGAAGCGTCGCCCTGAGGGTCTCTGGGGGCAAAAGGTCTAAACATCGGCGATCAAAAAAAGAAGGAGAAAAATTTTACCAGACTTGGCAACTCGGAAAAAAGACGCCCCAGGGGTTTTTCCGGTTAAAAAAAAAAAAAGAGAGGCCGCACAACTGCCCGAACGATCTAAGGAAAAGAGCACGTCAGCGGTGATAGAGAAATAGATAGGCAAAAATATACATTAAAAAACAATTGCGGACGCGAGTTCTGACGAGAGAGAACCGTCGAGGGGGGAATCAGAAGGCTTCGGTCGACGTATTCGCAGAAGAAGAAGAATAATCAAACACAACTTAGAGAGTAAAAGAGAGAAGATATATCCCTACAGCAAGAACCGGGAGCTTCGGCAGAAGAGGACTACAGTGACCTGCGCGAGATGAATTGGTCAGTCATCAGAGCAGGTCCGTCCAAATTGGAAACGCAAATTGAAAAGAGGGGAAAAAGGCGTCCCTCGGGTCTTTCCGGGGTAACGTGCGTTCTAAGATGGGAGTCTGGCAGGTGATTGGGGGAAACACAGATCGTCATGGGAAATCCTCGGACCCTTGCGGAAAGGAAATCGAAGGGTTCCCGCTCCAGGATGGTTTTTGAGGATTGTCGATACCGGGAAGAAAAGTGGTCCGGTAAAAGCGGTAGTCAATCGGTACCTGGAAACCACGAAAAAGGGGGGAAAAGTGAATTGCAGTCCGACACCCGAAGTCTGAGGGTCAGGGAACCTTTGCAGGAAGACAGAAATAATAAGCTTTGGTGCCAGGGGTGAAAATGTAATGTCAACACGAGTTCACTCGTGACGTTGGGAAAAAACGATAGTCGGAGTGATGAAGCCCGTAAAGTGAGGGGGGGATGTAAACCTGGGAGGGACCGGGGCGGCTGCTCGCGCTTCCGGACGTCATACGCTGTTCAATGAAAGGACACAAAAAGTGGCCAGAAAGCAAATTCGCTTTTGGGGGGGTACGGAAAAGGAAAAGAAAACGAGGTGATAGGAGGTCTGGAAAACACTTATGATTTCAGGGAAAAAGTTCACCCGGAAGAAAAATCCAAAGAGAAGGAGACAAAGGCTGCCAGAGAAAGAAAAACAACATGTCGGTCCGAGATTAAACTGAATGGCGCAGTCCAGGGGTTGTTTAAAAATGGGAGAAAAAGAGCGAATGCAGAAGGACCCGATCATCACCGTTCGCATGCCAGAACGCCACTTCAGACCTGTCGACGCGCGACCTAAAACACTTAAGAGACAACATGGCAAAAACTATACGCCAAAAACGGCAAGAGTAGTAAAAAAGTCAGGTTAAGCCCTGAATCAATCCGGAAAGCCATAAAATGACGGCTTTGTCAAAAAAGCAAGGAAATTCAAAAAAAGAAAAAAACACCAGCCAAGAAAATGGCGAAACAAAAAGAGCGGAAGGAGTCGCACTTTGCAGAACCAGGGAACTGGACCAGAGCAAAAGGATGGGAGGGAAAAGTAATCGGAGGGCAACGGGGGGGAAAAAAAAACAAACCGGAAGAACCCAACGGAGAATACCCGAACATGTAAAGTGTGTGGAGTGTTGCGACACAAGAAAGGAGCGCGCGCAAGACTCGGACTGTAAAAAGGGGGGGAGGAACCGCGCGGAGGGAAAAGGGGTCAAAAAAAAAGGGGGGGAAATCAAGTTGAAAGCAAAAAAAAGTCGGGGGGGCAGGAGGTGTACCCCCCACTACGAAGAAATAGGACGCGAATGGACAGGAGTCGTCAAAGCCAGAAAGAGCTTGGGCAACGGGAAAGAGGAGCGAAAAAAAACAGACAAAGTCGAGGAAGGTCAACGCGGGAGAATGCCTGAGGTTGCGCGCTTGGGGGGACATTCAAGGCTGATCGAATTTGAAGGGGTTGCAAGGGGGGGGGAATTGTTAAAAGGGAGCACCCCGGGGGGGGGCGGGAAGGGGCAAGAACAACGGGACACAGGTATTGTTTGTCAGGGGAGGTCCTGTCAGGGAAAGGAAAGGACAGCGCCAAGGGGGGGGGGGGACCTTGGGGACGTCCTGGTATAGCAGGTGTGCGCAAGGAAGGGGCAGGAGGGGAACAGCACAAGAAAAAAAAAAGGGGAAACAATGACAGGGGAAGGATGTTTCTGCAAAAACACATAGGAGAAACCCAGCAAAAATGGCGAGAGAGGGGGGTGGAATTACCAGAACTACGGTTCGAATAGGTCACCACCAGAGACGGTCTCCGGAAGCCAGTGGTGGGTCGGGGAAAGGCAGGGGGGTCATGAGCAGGGGGGAAACGCGGGGCCGATCGCAGTTCATCCTCAAAGGAGTACGGGGAAAAAACGGAAATTGCAAAACCGTTTAAACTAAAAGAAAGGCGCGCAGTGAGGGTGTATGCCGGAATTCTTGGGGACGGGAGGGGAAAAACGGGGGAAACGTCCCGGCATGTCGGGGGGGTGGCTGATTTTAGTGAAAAAGGAAAAAGAAAGAACTCGGGCTAACGTAAGAGTACCCGGAACTCTATCACGACAAGAATAGCCAATGCGGGGCACTATTGAGGGACAAAAGCGACGCCTCATCGCCAAAAAGAAGGGGGGCATAACGGGCCTTTCTGGGGGCTTCTGGGGGGAAAAACGTGGCCACGTTGATGGGTCACGCATCAGAGGGGGGGATAAAAAACGAGGTACGTCTTGACACTTTGACTACAAAGAAAAAACAATGCAGCTATACAGCTCTAAAGAAAAGGAGGGAGGAAGAGAAAGCTGAGGGGGGCAGCATTCCCTAGGGACCTTTGGTCGCTAAAAAGGAAAAACAAAGGGAAGGAACCAAAAAGCAAAAGACACAAACGCACAAGAAACTGCTGCCATGTGAGCTGGTGCTCAAGCCGTGAAGAAAAAAAAAGAGAGAGAGGGAAAGTCGCTGAAAATGAGCTTGCCGTACGAACTAGCGAGGGAAAAAAAAGGAAAGAAAAAAGGACCCGAGCATGAGGAAGGGCAAACGAACAAGAATCCCAAAGAAAAAAAAGCAACCGTACGGGGAAAACATGTGCGAAGACAAATTCGCAGGTCGAAAAACATCCAGTCCTTGCGGGGAAGAGAGGCCCGAACCGAGACGAGATTGAACAATATCAAAAGGAAAAAAGGAAAAATACGAACCGAACACATGAAACAGGAGGACGAGGGAAAAAGGGTGGTGACCGGCACTGAGAGAAGAGCTGCGCAAGCCCTCCTTCGGGGGGAGTGGCCGCGTCGGAACATAGCGAGGGGGGGACGTCAACCAGGTCAAAAAGCAAAAAGTGGTCACTACCGGCATGCACACGGAAAAAAAATAAAGTCCGGACGCACAGGTCTGCACCACTTCAGGGAGGGCAGGCTCGATCCGACCTTTAAATAGAAAAAAAGAAAATAAAACCCAGGGGGGTGAAAAACCGGGGCTGCGACTTTTCAAAGGCAGTGTGACTCTCAGCTCCACAAAACGAAAACCTTGACACCGGGCAAAAGTCACGAATCAAGTTCGACCGCGCAAAAAAAAAAAGTAAAAACTACAACTCCCAGCCTGAAGGGGATCTACCATCTCGAGATGAAGTGGAAAAGGGGCTCTAGAAGTGACGTAGCATGATCAAGGATTTGGTGCGCGGGACGGAACAATCGTCGCAAAATTGAGGGAAATGAGGGGGGTCCACAGCGCAAAACACGACAGTGTTGACCCGCAGATCAAACCCTGGGGGGCGCAACAAGGCGGGCGCGGGCAAAGTGGCATCTCAGGGTCTTTGCGCCAACCTAAGGAGGTTGAAAGGACAAACACGAGCCGGGGGGGCAGGCCCGCTGCCGTCCCCCGGGGAACGGAAAATGGGAATTCTACCTTGGGGCATCTGTCCCTAAACACAAGGAATGCGATGGAAGTGGGAAACGGCCAGTTGGGGGAACATGCGATTCTTTTGCGACCAAAGGGGGGCAAAGATTGAAATTCGCGGGAAGGGCTCGGACATGGGGGGAATAAAGCTGGACGGGAACCGGGAACCTGTGGCAATCCTCATCGGACTCATTGTCTCGCAAGGTAGGGCAAAAGGGACGAAAGGCGAAGGACGGGCATTCGGGAAGGTCCAGGGAACAGAGGTCCCACCCGCCAATGGAGGGTGAGGAAAAAACAGTGATTGATCGGGGAGGTTGCGGGGGAGAAGAGTAATGGAAGAACGAAAAAGGTTCAAATAAAAAAGGAAAAAGGTCAGATGTCGACAGAAAAAGGTAGTTGTTTGCTCGTCATGGGGCGCCGCGTCGATTGGAAGACAATCACGGGGCAATGAGGGTCTCGGTAAAACAAGGCTCTTGAACAACAACGGCGGGGGGCGGGGGGCCACGCATGCACACGGGACCAGTGAGTAGCCATGGGGGAAGCAAATTGACCCAAAGAAGTATTACATCACCAAAAAAGCACGCGAAGCAAAAGGATGGGGTTACATGGTCCAGCGAAAAAAAAACCGAAATCAGGCTGCGCTGGCAGGGGTCGGGCAAAGGCACAAGAAAAACGGTTTCGACGAGAACGACCGTAAAAAAAAGCTTTAGAGAAAGTGTCCTGACCCGAAGAAGAGCAGCGGCAGGGGTCGAACAGTCAAGAAAAAGGGGGAAGGGGGGACCTTGGGAGATAGTCCAGGGGAAAGAACGATTCAACGGCCTTGAGAAGAGACCATCCGAGATATACGAAAGGGGAACGGGACAGGTGCGAAAGTACTGACGACACAGGGAAGACACAAAAGGGGTGCAAGGGGACAAACTACGAGAGTGCAAAAAGGCCGGAGAAAGAAAAAATACAATGCTCTATTAGAAGAAACGAAAGGAGGAGACGCAGCGGGGGGGTGCGCTACGGGAAAGAAATGGGGAGAAGCTTCTGAGGGAAGGGGTGCAACTAAAAACAAGAGCAAGTACAAGGCTCTCACGGAACACAAAAAGGGGAAAAGCTAGGGTTCGAGGCGATCGACAGATCAAAGGAACTAAACAACAAACAAGCGAGAAGAAGATAAGAGCGATCGTGGACCCCGAGCTTCACCATCAATGGGGAGGACAGAAAAAAGACAGGAAAGAGAGCTGTTAAGGCGCTCAAAAAAAACACCTCGCCGTCCGCCAAAAGAGACGAAAAACTGAAAAGTTGCGCAGGAGGGAGCCGAGGGAATATGCTTCATCTGGAAATAGGGGGGCGTGGGGCCCGTTTGAAAAGAGGAAGTGATACTGACCCGAAGCGAAATGATGAACGAGCGCCGTCAAAAAACCGACGTTTGGGGAGGAGGATATGGTATCGCTATTGGTTGGAAGAAGGAATTTCAAACAAGGTACCCTGACAGCGCGTTAGGTCAAAGAATTGAGTATGCCACGCCGGCATGGATGAAAGAGCACTCATGCGGGCGTGGGGGGGGGGAGGGGACCGAACGAAGGGACAAGCTCAAAGGGTTCGAACAACGGCGCGAAAAAATAAAGGAATAAAACAGGGAATGGGTGAATGCCCGAAAATGAGAGCGGAAGCCAGCCCTGGATGCGTGGGAAAGGCGCTGGTAAAGGGGGTAAAAACAAGGAGGGGGACTTCTGAGAAGCAAGTGGACACCCGTGACAGACTGCAGGGGGAAATGGCGCACTGGAAAGTACTAAATAGGGAGGAAAAGGAATTAGAAGGTTGGAGCGACAGCGAACCCTAACGGGAGGGGAAAAAGATGAATGGGACACAGCAAGCACACCGTTGCCCGGGGGTCAAATTTCGACCGGCGGGAAGGAAAAAGGTCAGACTATAAAAAGGATAAGTCAGGAAGAAAATGAGGGGGGATGTACCAGGGACGGTTGGTAACATACGCCTTCGAACCTTCTGGCACCTGGGGATACGACCCACTCCTCTGAAGCAGCGTAATATCCGTCGAAGAGGTAAAAAAAACGATGCCGGGGTTCGCAAAAGGGGGAAGGGGAAAAACGCTCGCCGGCAGATTACATTGTCTACTAAAGAAAAAATAAGGAGGGTCCAGGATTAGGAAGAACGTACTGCACAGCTAAAAAGAACGCTCCGCACGCAAAGTTGCCGTGCTAAAAAAAACAGCCAAATAAATGTGAAAAAAAAAAAAGATCAAATGCCGGAGACAAGCAATGGCACCGCTGAAAGGGTCCAACAGGGCTTTAGGGAAGGGGCAAAGACGATGCATGGGGGGGGAGACTAAGGGCAACACGTGGGGAAACCAGAGAATGTCCCGCAGTCGGGGGGTTGTGCTCAAAAAAGAGCAACGTGGTGCCATTGGCTCAAGGAGCGGGGAGAGTCGCGAGGACACAGGGGTATGAGCAGGGGGGATGAAAGCAACCGGAGGTTCTCTGGAATGGGGGCCGCCAGACTATAACGAGAAGGGGTGGGACTAAAGGCATAGACGACCACAAGTCGAGGGGAGAAAGCAAAAGACGCACTCCAAAGAAACGGCCTGTAGTCTGGGGGGTGCGCAAAAAAATGTAGTTCCCGGAAAAAAAAGAGAGGATGAAAAAAGAATTGGGGTCCGGGTTTGGAAAGTCTGGTGGGGACCGTTAGAGAAAGGGGGTTACCGAAAGAATTGAAACGGGGAGAAGAAAGGGACTATCGGCAGTATTTTGGGTTGGAGTGGTGGTTCTTCTTCTCACGTTCGGAAAAAGAAACAGACCAAAAAACCATGAAGGGGGTGAGGGAGTAAACTGCGGGATCGGTCACGGGTGGAACGTGAGAAGTAACTTGCCGAAGAAAATACCTTGGGGGGTGGGAAGGAACTGGAGAGAAACACGCGCCGCAAAAACACATAGGCAAAAAGGCTAGAAGCGTTGAGAGGACTGTCATGCAGAAGGAGTCTCAGACGAAAGGTGCCGGAAAAAAACACGAACAGCGCCTACGGGACGGTGTCGCGTTCGGGTCAGGGTTTCGTAAACTAAGAGAGGAAGGGGTCAGAGATGAAAAAAGAGGAAAAGAGCGAAGTCGCTGTATGCAGACGCGACGGCCGGCGCAGGAGCACAAGCAGAAGGATTGCGTTTGGGGCTTGGGGGGGGGGGTAGGAGTCTTTCCAAAAAAGGTAGGACGCAAAAAAGATCAAATTTGGGAGTTGCATTGATTGCGCGTATGAGAGAAGGAATTCGGGAAACTGTAAAGCATCACAGGACAGCGACCGAAACGTCGATATCGCCGAGGGGCAAAGCTTGAGTAGTCGAGCAAAAGAAAAATACGTGGGTGCAATGAAAAGGTGGAAGTGTAGCGTCGTGTGGAGGGTGCGCCCGCGTTTATGGGTCAATCAGGGGAGAGGGGAGGGGAGCTCGAAAGGTTGCCAGAAGAAAGGAGAATGACCAAAAAAGTAGATAAGCTCTCAACAAGGAGAGGAGGAAAAGAAGGGTAGATAAAAGGGGGAGGAGCAGTTCAAAGACGGCCTTTTTGAGAGACAGACGACGAGACGAAAAAAAGGAAGAGGGACCACGCCAAAAAGCCCGGGACAAGGAAAAAATTGGCGAGGGCCGCGGAGTGGGGACTCAAATGCGTGCCCACAATTAAAAGAATCAAAAAAGGGATGATACTAGGCAAGGAAAGGGGAGTGCCGGAGGAGTCACAAATCAAGCACAATAAAAAGCAGGGGGGGCGGAAACGGGGGGGGGCCGGAAACTAAATAAAGACCAAACTCGCAATACGGAAAGCAAAGTACAACTCAGTCCGCCTCGGTCATCCAACTACCTAACCGGCCTAAAAAAAAGGGAAGAATTAAAAGCAGAGCGCAATGGTTAACCGACTCAGAGGGCAAAGGACGACAAAAATTCCAGAGCGAGTCACGCAGGGGGGGGGGGACACCTGAGATTCAGGGACGAAGCGCTACAAGAAAAGAATAAAAATCCGTGCGGGAGAGAAGGGAAACACGGAAGCTGCGCTGAGCCCAAGAAAAAGCAACCGTCATAGTTGAGAAAAAAAAAAACAAAAAAAAAAAAAAAAAAACAAGGGTTCAGCGCGGCAAAACACCCTAAAAAAAGACAGGAAACGACGGCCACCACCTTCAGGGGGGACGACCCTGTGAGAGAAGCAGAAAATACGCAGGAGTGGAAAGGAGGGCGCAATCAGCACCGGGACCAACAGTTCTCAGAAGTGAAAGAAATTCACAGAAAAAAGGAAAATAAACAGCTCAGTCCGCCGACAGTAAAAACCAACAGCAGGGCGATCGCGGGAACTCTCGTTTCAAGGGAGACCTCAGAACGGGTTCGGAGAAAAAGAGAAGGTAAAGCGGACGTGTCCACATAAAAAAAAAGGAGAGGATGATGAGTGGGGAACGTCATGCGAAACGGGTTCTTTTCCGCAAGCACAGTCAAAAAATTTTTGAAAGGAGAGGCCCGAGACGAAAAAGACCGGGCCGGTGGCTTGACGCGAATGGTTGGGACACTACGGCAACGACACGCGTTGGGGGGAAAGAGAAAAGGAAACTTCTTAACCACGGGGGGGGGGACACAGAGAGGTCTAATCAAAAAAAAAGGGAGGAAAAAAAAAAAGGGCCCAGACGCCAAGGATGGGACGGAGTTGGCGCGCTGGTGCACAGAGAAAGGGGGGGCCGCACTTTGGCTTTCTGTGGGGGAAAAACATTCACAGAAGGACCAGGTCAGAAGGGGAATGGCGGACGGTGGCACCGGGGAGCCTAAAGCGGGGAGCTCGGCAGTCCTTTGGCCGGGGGGAAAAGGACGGGAGGCAGATTTACGGATTAGTAATTGGTAGGCGCGCAGGCGAATTTCCGCCGACAAGCAACAAGGTGATGATCGGAGCGGTTGCGGCAAAAAGAACAAGAAAAGCATACGAAACCGGGGGAGAATGCATTTCACAAAAGCACGAAACACAAAAGAGAGTGGAAAAAAAACCGGGGTTTCTCGTCAGGCACGTACAAGCCGCCGCGATTGGGGAAGGGGGAGTTGGAAGACGTGCAAGGTGGGGAGTCGTCACCAGCACCGAAATCCAAAAGAAAGGGGAATTGCCCAGGGAAAAAGAGGTGAACGGGCAAAAAGGGGGTCAGGTGAGTATCGAACTTGGTCAAAAGAATTGGGGGCCCCAGCCGTAGGAACGCACGCACGATGCAACATAGGTTTCAACAGGGAGACCGGAAACACAGGGCTGCGCCTGCACGCACTTCACTCGATATCGGGGTGCGAAAAACCGGCATAGCGGAAGTGGCCGGCAGGGGTACCACGAAACGAAAAAACACGGGCTGTTTTTGGGTCACGGGAAGAAAATGGCCGGCTGTTAAGGCCTTTAACGACTAAAAACTGACCGCAGCTACTGACCACTCGCTTCAAAAAAAATTGGAACACTGACTGAAAAAGAAGCGCGCGTAACCCAAAGAAGTTGGGTTCGGCTTTACGTCGAAGGCTCATTCACGACCTGAACAAAAGAAAAAAACTTCCTAATTTCAAAGCACGTCACCGCTTGTTGAGAGGCAAGGCGCGCTGGAAAAAAAAAAAGTCGGCAATCGGATGGGGGGGGAGGGAGGCGAGGGAACGGGACGAACGCTGGGTCCGAAGGGGATAGGGTAAGCAAAGAGAGGGTCTAGGAAATCCTATCCCTATCAGAGATACAACAAAAAAAAAACAAGCAGGTAGAGGAAA